>Ga0182030_10012435_pt1 | contig 17036 bp, 15 predicted proteins | sample 812S3MmetaG_FD_121299 | JGI IMG/M metagenome (GOLD analysis project Ga0182030, IMG submission 121299) | Permafrost microbial communities from Stordalen Mire, Sweden - 812S3M metaG (Illumina Assembly) | ecosystem: Environmental > Terrestrial > Soil > Wetlands > Permafrost | place: Sweden...
GAGCACGAGAATCCATCCTGCTTAATGTGGCGGGCGTGTTCGCTAAAGCTGCTGTTATTCAGGATCTGCGCGAGATCGTGGCACTTGGCACACATAGCATACGGGCCGCCGCTGGCGCCGCCCACGGCGCTGACGTTCGGGTTCGGGAACAGATTCGTAACGAGTCTTCCCGGAAGCGGCGCCTGACTGAACTCATATCGGCGCTCCAGGATGTGCGGAAAAATTGATCCATGCGGTCCGTTCGGCCCGTTGCCGCCGAACTCTCGATTGTCGTCGCTATTGTGGCAATCGGTACACAGGATTCGGGCGCCCATGCTTCGTCCCGGCGTCCTGCCGTCAAGATTCAGCAGGTTAGGACGGAGGCTGGGTTGCGGGAACGGGCTGCTACGGTCATGAAACACCGGATGACTTGAGGTGGCAAACGAGCTAAATTCCGGAATAACATTCAAAGGGTCGCTGGCAGCAACCACTCGTAAGGGTAAATAGCCGGAATTGACGCTCAATTTTTTGCCCGTGCTCGTGCCATGACAGCGCAAACAATTCTCATATTGGTTGACGGCCGGACTGACCAGGGTTTTCCCATCCGTTGAACTGATCCCCCTAACCAGGTTCTGCGAAGGACGCATGGCAGGCGCAGCGGGAAAGGTTTCGACCCGATTAGTCGAGTGCGCATTATGGCAGTCGACGCAGGTAACATGAAGGTTTTGATTCAACAACACGGCCTCATGGGGGCGGTGCGGTGTGTTCCCCACCGAAAACGCATGACCATATTTGGGCGCCACCATTTCCGCAAGAACATTGGAGATGGCGGGAGAGATATTGGAGCTACCGTTGTGGCAGTTGAGGCAGGTCTGGTCGTCAACGGCGCGCAGCAGCGAGTTCTGCCCCTGGACGTTATGCTGAGAGTGGCACGACGAACAACCATTCTTGGCAACCGTGGCGTAAGGTCCCAAGGATGCCTGTCTCGGGCTGGTGGTGGTCCGGCTGGAAATCCCGGAGCTGGTTTCAGGAGTGATCTGGGGCGCCACCTTGTTTGCCGCGGTGGCGTGGATGCTCGTCGACCACTGGGCAAGCGGATTGGTATTGCTCGCCGCTGCGCTCGCGGTAAGCGGCGACCCCACTACCGCCATGGTGTTATGGCTGGCTTCAAGGGAGTTGCTCAAACCCATTCCCGACCCTGTGGGGATCGTACTGTGGCAGGCAAGGCAGAGCGCGCTGTTGGAGTTGTTGATCACAAGGAAATTCGGATTGTTCGGGTCGGTGTTCTGCACATGAGGATTGTGGCAGCTCGTGCATTCGACATTTCCGTTGATGAGCCGCACGGCCCCGGTTTGATCGGCGGTAGAGGGCGGGACGGCGTTCAAGGACGCAACCAAGTCAGGAGAAGACTTCAAGGGAAGCGTGAAGCTGACCGGATGCATCGTGGAGAGGTTGGTGCCAAACACGTCCGTTGCATACATCTGCCCGCTCATCGAAACTTTCCCGTAGGCGACCAGGGCGCCCGGCGACCCCGCCACCGTGCCATCATGGCAACTGAGGCATAGGGTGCTGTCCGTGCCCAGGGGTGGTGAGGGGTTCGGCGTGTTAACCAATGTCGAACTGGAGTAAACAGTGTAGGCCTGGACGGTCGAGAGCTTTGTGTTCCATAGCGGAGTATGGGCGACGCCGGCGGTGCCATTCAAGCCGGAGTGCGGAGCGTGGCAATACAAGCAGGAGCCGGACAGAGTTCCCTTTATGGGTGCGGTACCCGTCGGCGACAGATCATGCGAGCCGATCACATCGGTCTGCGCCACCGCGGCGCCCGCGAAACCAAGAAAGATCACCACCAAGGCACTAAGACACCAAGAAAAGCCTTTCGTTCTTCTATGGCTTCTACCTTTTCCTTGGTGTTTTGGTGCCTTGGTGGTGGTCATTCTTTTGCGTCCTGATGCTCATCATTCTTTCCCGGCGCGAAGTACTGAAAAACCTGAATGCGGCGATTGTAGGAATCGACCACAAACACGCGGTCGTTGCGATCGATAAACAAACCGGTGGGCAACTGAAAGTCACCGAACCCGGTGCCCTTCTGCCCGAAGTCATAGAGTAGCCGTCCCTGGCGGTCGAAGACCTGCACCAACCCACTCAGCCCTTCGACCACGTAGAGGTGCCCCTCGGAATCCCTGCCGATTCCTTTCGGCCGGAACATATACCCCGAGCCGTCCCCAATTTGCCCGACAGCGTATTCGAACTTTCCGGAACGATCCAGAACCTGCACCCGGAAGTTCATGGCGTCTACAACAAGCAGGTCCTGGCCGTCCAGCCGCAATTCTGTGGGAAAGTTGAATTGTCCTTCGCTCGAGCCGGCCGCGCCGATCTTCTGCAAGACATTGGCCTGCATATCGAGCACCCAGATCTGGTTGCGCAAGGTGTCCGTCACGTAGATCCGCTGGGCTGGGGAATCAACGGCGATTCCGGTTGCCCGTTTGAAAAACCCTTCACCCTTAATGCTGCCGATAACTCGCCGAAATTTCCCATTGGCATCGAAGAAGAAGATTTTGCCGGAGTAAGAATCGGTCACATAGATGTTGTCAGCGGCATCCACGGCGACGCATTGTGGCGAAATCAACCCATCAACGTCTTTGCCGCGGGAAATGAACTTGTACTTGTGCTGCGTGAAATCAAAGATGTGAATACCGCCCGCACCGGGGTCGGTTACGATAATTCGACCCTGGGAATCGGTCACCACGCTGTAGGGGGCGATCAAGGCGTGGTATTCGGGTTCACCCGCTATGACGTCGAGCAGGCGGCCCCAGAAGCGGCGCTTGGCTTTGACTTCTCGCTCGGAGTTGACGCTGCCTTCGTACAAAAGCCTGCGTCCGCCCTCCAGTTCCAGTTGTGGCACGGTCACGGGGCCTGCGGGTTGCGACTTCGACCGTGCCGCAGCGACACCGGGAAACAGGCACAAACCACCAAGACACAAAGACACCAAGAAAAGGAGGCGACAAGGAAGAGCGCCCTGCTTTTCCCTTTCACCTTGTCCTCTTGGAGTCGGGGGGTCTTGGTGGTTCATTTTTTCCCCGTCACCTGTTCTCCTTGGTGCCTTTGTGTCTTGGTGGTGATCATTGTCTCTTACTCGGCTCTTTCACTTTTTGGTTCTCTCTGGTGTCTTGGTGGTGGGCTTTCAAAAGAAATTGAACCATCTCGAAACCCCCACATAGATGGATCCTAACATCGTCGGCGGGGTCCCGGAAAGGCTGAATCCCTGGTCTAACCTGCTGTACCCTGCAATGAAGCTCAGTTTGCGAACGTTGTAGGTCATAAGAAAATTCAGGTTTTCATTGTTATTGTTCGAGCTCGTCGAAGTACTTTGAGTGGTGCTGAGGGCCTTGGCATAGATGGCGGTCAGGGTCAGCCCTCGAATCGGGTGCGCCCCGAATCCTGCCGAGTATGATTTGCCGTTATAGAACACCACTGCTGCCGGATTGATGACGGGCAGGGGAACCGGAGTGGCCACCAATCCCGTGGAGGTCAAAAGTGCATTCCCGCTGGAATCCGTGTAGGAACCACTGAGGCTGAAGCGGGATAAGGAAAGCGAGGTTGAGTAGCTCTGGCTGGAAGTGGTGGAGCCGGGCTGGTCGGTCAGCATGCTTCTCGCGCCATTGACATAAGCCCCCCAATACGACCGGCGACCGATTCTGTGGCCCAGGCTGCCGGAATAGAAATAGCCTGAGGTCGTATAGGCGATCAGCACGGTTTGGGCATCCTGCGAGTACCCGAAGCCGCCGGCAACGGTCCAGCGATGGATTTGATGCGTGTAGTTGACGGAGCCGTTCAGGCCCAGCAGACTTTGGTGGGTGGTATCGATCGAGGTCCACGTCAAACCCAATACGCCATTGAAGGAACCGCCCAGCAGTGTATTGGAATAACTTGCCGTTCCGTTGGTGGAGTCGGACGCGAACGAGATTCCCAAGAAGGTTTGTCGTGTGCGTTCCACGAACGCATTCAGATTCAAGTGCTGTGCCGGCATCTCGTAATTGGCATAGCCCGTCAGGCTTAGGTCGTTTGAGGACTGTTGTCCCTCGTTCTGCGGCACGCTGACCCCTGCAGTCAGCAGCGTGTTAAAAAGCGTCCCCTCCAGGTTGTCGGTGTAAAAGGCGTTCGCCCCCACATTCAAGTGCGGCCGCGGAGCGAAATAGACCGTGCCTGTCAACGTGTCGATACTGGTGTTGTATCTATCGCTGGAGGAGGCGTCGCCAAAGTCGGTGCTGAGGTTTAGTCGCGAGGCGGCTGCAGAAATAGTTCCACTCCATGGCAAGCTATGGTTGACCCCGAAGGAAAACGAATTGGCGCTTGTATTGTCGTTTTGCGGTAGTCCGCCCGTGAGGAACTCCGGCGTGAGTGTCTTCGAATCACTGTACTGATAACCTCCGTTCAGCCGGAAACCCGCAATTTGATAGGCCGACGAGACTGAAAATGTGTCCGAGTGCAGCGTCCCTCGCGCATTGGCCCCGTAAACGGAATACTCGTTGTTTCCATTCGAAAAACTTAAATTTAGACTGGGCAAATTATCCGGGTGAACGCCCCAAGTGATGGCAAGTACGTCGTTGTTCCCATGGGTAGTGTAGTTGGCCAAGCCCGGAACATTAAAGTTCCCGCTACTGTTGAACGATGTGGAATAGCTGATCGAGCCAGGATAATTGCTACCGGCGAAGATCCTGGCGCTGGCGTTTACGCCGCTGGCGGCGGTAAGCGATTGAAAACTAGAGTTGTCTCTCGATTGGTTGTAAAAGGGTTGAATATCGAAGGAGAGAAAATTCGGATTAAAGTACGAGCCGAACATGTCGGCAGTGCCGGCGCCCACGATGCTGTGGTCAGAACCGGCGAGGTTCGAATAATCGTCGCTGTATCCACCCGAGACAGTTCCGCTCAGATTCAAGCTGGTCTCGCCGCGTTTCAACTGCGCGGACGCGCGCGGGGTAAGGGTCAGTATGAAGAGTGCGAGAATAGCGACATTTTTACTCACAGCTTATGACTCTTCGCACGTTCTCTTCCAAAAGCAACCACTTACCACCAAGGCACAAAAGCATCAGGAAATCACAAGGCGATTCGCTGGATGCCTTGCCTTATCAATGTGCTATCGAAGTTGACCCACGGACCCAGCCGGTGAGCGGAGAGTATTAGGGAGGTAAGCACCTGCGCTCTTGGTGTCTTGGTGGCCTGGTGGTTAATGGTCTTATGCCTTCTCGATCTTGGCTGTCTTGCTTAGCTTCGTGGCGAAAGCGGAACGAAGTTGCTCGTTCTTTTCTTTCGCCAGTTGGTCGCGCAGCGCGTCTTTGACCATTTCGAACTTCTGCGGGCCGGCAGGAAGATGAGCATTTAGTCGCAGGATGGTGTAGTCGTTGGCGTCAAACTCGATGATGTCGCTCACTTGGCCGGGTTGCATCGCCAGCAGGGCCTTTACCACCGGCGGGGGAAGTTTCGAGCGGTCCGCAGCCTTGTGGTCACCCATCATCACATGGAAATCGTCCTCGGAAATTTTTTCCGCCAGCAGCCCGAACTCCTCGTAACTCTTGGTGGCCTTGGCTTGGCGTAGCGCATTGCCGGCGTGCTGACGCGCTTCCTGCACCTGGGCGGGGTTCGCGTTCGCCGGAGGCAGAATGGAAATGCTCTGGAATGAGAAGGACTCCGGCATGTGGAAGCGCTCGGGGTGCTGGGCGAAGTAGGTCTTCGCCTCAGCGTCGGAAACGACTGCCTTATCCGTCACCTCCAGCTTAAGAAGTTTATCAATGAGCAATGAACGCTCCACCTTCGCCCGCAGTAACGGTTCCGAACCGTGGAATTCCGTCTGGATGAAATGCTGATATTCTTGCGGGGAAGTAAACTGCTTGCGGAACTCCGCCTTGGCATGCGCCAGGTCGGCAGGCGGCACGGTCAAGTTGCGCCGCTTTGCCTCCTGATACACCAACTCCTCAAAGATCATCATCTTCATCGCGCCGTCGCGGATACCCGCTTCCATGGTTTTGGGAAACCCGTTGTGCACACGCGCATACGGGAAGATGTTGAACATTTCGCGGAGCAGGTCGCGGTCCGTCAGAACCGCGCCGTTCACCCGAACTACCGGCCGGCCCACCGGCTGGAATAGAACGGTCGAGTCAGATGGCGGCTGGATCACCGTTGGGGTGTGGGAGGCCACCTGGGCCGATGCCGTAGACACCACCAAGGCACTAAGACACAAAGGAAGAAAATAGAGCTGAAAAGATCCTCGTGCCTTGACGCCCTGGTGGTTCAATCTGACTCCCGCGGTTCTTGGTGCCTTAGTGCCTTGGTGGTTCATGCTGTTATTTCCTCCCAAGCCGAGCTTGAAAAACAGGGGGAGAAGGGTCTCCCCCTGATCAAAAGTCAGTAAAGACAGATTAGATGGTCGGCACACTCATCAAACCGTTCATTTCGTTTGACTCGCCACCGTGGCAATTGCGGCAGAACTGCGCCACTGAATTGCCACCCGTGGTCGGGGTGTACTGGCCATTAATGAAGAACATTGTAGAAAAGGTGCCATTTTTGTTCGCGTACCTGGTCATGCTGTGCTGATCGTGGCAGGTCGTGCAGGTAACCGCGTTTACATTGGCGCCGAATGTTGACAAGGGGTAACTTGTCGAATTCCAGAAGGAACCCTGATAGTTTTTCACGAAGACTGATGATGCGGGACCAGTCATGGCGATCTGAGTGCCGCCAGTGCCGCCGCCCGCGCAATCCCAGTTATGCCCCCCACCGCAACTAACGACGGCGTTTATACCCACGGGGTGGTCGTTGTTATAAGCCGCCCCACCGGTTGGAGCCGCCGCGGCGAGCCACGTCGGAGCGTGACCGCCCACGACGGGCAGGACCTCAACGGTCTGGCCTGTCATCATGCCAACCTTTGTCAAGACGCCGTCATGGCAGCTCAGACAAAAGAGGATGACCGTGTTAGCGTCATGGGCGCTGGTAATCGTGCCGATTGCCGGCAGGGTGACCGGGTATTTTGCCGCGCCGTCGCCGCTGAAGTTGAAGGTTTGACCGAACAAAGGAGTAAGGTCCTGACCCCACAAAGCGTACATACCGTTCTGGGGATCCTTGCTGGTTGCAACTCCGTTGCCGAGCGAGCCACTATGCGGAGCGTGACACATGACGCAGCCGCGGCCGTAACCGTTGTGCGCGCCCAGAACGTCCGCCCCGTAGGGGGCTTGGGCCATTGCCACAACTGCGGTGACAAGGGCCATAAGAATTAGTAGAGTGATTTTTTTCATTTTAGTACATTGACCTCCGATTGATTTTTTATTGCTCCGCCGCTCCGGGCTTTACCCAGGGCCGCGTTTTGGCTATCCACAGATAGCCGAAACTTGTGGCAGCGCTATTGCGCCGCAGAATCTTTCTTGGCCGTCAAATCCGGCTTGGCTTCGGGCGCCGGCTGCTTCTGGTCCGGCGCCACTCCGGCCGGCTTCGTAACGCTGGTATCTTGCCGGCTGGAAGGTGGCGCCACCGCCGCCTTATGCTCTGCGCCCTCGCGGCGCGCCTTCTCAGCGGCGGCCTGCGCGTCGGTCACGTAACGGAAAACCTGCACCCGGCCGGGAAACGTCTCAGAAACGATGACCCGATTAGACTGGTCGATGGCGATTCCCCACGGCCCCATGAACTGACCCGGGTAATATCCCTGCCCGCCAAAGTAGATGAGCAGGCGGCCTTGCTGATTGAAGACCTTCACCCGCTCCTGGGCCGCATCGACCACCCAGATGTGACCGTCGCCATCGACGGCAATCCCCTTGGGCCGCTCCAGATCCGCGGGACCATCGCCGTTCCTGCCGAACGTGCTGATAAACTCGCCGTCAGCGTCGAAGATCTCGACCCGGTCGTTAAAGGTGTCGGTGACGTAAACGTTCCCGTCCTTGTCCACGGCCACAGCCTCGGGAAGGGAGAAAGTCCCAAGGTCAGTCTGCTCGTGCCTCGTGCTGGGTTTGCCGATCTGGCGTAATAGCTTGAAACTGTCCGCATCGAAGACATCCACGACATCGTTTCCGGTGTCGGCCACATAGAGGAACCGATTCTCCCGATCGATCGCCACACCCCCGGGGCGAACCAGCACCTCCGCCCCGAAAGACGCTTCTGCCACGTGTTTGGCATTGAATTCCACGACATGGTGCAGCTTGGCGTCCGTGACAAAGAGGCGGTCATCGTCGTCCAGCGCCACACCTACGATCTCGTCAAAGTTCGCCTCCCTGCTGTTAGCGATCATCTCGACATGGTCTTTTTTCTCCGCATCGAAGACGAACACCGCGCCCACGGCTTGGTCTGCCGCATAGATCAAGCCCTTCGAATCAACCGCCACTCCGTACGTCCGAATCAGTTGGAAGGGGAGGCTGTCCGTTCTGATCTCGTCGGTGGTCTGCGTGCCGGCCAGACGATCCATCCAAGTCTGCTTGTGCCCCTTTTTTGTATAGAGGCTGGGATCGATCTTTTCTCCCGTAAAGAGTTCCTGGAACGCGATCCGCGGAATCGCCGGCGGGTTCGGCCAAACGATCTTAGCGATATCGAAATAGGCCTTCACCCGCTGCTCCCCCAGGCTCACCGGAGCCGGTGGGGCGGCTTTCTTTTTGTCGGCACGGAGCGGCGTCGGCAAAACCAGGGCGAGCGTCAGCAAGCTCATCGCTGCTATCCCGAGTTTCACCCGGCGAAGCAAAGCTGGCCTTCGGTTCCGCATCTCATTTACCTCCCGTCCGTACGTCCATAAGGTTCATTCCATTGTTGTGGCAGGTTTTGCAGAAATTCATATCATTCTTCTGGTCTTTTACCAGCATCCCCGGCTCATTCCCCGCATGCGGCTGATGACAGGTGAGACAGTTCATCGCAAAAAGGGCCTTGGTTTTCGGGATCACAACGTCGCCCACCGGGTGGTTCTCCGTCGGGTGTCCCAGGCCATATTTTAGGGACAAAATGGGCACCTTATCGAAGTAAGTTTCCGGCAGTTTCACTTTACCATCGAAAATCGTCACCAAGTGATCGCTTTCCAATTTCTGCGGGTTCGCGTCTGGCCCGTGGCATTCAAGGCAAAGCCCATTCACACTCTTCCCGCGCAACAGATGCGCATTGTCGCCACCATGCGGCTCGTGGCAGGTGGCGCAGCCTTGTTCGAAGGCCGGCTGGTGCAAATGCTTTTTCTTAAACTCCTCGGCTTGGTCGGAGTGGCAGACTAGACACGCTGCCACAGGGTTGGGCTGCAAGAAGCCCGGCGAGTTCCCCGCGTGCGGGTTGTGGCAATCCGTGCAGTCGCCCGCCGCTCCCTGATGCTGCACCTTGGCAGTCGCGATCTGCTTCGCCACGTCCTCGTGGCAGGTCACGCACAAGGACTTCACATCCTTCTGCGTCAGCACAACCTTGCCGTCCTTGGCCGGCAGATGGCAGGTGTCGCACTGCTTGCCTTCAAAAGGATTGTGCAGGAACGCCTGCATCAGCTTCGGCGACTTGGACTGGTGCGGATCATGACACTGCAGGCAATCGGCTTTGGCGATGGGCTGATTCTGGTGGGCCTTGATCATCGCCGCATCTTTCACATCGTGACAGTCAAGGCACAACGCCGGCGCGTCCTTGGTCAGGTGATACGCGAATTCGCGTTGAGCGGGGTCGCCTGTCTTGTGAATAATGTGGCAGGTGTCGCAACCCATGTCGAGCGCCGCATGCCGGCTGCCCCCCTTGGGAATATCTACACCGGTGTTGTGACAAGACAAGCAGAGGTTTTCCTGTTTCGTTGCTCCCGTGAGTGGCATCAACAAGAGGTTCTTGTTTTCCGCCGTGTGCGGACCGTGGCATTTAAGGCACTCGCGGACATTCGGACTGTGGACTTTCCCTTTGCTATCAGCGGCTTTCTTGTCGGCGTGGCAGGTGAGGCAAAGGGAAAGAGGGGTGGCGGTGATTAACTTTACCCGTGTGATGTCCTTGTTCACTCGAACTTCGTGGCAACTCAGGCAGCCACTCGCCATCGCGGAATGCACAAACTTCCCTTTTGTCTTGTCCGCATGGCACTCGAGACATTTCGCCGCGTCGACCTTCGCATCGAGGGTGGGGTGCTTTGCTGCCCCTAGCCAAGGGACCGCGAGCCCGATCAGGAACGCGAACATCAGGACCCTTTTCACAACCGCCCCCCGGGAAATGGCCCTTGGAGCACGGGTTCCTTCTTGATTTCATGGTACTTAGCGCTCTTGTTCGCACCCGTAGGCCGGAGCGGGATGATAGTTTTGGAGGCTGCCGGGTGGCGGTTCTCACACCCTATCCCCACTGCTGCATGCACAACTCTACCTTGATCTTTGGTGGGATGGCCCTCGGGGCAGGTTTCGGCCTTAAGGCCCTTTGTTTCAATAAAAGGGTGATCTAAGTAGTTGGCAGCAGCGATTTTGCTAATCCTCGATAACCAAACTGCCGATGTGACGGGAAGGAGCAATAGTCCCCCTTTGGACCCTTCGGCTGACCGAATTATAAGAGAACTGTTCTTTAGCTGCATTGATTCGAAACCCCGCGAACATATGATAGTTAGCAAGGGCTTCGCCAAAGATGTGAATAGTTTGTCTGTGGAGGTTATTAGAAAGCGTTAATTTTCTATACGTTCCGGTCAGTCATAATTCTAATCGTGGAGGTGCGTGGTGTTTTTTAGCATAGTGCGCTAATTAGCACAATAGCCCGTATTCTAATGGGGTTACTCACCTACAGAGGGTAACGTTTAAGACATATAACACCTTGCAACTTATTGTCACGTCGGGAAAGCGGTTTCTTGCCGGCCCCGATGGCTTGCTTCTTCTCACGATCCGGCTCTGGGCCCTCCGACCAGGAGTATTCAGAGCCACGCCCTTGGCCAAGTTCAAGAGGAAGCCCCCAAGACTGCCTGGAATGCTGCTACCGCGGACCGAAACCGGCCTGCCCCGGCAAAAACCACATCACCAGACCCAGCGCCGTCATGACGCTTACGAAGTAAGCGGTAGTGGCCCGGCTGGGGTGAGGGGGTAAATCCTTGGTGAAGATACGGAATCCTGCCCCCAATGCAACCAGGAAGAACACGCTCTGGCCCAGCAGCAGCCAGAGAGCCAGACAAGATGTTAAGAGCCACACTCGCTCCTGTTTGTCCATTGCTAAAGCAGCTTGGCCACCATCCAGCACCCAGACCGGAATCAAATTGAGCACATTCAGCCAGGCGCTGGCGCGAGCGAGGGCGGCCCAAATTCCGTTACCCGTATGCCACCAGACCAAGGCGCACCCTGCTGCCGCGGCAAAACCTGCCAGCGGCCCCGCCAAGCTCACGGCAGCCCTTGTCTCTCGTGAAACCCCCAGCGCTTGCCAGCGCACGTAGGCGCCCAGTCCCGGCAGAAACACCGGCATCTCCGCGGGAAGGCCTCGGCGCTTGATATCGATGAAGTGCCCCATCTCGTGAAGTAATATCAGCGCCACAAACCCCAAGCCGAATTTCGCGCCGTACAAAGCCCAATAGACCCCGATGAAGGCTGCTAGGCTAAGCAGGAAATTCAGTTTGAAGATGGCCAGAAGAACCTTGGCTTTGGACAGCGCGATAGCCAACGGCGCAAGCGGCCCCAGCTTGTTTGCCCATGGGCTTCTGGTTTCTGCCTGCGCCGCGGGCCTTGCCGCGAGGGCCAGTTGCCGCGCGTGGTCGCGCACCCATTCCGCTTGCGAGGATTCTGGGGGCAAAAGCCTAAGCGCTTCCAACCAGCGCTCGCGGGCTTCCAAGGGTTTGCTTTGACTTTCCAACCCCCGGGCTTGCGAGGCCATTCGCTCGAGCGCCTCGGCGTGCACGAGGGCGTGGCATTGCGGGCACTCCAGAGCCGCTGGAGGTAGCTCGCCCGAACAGCCTGAGCAGAATTGCGATGATGGATTGATGATGGAGGACACAGCTAGCCGATACTCGGTTGTCCCGCCGGGGGCGTGGGCAACTTGAACGGTCCGAGGATTTGGAGAGAGATCCCTCGAGTGATCTTCCAAGCAAACTGCATTCCCACGAAAAGGATTACCAAGCCGATCAGTCCGTGGAAAGGGTCTTGCAATTCGAGGAATGGCGAGGCCAATCCGACGAGCGGCAGCATCACCAATGCCCGCCCCCAATTTGCGGGACGCTTTGCCGTGGGCGGGTTTTGTTCTGGCGCCGGGGTGACATCCGTGGAAGATTGTCCACCCGGACTTTGCACAGATCGGGATTGTTCCATGGAAGTTCTCGTGCGTGCTTTAGACGATTGCGAAATGCCGATCGGAATGGCGGCAACCGAGACCGCCGCGTAGGTCAAAATCACAGCGGCAATCTGATATCGCCGCCCACCGATTCCCCCTGATCCCATCATCATGGCCTTGCCCACGATCCATCCCACGGCCAATGAAACGTATGCGATCATCCATCCCGTAACGATCCCGAAAACAGCGTAGAGGATCAGTCCCAGGATGGCGCCGCCCACTCCAAAAAGCAGTCCACGCGTGAACACCGCATGATTATCCTTGGGTATTTTGAGCTTTACCTGCTCCACGCAGGTGGCGCAGGCCGTGGACCTATTCACGCGAAAATAACTTCCCGTGATGGGCTGGTTGCAAAACTTGCAACGGTCGCTCCCGGGTTGCCCGGAATATTCGGCCGTCCTGAACTGGGGAGGAGTTTTGGAAAGGTTCGGGTCAGACATGGGCGGAGGATACCATAGAAAGAAGTTAACCAAAAGGGGGGTGGCTAGTCGATAGTTTAGATCTCGATTGAAGCGAGCGCGGACCTGTTGTTTAGGTCCGCGGGTCTTCGTAGTAAATAGGGATAAGCCGAGGATCTGCAAAACAAGTCTGCGCCCGCCCGTCAAGCAGCCCGTCTTATGCTTTCGCCTTCTTGATTTCCTCAATCAATGGGGGAACGATTTCAAAGAGGTCGCCGACGATTCCGTAAGTGGCGATTTCGAAGATGGGCGCTTCCATATCCTTGTTGATCGCCACGACCGTGTTTGAGCCCTTCATGCCCACCATGTGCTGAATGGCGCCGGAAATTCCCAACGCCACGTAGAGCTTGGGCGCAACAGTTTGTCCGGAGCTCCCGATTTGGCGGTCCATGGGCAACCAACCGCTGTCGCAGATGGGCCGCGAGGCGCCAAGCTCCGCGCCCAAGGCGTCGGCCAGCTTTTGGGCGAGAGCAACGTTTTCTGGAGCTTTAATTCCTCGACCCACGGCGACGATTAGTTCCGCTTGGGTCAAGTCCACGGCCTGCTTAGCTTCACGGAAGCGCTCGCCAGGTTTGGCGCGAATAGAGCCCGCGGCTAGTTCCACGGCCACGGGTGTGATGATGGCCGCAGTCGAACCGCGCTGAACCGAATCCTCCCGAAACGCCGCAGCCTGAAACGAGACAAAGTAGGGCGCTTCGCCCACCAACTCGACGTTAGCGCAATACTTCCCCTGGAAAATCTGCCGAACGAAGATAAGCTTTCCCTCCTCATTCCGATAGCCCAGGCAGTCGCTCACGAAGCCGCGATTGAGCGACGCCGCCAGCTTGGGCGCGAAGTCGCGCACCTGATAAGTGTGGCTGAAGACTACGAAGCGCGGTTTCTGCTGCTCGATCACCGTGCGCAGGGCGAGCGTATAGCCGTCCGCCGTGTACTCTGCGAGCAGAGGTGAGTCAACCGTCAAGACTTCTTGAACCGCGGCGGCGGCAAGGTCCGCCCCGAGCGACGCGAGATTGCTTCCTAAGAGCACGGCAGTGACAGTGGTCCCCAACCCTTGGGCAAGGTGCTGGCCGGCCGCCAGCGCTTCCCAGGTAGGCCGGGTTAGTTTGCCGCCCTGGTGCTCTGCAAAAACCAAAATGTGATTAGCCATAGTATGAATCCTGCCGGCTTATCCGCCGGAGTTGCGAAAAAATAATTACGAGACGTTCCTTAATGGCTTTGGCATGGTGCGAACCCGCGTGAGCAGTGCAATAATCCTGCCCGCCCAGGCGGCCTTTCGGACGCCCTTAGCCGTTAGGTTAACGCCTAGGGAGAGAGGGCCACGGGCTTAGGGCAACAACTTACTCCCCTTCCACGGTCGGTCCCGTGACGGCCGCGGGGGACGACTCCGTCAGGGCGGCCCCATCCGGTTCGGACTCCTCGCGTGGCGCCGCTTTCACTGCCTTTGCCGGCTTGGCGGCTCGTTTGGGCTTTACCAGAGTCGCACTGAAGGATTCCACAGCTTCGCATACGAGCTGGATTGGAATCGATTTGTTGTACTTACCCGCCTCAAAGCGCTTGATCTGTTCGCGCCAAAGCGGATTGGCGCGCGCCTGCTCCAGTGCCTTGTGGTCTCTCCAGAACACCAGCCACAGGTATTCCGGCTTGCGTGCCTCGAAGAGTTTGATAAAGTGTGCTCCTAGACAGCCCTCGATTTTCTTGAGCGAGGGGAGTGTCACCTGGCGTCCGAATTTCTCGTAATCCTCAACGCGCTTCTTGCGAGCTCGCATTCTCCAAATGTGAACAAACATGGTGAACCTCCTTGTGCCTTCAGATAACCCGCGCATCGTTCTTGAGTTTATCGACGAGGCGCGTGGCTATTTCTTTGGGACTACCTTGCAAAAACTCCGTTTGTGCAGCTTTCACCGGGGTATAGACTCTGGCGATGCGTTGGCGCGGGGCCAAGTCCTCGGCGGTCAGGCCCAGGTCCGCCGCGCTCAGTCTCTCCACGGGCTTTTTCTTCGCCGCCATGATGCCTTTTAGCGTGGCGTAACGCGGCTTGTTAATGCCGGATTGAATGGTAATTACGGCGGGCAGCGGCAAGCAGATCCACTGGAACCACCCGCCCTCCAATTCACGCTTTACACGCACCGCGCCGCCCTCCGCTTGAATCTCCATGATGATCGTGGAGTGCGGCAGGCCAAGAAATTCCGCCAGCACCACACCGGTCTGGGCGGCACCGAAATCATCGGACTGCAATCCGGTCAGAACAATGTCGGGCTTCTCTTTTTCGATTGCCTTGCCCAGAGCGCGCGCGATGCCGAAAGCATCGAGCGTGGCGAAGGCGGGGTCGTCGAGATGCAGCGCGCGGTCAGCGCCTTTGGCCAGGGCCTCTTTAACCGCTTGCTGCGCGCGCGCCGGGCCCAGCGTGGCGAGCACTACCTCGCCGCCATGCTTCTCCTTCAGGCGCAGGCCCTCCTCCAGCGCGAAAATATCCGGCTCATTGACTTCAAAGCTGAGATCGGTTTCCTGTACCCAGGTGGCCGCGGAATTCAGGCGCAGCACGGAATCCCGGGCGGGAACTTGTTTGATGCAAACGATGATTTTCACGGCGCCAGGTCTCTCCTGCGAGGGAACATCTCATAACACGCGAAGCCAGAGGACGAGTCCGGCGCGGGTCATTATATGCGAATTGAGGTACCTGCGCAGCGGTTTAGCGCAAATTTCTCACGAATGGGAAAGAAGGGCGGTGCTTCTCCAGGGCAGAAGGCAGAAAGCGGAGGAGGGCAGCAGGGGCCGACCGCACAAATTGGGGCGGAAGAATGCGTGTGAAAACGTCGATCTGTAGCGGCGGTCTATTCCTGCCGGTTTTGGGGATCAACGGCAGGGCTGGCGCATACATGTGCTTTGTGAGGTCTGCGAGTGCGGGAAATCGCAGACAGGCGAAGAACCTGCAAGTCTGCGCCAGCCCGCCGCTACAGCTTGAGTACGGATACAAAGCTTCGCACGCCCACCACGTAGAGAATATGCCCTGCCCACCGGCTTGTGTTACATTTCCTGTGGGAGGGAGGAAACGATGATGAATCAGCGGCTCGACGGACGGATGGCGGTGGTTACAGGCGCCAGCAAGGGCTTGGGCAAGCAGATGGCGGAAGCGTTGGCGGAGGCGGGGGCCACGGTGGCTATGGTGGCTCGTAGCGGCGACCTGCTGGAGGTCGTGCGGGCGGAAATCGTGGCGCGCGGCGGCAAGGCTTATGTCTTTGTCGGCGATGTCAGCAAGGAAGAAGACGTGGCAAGGGTCGCGGGTGAAGTCCACCGGGAAGCCGGCGTTCCCGACATTCTCATCAACAACGCGGGCATCAATATCCGCAGGCGGCTGCACGAGTACACCCTGGAGGAGTGGCGCCGCGTGATGTCCACGAACGTTGACGGCCCTTTTCTTTGCACTCGCGCCTTCGTGCCGGGCATGATCGAAAAGAAATTCGGCCGCATTATCAACGTGGCCTCCACCATGGCGCACGTCTCGTTGCCCCAGCGCGCGGCTTACAGCGGGAGCAAGTTTGCCGTGCTTGGCATGACCAAAGCCCTGGCGCTGGAGTTAGCCCCTTACAACATCACGGCCAATGCCATCAGTCCAGGGCCATTTGCCACGGAAATCGCCCGCATTGTAATGCAGGACCCCGTGCAATTGGCTGACTTCAATGCCAGGATTCCATTAGGCCGTTGGGGCAAATTGGAGGAGATTGGAGCATTGGCCGTGTTCCTGAGTTCTGACGTCTCAGGTTTTATTACCGGTACCGACATCGTGATCGACGGTGGATGGACAGCACAATGAACCCGGGCAGGCGCAGACCTCTGCCTTGTAGTGTCTGCGCCTCCCCGCCACAGCGGCGCGGGTTCGCGGCAAGAGCCGTCTCGAAAACGGCTTTTCAGCATCGTATTGGGTTCGCGTGTGAACTGTCCCAAAACGCGGCTGACTGCACCCGGCAACGCGGGCTAGACACCGTGGGTTTTGATGAGGTTCATCAACTGCTCTTTGAACGGGTCCTGAATGTTGACGATGCCCTCCACATCGACAACTTCCTCGAAAGCGTTTTGGCCTGAGATTTCGACGCTTTCAAGTACCACCTCGTCCGGCGGACGAATGGTCGGGACCGATGACGCGATACAGGTGATGGGTAGTTCGCCAAACTCGGGCATACGCACGGAGCTGAGATTATAGTGAAGGGCGCCGAGCATCTGGGTGGCGCCAGCCTGACGCGCCATGACGACATGCAAGACCGAATAGTGCAAGACGAATCGCGACGCGTCGGAGTCCGTGCGATTGGGATCGGCGAGAAGCTGCTTCAGGCGGCTCGGGGTGAAATCAGC
>Ga0182030_10012436_pt1 | contig 17035 bp, 16 predicted proteins | sample 812S3MmetaG_FD_121299 | JGI IMG/M metagenome (GOLD analysis project Ga0182030, IMG submission 121299) | Permafrost microbial communities from Stordalen Mire, Sweden - 812S3M metaG (Illumina Assembly) | ecosystem: Environmental > Terrestrial > Soil > Wetlands > Permafrost | place: Sweden...
AAAACGCAGGCAAAAGAGCACTGCGAATGGCGAAGCCATCGCATCCCTTCGTGCAATAGGGCACTCGGCCACGCTTCACCGCGGAAAACCGCGTCTGCTGCACAAGTCCTCGCGTTGCGAGGGCCCAAAATCCGAGATTTTAATCCGTCCACCACAGTCTCATGAAAAACTATGATCGATGCGGGCTAGGCCGTGTGTTCAAACCCCCAGGCGGGCCAGCCGGCTTACACCGCAGCCAGTACCCTTTGCACCACCGTCAGCATTTCGGACATGGTGAACGGCTTGCAGACGAAGGCATCAAACCGTGCCCACGGATCGTGGTTCAGTTTCGCAACATCAACCGCATCCAATCTATCTGAAACCAAGACGACAAACAACGCCATGGAAGCCACCCGGATGCGACGGACCAGGGCCAAGCCGGAGGTTTTGGGCATGATGTCGTCGGTTACCAGCAGGTCGTAGCAACGGGCCAGCAACTCCGCCCAGGCAGCTTCGCCGTCTTTTGCCGTTTTGACCTGATAGCCGGCGTCCTCCAACGAAGCGGCCAGCATATCGCGAAGAAGAGCATCGCCGTCTGCAATGAGTATCCGTTTCGTTGCGCCTTGGCAGCCAGCTGGCGTCCGATCGTCGGGGAGATGCAGTTGGCGTTGGGGACCCGGATGCCTTAGAGATAGGCGGTTGCTGGCGAGGTCTTCGCTTACCGTACCGAGGGCAGCGAAGGTAGCGTTATAGTCTTTCACGAGCATTTTGATTTGATCACTGACTGCGTTTCACTCCCAGATCATGGCGTATTTCCGGTGTCCCCTTGTTCCCGAGTGATGTTCAGCTCTGGAGCGGGATTTCGGCTTCGAAGGCAAATGGGTTCCGATGTCTTGGCCGTGCCGTGGACCGTTTCCAACCTGCCCCGGACCGCCTTGAATGCTGCCCAATCCGACTCGAAAGGTGCCGGGGCCTTTGCGATGGCCTCAGCGGCCACATACTCATCGCTCTCCAGAATGGGACGAGGCATAAGGGCGGCGGTTGCTTATCCTGGATACCTAAGGTTTGCCAAAGCCGGACATCCCGAGTGAATGAGCGTCCCGTCCCGCCTGATCCCCTAGGGCGTGCGGCTCGCGGATGGGGAGCCGCTGGGCTGCAGGATGGCCACCGCTAGGCGATGTTTTCAAAGGAGGGGTCCCTTTGATATGGGCCGAGGCCGCGATCCAGTTGCCGACCTCGTGGCCGGGCTTGCATCCGTCTTTTTCGTAGAGTCGATAGGCTTTGGCCAGGATCGCGTCATCGTTGGGTATCATACGAACCTTCGGTTCGGTCTTTTTGTCTTTCACGGATGGGGTTCTTCGGCGCACGGAAACGCGAGTGTCGCTAGCGATTCGATCGTAAGCCTGGAGCCTAACGGGCGCCATGGGGTATAGACCCCGTAAGCTATCTTCGATGCCTCAAAAAAAAGGTCTCTCGCTTTGGAGGTTGATGAGCGTTCTTAAAGCCAATGCACCACTTCTCTACTTTGGAGGTTGAAGTTGCGCAGGCTCGTAACTCCAACCAACCGACCCTTCCCTCGCCGCTCCGCCTTGACAACCGCCGAATTAGTATCATGGTACTAAAAGATGCCTCGGAAGATTCGCCAACTCATCATCGATCTAGAGCGCGCCGGTTTCCAAATAGTTCCCACCAAAAGTAGCCACCGAAAATTCAGACACGTTGCGGGTGTCACCGTCATACTCTCAGGTCAATCTGGCGCGGATGCCCACCACTACCAAGAAAAAGACGTGCGGCGCGCAATCGCTGCATCAAACGACTCAAAACCATGAAAAAATCAATTATTGACGATCCGGTTAAGGCTGCTGCGGCCCGGTATTTGAAAATCGTCGAATGGTCCGACGAAGACCGTTGCTTTGTCGGCCGCTGCCCAGGGCTCTTTTTCGGAGGCTGCCACGGATCGGATGAAACGAAGGTCCACAAAGAACTTTGCGGAATCGTGGAAGAGCACGTCGCTGATCTGCTCCTAAAAAAGGAACAACTGCCCCCGTCAACATCTGGGAAGACTTATAGCGGAAAGTTCGTTGTTCGTGTTGGCGCTGAACTCCATCGAAAAGCAGTGTTAAAGTCGATGACTCGTGGCGTGAGCCTTAACAAGTTTGTCGCCGAGGCCATCGCGAACGCCTGACCGGGTCCAGGGGATCGGAATGGACATGCCGGATGATCCTAGCGGACCCCATGACGTCGATTTGGGCGCCCCTGGCCGTCTGGCCGGATTCCTTTCCTGAGGCGCCCTGAATTCAACCCGGCGGGGATGGGCGAAAACAGGTGTCTAAACCGGAGTCACCAGCCTCCAATGCGGAATACCCAAAAAAATAAGGTGGTTCTGGTTTGCGATCAGTCGGCCTCCTTCGACCCTTAGGCAGGTTTTTAAAAACTCCACCGAACCCGAAATCTGATCTCCGGTGGCGCGAAACCCCGGCCAAAGCAGAGCGAGGGCCTGCATCCCCCCCCAAAAAAAAGCGCTCGACGCATTGCCCAGCTCCTCGACCGCCGCCCCTAAGTGCACCGACACGCGATCGAGAGTCCCTTTGCCCGCATCAAAAGCCACCATCGGAGCGCCACCCGCTACGAGAAGCTAGCCGTCACCTTCCTCGACTTCGTCCCATTCGCAGCGGTGCTCGATTGGCCCACCCATGAGGTTTGAAGACACTCCCCGGTCTTTTTGGGATTTGCGCCGGCGGGAACGCTTCCCACGATCGCGGGATGATCCGCGCCTGGTTCTCCACGCTCATCTACTGCGAGCCCCTCGTTAAGTCCGGCGTCGACAGGTTCAACCGGGACCTCGCCGCCGAGTGCCGTTCGATAAGGGACTACGACAAGGCGGGACGGGCGTGGTCGCGCAGGAACTACCCCGGCGGATTCACCAGCTACGCGTCGCTCAACGAGCTGCACCATTTCTCGAGCACCTTCACCGGGCTCGAGCGCAAAATCACGCGCCACGTGCGGGCCTACGCCGCGGCCCTGGACCTCGACCTGCGAGGCCGCACGATCCGGATGACCGACTGCTGGGTGAACATCATGCCTGCCTCTGCGGCCCACTCGCTGCACCTGCACCCCCTCTCGTTCGTGAGCGGGACCTACTACGTCGCGACACCCAAGGGCTGCCCCGGGCTCAAGTTTGAGGACCCCCGGCTCGACCGGTTCATGGCGGCGCCGCCCCGCAAGGCCGGCGCACGCCCCTGCAACCGCGTCCACATCACCTACCCCGCGCAGGAGGGAAACCTGATCCTCTTCGAGAGCTGGCTGCGCCACGAGGTGGCGCAGAACCGCGTGGAAGCGGAGAGGATCAGCATCAGTTTCAACTACAACTGGAGCTGACCCATGGAACGCATCAGCGCTTTGGTCACGGGGGCCTCCCGGGGAATCGGCCGTCAGATCGCCCTGCAGCTCGCCGCCCGCGGGGTAAAGGTCGGCGTTCACTTCAGGCAGAATAGGGCCGCCGCCGAGTCCGTGCTCGCCTCGCTGGCCGGAGAGGGACACGTCCTGCTGCAGGCCGACATGGCGGACCCTGCGGCGGTCGCCGCGCTGTGGCGCGACGCTCAGGCGCGCCTGGGTCGCGTGCAGGTCGTCGTCAACAACGCCGCCGCGCATGGCGAGCACCCCCCCCTGTCGACGGACTACGACACGTGGACAAGGGAGTGGAGCCGCATCCTCGCAACCAACCTTCAGGGCCCCGCCAACCTTTGCCTGCTGGCGGCCCAGGCGATGGCCTCCTTAGGAGGCGGCAGGATCGTCAACATCTCCTCGCGCGGGGCGTTCCGGGGCGAGCCCGAGGCCCCCGCCTACGGGGCGAGCAAGGCCGGCCTGAACGCCCTCGGCCAGTCGCTGGCGCGGGGGCTGGCGCACAAGGCCATCCTCGTCTACACGCTGGCCCCGGGCTGGGTCGAGACCGAGATGGCGGCCGACCTGCTCGCCGGCCTCAGGGGGCCGGAGATCCGCAGCCAGCACCCGCTCGGGCGCGTGAACCGCGCGGAGGAGGTGGCGCGCGCCGCCGTCTACTGCGCCCTGGATGCTCCCGAGGCCATGACGGGCTCGGTCATCGATGTGAACGGCGCCTCGTACCTGCGCACATAGCCCCCTTTATCGCAGCCTGGCGAAGAGGAACGCGGCCAGGCCCACCATGCCCAGGGACGGCAACCAGGCCGCGAGGACCGGATCGATCAATCCCTTGGTTGCAAGGGATTCGGCCAGGCTCTTCAGCACGAAGTAGAGGAAGAACAGGCCGATCGACTTGGACACGCCGACCGCGGGGTTCACCCTGACGCCCGAAACCGCGAAGGGGATGGCGATCCCGATCACGATCAGCGGGCCCAGCACGTCGGCGATCAGGCTGTAGAAACGCACCGCGTACGGCACCCCCTTTGTGCTGTTCTCGCTGGCGAAATAATCCATCAGCTGGTGGAGCTCCTCGAAGGACAGGTCGATCGGCCTGCGGTCTATCAGGAGCATGAGCTTCGGGTCCTCGTTGTAGCGCGGGTAGAACTGCTCTCCGAAGGGCACCGACGCCGTGTTCTCGCCGGTGGCGGGGTCAAAGGTCATCTCGCGGCCGGCGATGAACACCCACCCGCCCCGTTTCGCGTCGTACCAGGCCTCCCTGGCGATGACGCGGCGGGTCTCGCGGCGGTGCACGTCCATCTCGGTCACGGCCGCTCCATAGGCCTCCTCGGTGAACTTGCTGTACCGGTTGAAGAACCACATGCGCCGGTGCTCGGGATTGTCGAAGCCAACACTGTAGACGACGCCGATCTGGTCCGGCGACGCCTTCTGCGCCTGCTTCCTGAACTCGAAGCTCTCCTTGAGCTGGCGGGCATTCTCGACCGACCAGGGCACGACCGATGCGTTGAGCCACCAGGACAGCCCGCAGCAGAGCACGCCCGCAATCCAGAGGGGGGCCATCATCCGGCCGAAGCCGACCCCCGCGGCGCGCATCGCCGTGAGCTCGTTGGCCTTGTGGAGCTTTCCCAGGACATAGAGGGTCGTGATGAGCAGCACGATCTGCAGCGTCACCGCCAGGAAGCCGGGAATCGCCACCAGCACGTAGTGGGCGAGGTCGCCCGCCCCGGCGCCGGCCTCGTGGAGGTCCCTGAAGTCGTCGTACATGACCTGCACGAGCAGCAGGCCGCAGACCAGGACGAGCACGAGTCCGAGGATGGAGAGCCATTCCTTCAGGAGGTGCCGGTCAAATGTGTTCAAGGCGGCCAAGAGAGCACGAGACAGCAGATTGATCAACCTGTTACGGGAGGCGGGCCCCGCACGAACAATGCGGGCAATTCGGTTGTCACCGGCGCGGGCGTCCTCTTTTCTCTCCCCGCCATATCATGATTCGACTACCGCGGACCCTCACGTGCCTGGCGGCCGCTGCGGCCCTTTCGGCCTCGGCCCAGGAACCGATACGCATCGGCGAGTACGCCTGCCTCACGGGCAAGGAGGCGAGCCTGGGCTCGTCCTCCCACCAGGGGACGCTCCTCGCCGTGGAGCACATCAACGCCGCCGGGGGCGTCCTGGGCCGGCCGCTCGAGCTGATCACCGAAGACACGCAGTCCAAGCCCGGCGAAAGCAGCACGAGCGTGCGCAAGCTGATCGCCAGGGAGAATGTGGTGGCGGTTCTGGGCGAGGTGGCCTCGAGCCGCTCGCTCGAGGCGGCGCCCATCTGCCAGGCCTCCAAGATACCCATGATCTCGCCGGGCTCGACGAGCCCCAAGGTCACCGAGACCGGCAACTACATCTTCCGGGTCTGCTTCATCGACCCCTTCCAGGGGCCGGTCATGGCGAAGTTCGCGCTCAGCCGGCTTCACTCGAGGAAGGTGGCCATCTTCTCCAGCTCCACCTCCGCGTACAGCGTCGGCCTCGCGAAATTCTTCAAGGAGGCCTTCATCGCGGGCGGCGGCGAGGTGGTCGCCGAGCCCAAGTACGCCGAGGGTGACAAGGACTTCAACGCCCAGCTGACGGCCATCAGGGCCTCCGGAGCGGACGCCGTGTTCTCGCCGGGCTACTACAACGAGGGAGCTCTCATCGTGAAGCAGGCCCGCCAGCTCGGGATCACGGTGCCCATCTTCGGCGGCGACAGCTGGGAGGCCCAGGATCTGATCGAGCTGGGGGGCGACGCCATGGAGGGCGCCTACCTCTGCTCACATTACTCCCCCGAGGACCCCGCGCCGCGCGTGCAGCAGTTCGTAGCGGCCTACAAGAAGCGCTTCCCGGGCTCGAACCCCGACTCCAACGCCTCGCTCGGCTACGATTCGGTGCTGGTCCTCGCCGACGCCATCCGCAGGGCCGGCACGACCGAGCACGCGGCGCTGCGCGACGCGATCGCATCCACAAAGGACTTTGACGCCGTGACCGGACGGATCACCATCAACGAAAAGCGCGACGCCTCAAAGAACGCGGTCATCGTCCAGGTCAGGAACGGCCGCTTTCAGTTCGTGGAGAGCGTCGCGCCCTGACACCTGAGCCTCCCCATGACCCACGACACCCACCGCTTTCCGCGGCGCCCCCTGCAGGCCCTAGCGCTGGCGGTCTGCCTCGCGCTCCCCGCCCTTCGGGCCCAGGACACGATCAAGGTCGGCGAGTACGCGTCCCTCACCGGCAAGGAGGCCAGCTTCGGGCAGTCCTCCCACAAGGGCATCACCATGGCCTTCGAGCAGATCAACGCCGCCGGCGGGGTCCTCGGGCGCAAGGTGGAGCTCATCACCGAGGACGACCAGACTGTCCCCGGTCAGTCGGCGACGGCGGCAAAGAAGCTGATCGCGCGGGAGAAGGTGATCGCGCTCCTCGGTGAGGTCTCCTCAGGCCGCTCGCTCGAGGCCGCCCCGATCGCGCAGGCGAACCGGGTGCCCATGATCGCTCCCGCCGCGACCAACCCGAAAGTGACGCAGGTCGGCAGCTACATCTTCAGGGTCTGCTTCATCGACCCGTTCCAGGGCACGGTGATGGCCAAGTTCGCGGGCGGTGAGCTGAAGGCGCACCGCGTGGCGGTCATCTCGAGCGTCTCCAACGCCTACAGCGTGGGCCTGGCCAAGTACTTCCGCGAGAAGTTCACGGCCGACGGCGGCGTGATCCCCGTCGAGCAGAAGTACTCCGAGGGCGACAAGGACTTCCGCGCGCAGCTGACCGCGGTGCGGGCCGCCGGCTGCGACGCCGTGTTCGTGCCCGGCTACTACACCGAGGCCGCGCTCATCGTGCGACAGGCGCGCGAGCTCGGGATCACGGTCCCCTTCCTGGGCGGCGACGGATGGGTCTCGGACGAGCTGCTGCAGATCGCCGGCGACTCGCTCAACGGCTGCTTCTACTCGACCCACTTCGCGGCCGAGAACAACAGCGACAGCGTCCGCCGCTTCGTCGCCGACTACAAGGCCCGCTGGGAGGGCGAGACGCCCGACGCCTTCGCCGCCCTGGGCTATGACGCGGCGGGGGTCCTTGTGGATGCGATCCGCAGGGCCGGCACCACCGACGGGCCCAGGCTGCGCGACGCGCTAGCCGCCACCACCCATTTCAACGGAGCGACGGGCGACACGACGATCGACTCGAACAGGGACGCGTCCAAACCGGCGACCATCATCGCGATCAGGGACGGAAAGCTCGCATTCCTGGAGACCGTGGCGCCCTGATGTCCGAGTTTCTCCAACAGCTGATCAACGGACTATCCCTCGGTGCCATCTACGCACTGATCGCACTCGGGTACACGATGGTGTACGGGGTGCTCCGGTTCATCAACTTCGCCCACTCGGACGTGTTCATGGTCGGGGCCTTCATTGGCTACTATGTGGGCAAGCACCTGCCGCACGGCACCGTCTGGGGAGGGCTGCTGACGATGGCCGCCGCGATGGCGGGGTGCGCGGTCCTCGGGATGCTGATCGAGCGCCTGGTCTACCGCCCGCTCAGGGGCGGGCCCACCCTGAACGTGCTGATCACCGCGATCGGCATGTCGCTCTTCCTCGAATACGCGGGCCAGCTCGGTTTCGGCGCGACGCCGAGGGCGTTCCCCGCCGTCTTCCCCACGAAGGTCATCGAGTACCACGGGCTGATCGTCTCGATGAACCAGGTGATCGTCATCGGGGTGGCCGCGGCCCTCATGGTCGGCCTCGAGTTCACGGTCTTCCGCACGAAGATCGGCACCGCGATGCGGGCGGTCGCCCTCAACCCGGGCGCGGCCCAGCTGGTCGGCATCAACATCGACGTCGTCATCTCCTTCACCTTCGGTCTCGGCTCGGCGCTCGCCGGTGCAGGCGGCGTCCTCTACGCCGTCAACTACCCCTCGATCGATCCACTGATGGGGGTCGTGCCGGGGATGAAGGCATTCGTCGCGGCCGTCCTCGGAGGCATCGGCAACATCCCCGGGGCGGCCCTGGGAGCCCTGATCCTCGGCATGGTCGAGACGTTCGTCGACGGCTCGCGCTGGTCCACCTACAAGGACGCGATCGCGTTCACGATCCTGATCGCAATCCTGCTCTTCCGCCCGGCAGGCCTGCTCGGGCGCATGACCTCGGAGAAGGTCTAGAACGATGCCCAAGCACATCATCGCCCTCGTCCTCGCGGTGCTGGCCTCCTTCGGTCTCTCCTACTACTCGGACCGGATCGACCCCTATTTTCTCGATGTGCTTACCGGGGTCGGCATCAACGTGATCCTCGCCGTGTCGCTGAACCTGGTGAACGGCTACGCGGGCCAGTTCTCGCTCGGGCACGCTGGCTTCATGTCGGTCGGCGCCTACCTGTCCGCCGCGGTGACGATCCTCCTCGGGCCGAGGCTCTTGGGGGCGGACGGCGGCACTTCCGTCCAGCAGGGCCTGCTTTTCCTGGCGGCGCTCCTGGCGGGCGGCACGGCGGCGGCCGTGGCCGGGCTCGCGGTCGGCATCCCGTCCCTCAGGCTGAAGGGGGACTACCTGGCTCTCGTCACCCTGGGCTTCGGCGAGATCATCCGCGTCGTCTTCCAGAACGTGGACTCCCTGGGCGGCGCGCTCGGCCTCAACGGGATCCCCAACTACACGACGGTCTTCTGGGTGTTCTCGTTCGCCGCGCTGACGATCTTCACGGTCACCTGCCTGGTGAGGTCGACCTACGGCCGCGGCTTCCTCGCGACCCGTGACGACGAGATCGCCTCCGAGGCCGTCGGGCTCAACACCACCCGTTACAAGATTGTCGCCTTCGTTGTCGGCGCGTTCTTCGCGGGGATCGCCGGCGGCCTTTACGGTCACTTCAAGCTCACGATCACCCCCACCGGCTTCGACTTCACCAAGAGCATCGAGATCGTCGTGATGGTGATCCTCGGCGGCATGGGCAACACGCCCGGCGTCATCCTCGCGGCCATTCTCCTGACGATCCTGCCCGAAATCCTGCGCTCGGTCGACCAGTACCGGATGGTGCTGTACTCGCTGCTGCTGATCGCGCTCATGCTCGTGCGGCCCAAGGGGCTCTTCAACTTCGACTACGCGGCGATCGCTTCCAGGCTGTGGCGCCGGATGGCGCCCGGCCGCAGCTGACAGGGGAGCCCACGACGATGACTGAGCCCCTCCTCAAGCTCGAAAAGGCGACCATCCGCTTCGGCGGCCTCACGGCCGTGAACGCGCTCGACCTGACGATCGAGGACGGCGACCTCGTGGGCCTCATAGGACCGAACGGCGCGGGAAAGACGACCGTGTTCAACCTCGTGACCCATGTCTATCCGCTGACGAGCGGCTCCATCCACTCACACGGCGTCGACCTGTGCGGGCTGCGGCCCAACCAGATCGTCGAGGCCGGGATCGCGAGGACCTTCCAGAACATCCGCCTCTTCAAGAGCCTCTCGGTCTTCGACAACGTGCGGGTCGCCTGCAACGTGCACCGCGAGACGAGCCCCGCGCAGGCGTTCCTGCGCATGGACGCCTTCACGTGCGACGAGGCCGCGATCGCGCACAGGGTCGAGGAGCTTCTCGAGCTTTTCCACCTGATGCGCCTGCGCGACGCGCCGGCCATGAGCCTTCCCTACGGGGAGCAGCGCCGCCTTGAGATCGTACGCTGCCTCGCCACCAAGCCCAAGCTGCTGCTGCTCGACGAGCCCGCTGCCGGGATGAACCCCTCGGAGAAGGTCGAGCTCATGGCGCTGATCGAGAAGATCCACAAGGACTTCGGGCTGTCGATCCTGCTGGTCGAGCACTCGATGAAGGTGGTGATGGGCGTCTGCAAGCGCATCGCGGTATTGGACTACGGCGTCAAGATCGCCGAGGGCACGCCCGCGCAGGTCCAGAACGACCCGAAGGTGATCGAGGCCTACCTCGGCGAGCCGCTCGACACGAACTTCGCGCACCCCTGACCGGCATGCTTGAGGTATCCAACCTTTCCGTCTCCTACGGCGCCATCGCGGCCCTGCGCAGCCTCTCCCTTAAGGTGGCCACAGGCTCCATCGTCACCCTGATCGGCGGCAACGGGGCGGGCAAGACGACGACGCTGCGCACGATCTCCGGGCTGCTCAGGCCCAAGGGGGGAACCGTGCGCTTCCAGGGCGAGGACATCACGCACCTTCCCGCGCACACGATCGTTTCCCGGGGGCTTGGCCACGTCCCCGAGGGCCGGATGATCTTCTCGAACCTGACCGTGGAGGAGAACCTCGCCATGGGCGCCTACCTGAAGAGCGACAAGGCCGCCGTGGCGGCCACCCGCGACTACGTATTCGGGATCTTTCCCCGCCTCAAGGAGCGCCTGCGCCAGACCGCGGGAACGCTCTCGGGCGGCGAGCAGCAGATGCTCGCGATCGGGCGGGCCCTGATGGGTGAGCCCCGGTTCCTCATGCTCGACGAGCCCTCCCTCGGCATCGCGCCGCGCCTGATCAGCACGATCTTTGAGAGGATCATCGAGATCAACCGCGACAAGGGCATCGCGATCCTGCTGGTGGAGCAGAACGCCCACCTCGCGCTGGAGGTGAGCACCTACGCCTACGTGCTTGAGACGGGCCACGTCACCATGGAGGGCCCGAGCGCCGACCTCATCAAGAACCCGCAGCTCAAGGCGGCGTATCTCGGCGGCTAGACCGTCTTCGTCTCCTTGAGGAGCTCCTCCAGGTCGAGCCTGCGCGTGAACATGGCGACGGAGCCGTCGGGTCCCCGCGGCCACAGCTCCTTGGGCCGGTCCCAGTAGAGCTCGACGCCGTTGCTGTCGGGATCGCGCAGGTAAAGGGCCTCGCTGACCCCGTGGTCGGAGGCGCCCTCGAGGGGGACGCTGCCCCTGACCAGCCTCACCAGGGCGTCGCCAAGTTCCGCCCGCGTGGGATAGAGGATGGCCAGGTGGTATAGCCCCGTGCATCCCGCGGGCGGCGGCGAGCCACCCAGGCTCTCCCAGGTGTTGAGCCCGATGTGGTGGTGGTACCCCCCGGCTGAAATGAACGCGGCCTGCGCTCCGAAGCGCTGCATGAGCTGGAAGCCCAGGACGCCGCAGTAGAAGCCAAGAGAGCGCTCCAGGTCGGCAACCTTGAGGTGGACGTGGCCGATGCGGACTTCGGGGTGGATCGGGGACGGGGACGGGATTGCGGGCATGGTCAGGTCCGAAATCAAAGCCGCTTCCCACGCAAACTCAAACCTCTCCTGCAGAAGGCCGCGACACCGCGGGGTTGCCCCGGCCCAGTCGGTCCCCCCATGCTTGCGGCCAATCCGAACCGCACATGCGCTCGCCTCGCCTCACGAAACCGCCCCTCGCCGCGCTGGCCGCGCTGCTACTCGCTGCCGGCTGCCAGTCCGTCCTCGAGCCCTCCGCGGCCGACAGGCGCGCCTCCTTCCGCAACCAGAAGGACGCCTTCACGGGCGACAGCGTCCGCTGCATCCTGGAGACCTACCTGGTGATCGCCTGCGATGAGGGCGTCCCCGATCCGACCTATGATTCGGTGTACGGCAAGATCCACCTGCCGCCGCTGCCGCAAGGTTCCTTTGCCCAGGGGCTCGCCGTGGGGATCGACCCCGCCGGATACCTGCTCACGGCCCGCCACCTCGTCCGGGCAAAGACATTCGTCCTGGGCTGGATTGACGGCCGGCCCGCCATTCGAAGAGCGGTCGCCGTGGCAGCGCCCGGCGCAGACGTGGCGATCCTGCGCATCAGCGGCCGGCTGGACTACTGGGCTCGCATCGGCGGGCTGCCGCGCGTGGGCGATGCCGTGTTCGCCGTCGTCTGCGACCGAACCGGGGTCGAGGTCGGAGGCAGGCTACGGCTGGCCGGCGGCTCCGTGCTCGAGGCATGGAGCGGCAGCCATGGACCGGAGCGGGTGGCGACCGACGTTCCCTTGTGGCACGGCGACAGCGGGGGCCCGCTCCTGGCCGCAAACGGCGACCTGGTCGCCATCAATTCGGCGCTCCACTTCTCCCTGCTCGCCAGGGGCCGGCTCCTGGGGGACTATGAGCGGATCTCCTTCCTGCTGGACCCCGCGGTCGTGCAGGGCGCCGTTTCCGGCAATGGGAAAACGGCTCCGGCCGGGGCGCGCTGAACGGGAATTAGGAAGGTCCCTTCCTTGGAGCGTTGATTTTTCAGGAGAGCGGACTACGTTCTTACCTCCACTTTACAACAGCATGCCCATCCCCACCCCCACTCCCCAGACCTTTGAGTTCCAGGCCGAGATCAAGCAGCTCCTCGATATCGTCATCCACTCCCTGTACACGGAGAAGGAGATCTTTGTCCGGGAGCTCGTCTCAAACGCCTCTGACGCCCTCGAGAAGTTTCGCCACATCCAGCTGACCGAGAAGGGCATATATGATGAGAAGCTGGAACTTGAGATCAACATCACCACCGACGACAAGGCAAAGACGATCACCCTGCAGGACTTCGGCATCGGCATGACCGAGGCGGAGCTGGTTGAGAACCTGGGGACGATCGCCCATTCCGGTTCAAAAGCCTTCGTCAAGGCCCTCGGCGAAGGAGACCAGAAGGCCGCCGGGCTGATCGGCCAGTTCGGCGTCGGCTTTTACTCGGCCTTCATGGTCGCGAAGTCGGTGAAAGTGCACACGCATTCATGGCGCGAGGCGGAGCCCGGCCTTGTCTGGTCAAGCGACGGCGGCGGCAGCTACAACATCGAGCAGAGCGGCGGCGAGCGCCGCGGATGCAAGGTCGTGATCGAGCTCAAGGACGAGTGCTCCGAATTCAGCCAGGACTGGAGGATCCGCGAGATCATCGAGAAATACAGCGCCTTCGTCTCGTTCCCGATCAACCTGAACGGAAAGCGCATCAACACGGTCCAGGCCCTGTGGCTGCGCAGCAAGGCGGACATCAAGGAGAAGGAGTACGAGGAGTTCTACAAGTTCCAGGCCCACGACTCGGAGAAGCCCCGCCTGATGCTGCATTTCAGCGCGGACGCACCGCTGTCCATCAACGCCCTTCTGTTCGTACCGCAGAACAACACGGAGAAGATGGGCCTCGCGCGCCTTGAGCCCGCCGTGGCGCTCTACTGCCGCAAAGTCCTGATCGATGCCAGGCCGAAGGACCTGCTGCCGGAGTGGCTGCGCTTCATCAAGGGCGTCGTCGACAGCGAGGATCTCCCGCTGAACATCTCCCGCGAGACGATGCAGGACCGCTCCCTCGTCGAGAAGCTCAACCGGGTGATCACGAAGCGCTTCATCAAGTTCCTCGACGAGGAGGCCAAGAACCGCCCCGAGGCCTACGCCGAGTTCTACAAGGAGTTCGGCATCTTCCTGAAGGAGGGGGCCGCGCTCGACTACACCCACAAGGAAGCGCTCACGAAGCTCCTGCGCTTCGAGAGCTCGCTCACCGACAGCGGCAAGACGACCTCGTTCGCCGACTACGTTTCGCGGATGGGCTCCGAGCAGAAGGAGATCTACTACATCGTGGGCCCGAACCGGGCCGCCATCGAGGCGGGCCCGTACCTCGAGGGTTTCCGCGCGCGCAGCCTGGAGGTCCTCTTCTGCTACGAGAGCGTCGACGAGTACGTGATGAACAACGTGCGCGAGTTCGAGGGAAAGAAGATCGCGGCTGCAGACCACGCCGACGTGAAACTGTCCGAGCAGCCGAAGGCGGAGGGCTGCCTGGGGGAGGCCGAGACCAAGGCGCTTTCGTCGTGGCTGAAGGAGACGCTAGGCGAGCGCGTCGCCGAGGTCAGCGCAAGCGATAGGCTCGTCGAGTCCCCCGCCCTGGCGCTGAACGCCGACAAGTTCTCCTCACCCCACATGCGCAGGCTGATGAAAGCGCTCAACAAGGACGGCTCCGAGTCGCCGCTGCGGGTGAATCTTGAGATCAACCCGAGGCACGCACTGATCAAGCGCCTCTCCGAGCTCCACGTGTCGGCACCCGACAAGGCGAAGCTCGTCGCGGAGCAGATCCTCGACAACGCGCTCATCTCGGCGGGCCTCCTCGAGGACGCCTCGGGGATGGTGAAGCGCCTCTACAAGATTCTCGAGTCCGTCTGAGGCCCGCGCCCGGGTGCGGCGCTTCCCTCCCCCAGGAGGACGAGCGCCGCCAGGAGGGCCGCCCCCAGCAGGCTTACCGCAACCCCGGCGGGCAGCCGCTCGCTGTGGTAGCGGAACACGACCTCGTTGCCTCCCCCTGGAACGACGACCCCGCGCATCCACCCGTTGACGGGAAACACACGGGCGGGCACGCCGCCCACCGTCGCGGTCCATCCCGGATACCAGGCCTCCGAAAGGACGAGGATGCCGGCCTCGGGCGGGTCCACGCGGACGACCACCTTCTCGGGCTCAAAGCGGGTCACGCGCGCGGCCGCAGCCCGACCCCCGGATCCCGGGGTGAACGCCGGCGCCGAGGCGGACTCCAGCAGTGCCGTGGAGGGAGACGCCCGTCCCGAGGCCTCCTCGGACTCCGCAGCCTGCCAGTCGGCCACAACCCTGGCGTCGAAGGCCACGAATGCCCTCGGGGCCCCCCCGGCCACGAGCGACAGGGCGCCGCTTACCGGGTCAAGCCGGCCCTCCAGTCCCGCCAGCACGAGCCGATCCGCGCGCGCGCTGACGGCGTCGGGCAGGCGGATAAAGTCCATGGCTGACTCCGACACGCCGGTGGCGGCGTGCAGGTAGCTCCAGACGCGGCGCAGGGCGGGGTTTGAGTAGGCGTTGTACGTGCTGAAGCCCACGGTCATCCCCGCGTTCTCGCACAGCTCGCGCGGATCGAATGAAATCCTAGGAGGCGCGCGCAGGGGCATGAGCAGCCCGGCCTTCTCAAGGGCCGCGCGCACCTGCCGCTCGCGCGTGTGAAAGCCGTTTGCGGAGTATGCGGGCGCCTGGAGCCGGATTGCCCCCCCCCAGTCGGCGAGGCAGAAGGCCGCGAGTGCGGTGGCGAGGAGCGCGGAGCGGCGGCTGCCGGGGGCGGCCCGCAGCCAGAGGCCGGTCACGAGCGCGGCCGCTCCCAGCGCACCGAGGTGGGCGCCATAATACGCCGTCGGGTCCGCGCGCCAGCCGATCGCATAGGGACGCAGCCAGAGCGTCCAGCCGGCCGCCACTGCGAACAGCAAGGGGACCGCCAGCAGTGCATTGCGGGGGCGCCGGGTGAGGGTCAGGGCCGCCAGGCCCATCACGGCGGTGGCGCACCAGATCCCGTAGCGGGACGGGAGGCGAAGGGCTGCCGCTCCGGGCACCAGGTGGATCACCCATCCCAGGAAAGGGGCCCGATCGCCGGCCGCCAGGAGCGCGCCGGCGAGCCCGAGGCCCATGAGCGCCCGTGCGTTGCGTTCGCGCCAGAGCACCCACCCGCAGGCGGCGGCAAAGAGGGGCACGAGCCCGCAGTACAGGTCGAACTCCCAGTTCGGCCCAAAGGAGGCCGTGGTCGGCATGATCAGGGACAGCCAGCTCGCCGCGGGCATGCCGTTGGACAGCGCAAAGGCGTCGGAGTGCAGGGGCCTGTTGCCCTGCCCCACGAGTTCCGCAAAGGGAAGCAGCTGCATCCCGGCCAGGAGCGCTCCGCAGCCGATGCCGAGCGCAAGACCCGCGTGGCGGCCCAGGCTTTGCCTCCAGCCAAGGGCGCCGTGGGGCCACTCGAACCTGCAGGCGAGGAACACCAGCAGCCCGAACAACTCCACGAAGAGGACCGGGGGGTTCCCGGCGAGGATGCAGAGCGCGCAGACTAGGCCCAGGCCGCCCGCGGTCCGTCCGCTCCAGCGGTCCTGCAGGCGAGCCCCGAGCCAGAGGAGCGCGGGCCACCAGCACAGCGAGAAATACACCGGCACCATCCCGGTCGCGAGGCGCGCCGTGAACGGGCTGGCGAGCGCGAGGCCCGCCCCCATGACGAGGCTTGGGCCCGCGCCGGCGCCCAGGACGCGCCCGAGGCGGCACCCAAACCCGAACGCCAGCGCCTGGTGAAGCACCAGCGCCGCCGCGATGCCCGGGCCCACCCCGAATAGGACGAGCAGGTTGGGAGGATAGAGCGTCTGGGTCTCGATGTCCGCAAGGAAGGGCCTGCCGAGGCCCGCGTACGGGTTCCAGAGGGGCAGGCGCCCCGCCAAGACCGCCTCGCGGAAGTAGGCCTTGTAGAAGGCGTGCATCCGCACGAAGTCGTAGCCCGAGAGAAAGTCCGGGCTCTGGGCGAGGAGCCACGAGGCCGAGGCCACCGCGAACAGCAGGCTGGCCGCGGCCAGCGCCCTCCCGGGACGCGAGGCGGCAAAGCGGCCGAAGGACGATCCTCGCCAGGCCGCCGCGAGGTTTCCCGGCGCCGGACTGTCCCCGCTGTTGAGCATGGACGCAGTAACTCAGAATAGGCGGCGGCGGGCAACTGCGCGGTTGGCGCGGGCCCGGGGCCTCGCCTGCGGCCAATTGCCGTGCGGAACAATGCTTTCTGAAAACCGAAACCGTGTTGGCTTCTGTGAAAATCCTGCACTAGAATCGCTGAAACTATTCACTGCCCCATGTTGACATCCTCCCGGTTTAAACGGCCGAAGCCGCTTTGGCCGGGATTCCCGTCGAGCCGAGGGGGTTGCCAACTGCTGCCTAATTTAGCGGCTTTTATCCGCTTCCATCTTGTTTCTTTGGGCTTTTGGACGATATTATCGGCATGAAACTTTCGGTTTGGGCTAAAAAGCAGGGACTTACCT
>Ga0182030_10012440_pt1 | contig 17032 bp, 16 predicted proteins | sample 812S3MmetaG_FD_121299 | JGI IMG/M metagenome (GOLD analysis project Ga0182030, IMG submission 121299) | Permafrost microbial communities from Stordalen Mire, Sweden - 812S3M metaG (Illumina Assembly) | ecosystem: Environmental > Terrestrial > Soil > Wetlands > Permafrost | place: Sweden...
CTCATGGCGTTGCGCGACTTCCTTTCCGATACGGTGACGGCGTGGCAGCAACGCCTCAAATCCCTTCCACCTGGCAAACGAGCCGGACTGCTCGACTCACTCGCCCGCCCCCCTAAACCCAACTCGAAAGGAACTCCCAATGAAAGCACTTCTGTTAGTCGGTCTCAGCTGCCTCGTCGTGTGTCCCGTGTTTACTCACGCTCAAACTGATCCGCACGCCGCCGGCGTAGACCATCGCGGGGAGCACGCAATGGGCTTCTCGCTGGAGACGACTAGGCATCATTTTGAACTGCTACCCGACGGCGGCATTATCGAGGTGGACGTGAACGATGAGAAGGACACCGCAACCCGAGATGAGATCAGGGGACACTTCGTCCACATCGCATCCATGTTCAGCGCAAATAATTTCGAGATTCCTATGTTCATCCATGACACCGTGCCTCCCGGCGTCCCAGTGATGAAAGAGAAGAGCAAGGCAATCACCTACACGCTGCAGCAGACACCCGGTGGTGCCAGGATCAAGATACAAACGGACGATCCCGAGGCACTGAAGGCCGTCCACGAGTTCTTGGTCTTTCAGATTCGTGACCATCGGACTGGCGATCCTGAAACGGTAAGACCGCCCTCAGCTTTATAGGTAATCGTAAAGTAGCTCCCTGGCCCAACCTTGGCTGCCCACAGTCCGGCCGGTGAAAAGCGAATCGGGGAAATCCGGGGGACATGATGGGAAATCGGGGGAAATGATAGGTATTCACTGTTCGCGGGTGGTCCACCGCTCCGCTCTTTCCGGGGCAAGCGCCCATGTTCTGCGGGAAAATAAGGCGCCGACCCAACATGAGTTGTTTGCCGTGCATCAAAATGTGCAGGAGTGACTATGAAAAAACTTCACACAATTTTAGCGCTGGCGATTCTTTCCACAAGCCTTATGGGCGTCGGCGTCGCCGTTGCTCAGGACCATCACGATAACCACGCGTACGTCGAGCACAAGGACTGGAAGAAGGGCGGTCGCGTGCAACAGGAGGACTGGAATCGCGGCGATAAGGTCGATTATCGCCAGAATCATCTGGCCGCCCCGCCGCGGGGATACGAGTATCGCATGGTCGATGGCCAGTACGTCCTCGCGAACAGCTCCACGTTCCAGATCCGCACCGTCGTCCGCATCCCTTAACGTCTTTACCGCATTCCTGAGAGCCGCTGTGTCCTCCTGGACCGGCGGCTCTTGGCGTTTCTGGTTGAATTCGCCTCTGCCAAACGGCCCAGTATCAGACGGTTCCGCTCAAAAAACGCTCTCCATTCAAATCCCCGTAACATTCAAAGCAGACAATAGACAGGGCAGTCCTACTGCCAGGGAGAGATCAGTGAAGAAGACGTTAGCGATTGTTGGTTTGTTGGCTTTGACCATGAGTTTTGCCCAGGCTCAAAAGTTGACGGGGGCAGGGTCCACCTTTGATTACCCGATCTTTTCCAAATGGTTCAGCGAGTACTCAGCAGCTCACCCAGGGGTCGAGATCAACTACCAGTCGATCGGTTCCGGCGGGGGCATTCGCCAAGTGACGGCCGGCCTGGTCGACTTTGGCGCGTCCGACGGCCCGATGACCGACGAGCAACTGGCCGGTTCAAAAGTCAAGCTGTTGCACATTCCCATTGTGCTTGGGGCCGTGGTTCCCATCTTCAACGTTCCAGGCGTGAGCGACGTGAAGTTCAGCCCGGCCGTTCTGGCGGATATTTACCTGGGTAAGATTGAGACGTGGAACGATCCGCGCATCGCCGCCGACAACCCCGGCGTTACGCTTCCCGGCCAGAAGATCATCGTGGTGCACCGCTCCGATGGCAGCGGAACGACCTACATTTTTACCGATTACCTGAGCAAGGTGAGCAAGGAATGGGGTGACGGACCGGGCAAGGGCACCTCGCCAAGCTGGCCGGTGGGCGTGGGCGGCAAGGGAAATGAGGGCGTTGCCGGTCTGGTTCGCCAACTGCCGGGCGCAATCGGCTATGTGGAACTGATCTACTCCCTGCAAAACCACATCTCCTTCGGCGCCATCAAGAACGCCGCAGGCAACTGGGTGAAGGGCTCCATCGACGGTGTTACCGAGGCTGCGGCCAGCATCAAGCAAATGCCGGCAGACTTCCGCGTCTCAATCACCAACGCGCCCGGCGCCACGGCTTACCCCATCTCCAGCTTTTCCTGGGTGTTGGTGCCGGTCAAGGCCTCTGATCCTGCCAAGGGCAAGGTCCTGATGGACCTGCTGAGCTGGATTGTCACTTCCGGCGAGCAGCAAGCGTCCAGCCTGTCCTATGCACCGCTGCCCAAGTCAGTTGCAGAAAAGGTCATCAAAGTCGTCTATACCATCCAGTAAGCAGGGGGTCAGTCCACCGACCCCGATGCAGTAGGTTGCGGTCGGTCCGTTCGCGGTTTCTCTGCTTTCCATTGCGAGATCAGAGAAGCCGGCGAGCCGGCGTTGCCCTTTTGTCCGGTTGCTCTCCGAGACAGGAAAATTTCGCTTGGCAACGCCGCCAGGCCTGCCTAAGATAGCCGCACAGAGGATCGCGCATGCGGAATACAGGCCTGTGTCTGGCTGCCATCGGAGTGATGCTTTGGCCGTGCATCGTGCCGCAAGGGCAGGCGCAAAGTCCGGCGCAGGTTCCGGCGGACGCGCAACATTACGACGGCAAGTGGCAGACCACTGTCACCTGTGAGGCTTCGCGGGGCGCCCTCGGCTTCTCCTACCGCTTTGACAGCTTTGTGAAGGATAGCCATTTGCGCGGCCTGCGCGGCACCGAAGGCCAGCCGAGCTATCTTCTTGTGGAGGGCGACATAGCCGCCGACGGCTCAGCCAGGCTCTATGCCAAGGGAATGACTGGCAGCAAGGAATATGTCCCCGGCCGCGACACGCAGCCCGGCACCGATTTCGGCTACCACGTCAAAGCGCAATTCGAGGAAAAGAAGGGCGCAGGAACCCGCGAGGAAGGCCGCGCCTGCAGCTACGAGTTTGAGCGGAAGTAGGCGGCGCCACCCGCGCTAGCGCTGCAGGTGACTGTCGATCAACCGGTCGACTAACGGGATAAGCTGCTCACCGGTTTTCGGAAGAATAAATGCGGCTGCCGCAGAGTCCCAATCGAGCTTGAAGCTGGTCGATAGCGCGGAGATCCAGATCTGCTGCACCGGCGCGTTGGGTGTGACCACGAACTTGCCCGGCGGCTCCTCAAAGAGCACGTTGAGAAGGCCGCCTTGGCCGCCTTCGACTTCAAACCCGGCGTCATCGTCCTCTTCGCGCGTAATCAGGTGCTGCAGCAACGCCTCAATCGCCGTCTCCGCCAGCTTGCGGAACTCCACTTCGTCCATCATGTTTTCAGTCTACCAATCTGCCCTGGGCTCGGCTCGGGCGGGGTCTGCCGGTCCGTACTTGCGGGCGATCGAGGACCTCAATTCGGCTTTTGTCCAATATTTATACAAGTTTTTCAGAAAATCATTAAAGTCAATCCCACTTTTGCCGATGTTTACTATCATGAGTACCCTCGCAGGCAGGAGTGTATATGGGAATAAGTCCAATCACCAACCTGATCCCGTTGCCGGTAGCAAACTCAACCCAGGGAGACCTTGACCCTCTGCCCATGGAGCGGGTTCAAAGCTCGGCCAGAACCGGGGACGAAACCTACTCACCGAGCGGTGGCAAGTCCGCGCGCGGCTCCGAAGACGATGCTGAAGAAGGCGAAGTGCTCCAGGAAGAGATGATGGCCCTTGAAGACGAGGCTGTCGAGGAAAACGGAGCGAACTCCGCTACTGTGCCACGTAAAATAAGCTTTTTCGCCTGAGAAGCCGATAGCAAGCAGCGACTCCGCCAACTTCCTGTGCGCTGGGCGGGGAGCTAGAGCGGTTTCGATTCACATGTTGCCATTTCAAGATCGTGCGAGGCGGCATTTTCTTAGGAAAAATGCCACTTGGCAGCGTGCCTTCTGTAGAGAGCAGAATCGAAACCGCTGTAGCACTTCGGTCTTGATCCACTTTATTTCGTTCAATTTGCAGGCCACACCGCGAGCGTGAGTTTCGCGCGGCTTGCAATTTCGTGCCGGTTCGTATAATTTACTAACCAGTTAGTTAGTAAATGACCGAGACTTCCCAAACCCGCTCTCAGGCCGAACGCGCCGACCAGACCCGCGCCCGCATTCTGGACGCCGCGACCCGCGAATTCAGCGCCAACGGCCTGGCCGGCGCGCGCACCGAGCGCATCGCAGAAGCCGCCAGCGTGAACAAGGCGCTGCTCTACTACTACTTCCGCAGCAAAGACGCGCTGTATGCCGCGGCGTTGGAAGCCGTGGCCGCCCGCATGGCGGTATCCAGCATGTCGGTGCTGAACCGGGGCTGCTCGGCCGGGGAGAGGCTGCTGCGCTCCACGCTGAACCACTTTGATCGCATCTACTCGCAGCCGGTATTTCAGACGCTGATGCAGCAGGAGATGATCCGCTTGCGCAAGGGCGAAACCGGCGCACTGAGCCCGCTGGTGGAGATACTGTTCAAACCCATGAGCGACAGGATGCTGCTGGTGGCGGAAGAGGGGATTCGGTCCGGCGAGCTGATTCCCGTGGAGCCTACGCAGCTGATCTATGCGACGCTTGGGCCCAACGTCTTCTACTTTCTTTCCGCGCCGATGATGCACTTGATCGCGGATGCGGACCCCTTTGAGCCGTCGGCGCTGGAGTTTCGCCGCGAGGCGGCCATCGAGTTTCTCGGCCGGGCAATCTTCATGGATAGGGAGCAGGGCGCCGCGATCTCGGCGAAAGTCTTGGCCGATACACCCATGCCGCAACAGATTGAGCGCCCGGCCGACCCGTTCCGTAGCGCGGGGCAGAGCCGCAGCAACGTCACACACGTAAACAAGGCAAGCAGAGTGAGGCAAAAGTGAACGCACGCAATCGAGTCTTTCTTATCCTGGGAATTCTCACCACCGGAGCACTGATCTGGTATTTCGCCACCGTCCACACCGGCGGCGACCTGCTGATGATCGGCACCGTTGACGCCAATGAAGTGATTGTTTCCGCAAAGATTCCCGGCCGCATTCAGACGCTGACGGTGGACGAAGGTCAGGACGTGAAGGCGGGGGAGCTGATCGCGTCGATCGAAAGCGATGACCTGCACGCCGCTCAGCAGGCCGCTGAAGCCACGGCCGCCAGCCAGAAGTACAAGCTGGGTGAGACCGTAGAGACGGAGCGCCAAACCCGCGGCGAGACCGGGAGTGCCACGGTGAGTGCGGAGGCGCAGTTGAGTTCCGCAAAGGCCACGCAGGCGCAGGCGCAGGCCAACTACGAACACCAGCAGGCAGACACCAGCCGGACCCTTGCGCTGGCCCAGCAAGGCATATCGAGCCAGCAGGCGAAAGATGAGGCGGCCACCAGTCTGGCCGCCGCCAAAGCCGCCGTGGATGCGGCTCGCGAGAATGTTGCAGCCGCAGAAGCGACGCTGCGCCAGGCGCGCGCCCATGAGCTGCTTACAAATGTAGCCGCGACCACGATCAACCAGACTCGCGACGAGGTAGCAAACGCGCAGGCTCTCGTTGACCAGGCCAAGGTGGAGCTTGGCTACTCGCAGGTGTTTGCGCCGGTCAGCGGCAAGGTCAACGTGCGAGCGGCGCGGCAAGGGGAAGTGGTTGCGGCCGGGGCGCCCATTGTGACCGTGATGGACCTCAGCCAGACGTGGGTTTACGCGCCGCTGCCGGAGACGCAGGCCGATGCCGTGCAGCTTGGCGACTCGCTGCGCGTGGAGATGCCGTCCGGCGCTACCGTGTGGGGCAAGGTGATCTCCAAAGCGTCTGTGGCGGACTTTGCCACGCAGCGCGACATCAACGGCGGCCCCAAGCGCGATATTGAAACCGTGCAGATCAAGCTGCTGATCGATAACCCCGGCGAACGGTTTGTTCCCGGCATGACCGCCGATGTATACGTGCCGAAGGCCAAGATGGTGAAGCCATGACCGCGCCAGCGCTGCAGAGTGCCGATATTCACGGCAACAGCGGATCGATGTCGGCCGCGCCTCCGGCCATCGCCGTTGAAAATATCGTCAAGCGTTACGGCACGTTTGAAGCTGTCAAGGGCGTCAGCTTTTCCGTCAACGAGGGCGAGATCTTTGGCCTGCTCGGGCCGAATGGCGCGGGCAAGAGCACGCTCATCCGCATGATGACGACGCTTGTGCCCATCACTGCTGGCCGAGCGATCGTCGCCGGGCACGACGTTGCAAAAGAATCAGACGCGGTGAGGCGCGTGATTGGCGTGATTCCGCAGGCGCTGACCAGCGATCCGGATCTTACGCTTGAAGAAAACCTCAGCATCTACGCAAAACTCTATGGAGTTCCCAAGGCAGAGCGCAAAGCAAACATCCAGGAAGTGCTGGAGGCGGTCGATCTGGTCAAGTGGCGCGACGCGCAGACCAAGACTCTTTCCGGCGGCATGCGGCGGCGTCTTGAGATTGCGCGCGGCCTGGTGCACAACCCGCATATCTTCTTTCTCGACGAGCCAACCACCGGCCTCGATCCTGTCTCGCGCATCGCCGTGTGGGAGATGCTCGACAAACTGCGCAAGGAACGCAATCTCACCATGTTATTGACAACGCATTACATGGAAGAGGCCGATAAGTTGTGCGACCGCATCGCCATTGTGGATCACGGCAACCTTGTGGCTCTCGGCACGCCCATTGAACTGAAGCAGAACGTCCCGGGCGCCAATGTGGTCGAAGTACACTTTGACCGCGAGACGCCGGAGTGGAAGGGACGCCTGGAGAAGCTTGAGGGAGTTACCAGCGTGCAGGCTGAGTCCGCCGGCTTCTATCGGGTACTAACTTCTTCCGGCTCCGCCACCACCATGCAGTTAGTCGAGTTAGCCGCATCGCTTGGTGAAACTCTAACATCACTCAGCGTCCAGAACACATCGCTCGACGATGTTTTTGTCCATTACACGGGCCGGCAGTTGCGCGACGAACAGGTCAAGTCAGTATTCACAATGCCGCCCCGGCCGGGAGCACAGCCATGAACAGAATGTTTGCGATCTTCGAGCGAGAGATGCGCAAGTTCTTCCGCTCACCGGTTCTGATGATCATGTCGATGATGCTGCCCATTGTGCAACTGCTCATCCTGGGCAATGCGTATGGCGGCAAGATTCGCGGCGCAAAGGTGGCCATTGTGGACTACGATCATGGTCCGCAGTCGGTGCGTATCCGCGAGGCCTGCGCGGCCATTGCAGTGAACATCGCCACGTTCAAAACAGTGGACTACAGCGACGAATCCCATGCCCGCGAAGACGTCCGCACCGGCAAGCTTGACGGCGCCATCATCATACCCGCCCAATACTCGCGCCGCGTCTACGCGCAGGATGCGCCGCGCCTCGGCCTGGTGGTCGACAACTCCGACCAGTTCACCAGCTCCAGCATCGAGGCCGAACTGCAGTCGCTGGTGGACGCGCTCAATGCACCGGTCATTCAGCCGCGCATTATCAATAACATCGCGCTGCAGTTTGTGGAACTGTACCCTTACATCTCCTATATGAAGTTCCTGCTCGCCGGTTCCATCTCGCTGGCCATGTATATTTCGGTCATGATCGGCGGCGGCATGTTATATATCGACGACAAGGCGCGCGGAGTGCATGAAGGCTATCTTGTAACTCCCATCACCAAGCTTGAATTGGTCATGGGGCTGAACCTTGCAGGAGCCGCGAAGGCCGTTCTTGCGGGGATATGCCTTACCATCATCGGCTCGCTCATCGCAGGGCTGGGCGCAATCTTCAATCCCATGGCCGATCTCGAACTGCTGTGCATGATCGTCGCCACTTCGCTGGCCTTCAACGGGATGATGTTCCTGATGATGGTGCGCGTGGATGACCCGCTGGTTCCCCGCGCGATGTTCGGCGTCCTCAACACGCTGCTGTTCTTTCCCTCGGGCGCAGTGTTCCCCATCATGGCGTTTCCCAAATGGCTCCAGGCCATCGCCATTGTTGATCCGTTCACGTACTGCGTTCATGGCTTCAAGGCCATCCTGCTCAAGGACGGCGGCTTTGTGGCGATTCAATACGATCTGCTGTTTCTGTTTGTCTTCGGCATCGGCACGCTGCTGATTGCAACGCCGCTCTTCAAGCGGACGCTGTGACAGAAGGGCCAAGGTATTAAAGAAATCTCCTCCACTCCGGGGCAGATGCAAACAGGCGGTTCACTCTTGTGGGAGAGTGGGCCGCCTTGCTGCATTTGACCTTTGCCGGATGGGCTCTTAGCCTGTAATCAGCGATCTTAGACTTTAAACCTGTTTGAGCGGCATGCCCATCGGCGGCCGATGCAGGGGACAAATGCCATGACAACCCCGACGGCTTCGAGCCCTTCCCAATCCGATTTCCTGAAGCCGTTCTGGAGTGGCCTGCTTGGCCCCGCATGGGTCGCAGCCTTGATCGTCTACGGGTTGCTCGCGAGCCTGCGATTCTACGTATTGCTCAGCCCTTATTCGATGCAGGAACTCTACTTCCTCTGCACCGTTGCGATGTGGGCCCTTCCATTCATCTTCCTGACCGTCGAGGGTCGACGCGCCATCGGTCTCTCCGAGCAGGGCACTACGATCGGCTCAATGTTTCTGAGTGCGTTTGCCGGCGCCGTGACCGGCTTCATTTTCTTCGCCCTCGGCATGATGATTTACGGCGGTTCACCGAATAACTGGTGTATCAGTATCCGCAACTATCTCCACTTTGATGAGATGCGTGGGCTTATCGCGCCGCCGGCGATCTTTGCCCTGTATGCTCTGCCGGCCATCTTTCTCAATCCCGTTGGTGACGAGATTCTTTTTCGCGGATTTATTCAGCAGGCCTTCGCACGCCGTTTCAATGCGGGGTTCGCATTGCTTGTCAATTCGTTTCTGTTCGGCATTCTGTATCTGAGCCTCCACGGCATATTTCACGATGCTTCGGGGTATCATCTCCGCCTGGGTTCGGCCGCCCTCGCCGTCTGCCTGATGATGTGTGTTGGAGCCGTATTCACGCTTTGCCGTGCTCTCTCCGGTTCGCTGTGGACGGCAATGGCCGCGCATGCTGCCTTCAACCTGACGATACTGGCTGCAACCATCCACCAGTACCTACGATAACTGCGCATTTGCAGCGTTATTAGTGCAATTCAGGTCACCGAAACGCCCTCTAAAGATTTCCACCAAACAGTACAGTTTTGCACAGAAAATTCCGCCTTCTTCTTATTGACACAGGCAATTCAAAAGGAGCATAGTTACTTTCATTCCGGGTTGCTAAGTAAACCTGAACCGCTTCATTCGTGGGGTTGGCAAGGGTTCACTGGAAGGTCCCAGCACGGAGCACCAAGTGTTAGGCACGGAGCGATTCGCGGCTAACATCGGGCACTAAGTGAAGAGTGTGGAGAAATCCGCAAGCGGAGTAAAGTGTCAAGTGTCGGATACGGAGCAATCCATATCCGGTGCGGAGCGATAAGTGTCGAGCGCGGCGCAAGCCGAGTTAGGCGCAAAACTCCAAGTGTTGTAGACGGAGCAATCCGCCGGCAACACCAGGGCGCGAGATGAAGAGAGCGGAGCAATCCGCGATCGGAACCGAGTGTCAAGCGTCGAGCGCAGAGCAATCTGTGAACGGCGCGGAGCTTGAAGTGTTGAACACGGAGCAATCCATGGTCGACACGAGGGCGCGCAAGTGTCTGCGTACGGAGCGATCCGTAGACCGTCACGGAGCGTCAAGCAGTCGCACGAGGGGCAGTCCAATCAGAGCAATCTGTGCGGATCGCTTGGAAGGCGGCGGCGAGGTGCGAAACGCAGAGGGCGGAGCGATCCGCAGCAAGCGCGGAGCCCCAGCATCGAAAGCGGAGCAATCCGCGAGCGGTGCAAAGCTTTCAGCGTTGAGCACGGAGCAATCCGATGCACAGCGCGAACGCAAATTGCAAGGAGCGGAGCAATCCGCAAACGGCAGCGGGCGTAAAGTGTTGAGCGCCGAGTCAAATCGGCGGCCAGCACCGGGCAGACGAAGTGGAACGCGGAGCAATCCGCGGGAAGCGGAGAAAGCCAAGTGTCGAGCGAGGAGTAATCCGCGACCGGCGCGCACCGCAAAGTGCGGGGGCCAGCAACTCGGGACGTATTTCACCGAAAGGTCACGAGGCGCACTCAGCAATGAGTGCGCCTCGTTGCATTGGTCCGCAACTGTTCTGTTTCGCATCCACTCGTGCAAGCGACAGGGATGAAACCAGCCGCGTGCGAATGCCATGGCGTTGCGCCTTTCCCAATGCCAACCTGAACCCCTACAATGAGAGAGAACTTTAAACCTCGAGGGAAGCCATGCCGCTGTCTGGAGAAGCTATTCGGTTGATGAACTACATTGATGACGTTTCAGTAACGCTGCGCCGCGTGTTGGCGACTGTACCCACGCTCTCTTCAGAGGAGCGGGCCCGCGTATCCGAGCACCTTGCCCACAGCTCGCCGAACGCGGACGACGTGATCAAAGCGCTGGCAGTCAAGTAGACGCCGCGTTGCTCGAGACCGCCGACTTGCCGGAAACTGTCGCCATCATCGGAGCAGGGCCACTCGGTCGCCGGCTTGCGCTTGCTGCCGCACGCGGAGGGTTTCGCGTCCTGCTTGAAGATGTGATGCCGCGGAATCTGCATCACGCGCAGGAATTTCTACGCCAGCAACTGGACCCCGACGCGCTGGGGAATGAACCGGGCGCCGCGGTTGGCTTCGTCTCGACGATCGAAGACGCGGTGCGCGAGGCCGACCTGGCCATTGACTGTGTGCCGGATGAGCTTGAGTCAAAGCTGGAGATATTCTGCCTGCTTGATCGCATGGCCCCGCCGCGTACCGTGCTGGCCACGCCCACGACGCGGCTCTCCATCGCCGATCTGGCCAGCTGCACTTATCGCGCGGACCGATGCGTCGCCATTGCTCATGAGGCTTCGAGCCTTGCTGACGGGGTGGGCAGCCAACTGGAGATGCGTACGACAAGCAAGACCAGTGCGGCTACCGTGGAGTTGCTGACGCGATTCTGGACGCGCACGGGATTCGTGCCGGTGTTCACTGCGGATCCGGCAGAGTTCAAGGCCGAGTCGCCTGTTGAGCCGGCCTGAATCCTGATGCTCCAAGCAGTTCCGGGGAGGCTAGATCGGCAGAGGAAACCGGTCCGCTTACGGCGCCAGGGGCACGCCGGCCGGGTTGAATCCATTTGCAAGCGCGGGAGAATTCCCGAGCAGCGTGTAGTCTCCCGACTGCGCGTTTGAAAATGCGGGATCGCTCAGAACCGAATGCAGGTCTGTCTGTACAGCGCCGAAGACCGTATCTGTTATCTTCGCGACATTCTGGAAGAGCACGTTATAGTCGACGATCCCGGGATTCGGATCGACGTAGGACGGCTGCGCCCAATCCGCCCAATCCATCATATCCTGCGCGGAACCGGCGCTGCGGTAAACAATGTTATTGCTGGCAGAGAAATTCGTAACTTCCAGATTGTCATTGCCAACAATGAATCCGTAGGCGCCGTAACTTCCGGAAGCCTCAGGATCTGCCAGTTGGATGGCCGTATTGTTCACAAACAAGGCCATGTTATGCAGCGACGTTGTTGACGTGCCCGTGGTTGCCCCGTTGGTAAGTGCGATGGCGATACGATGAGTCTGATGAGCGGCCAGAGTCGCGGTGAAGACGTAATTGGCTGCCGTGCTGGTGGCAGTTCCGCTTCCTATCACGGCACCGTCGGCGAGGACGTTGAACGCCGGGCTCTGGCCTCCAGAGGGCTGACCTGACAGTTGCACGGTGATTGTGGTGGTGTTGAGTGCAGCTGGAAAATAAGAAGGCAGCAAGTCCACGCGGGTTGTTCCGTTGTAAGTCATGTCGCCGGTCGAGTAAGTCGCGCCATTCGCGCCGCGGTCGTAGTAGGCGGCCGGCTCCAATACGATCACGTTGTTGGTGGCGGAGTTACCCTGGCATCCGTGGCATAAGAACATGCCGCTGCCGTCGCCTTCCACAACGTTGTTGGTCATGGTAACTCCACTTACCTGGTCATCCATGTAGATAGCTTCGGTAACTCCCTTGACATAGTTCCCATTTCCGTCGCGCAGCAACCCGCCCATGTTCTCGATGCGGTTCCCGGTGATGATGGTGTTCTCTTTTACGTAACCAGTACTGTTTCCCGCGTAGGAATAGATCGCGCCCGTATCGTTGGTTTGCTGGCTGGTGTTCCTGATCACATTGTTTGAGATCGTATTGCCAACCAGGGACACGCCGTCCGAGGGATAAAGATCGATGCCCCAGCGCCCGGAGCCGTCGATCGTGTTACTGTCCACAACGTTGTTTGCGCTGTTCTCGAGATGGATTCCGGTGGACCCTGCGTTAATTTTGCCCAGCCCGTTCATTTCATTGTTTGCAATGGTATTGTTGTTGCTTTTGGCGGTAATGAAGATGCCGCTTCCGCCCACTGCGGCGAAGTTGTTTCCGCTGATCGAGTTATTCGAGGAGCCGCTGAGGGTAATCCCGTTTCCGACATTCAGGAAGCTGTTGCCGCTGATGCTGCTGTTGCTGACGCCCGCGCCCATGATGGTGGCGAGCTTGTCAATGAATGCGCCGGAGTACATATACTTGTCCGACTTCGTGTCGGCGAAGGTGAGGCCGGTGATGGTAACACCGGAAACATTGTTGAGCGAGATCAAGGTAGTCAACTCGGCGGCGACGACCGTATCGGTGGAGATGGCATCCGGATTCGCGGGCTCAAGGTAGACTTTTCCGCTCGAGCTGTCGTAGGCAAACTCGCCAGGAGCGTCCAGGTCGGAAGGATCATTGAGAATGCGCCAGCTCGCAGTGACTCCGGTGGCCGTTGTGCCGGTATTGAATTGATCCTCGACGGTGATGGAGTACGTGGACGGATCAGTGCTGACGATTGTGGTGAACTGATCGCTGTAGCGCAGGAAGTCAAGAATCTGCACCGTTGCGCCGGGCTTGACTGCGCTGGTAAAGTTAGCCGGCAGCACCTGAAATGTGAATCCAAAGTTATGCGCCTGCGCGCTCGGCAGTACCCTCCAACCGGAGGTGAAGGGCCGTTGCGGATCGTAGCCCATCGCCGCGGGCACCTGCCGCACTCCTGCAACTGTTAGGTCCACTCCAACAGACTGAGGCGCAACCGTTGAGTAGATGCCGTTCGCCTCGGCTGTCCAGCCGCTTAGAATTTCGCCGCCGCTGAGGATAACTGTTGCGCCCTGGACTGGCTTCCAGGTCTCGCCCTGGTCAAGGGAAGTGAGCGTCAATGGGTCGGTCAGATAGTAAGTCCCGGCGTTGATCTGAGTTACTTTGATTGTCGAAGCCTGCATCGCCTTCTGAGCGCGGCCCAGGGTGGCAAATGGGGTTGACTGGGAGCCGTCAGCATTGTCATTGCCGTTTGTCGCAACATAATAACTTGCAGTGGCGGGGATTGTTACCTGAAGGGCGGCGGAGCCGCTGGTGACGCTGCCCATGTTATTCGAGACGATTACATCGTAAGCGGATCCGGCGTCTGCTTCGCTGGCCGGAGGAGTTGTGTAACTCGATGCCGTTGCTCCAGTAATGGCGGACAGGTTCTTCCGCCACTGGTAGTTGATGAGTCCGGGCCCCGCCGCGGTAACGGCAAAGGTAGCAGATGCGCCCACAGGTACTGATTGACTCTGAGGTTGAGAGTCGAGCGAAGGGGGCGCTGCGGGGTTGACGGTGAGCGTAGCGACGGCGCTGGTCGCGCTGCCGGCAGCGTTGGTGACGACTACAGTGAATGTCGAGCCGGTGTCGGCCATGGTTACGGCGGTCGTGGTGTAGGTAGCGGATGTGGCTCCCGCGATGGGGTTGGAGTTATTCTGCCACTGGTAGGTGAGGGCGGCGGTGCCGGCAGCGTTGACGGTGAAGAGCGCTGTCTGTCCGGCGGTGACGGATGCGTTTGCAGGCTGCGTGACGATGCTGGGGGCTGATGCATCTGTACTGGTTGCTGCGGCCGCAGGCGCCTTCGACAGATTGATTCCGCTGCAACCCGCAAGACCCATTGTGAGAAGGGAAAGGCAAACTAGGAAGATGACGGATTGAATGTCGAAGTTTTTCCTGACGGCATGTGCGTAATGCAGATTGAAACCCATTAGATCCCCCGTGAGCGGGTGCTGCGAGTGAGAGCAGCATGCGTCCGCTGTCTAGGTAATCGGCGCGGGTTACCTCTGCGTGACCCAGGGGAGAGTTACAGACGGTGTAAAAAATGTTTAATGTGTTTTTGAAGAGAGGGGCTAAGTGAGACATAAATAAGAAACTCGGAAGTATTGCAGTAATAAGTGCGTGACAACGAATGGAGTGAATTGGGACACCGGAACTAAATTCTTGGCTGGGGCTTAGGGATGTTTGTTGCGGCGCCGGTTGAGACAGGCTGCTCTTGTAGAGTTGAAGGGGGGCTCTGAGAGCCGGATCCAGCGCATTCCTCAGAACCAAATTTATCTCTGTGAATGACAGTTCCAATTCGAGCAATCTAGGCGGAATCCTGCAGACAGTATTCGGGTTTGCACGCTTTCGCGCGAACCAGGAAGAGGTGTGCGCAGCGGCAGTGGCCGGTCGCGATTTGCTGCTGGTGATGCCAACGGGGGCAGGCAAGAGCCTGTGCTATCAGTTGCCGGCGATCGCGCGCGGGGGCACAGCGCTAGTCATCAGTCCTTTGATTGCCCTCATGGATGATCAGGCGGCCAAGCTTTCTTCGCTTGGGCTGCGGGTGGCGCGGATTCACTCCGGTTTAGACCGAAGTGTGGCCAGGCAGGCGTGCGTCGATTACCTGCAGGGGACCCTGCAGTTTCTGTTCATTGCGCCGGAGAGGCTGCGCGTGCCCGGGTTTCCGGAGATGCTCGCCAAACGTGGACTCGCCTTGATCGCGATTGATGAAGCGCATTGCATCTCCCAATGGGGACACGACTTCAGGCCGGATTACCGCATGCTCGGCCAATATCTGCCGGGACTTCGCGGGGAAGGCGCCGGAGCTCCGGTGCTGGCGATGACGGCAACGGCGACACCGAGCGTGCAGGCAGACATTGTGGCGCAACTGGGCATGGCTGCTCCCGCTTTGTTCATCCATGGTTTCCGCCGCGAGAACCTGGCGATTGAGGTGGTTGAGCTACCTGTGCCGGAGCGCGCCGGTGTGATTGCGCGGCTGCTGGCGGAGCCGCACCGGCGCCCGGCGATTGTGTACGCCACCTCGCGCAAGCAGGCGGAACGGCTGGCGGAGGAGCTCTCGGCAACGCGTTCAAACGCGGCTGTGGATGCGACCGGGGCGCCAGTGGGCGCGGCGAAGGCAGGGCAGAGGATTGCCGCGGCTGCGTACCATGCCGGCCTGGAGGCGGAGACGCGCGAACGCGTGCAGACTGCTTTTCAGGCGGGCGAACTCGAAGTGGTGGTGGCGACCATCGCGTTTGGAATGGGCATTGACAAGGCCGACATACGAACGGTGATTCATGCCGGGCTGCCGGGAACGCTGGAAGGGTATTACCAGGAAATTGGCCGCGCCGGGCGCGATGGGGCGATGAGCCGGACTTTCCTGATGCACAACTATGCTGACCAGCGGACGCATGACTTCTTTCTGAATCGCGACTACCCACCTGTGGATCACCTGGTGCAGATTTTTCGTGCGCTGGGGGAGGAGCCAATTGCGGTTGAAGATCTGCACGCGGGATCGAATCTTGGCGATGAGGAGTTTGACAAGGCGCTGGAGAAGCTCGAAATCCATGGCGGCGCTCGGATCGATTTTGGCGGCAATGTCACTGCCGGCGGAACTGGCTGGAAGAAGACTTATGCCGTGCAGGCGCAGTATCGCACGGAGCAGGTTGCCAAGGTGTTGCGGTTTACCCAGCAGAGCGAGTGCCGCATGAGCGCGCTGGTGCGGCACTTCGGCGATGTGGAAGACGCCAACCAGCCTTGCGGAGTTTGCGATGTATGCGACCCCAGTGGCGCGGTGCTGCGCCAGTTTCGATATGCCTCTGCGGCAGAAGTCACAATTGTGCAGCGGATTGTGGAAGAGCTTCGCGGCGTTGAATATAAAGCTGCCGGGACGGTGCAGAAGAATCTCGATCTGGTGGGGCGCATCAGCCGCGACGAGTATGACGCGCTGCTGGGAGCCATGGTGCAGGCCAAGCTGATGGAGATTGAAGTGGCGGACTTCGAGAAGGACGGGCAGGTGCTGCGGTTCCGCAAGCTTCGGCTTTCCGAAGCGGGCAGGGAAGTGCGCGCGGGGCGGCCGATGGAACTGCTGATCGGCGATGGTGTCGTGAAGGAATTTGGCGGCGGGGCGGCATCGCCGGCGAGGCCGCGGAGGGTCAAGCCGCCAGCGCAGAGCGGGCCTGCGGGTGCTTCTGCGGGAAAGAGCACAGAGGCCGCTGCGCCGGTGCAGCTTTCAAAAGAAGGTGAAGCGGTGGCGGCGCGCATCAGGGAGTGGCGCGCGGCGGAGGCGAAGCGGTTGAAGGTGCCGGCTTACGTGGTGATGCACGATCGGACTCTGGCCGCTGTAGCGCACGCGCGGCCGCGCAATCCAAATGAGTTGCTCAGGATTGATGGCATAGGGCCGGCGAAGGTGGAGCGATTCGGCGATGATATTTTGCGGCTTTGCACGGATAAGTGAAGGCTAAGTGACGGACAGGTGAAGACAAAGCAGGCGAAGACAAGAAGATGATTGCCTAGGTTGGTCAGGCAGGCTGCAACAGCGGTCAACGCGGCGTTGCTTTGTATCAGGGCACGACTTCAGTCGTGCCGAAAAGGTCGCGAAGGGAGCCGGGCTTTAGCCCCTGAGGAGGCTTCCTTACCCCGCAAGCAGATTTCCCCAAGGCTCCAGCCCATCGCCTGAGCTAAATAAGTAATCATCAACAATAAAGGGCCGGAGTTATCGGCGATAACTCCGGCCTTGGACTTATACAGGACTTACTTCTGGTACTTGAACGACTTATCTGGATACGGCGGGCGCTGCGGGACAGGGCGGGGATCGTCTTTGATTTGCTGCTTGAGCAAGTCGATGGCGGCTTGTAACTGCGCATCGTCTCCGGAGTAAG
>Ga0182030_10012442_pt1 | contig 17031 bp, 5 predicted proteins | sample 812S3MmetaG_FD_121299 | JGI IMG/M metagenome (GOLD analysis project Ga0182030, IMG submission 121299) | Permafrost microbial communities from Stordalen Mire, Sweden - 812S3M metaG (Illumina Assembly) | ecosystem: Environmental > Terrestrial > Soil > Wetlands > Permafrost | place: Sweden...
AGAGGCATGTTGGGCGGTGGGTACGGACTGTAAAAATTGGGATTCGCTTCAATCTGCCCAACCGTCATGCTCGTTGCTTGGGTCGGATCGTAAACCGCGGGACCGAACTTTGCGGGAGCTCCTACCGTGAAAAACCTTGCCGCCATCGAATTAGGGTAGTTCTGCAGCACGTAGTCTTCGAAGTCCTGCGTCTCTAGCATGTCCCGTTGGGTATTGCCAAGAACACTCTTCATCCAGAACAGAGATCCAAAAAAGAAGGTCTTGTTCTTGAAAATGGGACCGCCAAAAGTTCCGCCGAAATCATTGCGGATGGTCTTCGGCAGGGGCACAGACGACGGTTGAAACTCCGTGCGCGCCAAAAGTGCATTGTCGAAGTGCATCTCCGACAAGCTACCGTGAAATTTATTGGTACCCGGTTTCGTGAAGATCTCGATCAGCGCTCCGCTCTGCACGCCCTTGTCGGCGGAGAACGACGACGCGGTGACTTTCATTTCGGCCACCGTATCCGGCTCGGGGTCTATATTGACCACGCCATCGCGCGAGTTGCCGTTTACTGTTGTTCCGTCGACTTGAAACTCGTTCGTCTCTGCGCGCTGACCGGCGGCATTGATCTGAAAGCTGTTTTCGGAAGCGAAGGGAGTAATCCCAATCGAACCTGCCGCGCTTGCGTTCCCGGACGCGCCACCCAATCCCGTTACACCCGGCGCCAGCGTAGCCACGCTGGCATAAAGGTTCTCGCCGATCATGGGAGAATCCTGCACGGTCCGTGTCTCCAAAGTCCGGCCAACGTTGCCGCGCGTAAGATCGACGCTCTCGGATTCAGCTGTCACGGTGACACTGGTGACTTGCTCGCCAATTGTCATCTTTGGAAAGAGCGTGCGCACCTGGTCGCCTTCGAGCTTGATATTCGATTCCACCCAGGCCTTGAAGCCTGGAGCTTTCACTTCGGCGCGATATATGCCTAGCGGCAGATTTCGTATGTGAACGTATCCCTGGCCGTCGGATACAGCGGACGCCTGCACTTGCGTGTCCTGATTTGTGATGGTGATTTGCGCACCGGCGATCGCAGCTCCGGAAGGATCGGTTATGGTAGCCTCAAAACCACTTTTGAACTGGGCTGCCGCTGGAGCAAAAGAGAGAATTGCGAAGATAAAGAGTGAGAAAACGCGAATAAGAAAAGACTTGGAAGAAGACAACATCGTGGTAGCTCCTTCTGGTACTGAAAAGCCATGGAAAGCTTGCTAATATTTTGAAAGCTTTCAAAAGTGAATCCTAGTCTTCTCTTTTTTGAAGTGTCAAGATTTATTTTTGGAAATCGCCTCGGAAGAGTGATTTCCTGCGGAGACTGCCAGCGAAATCAGATAAACTCAGCCCTTAGCGTGCCAAAATGGCATAAATAGCCAGTTTTAGTGAGAACAACCGGAGGGCGCATGCGAAACACGACAATCGCCGTCGCTTCCGTGAGAGCCACCCAATTCTGGAAACTTGCGGAGGCAAGCCGCCACCCCGGCAGCGATCTTCCTATACATTTTCTATGAAAGCTTTTATATTTCCCTGTTCTACATACTCAGTCTGTGCATTGGAGGACTGTCGTGATCCGCCTTCCGCTATCTCGTTTCGTCACAAATATCCTATTTTCCATATCCGTCGTATTTTTGTTCGTTTCGTTTGCGCGCGCTCAAGATACTGACTTTGCTCCGAAGTGGGAGCAGATTCCGGGTCCGAATTGCGCGAAGCCTCCGGAGTGGGACGCGAGGTCGGCGCCTGCCACCTGCGATCCGGAAGAGATTCATGCCTGGCTGGGGGACATATCGCATTGGCGCGCGGAGCGTCGAGTGCGCGCGGGCTATGACGATGCGCAATATAGGAGACCGGAATTGGCGTGGACGCAGTCCAGCTTTGTGCAGCCGCAGATGATGATCCATGACCGCTATTTCTACGATCCCGCGAAAGGCGCTTATACCATCGGCCGCTATCTCGACGACGTAGACAAGCGCTACGGCGGCATCGACAGTGTGCTGGTGTGGCACACATATTCGAATATTGGCATCGACAGCCGCAGCCAGTACGATCTGTTTCGCGATCTTCCCGGCGGAACTCAGGGCGTGAAACAGATGGTCGACGATTTTCACCGGCGCGGAGTTCGGGTGATGTTCCCCGTGATGTTGTGGGATCGGGGAACCCATGCCGAGGACGCGCCCGACGCCGTTGCGCTGACGCGCGAACTGGCGGCCGTGGGTGCGGATGGAATCAACGGCGACACTCTCGATGGCATTCCGCGAACGTTTCGCGATGCCTCGGACAAGACAGGCCACCCTCTGGCGTTCGAGCCAGAGGATGGGCCGGCGTCCGATGAGATGGTTGCTTACAACAATATGAGCTGGGGATACTGGCAATACGACTTCGCACCAACGATAAGCCGCTACAAATGGCTGGAGCCGCGCCACATGGTTCATATTTCGAACCGCTGGGCGCACGACCATATCGACGATCTGCAGTCGGCTTTTTTCAACGGCATCGGATTCGAGAGCTGGGAGAATATCTGGGGCATTTGGAATCAGATGACTCCGCGCGATGCGGAATCTCTCCGGCGGATTGCTGCGATCGAGCGCGCGTATGCGCCGCTACTCGGCAGCCAGCAGTGGGAACCGTACACATACACGCAGCGCTTCGGAGTATTCGCCAGCAAATGGCCGGGGGAGTCGCAGACGCTGTGGACGATCGTGAACCGGAATCATTACGTAGTCGCAGGGCGGGAACTGCTCGTTCCTTATAAAGAGAAGGCTCGCTACTTCGATTTGTGGCACGGGGTTGAACTGCATCCGCAGCAGGAGGGGCAGCAGTCAGTGCTTTCATTTGAAATTGAAGATGACGGCTACGGCGCGATTCTTGAAACTGGCGCGAGTGACGCCACGCTCGACAAGTTGACGGCGACCATGCAGGCCTTGAGCCAGCATCCGCTCGACAGCTTTTCCCGTGAATGGCACGCCTTGCCGCAGCAAATGGTTGCAATCCCGCCAACGAAGCCGGCGGATGCAGCTCCCGCTGGAATGATCAAAATTCCTGCTGCGAGTTTTGTGTTTCGCGTCAACGGAATTGAAATCGAAGGCGCCAACGATGAGGGCGTGGATTTCCAATATCCGTGGGAAAACTCGGCCCGCCGCTTTCACGAGCAGAAAATCGAGATAAAGAGTTTTTGGATCGATCAATGCCCCGTGACCAATGCGGAATTCAAACGCTTCCTCGACGCTACGCACTATCATCCGGCCGACGATCACAATTTCCTGAAGGATTGGAACGGCAATCAATTTCCCACGGGGTGGGAGCGGAAGCCGGTGACGTGGGTCTCGCTGGATGACGCGCGCACGTATGCACAGTGGGCTGGCAAGCGGTTGCCGCACGAGTGGGAATGGCAATATGCCGCGCAGGGGACGGACGGACGAATTTATCCGTGGGGCAATCAGTGGTCGGCCGATGCGGTTCCCGCTCCCGACAAAGGACGTGACATGGAGCCCGCCAGCGACGTCACGGCGCATCCTAAGGGCGCGAGCCCGTTTGGCGTGATGGATCTAGCCGGGAACATCTGGCAGTGGACGGATGAATATACCGATGAACACACGCGCGCCGCAGTTTTACGCGGTGGAAGCCACTATCAGCCACAAGGCTCGAAGTGGTATTTCCCGCAGGCTTACAAACTCTCGCAACATGGCAAATACCTGCTGATGGCACCCAGTATCGACCGGTCGGGTGCGGTTGGCTTTCGGTGTGTTGTAGATGGACGTGATTGATGGATGACGAAAGTGAGAGAATTGGCCTCGACCAGAAGGGGCGCTCCAACACAGTGACTCGAAATCGCGAAAAGACGAAAGCGCCGGCTTCCCGAATTACGATGCACCAGATCGCGAAGATGGCGGGCGTGTCGCTGGGCACGGTTTCGCATGTCATCAACGAAACGGCACCGGTGCGCGAACCGTTGCGGCAGCGGGTGATGGAAGCCGTCGAAAAACTTGGCTATCAGCCCAACCAGCTCTCGCGCGGCCTGCGGCTGAATCGAACGAATATGATCGGGATGATCATTCCCGACATTACGAACCCCTTCTTCCCCGGAGTGGTACGCGGCGTCGAAGATGTCGCGTATAAGAGTTCTTACCGGCTCGTGCTTTGCAATACGGACAACGATCCCATTAAAGAAGCAACCTATCTCTCCGATTTGAAATCGTTCTTGCCGGCTGGACTCCTGATTATTCCTTCGGTTGATAGTTCTCTCGCATCCGAGCAGTCGGGACCACCGGTCGTTTGTGTGGATCGCAGGCCGCGGGGATGGAAAGGGGACCTCGTTACGGTAGCCAACGAAGATGGGGGCTACAAGGCGGCGCGATATCTCATTGAAATGGGGCACCGGCAGATTGGAGTGATCTCCGGACCTTCGCACCTGACAAACGCTGGCGACCGGCTTCGCGGATTTATGAAAGCGATGGCCGAAGACAAGGTGCCAATTGGCCCCGAATATATCCAAGAGGCGTTGTTTGACCGCACCAGCGGCTACTCCTCGGCGTTACGGTTGCTGCATTTGCTGCCGTGCCCGACCGCGATCTTTGCTGCCAATGACCTTATGGCGATGGGCGCCCTGTCTGCGGTGCGAGAGTCACGGCTTGCCTGCCCAGCCGATGTTTCTATCATCAGCTTCGATGGGCTTGACATCACTGAGCTGACTGACCCGGCTCTGACTGCGGTGTACCAGCCGGGTTATCAGTTAGGGTATACGGCGGCGCGGTTGTTACTTGACCGCATGAACGGTTTGAAAGATCGTCCCCAAGAGGTAGTGCTGAAGACAGAATTGCGGATCCGGAATTCAGTGGCTCGCATGAACCCCAGCTAGCTGTTTCCCTCGCCTCCGCTTCTTTGCCTCCTTCTATTGAACGACACCTTTCAGGACATTCAACTACGGAAGATCGGTCAGGTCAGCGCTCCCGAATGTTTCCATGAATTACGACTACCGAGGCCGCCGGTAATTCGTATGAGGTGGTTGCATCCGCATTCTGCTTGGTGTGGAGGATCGGTCCATCCGGATCGGCGTTGCCTGACGTCTCCGCCACAACGGACGGCTGAGAAGGATACTCGGCGTGTCCCGCAGAACGCGTATATCCAGGATGCCAGTGATACTGATTCTTTCCAAATGTGGCGATTTCGACCGGTCCGTCGAATGAGGAACTGCGCTCGCTGCCGTGCCGATCAAAGGCGATCTTCACGTGATATGCATTGCTTTGGTCGCGATTCACCAGGAGCAACGACCACTGCCCATCGGGACGTTTCAGCCCATAAGCGGTAACCAGATCGTGTCCGCCCCCATCGGAGATGTCGCTGGCGGCTGGAAACACGTCGTGCTCTTGCTTTCCCGGGACAACCCATTCGAGATTAATAAGCTGCGAAATGAAGAACTGCGCCAGCGGCTGTTGAATGTTGTACTGGCGGTCAACTGTCATCAACCCGAACGTTCCGGGCGAATTATTGCAGCCGTGCTCCATCGGCAGCGGCAGATAGTGGAATAAGTAAACTCCATTTCCCCCGGCATTCAGGAACGAACCGATGTAATCGGCCAGCCAGAGGCCGGAAAAAATATCCATGTAGGTTTCGCTCGCGCTTGAGGAGAGATTGCCTTCCGTGATGAAGAACGGAATCTCTTTCGGCACTCCGTCATCGTGCCAAACCTGCATGATGTGGCTCACGAGCTGAGGCTCGTCATACAAGCTGCTCCATGGAATCTTGCAGGGATCGTAGGGGTAGTGCTCGAAGGAAAAGAACGCGAGATCCTTCAATCGATTATGGCTTTTCAGATATTGGATGAAGCGGCTGGTCCAGGATACGTTCCCCTCTGCGTCCGGCCAATACAGGATGTCCTGGTTCACGCCTTCAAACGAAGGCCCCCCCAGTTTCAGCTTGGGATCGAGCCGGCGCAGCGCCGTGGCCCATTGAATATAGAGAGCGCCGTAATCCTCGGGGCTCGTGTACTGCCCGTCGGCTTCTTCTCCCATTTCGACATAGGAAATTGGATATTTTCGGTTCTCGATATAGGCAATTTCAGCGACCGCATTCTCCGGAGTCTCGTACAGCATAGCCACGGGAATCATTGCGGGCAGGCCGCGAGTCACGCCGCTGTTGAAGAAAATGTCGAATCCGACCTGAGCCTGTTTGGTGGTGCCGAGGTCGGTCGCCGCGTGCCAGGGATCGACGGAGGAGCAGTAAGTTGTGGTCTGCTCCTGGTCGGGAACATGCCGCAGGATGTCGTGAAAGAGACCATCCGCTGATCGTGTTCCCAGGTAAAGCTCACGAATGGCATAGCCGACACAGTCGCGTGGATCGGACGATTTCTGCGCACCGCAGGTATTCGAGGATGCGGTCATGAGGATTCTCACGAAGCGAACGGGAATGGGGCTCGGGGCGAGAAGTAACACCGCCGATCCGCCTTGGCCATGATCCACTGTACCCATGGGGAACGCCTGCCAGATGCCACGGGTGGGGTCAGAAACCGGATCGGCCCCCACCCAGTGCTGCACGACGAATTGAGTGGCATAGGGTTCGGCCCAAGCGATCCGAATGCTGTCGACCGCATACGTCTGACTGAGGTCAAGGATCACCCATTGCGGATGAAGCGCGTCGCTTTCACTCGTGAATCGTTCGGCGAGGTATGGGTTGCTCTTCCAAAACGTGTTCTCGTCGCCATCGGTGAGGCGGGAAAAACCCGACTCGACGCCGCCATTCCGCGTGAAACCGCGACGCGGGAGCGGGTATCCATACGAATAGCGGAGATTCTCGGTGGGCGTCGCCGAACCGACGAAGTATCCCTTTTCACCGGGCTCGCTCCAAGTGCCCTGCGGGTTCCAGTGCCAAGCCTCGACAGCGAGGTCGGTGTTCTGGCGGTATGTGACGGGTTGCCAGCCGGAAGCTAGAGCACGGTCCAGGTTGGGCTGGATCAGGTCGTGGTCGATGGCTTCTGAAGGAATCCGATCGACGCCCGCGCCGAGAGTCTCAATCGGGCGGAAGTGATTCGTGGAATTTTCCGGAGTGGTATCGACGTGGATCGTTTGCGCTGAAGAGAAAATGGCCAAAGATATCAATAATAAAGACCATTCGAGAATTGCAACTACCTTGTTCATAAAAAACCTCCGGTCGGATATCGTGTGTGGCCGCGTCGCGCTGCGGCGTTTGAGTTGTTGCCTATAGGCGGAATAGGGCCCGCAAGTGAACCTCCAGAAAACCCAAGAAAACTTTGTGGTTCGGCCGCCAAAGGGGCCAATAAACTCCTGAGGCATTGGGCGCAGAACGAACCTGGGTCAAGTGTCGCTAGCAAGCATATCCATATTGAAACCTTTCAATCAAGGACTCTTCCAAAACTCTGGCGCAAGGACGGGAATTATATTTCTGAAAGATCCGCGAATTGCCGAAAGTCGACTTGGGGTCACCCTCGGGACATTCAATGGTATTTACCGTAAGGCACTGGTGAAATGATGATTTGACGGGAAAGCTACCGTTCTCGCCCCAGCGTTCTTTGTTCTTCTTCGGGAATTGTTTTTTCTGGCGTCTGGTGATAATCGTCCTTGCTTTTTGGCGCAGACCCTTGCATAATCGCCAGTTTTGAAACGTTTTAATACTGAACAGATGTAATCACGGAACGGCCCATGAAAGAGACTCTTCCTCAGCAGCGCAATCTCCCCGATGCGGCCCCCGAAGTTTCACAAATCCCACGAAGTGTTGTTCGACCCTGGAGCCCAGCATGAGTTCATCCGTTTTGATATTGCGGCGAGTTTGCCGGCGCATGTTTCAAGTTCTAACCATCGTCATCATCGTCCTGCTGCCAGCGGTGCTGTTCGGCCAAGCCTACTTCGGAACTGTTAGCGGCTTGTTGACCGACCCCAGCGGCGCAGTTGTGCAAGGCGTCAGCGTGGTCCTCACCGACGAAGAAAAGGGATACAAGTTCACGGCCAAGTCGGACAATACTGGACGCTATCTTTTTGTTTCGATTCCGCCGGGTCTGTATTCCGTGACGGCGGAGATGACAGGGTTTGAGAAAACCGTCCGTACGCACATCAAATTGAATGTCACCGAGAACGCGACGGCCAATCTGACGCTGAAGATCGCCGGAGGGACGCAGAGCGTTGAGGTCAAGGCCCAGACGCAAAGCATTGCCACCGAAGATGCCGTGACCGGCACGGTGATCGACCGCAGGGCGATTAACGATCTGCCTCTGATAGACCGGTATGCGCTCGACCTGGTGTACCTCACTCCAGGCGTAACCGATATGAGTGACGCGAACAGCGTCGGCGATACAGGGACTAATTTTGTTTCCAACGGCAGCCGCGGCGCCAGCGCCGACATCCTGATGGACGGCACCTCCATTACGAACTTCGAACCCAATGGCGGCATTACCCAGACCACCTACACTCCCTCGCCAGAGGCGATCGAAGAATTCAAGGTGCAACAGTCGAACTTCAGCGCGGAGTACGGTTTTTCCGGCGCATCGGTGGTCAATATGATCACTCGTTCCGGCACGAACAGCTTCCATGGAGAAGCCTACGACTTCATCCGCAACACACTCACCGACGCGAATAACTGGTTTAACGACGAGAATGGAGTTTCGATTCCTCCGGTGCACCGGCACGATTTTGGCGGCACTTTTGGCGGTCCAATCTTCAAGAACAAGACCTTCTTCTTCTTCGACTGGGACGGCACGATCCAGACTTACATGGGCACCTACCAGGCGGGCGTACCCAGCACTAGGGAACGCACCGGCGATTTCGGCGAGTTGTGCGGATTCTACGGCGGCTCATTCAATTCCAGCGGAATCTGCTCTGTTTCAAGCGGGCAGATATTTGACCCTTATAGCAGCCTCTATGGCATCGATCCCAACGGCGTAGCAGGGGCGATAAGGAGCGCCGCCATTCCATTCAACAATGTTGGTACCTATATCAGCCCCGGGGCTCCCCCAAGCCAGGGGCTACCTGCCAACCTCCAGCCGACGCCCGGCGTACCCGGCAACCTGATTGATCCTGTGGCGCTGAAGATGATGAACCTGTTCCCCAATCCGACCCCCAACATGGCCAGCCCAACGATCTACGATAATTGGATCGCCTCGGGGGCATCCCCCAGCAATAACGAGCAGTACGATGTGAAAATCGACCATCGCTTCAGCGAAAAGAACTTATTGAGCGCGAAGTATTCGCAGAACTGGAATAAGTACACCGCCTTCCGCTGCTTCACCTCTTTCATCGATCCCTGCGGCGGCGGAAAAAACACGGGCAACGCCCACCTGTTCGCCCTCAGCGACACCTATACTTTTAGTCCTACCTTGCTGCTGACCACTACCTTGGGTTTCTCCCGCGGCACGGAGCTGATCTTCAACTACGATCCAAGCCGGAACTCCAATCCTCTCAGTACGCTGGGTTTTCCATCCTACCTGGACTCAAACGGTTTTGTCGGTGTTCCTGCCATGTTTATTGGTGGCGGATACTATTCCGCCGGCTATACCAGCGCCGGCGGTGATCCGTATGGAAATTACAAGCAGGGCCAGGATACCGGGCAGTTTTCTACCATCGTAAGCAAGATCCATGGCCACCATGAGTTGAAGTTCGGATTCGAGGGCCGCTTGCACCAGCAAAATTACATCCAGACAAATGCCCCGAATGGCACTTTCGGTTTTAATGACACAGGCAGCTCACAATACCCTCAAGGTTTGTCGGCGGCGATCGGTCCCAGCGGAGACGGAATGGCCAGCTTCCTGATGGGCCAAATGGGGGGAGGATACCAAATCCAGTTTGAACCGGCGACCGAGAACTACCAATATGCATGGTATGTCCAAGACAACTGGAAAACGACGAGCAATCTTACGTTAAATCTGGGATTCCGTTACGACGTCTCGCTGCCCAGAACCGAACGCCACAATCGCATGAATTGGTTCGATCCAAATGCGACGAATCCGCTCAACGGCGGCAAGATCTCCTACATCGATCCGCTCACCGGAGTGTACGTCACTAATCCCCTCCTAGGCGGCGAGGTATTTAACAGTTCCAGCGTGCGCACCAACTGGCTCACCGATTGGAAAGACGTTCAGCCGCGAGTGGGCTTTGCCTATCAGATCACGCCCAAGACGGTGATGAGAGGAGGATACGGGATCTACTTTGGCCAAACTCGCTCGGGCGCCAACGGCCTGTTGAGCTACGGGTCCCAGGGCTTCAACCAATCCACAGGGATCATTTACACCTATCAGAATGACGGCGCGACTCCCTATTTGCACCTAAGCAATCCCTTTCCCAACGGCCTGATTCAGCCGGCGGGAGGTTCCCTCGGCCTGTTGAATGACGTTGGCTACGGAGCCGTTGGCCCCCTACGCACCCACGCTGCGGCGCGAACCCCGTACGAGCAGACCTGGACTCTTGGCTTCGAACACCAATTGCCCTGGAATGTTGTTGTTGGTGCGAATTACATCGGGAAGGAAGGAGTCCGCCTCTACCTCGCCGGCGGCAACAACTACGATGTTCTGGGTGCTGGGGTGGAAAGCTATCCCACCACCGCCGCTGATCCAAACAACCCGTGCCCGGTGCCAATGAAAAGCATACCCTGCCTTACTAACTACGTCATGAATCCCTTTGCCGCTGTCAACGGTGGGCCCATAGGCGACCCGAACAGCATCCTCTCCAGCCCGATGGTCCAAGCGGTTCAACTGGAACTTCCCGATAAGGAGTTCACTAGCGTTACGACCGATGTTCCACCCACCGCGAATGCCAGCTATAACGCTCTCCAAGTCAACTTATCCAAGCATTACACCAACGGCCTTGAACTCATGGTGAGCTATACCTGGTCGAAGTCGATCGACGAGTCCTCGATGTATGACACCAACGTCGCCTGGCTGGGGAATTATGGCTCCAACTCTGGCTACGCCCTTGCGGATCCCAACAAGCCGCAACTGGAGCGCGCTCTTTCGACTTTCGACGTGCCGCAGATGCTGAAGTTCAGCTACAGCTACGATCTGCCCATCGGGCACGGAAAGGCGCTCCTCGGCAACATGCCGCGCGTGTTGGATGCGATGATCGGCGGCTGGAAGACCAATGGCATTTGGGAGCTTCACTCCGGCCGCCCATTGAGCTTCTTTACTTCGAATGGCGGCACATCGCTGCCCACTTATGGCCCACAGACGGCCGAACTGGTGGGTACGCCGGAGCGCAGCCATGGGAGCGACCGTTATTGGGTAAATAACTACTTCTCCAATCCCCAGGTTGTCCAGGTTCCCGAACCATACACTCTAGGCAACGCGGGACGGACCACGAGTTCCATCCGAACGCCGACTTCATTCACCAGTGACTTGTCAATCGCCAAGCAGTTCCTGCTTTCCAATGTGCACGAGGGAGTGCGCATGGAGTTGCGCCTCGAAGCCCACAACGCTTTCAATCATCCGGTGTTCGGTACGCCCGACACCTACGCCGGCGACCCCAATTTTGGGGTGACAAATTATCTGGCTGTGCAACCCCGGCAGGTTCAATTGGCTATCAAGATCGTCTTCTGAGACGCTTAATGGGGAGGGGAGTTGCTTTTTTGGGCCCACGTTCTCATAATTACCGTGGACCGAAATAAAACGTTTTAATATGGGAAAAGATCCCCAGTGCTTCAATAGTCTTGGGAAGAGGACTGCTCGGCCGGTTTCTCCGCCAGCATCTCGCCAAAGAACGTTGAGTCTGCCATTATCGTCAAGTTTACGGAGCCCCCAATGAATCCATCCACTTTGAAGCTTCAGCAGGTTCGCCAATGTGCATTTCAACTTCTAACCATCGTCATTGTCGCCCTACTGCCAACGGTGATGTTCGGCCAAGGCTATTTCGGAACGGTGAGCGGGCTGTTGACCGATCCCAGCGGCGCAGTGGTGCAGGGCGTCAGCGTGGTTCTCGCCGACGAAAATAAGGGATACAAGTTCACGGCCAAGTCGGATGAGACGGGTCGATATCTTTTCCGCGCCATCCCGCCAGGTGTCTACTCGGTTACCGCGGAGAAGCAGGGCTTTGAAAAGAATGTGCGCACCCATATCAAATTGGATGTCAGCGATAATGCCACGGCGAACCTGACTCTTAAACTCGCCTCCGCCAAGGAAACCGTGGAGGTCAATGCGCAGACCGATACCATCGCGACCCAGGATGCCACCACCGGGCAGGTCGTCGACCGCAAATTCATTAACGATTTGCCGTTAATCGGCCGCGACGTGATGTCACTTACTTACCTGGCGCCCGGTGTCACCGACATGGACGACCAATGCCCCAACTGCAACGAAACCGGGTTTGTTTCGAATGGCAGCCGCGGTGGCTCGGCCGATATTTTGCTGGACGGCGCGTCGGTCACGAACGTTGAAGCCAACGGTGGAACCAACCAGATGGCCTACGATCCGCCGGTCGAATCGGTGGAAGAATTCAAGCTGCAGCAGACGAACTTCAGCGCGGAGTATGGCTTTACCGGAGCGTCGGTGATCAACATGGTTACGCGCTCTGGAACGAACGCCTTTCACGGAAGCGTTTACGATTTCCTCCGAAATTCTCTCACCGATGCCAACGATTGGTTCGCCAATCGAGCCGCAGTTCCCAGGCCCACACAACAGCGTAACGAGTATGGCGCCACCTTCGGCGGACCAATCTTCAAGAACAAGACATTCTTCTTCATCGATTATCAAGGCACAAAACAGATTAACCAGTACACGGCGTCGGCGGGAGTTCCTTCCCCCTTCGAGCGCGCCGGCAATTTCGCGGAATTGTGCACCACACAGAATGGCGGGGTGTTTGGTACTGGCACAGATCCCAACACCGGTGCTGTCTATAACAATGTATGTACCGACGGGCAAGGGAACTTATTGTCTGCGGGACAGCTTTGGGATCCATATAGCGGAGTGTTCAACTCCTCGGTCGGCTTGGCGCAGCGCTTCACTCCCATTCCCAATAACAACGTTGCCGTGTACACCAGTCCGGGTAATCCCAAGCTGGCGGGCACGCCCTACCAGTTACCCAACACGGCAGGCAATCTAATTGATCCGGTGGCACAAAAGATGATCAACCTGTTCCCGGCGGCAAACTATCCAGCGGGCGGTCCTTTCGACAACTGGACAGATTCGGGACCGGTTCACTACACCGATGCTAAAGCGGAGCTCAAGATCGATCAGCGCTTCAACGCGAATAATATGTTGACCGCCAAGTATTCCCAGGAGTGGGACAATCATTCCCAAGTCTGGAGTTGCTTTAACAATTTTGTCGACCCCTGCTCGGAAGGGCCAAACGCTTTTACCGCACACGTGTTCGCGATTAACGAGACTCACACTTTCAGTCCGACAACCTTATTGATTACTACTCTGGGCTTCACACGAAATACGTACAACGAGCAGCAGTACGCCTACGCTAGCAGTGTGCCGGATCCGCTGGGCACCCTCGGTTTTCCATCCTATCTCGGAGCGAACGGCTTCACGGGAGTTCCCGCTATTTTCATTAATGGCTATCCCTCGGCGGGATACACCAGTCTCGGTGACGACCCATATGGTAACTACAGGGAAGGGGAAAACAACGGCCAGGTGACGGTCACGCTCAGCAAAGTGCGGGGCCAGCATGAGATGAAGTTTGGCTTTGACGGCCGCTTGCGTCAGATCAACTACATCCAGACCAACGCTCCGTTGGGTAACTTCAGCTACAACAACACCGGCAGCTCTGAATTCAGCAGTACCGATAGCGGGACCTATGGCGGCGATGGAATGGCCAGCTTCCTGATGGGCCAAATGCTTGGAGGTGGAAATACCGGGTACGAAATCCAGTTCCGACCGTCGATGGAGAACTATCAGTACTCGTGGTTCGCTCAGGATAACTGGAAAGCAACGCCCAAACTTACGGTGAATGCAGGTTTGCGCTATGAACTCGCTTTGCCTAGAACCGAACGCCACAACCGTCAGAACTGGTTCGATCCGAATTTGATCAACCCATTGAATGGCGGCAGTATTTCGTACCAAGATCCTCTCACCCTGCAGAATGTGACACGCACCCTGTATGGCGGAGAACAGTTCACGACCGCGAACAACCGGACGAATTGGGACACGGACTATAAGAATATCCAGCCTCGCTTTGGCCTCGCCTACAGGTTCGCCGACAAAACAGTCCTGCGCGGTGGCTACGGCATTTACTTTGGCCAGACTCGCTCGGGTGCCAACGGCGTGGGAAGTTACGGCACGCAGGGCTACAACGTATATACGAGCGCGATCACCACATACCAAAATGATGGGGCGACTCCATATCTTCATATGAGCAATCCCTACCCCAACGGTTTCGTGCAACCGGCGGGAAGCTCATTGGGTGCGTTGAATGATGTCGGTTTTGGCGCAGTTGGGCCGATCCGTAGCGGCTACGCCATAAAAATGCCGTATGAGCAAAGCTGGAGCTTCGGCTTTGAACAGCAGCTTCCGTCTAACACGGTGCTCGACGTGGAGTACATCGGGAAGAAGGGTACGCACCTATATTTCAGCGGAGCAAATTCGCTCGATATTCTGGGGCCACAGATCGAGAGCTATTCTCCCACGCAACTGAATGGTCTTCTTAATTACGTGACCAATCCTTTTGCCGCTGTTAACGGTGGGCCTATAAGCGACCCGAACAGCACACTCTCGAGTCCGACCGTGCAGGGCTACCAACTGGAGCTTCCATACCCGCAGTTCACGGGCGTTACTACCGACGTACAGCCCATCGCTAATTCCATTTATCACGGTCTGCAACTCAAGTTGGAAAAACGGTATTCCAATGGCCTGCAATTCCTGGTCACGTACACGTGGTCCAAATCCATCGACGACTCGTCGATTTATGACGACAACATAACCTATATCGGCAGCTTCACCAGCCTTCAGGATCCCAACAAACCGTGGCTGGAGCGCAGCCTTTCGACGTTCGACATTCCGCAGGTCGTGCAGTTTACCTACACCTATGACCTGCCAATCGGGCACGGACGAGCGTTCCTCGGCAGCATGCCGCGCGCGCTCGACGCACTCGTAGGTGGATGGAAGACGAACGGAATCTGGCGCATCTCCGAGGGCCGTCCGTTGACCGTTACGGTCGGCGGTGGTGGAACTCCTCTTCCCACGTATGGTGCGCAACGGCCTAACATCGTAGGCACACCGGAGCGCGCCGGTGGTAAGGACAGCGATTGGGTGAACCAATACTTCGCGAATCCGAATGTGTTCCAATACCCAAATGAATTCACGCTGGGCGACGCTCCGCGTGCTTTGTCGGACATTAGGAGCCCTCTAATATTTAGCAGCGACTTGTCCATCGAAAAAGAGTTCCCGATGGCGAAACTGCACGAAGGCATGAATGCTGAGGTTCGCTTGGAGGCGCAAAACGCATTCAATCATCCGACCTTCACTATGGGTTCACCCGGACCTTACGGCAGCGACACGCTCAATGTTGGTTATTCCGATTTTGGGCAAATAACCGGCATGGGGCCGATCGGCCCACGGCAAGTGCAGCTCGCGTTGAAGATCACTTTCTGAGGCGGCACAGGATGTAGAGTCTCTTGCCGGCATTTGGTTCGGTCTAACTGGAGGACTTCGGTGCGGTTGGCGGGGAGTTTGCTGAATAGGGACTTGTGAGTTCGGGCTGCTACTGTTCGATGTGCAACGAAGTGCATAAGCACGGCAGAATCGACAGCTTGATTTCAGAAAATCCTTGATTGAAACGTTTCAATGCAGCTATACTGCGGTCGGCGCGTAATTCGTTTTTCTTGCCGCCATCCCCAGGCGCACTGAATAGAAAGCTATCGCCGCCACGCCGTCAGTACGGAGAGTGGAACAACAGACATGAATGCAACTCCTGGTCGCAATCTCCCTTCCGGCGCTTACCTGGTTACACTTTTCAGACTAACCATCTCGAGGTCCCTGAAGAGACCCTGACTCCGCGATAAAGGACCCATATGAAAATACATTCCGAGCACTTGAAATCTTTTGTTCGACTGGCGGTCGTATTGTTGTTAGCAAGCCTCAGCGTCTTCTGCGCGAACGCGCAGATCCGGAAGGCTTCTCAGACACTACCGAAGCCGTCAACTACGCTGACGAAGCGAGTCGTGGGCGATTATGGATATTGGAGCAAGTACCAGGATCCTCCTTACGGAGAGAGACAGATTCCATATTCAAAACTGACTCATATCATCCACTTCACCGTGGGTTTCGGCTCCGACGGGACGCTCAGTGTTCCGGATGGATATCTCGAACCGGCGCTCCTTCGCAATGCGCATAAAGCCGGCGTCAAAGTCATGGTCGGTCTGGGTGGTGACTTCCCCGCGTTCGATTCCAATCCGCAGTTGATATCGGTTTTCGCCGGCAACGTTTGGACCTTCGTCAACGAATATGGATATGACGGCGTCGACCTCGACTGGGAGTATCCCTCGGCGGATGAAGCCGGCACTTTTTATAGCGTGATGGTGGCGCTGCGGTCGGTGTTGCCGAGTCCGCGGTACGTGATTTCCGTCGATGCCGCACCGTGGGGTGGCGCTGGATATGCTACTCCTCAGGTGAATCCCTTCCTCGATTACTTCAACATCATGCAGTATGACTGCGCTGGCCCGTGGACTCAGGACGGGCAATTGAATTCTGAGATTATTTGGGATCCGAGTAATCCCGATCCGTGGGAGTGCCAACCTGGCGGCGCGGCCAACGAGTCGATCGATCTTTACGTGCAAGCTGGCGCCGCCCCGTCACAACTCAACATGGGCACGCCTTTTTACGGATATTACTATGCGAATGTCAGCCAACTATTTGGGGAGTGCTCCAATGCCAGCCACACGAGGGACGGCAACTGCGATTCCACTGTTGCTACAGAGAATTATGGAACCTTCCTCAAACAGCGGATCAACAAAAGAGGTTGGCAGACATTATACGACCCGGTCTCGCTCGTGCCCTATATGTTGAGAGTAAATGGAAATCCAGGCTTCATCACTTACGACGACGAGTTTTCGACTTATTATCGCGTATGGTTCGTAGAT
>Ga0182030_10012443_pt1 | contig 17031 bp, 13 predicted proteins | sample 812S3MmetaG_FD_121299 | JGI IMG/M metagenome (GOLD analysis project Ga0182030, IMG submission 121299) | Permafrost microbial communities from Stordalen Mire, Sweden - 812S3M metaG (Illumina Assembly) | ecosystem: Environmental > Terrestrial > Soil > Wetlands > Permafrost | place: Sweden...
AAACCGACGCTGTTTAGCACGGATTGCAGCGAGAATAGCCTCACACGCGGCGCTCATTTCGACCGGCTCCTTCAGCAATTTGACTAAGTCGGCAGTCGTCGTTGTAAATGCCTCGGCTTCGTCGAACTTTCCCATCTCTAAGGCGTTCATCGCAGAAACCATTAGCAGGTGAAGGGCTATTTGTGACCGTCGCGTGCATTCATTGAGAATTAAAGGATCCCTCAGAACAACACTCCCTTCATCAGGCTTTTTGTTCTGCGTCAGACAAAGTGCATAGTTATTTAGAATAATCAATCTCGCGCTTCCGTTTGTTTTGCGAGAAGCTAAATCGGCAAAAATACGCTCGGCCTCAACAAATTTTCTCTGATTTAGATATGCGACAGCGAGATTATTGGCCACACCAAATTCTTGTGGAACTCCACCTGGAGTTTGCTTTCCTCGCGTCAGGCCCCATTGATAAATGGAAAACGCTTCCAGTTCGACCACCCGCCCTTCAAGGATCATAATATTCACAACTCGCAGTAGCAGTCCATAAATCTGCATATACGTCAGTGGAAAAAAACGATAAATTTGACGCAAGGCATCAGGCAAAAGATTTGCAACTCGATCAAACTGCCCTCGTTTAAAAGCGGTTTCTATAGGACTTACCTTTATCGTTGCTATAATTTGCACAACTACAAAAGCTACCGAAAAAATGATTGTCCAAAATAGTTCGACCGGCATGTGCAAAAGAGCCATGACGAATGTGATTAGCATCACTGGAATCCCAAGACGCCAGATGAACTTTTTCCCCATGCGGATTGCTAATAAGCTGCGATCTTCTCTGCCACGCTCAAAAAGCTTTTGAGCTAATTCCGCACTTATAAACTCAGGATGAGAAAACTGATTCGCGTTCTCGGAAAGATTGATTCGTTTATTCTCGTCCTGCCCATCTGCTTGATTCAAAATAAAGCCTATAAACTACATCCAATCTAAAGATACCATTTAGAGCCAGGTTTCAAGGTATCATGACGCAGAAAACTCCTGCTTAGTGTTCCATGCTCTCTATCGCTCCGGACAATCGTTCATTAACTGAAAAGATTGCTATAGCTGCTCCTTGCAGCGTCAGCTGGGAAACTATGATTGGCGACGAAAAGACACGCCTCTGCGGAGGTTGTTCTAAAAACGTCTACAATCTTTCCGCTATGTCCCAATCTGAAGCTGAATCATTTTTGCAGAAAACAAATGAATTGCCATGCTTGAAATTTTACCGGCGACAAGATGGCACGATCATTTTCGAGAACTGCCCGAAGGGACTGCGTAAGCTGCGCGATGCCGCAAAATTCTCCTGGAAGATTGCATCATTAGTGCTTGCATTTTGCCTCTCGAGCATAAATGCTTTTGCCGAACAAAAATCAGACGAAGCACCACCATCAAACTTCAATTTTCTCTGGACACTTTCTGAAGGGGGTCCGATCGAGCGCGGACAATTTCAAAATACAAAACCGAAGGCGCCAACCGCTCCGCTAGCTCAACTCGGCAGCGTGGATAGGTATTCTTATTTCGAAAACTTGCTACCCGGCGCGCAAACCAAAGGCGTCGGCGCTGACTGGTCAGGTTCTGAAGCTTTCAGTGAAGCATTGGCATTGACAACCACTTTGACATCTATCTTTCAATGCCATCGAATACGATACCAACAGTAGAAACTCGAAAGCTGCGAAAAGTGATCACGATCCGCTTTGCAAGAAACGAGCAGTCAACGAATTGCAGCAACAGTCAAATTTAATGCTTCAGAATTACCTCCGCATTTAGGTATTGTTATAGACTCAAGTCTTAATTCGTCAATGTGAGGATTTTTTTTGAAAATGATGCGCGCCAATTCGCTAAAAAAAGCTTGCGCGGTCGCTCTCGCATTCATAGCTTGTAGCTTAAACACTACATCTTCTGTGAAAGCAGCCGACGCAGGCACCATCGGTATACGAAGTGGAATTCTCGACTTTGTCGATGACCCATGGAGCAAGCCTCAAGGTCACGGTGATGAAGCTGCTCGCTTCTTACCAGACGGTCTCTTAGTGATCAAAGACGGGATCGTCAAAGAGTGCGGTCCATATAACGCAACTATCAGCAAATTTCCTGGTCTCAATGTCACCTCACTGCCCAACAGAATAATTGTTCCAGGCTTTGTAGACGGTCATATACACTTCCCGCAAACTCGCGTACTCGGCGCTTATGGCGAGCAGCTTTTGCCATGGTTGCTCGAATGGGTATTTCCTGAAGAAATGAAATACAAAGATCCAGCTTATGCAAAAGCTGGAATCAACAACTTTTTTGATAATTTGCTGGCAAACGGCACCACCACTGTTCAAGATTACGGAACATCATTTGAATCAGCAATCGCCGAGTATTTCGACGAAGCGGACAGACGTCATATGCGCGTCATCTGCGGACTTTCTGGACTGGACCGCAATTCGCCTGAAGGCATGTGCATGACTCCGCAAGCCTTCTATGATGGCAGCAAACGCCTGATTGAAAAATATCATGGCAAAGGTCGCAACCTATATTGCATCGTTCCAAGATTCGCTTATGGCGATTCCGACGAAATGCTCTCGGCGTGCGGCAAATTGCACAAAGAATTCCCAGATTGCTGGATCAACACTCACGTCTCGGAAAATCCTACAGAAACTCGTAACGCAGCCGCCGAGCATCACTGCAAAGACTATCTTGGCTGCTATGAGAAGTACGGCATGGTCGGACCGAAGTTCACAGCTGGTCACGGCGTCTGGCTCTCGAATGATGAATTCGAACGTTTACACAAAGCCGGTGCCGCAATCTCGTTTTGCCCTAACTCCAACACCTTCCTTGGTAGCGGTTACTTCCGTCTCGGCAAAGCAACAGATCCAGCTTCGCCAGTCCGCTTAACCTTCGGTAGCGATATGGGTGGTGGCAACAGTTTCTCCATGATCAATGTTTTGAACCAAGCTTACAAAATCGGTATGGTCAATAACACACTCCTGGATGGCAGCATCGATCCAAGCAGAAAGAACGACGCAGAAGGCGAGCGCAACAAACTTAATGCGATGCGCGCCTTCTACTCCGCCACTCTTGGCGGAGCACGCGGTCTGTATCTCGAAGACAAAATCGGCAATTTCAACCCAGGCAAAGAAGCAGACTTCGTTGTTTTGGATTGGAACGGCGGACCAATGGCTACAAAATGGCACCAGAGCCTCATAGTTAAAGATGGCGATTCACCAAAGAATATCGACCAGGCCGCTAAACTTCTATTTGGAGTTATGGCTGTTGGCGATGATCGCGCTGTCGATGAAACCTGGGTCTATGGCAAACGCCTGTACAAGCGCGGCGCTGCTGGTACCGGAGTCGCCTCAATCGAAACCAAGCACGAAACTAATTAGTGCATGGATTGAGCCTCGCTCGCTAAGAGACCAATAGAAAGAGTCTGGGAAACCAGGCTCTTTCTTTTTTGACCAATTGTGTTATGCCTTCAGCAATCAATAAAGCGTGTGAATTTTACGTCTTTAAAATCGCGATATTGTTCTTTGCCATCTCTCTTCAGCAACTTGCATTCGCGAACTCCTTCAACACTGCAGCCTAAACAAGTGGCATAGCCATTGAATAATTGCGGTCTACCGATTACTCGTTTTCGCTTATCTTCGGCTGCTTTTGTAGCTTTATCCAGCACAAGAAAGCTCGTCGGCAAGCTGCGCAAATCAATCTTCATTGTCTTGCCAAATTTTGTCCAATTCGAATCCGAAAACACCTCAGGCGGTGGCGGCGCAAAAAAGTGACACCAGTTATTGGCATTTTTGCCACTCAACATACCGCACTGCATCTGGTGCCCACAGGGAGCGACAACATTGAACGTTTCTCGCCATCTCTCGCGTTGGGCAACTAGTTTTGCGCTCAGAGCCGGTGTGCCTGGCTCAACCCATATAACCGTTTGTGCTTTCTCAATCCAAGAATTGAGCTCGGCGAGATCAACCGCGTTCAATTCTCCAAGCACATGGCTCAAAAGCAAAATATAATCAGACCCAGGTATCTGACCAGCTTCTAGCAATCGCACTGGCAATTGATATATTGCATTCAGTTGATCTTTCGCAAAGGTTTGCGCAAGTTTAGATCGATCCCACAGCGAAATCTTCGAGATAGACTGATGACCGAAACTTTCAACAAATAATCGCGACGCAATGCCACTACCACAGCCCCAATCAACAACATGCGCGTCAGCGTTCAGGGCAAAGTCCCGTTCATGCAGTTCAGCCAGAACTGCATTCCATTTCCAGCCGATGCGCTGGGCAAAAGTGAGATCGTAATGCTCGAGATCACTGATACTACGCCAATAATCTTTGGTTTTACTACCTTCAAGAAATGGTGCGCGCAAATCTTCTAGTTTTTGCCAGTTTATGTCTTTCCAATTCATGATGATAGATTGTGCTTCCTTGCAAACCCGTTTAAAGGCACATGAGCCATTCGACCCAGCTCATCTTAGCAAATTTCTTTCGAAGATTTTTTTGCGCAAGAATGGATCGCCAAGCAAAGGTCGCAGCCCCAAGAATCAATCCAGGCAATAAAGTTGCCGTTTTTTCGAAAACGACAGAAATTCCCCTTGATGGTGGTCAGCTGGCGCATAGCGCCTAAAAAAATAGATCGATATCGGTTCATTTAAAAAAATTCCTGCAAGTGATTTTTTCGAGCCAAAGTAAGATTTTGAGATGGTAGTCCTGACAGAAAAAAGCAAAGCGCTATCGGTTGATTTAAAAGTCGTCAAGACCGCAATAGCTAGCGCTTTTCGCTGTCGGCAACGTTTAGCGCGTAGTCGCGTCTACCATGTGTCAACCAACCACCTGGAGAATCTTGTATTCGCAATCAAAACTTCGCTCATATGATGTGGAGACGGCGAAAAACAGGGTATTTAATAAAATCGAATAAAAAGGCGAACACCGCGGCTAGTGCAAGTGTGCTTGCCACCACCCAGACAGGAAGAGAAGACATTGCGATTCCACAAATGGCCAGTGTACAAGCGATCGCGATGTCAGCGACTGAAGAAATAATTAGCCAATTGCTGGGTCGAGAGGACCACAAATGGCGACGCTCGCGATTGTTATAAGCAGTCGCTTGATTGCCAAAAACTATGAGCAGAAATGCCAGCGTTTGCAATGCACTACTGTTCAAGCCCCAGCGATAAAAACCAAACGCCAAAATCGATGAACAGAAAAACAGCTCGCCAAGACCGACGACTACTCCCGCTTTAGTGAGGTCTCCAACCTTCCATATGTTTGGCGTTGGCGAAGGTTGAACGTTGTCGGTGGTTAATGACATACCAAGAAAATCGCCTGTGATCATTACGATAACCATCAAAAATGGTGTCAATATGGCATGACCTGTCATTAACAAACCAACCGTCAAAAAAAGTGCTTGAACTGTTTTTTTGGTAATAGAATTCAATGTATAGCTGAGAATGCGTTGGAATGTCATCCTTCCGACCTTTACTGCAGTGACGATACCTGCCAGACCTGGTTCGGTCAGAACCATACCTGCAGCGGACTTTGCGACATCGGTTGCTGTGGACACAGCAATACCCATCTGGGCCTGGCGCAGTGCCGGGGCGTCATTAGCTCCATCTCCGCACATTCCAACAACATGGCCACCGGCCTGAAATGCTTTAACCAGGTTGTACTTATCTTCAGGCAATACGCCAGCGAAGACAGCGAACTGCCCGGCATGCACTTTGCTCGGAATCGGTCCGGCAGGGCAAATGGCACCGTCGAGCCCTACCTCATGCGCTACGATTTGTGCAGTGGCTGGAGCGTCGCCTGTAACCATGACGGTGCGAACACCCAAGCTTCCTAATTCACTGATCAAAGCCGATGAATCCGCTCGGGGTGGATCGCTCAGGGCTATGAAACCAGCCAAATTCAATACATTTTGCGGTCCAGCGGCCACCGCAAGAACACGGAAACCTTTTGCCTGTAAGTCATTGGCAATGTCAGTAGCCGTGGGCGCAGCATTGACTAGACTGCCAACCGCTGAAAAGGCGCCTTTCAAAATTCTCTGCAGAACGCCATTGGAGTCCGTCGCCGTTGCTTCAGACATTTTGGTCGCTGGATCAAATGGTATGAATGACACCAATTTTGGTGCGTCGCTGACGCTTTCATGTTTGGCGGCAGAACGAATAGCCCCATCAACAGGATCTTGTCCTCCATCAGAGCTTGCAAGCGAAGCAAGCGCAAGAACGTGCTGTTTATCAAAGCCTGGCATCGGTCGAACATCAGTTACTTTCAGCGCATTTTGAGTCAGCGTGCCGGTTTTGTCACAACATAAAACATTCATTGATGCGGCTTCATCGACGGCAGAAAGTCGTGTGGGTAGAACATCCTCTTTAGCTAAAACTCGTGCACCAATGGCCGCAGCCAGCGTAAATGTAGCTGGCAGTGCAACCGGTATCGCCGATAAAACACCCGTTAAAGCAAGACCTATGATTTCTGCTGTAGGCATCTTTAAATGCCACGAATATGCGACCAGAAGTATGATGACGCCGCTATTGAAAATGGCAAGATTGCGCACGACTGCCAAAATTGCATGCTGCTGAGAGCTTACAACGCGTGCCGTTCGAATCAGCTCGGAACTCCGCCCAAACTTTGTTTTTTCACCCGTGGCAGTTACAACCGCTTCAGCCTCGCCACGTCTAACCAGTGCCCCGGCGAAAGTCTGAAATCCTGTTTGGGCCTCAATTGGAATAGACTCACCTGTGAGCATAGATTGGTCCAGAAGGATTTCTCCACCGGTTATCTTCACATCTGCCGCGACCACGGCGCCTAGCGAAAGTTTAATGACGTCTCCTGGAACGAGACTGGCAGCAGGGACAGTTTTCCAGACGTCGTCGCGCAGCACAGAGGCCGTCAACGCAAGCCGAGATTTCAGTGCTTTTAAAGTCGCTTGTGCACGACTTTCTTGAAACAGCGCAAGGGTTGCGTTGAACACTAGAAGAGAGGAGATTATAAAGGCTTCGGCATATTTGCCCAGCAAGAGTTCGAGCACAATTGCAGCTTCTAGCATCCATGGCACTGGCGCCCAAAACTTTGAGAGCGCCATCAAAAGCGGGTGAACACTTGTATCTGGCATCGTATTCGCGCCGAATTTTTTTTGCCTGTCTTTTGCCTCGTTGGTCGTTAAACCATGTGGCTTATCAGGCTTTGAATCAGTAGACTTTTTCTGAGGCAAATCGCCGGTTGTTTGAGGTGCATGCGTCGTTATGATTCTTACCTGCTTAGTTGTTTCTCGGGCAATGCAAGGCGAAGCCTGATTTCTTCTGCAAGTTGTTGATCAACAAATCCATGCTGCTCAGAAAAAACCAACTCTATTTCTTTGCAAAACAGCTCTGCATCGAAGGTCTGCATCGTGATGTACTTTTTCACCCCAAGCAAACGCGCCGAAATCCTGATTCCATCTTCAAGATATTTTGCTAATTCTGTCGGTCTGAAGCTAAAGAGCACAAGACTGGTGCTACTGCTACTACTAGTGCCATTTGTCTTAAGCCATCTCAAAAAATCAAAGACCGTGCCACCATTTTGTAAGTGGACATCAGAGATGATCATTTCGATCTTTGGTTCTCTCTTTAGAACTTCAATTGCATCAGTGAATGTTTGGCAGGCAATTACATCAAATCCAGCTAACGTAAGGCTCTTCACCACCTGGCGCGCATTTTCATCCAACTCAAGTAAGGCAAGAATTTTAGCGCCCATTTTGTTCACCCCGCCAATTCGCCGGCTTGAAAGATGAGGTGATTAACCCGGCGCACTCGGAACAAACCCGAAAGAGACTGGCCGAATTAAAAGCCTTTTCTTATGTCCATGATAGGACATATAAACATTGTAAGTATCATCCTTTCGGCCTCAGACTTCGCCATTACTCAGCAAACAGGCTGTATGCAGGAACCTGCCTATGGTTAATTCTTCAACTGCTCGAGCAGAGCCAATGGAAGCAACCAGAAATCAGCCAAAGTGATGAACACAAGACCTAGAAACTTAACTATTCTGAAAATTCGGTTTAGGCCCAGCTCTGTAGCGATTCCCAAAAAGCATTACCTGTATCACTGGAACTATCCTGACTTTGATGATGACTAAAACCTCAGATCAGGCCTATCGACCAGTCGATAATTCACCTTGTCTGGAGACAACAACGTGGTGAATAAAATGACAGCAAAGATTCTAATAATTATGGAACATGACGAGCAAAGAAAAGAGCTTGGTGGCTGTCTGCAAGACGTTGGTCATGTAGTAACAACTGTGAATACTTTTCATAACGCAATGGAAATTTTGCAAGGCACAGACTTTGATTTGATTGTCTGCGATGTCCATTTACAGAATGACGGCAGCGTGTTCGATTTTCTGCGGTGGGTCAAAGGCGATCCTCACATGGTGGCAACGCCCTTCGTTTGTTTTAGCGCAGAACCACCAGAGATTGGCAAATACCTCTGCGACGGAGTACGCACTGCAGCGCGCGCACTTGGTGCGGCTAGATATCTCAGCATGCATCACTTCAATGGTCCAACGTTTTTGCAGGAGGTCGAATGGTTGCTCCCCCAGCAGAAAATTGGAAGCTATTACAATGGCAGCCAAAGTGAAAGTAACCATAATGGTGATGGTCAAGATGACGTGCTGAACACGGCATACTCGGAGCAAACCATCAGGATACTGCCGCGTTAAAAGCCTCCTCTATGGCGAACGTAGCCTCATCAGCAATCATCGTCATCATCCTTTCGATGCCTGATTAGCCACAAACTTGCTAGACTGCCATGTGTCCAGTGTCTTGCATATGATTAATTTCTGGCGGTTTAAAATTTCTTTTTTCGAGGGTAATCGAAAGACTGATTTTCTTGTCGAATTCAAACTCGGTCATTGTTTTTTAACGGACGCTTTAGCGGCTGCTGTTGCTGGTGCCGGCTTTTTCACGATAGCCTTCTTGGCATTCACAGCAGGCACCGCAATACCCTTGGCTGCAAGATTAGTGACAGCTTTAACGGCTGGAGTTTTCACAGTGAATCTATCGTCTATCAGCCCAGGTCCAGGATTTGCTGGTTTCACAGCGAGCATAACACCTGCTCCTTCCCAGTGAGTACCAACCACAGGCGTCTGCAGTTCGCCTCTGTCACGAAGAACTTCGCGTTGCACGTTTTCTTGCATGTAGGCACAGGCATCGCCTAATTTGGTTTTTTCGCCGTCTTTGCGCAATCCTTCCAGCAGGCAGTGAGTAAAAACACCATTCTGGTACTGTTTAGACTCCCACGAGACCTGGCTCGGCTGGCTTGAACAAAGAACATATTGACCAGAGCCCTGAGCGAGCTGATCGACGCTGAAATTGTTCACTCTAAATATTGACTTGGCGCCAGGTTCAGCAGCACCACTATGACAGGCGTCCATTGCTAGAACCATTCGATCGGAGTGCACATGCCTCTTGATCGTATCGGTGAACTCTTGAATCGGTATGGCAGTGGCAAGCAGACTGGTTTTGTCAGTGTCATGAACAACCAGGTAATTGTCGCCTGCCGAATCCGCGCTCGAAGGGCTGCCGTGCCCAGAGAAGTAGAAAACAACCAGGTCGTCAGGACCAGCTGTGCAATTTAGAAATTTATCTCCAAGGGCGGCCATAATATTTACTCTCGTTGCTTTTTCATCAAGCAACAGACGAATATGGTCTGGTTGAAAATGCGCCTCATTGACCAGGTAGTCATAAAAGTCTTTTGCATCTTTAGCAGCATATTTGAGATTGATGCTGGAGTCCTGATATTTGCTGATGCCAACAACAACTGCCCACTTGTCTGTGATCACTCGATTGCCCTTGGCTTTCTGCTCTACTTCAACTGCCTTCAAAAGCTTAGGATCAGTGGTGCCTCGAATTTCTTTAACACTGGCTTCCATTCGTTCATTGCCACTGACGAAACTCAATAAGCGCGATTGTGCTTCATAATTGGCCGGCAGTGAAGCAATTAGAGGTGCGTTATCACCAAGAATTTTCTTTCTCATTGCTGCTGCTGTAGTGATGCAAGTTTGAGCATCTGCATCTTTATGTTCAGCTTTATAGGCTTGAGACAGGCCATCGAGAATGGTGGCAAGAAACGGATTATCAGAACCAAGTGCTTTTTTATCTACGCTAAGTGCGCGCATGTACAACTTCTCAGCCTGACCATATTTGCCGGTCTGGCAATAAAGGCTGGCCAGATTTGTATTGACCGCAGCCACTTCAGGCGAGTCACCACCTTTTGCCTTGTACCTTATAGCAAGGGCGTTTCTCAAAACAGATTCGGCTTCATCGAATTTCTTTTCGCTGATGAACACACCACCGAGTTCATTCAATGTGTCAGCAACTTCTAAATTGTCACCGCCAAGTTTTTTCTGACGAATCGCAAGCGTTTGTTTAAACGTTTGTTCGGCAGAGGCCAAATCGGTTTTCAATACAAAAAGAGTGGCTAAATTCTCCAGCACATCAGCGCTTTCAACAGATTCTTTTCCGTTCAAATCGTTATAAAGAGCAAGAGCACGCTTCAATTTTGGTTCAGAATCAGCTGTTAAACCTTCTTCAAAAAGACAACGACCGAGATTGTTCAGACTGTTTGCCAGGCGCGCATCTTTTCCGGGAAATTTCTCGGCTTCTGTGACAGCCGCTTCCAGTAATTCTTGCGCTTCCACATAATCGCCTTTGCCAAAAGCGCGCAAACCGACCTGGTTTAAATTGCCCCAGTTTGAATCTTCAGGCAAGCCGCAAATGCCCGATAGATTGACTTCTTCGCTGCGCGTGCAAGTTAAATCGGTGGCGTTGAAAATCGCTTCAACGCGAGCATCGAGTCCCTCTTTCTGCTTTTTATTCAGGACAACATCTCCGCCTGCCCCAAGTTGATGGTGCTCTTCGAGATCGTGATGGATTTGCGGATTGTTTTTTGCTTGTTCAGACAATTCTTTGAGGAAGTCAGAGCCAATAGACTCTTTGGTCAATTGATCTTGTGGTCCACCGCTTTGACGACCTAAAGCCATCCAGACAGCGTACTGAGCAATTGTGCGTTTGCGTCTTTCTATAGCCAGTGGAATATCATTGAAGCTACCACTCTGATCGAGATCAGCCGCTGCAGCCAGTATTCTCGATAATTTCGACCAGGTTTGTCTGTCTGGATAATCACCAATGACAAAGGAAACTCCGTCAGCTGGCGGTGGCTTCATCGTTTTCAAAGAAGCGCAGATCGTGTCGACTGCCACCTGTATATGCGCATTTGCGCCGACAGAAACAATGGTGTCTTTAATCACCATCATTGTTTGAACGTTGCCTGAGTTTGGACGGAAACTTTCGTTTGCAGGCACAACCAATCTCAACGGATTGCCGGTTTTATTGTCGATAGTAAGCTGCACCGAATTAGTCGTCACACCGTCGCCGTGGATCGAAAAGGCGACATCACCTTTTTTCACAGCTTCGCGCAAAGTAATAAAGGCGCCCTTTGCATTTTTGGACTGCTCGACCTGCGCTCCGACTGCACTCAATGGACTAGCTGCCCAGGCGCGAAGACTAAATAAGGTATTTGTGAGGAGCAAGAGTGCCAGAAAAATCGGACCGAGCTGACGACGAAAATGCATTGTCTCTACCTATAAGATTTATCTGATCGAAAAACCAGGGTCGTTGCTATGCTAACTGGACTAAATCGTATTTTAGGCGAATTTCAGGCCGGATTCATACGATTGTGAAATTTCTAGAGATAGAGAAGGACCCATGAGCGAACAAATTGCCAAACGCATCGAAAAGGACCTGAACATACCCGATCTCGCAACACTACTTGCAGACAGGATTTCCGGGTCGGACTTATATTCACTTTTACTGGCAGTATTGAAACGCAGAATTAAAAAAATTGAGCCAACGCAGTTGTCTAATTCTAGTCCCGTAACAAAGTCTTGCGATCTTGATGCCCGCTTTCTCAATAAAGTGGAAAGCATCGCCTATGACATTGCATCGAGCTACGAGGCGCTCGAACTGGCTCCGCTTTGTCCGTTGGGCAGCGTCGCGACGCTTTCTGGCCTGGAGCAGAGCAACGTTTTGAGCACGATTAAACCATTTGAATGCGCCTCAGATCCAACTATAGGCCTGGCATTGGAGAGCGCCTGTCGGCGTAAAAATCCTGCCGATCGAAAGACAACCACTCGATTGTGTACCAGCCAACGTGTGCTTCGACTGCCCCTGCCTGCTAATCCAGCTTTCACGGCTCATTTTAAATTATTTAGTCTGGTCAATGCCGGCCGCGACACGGGCTCGTTTGATTTTGAGAGTGCGGCTTTAAAAGAGCAAATATCTTTCTATTTAAACTTTCTCAAGGCTTTGAAAGCCTCGGGGAATTTTGCCTTCGAAGAGATTATTGTAGAAATCAGCGACACTCGTGTCGTTGCTCATCTTTGCTCCAGGTTTGAAATTGACAGGCAGGAAATTCGGGCGACCGTGCGAGCGCAAGACTACAGCAGCTCACAGCGCATCTTATCGAAACATTCAGTCAGCTGGCCAAAAGAGATTCGCGAGCCCTCTATTGATTTATTACCATTTGATTTGCCAGAACACTTAATTAGACAATTAGAAATCCTCAATCAGTCTGTGCTGGCTCCATTGAGCTCTGAGCACACAAATGTTGGATTTAGTTTCAATTTACACCGCCTTACAGGGCTTGGCTATTATCAGGGGCCCTGTTTTCACATCAAACTGAAAAACGCTCAAGGCGAGCCTTTCAATCTAGCTGACGGTGGCTTTGTCGACTGGACTCAATTACTTCTTAGTGACAGCAAAGAAAGATTAATGACCAGTGCCATCGGCACCGAGCTTCTGTGCCGAATGTTCCGCCAAAAACAGTCCAACTAAAAGAGGAGAACAAGCCAGTTGGTTGAGACAGAGATTCGCGTTCTATCTGAAGCAGATGTCGACGCCTTCTGGCGTTTACGGCTTGACGCACTAAAAAACGAACCGGCATCATTTGGTGCAACTTTTGAAGAATCGGTTGACAAAACATTAGCCGAAGTTGTCAAACAACTAAAAGCAACCGAAGATTCTTTCGTTATGGGCGCCTTTGCGCCGCATCTAGTGGGTATGGTCGGACTTTATCGCCGTAACGGTCTCAAACTTCGCCATAAAGGCAATATCTGGGGCATGTATGTAGCTCCTGAAGGTCGCGGAAAAGGCATCGGCCGCGCTCTTATCCAAGCGTTGGTGGCGCACGTCGTTTCGCTTTCCAGTTACGAACAATTAGTATTAACTGTGGTCACCACAAACGAAGTGGCTCGCCGTCTTTATCTGTCGCTTGGCTTTAAAACATATGGCACTGAAACTGCCGCTTTAAAGCTAGGAAATCTTTATCTCGACGAAGAGTTAATGGCTCTTCAGCTCTGATAAATATCTTATTTGACTGCAGTCCAAAGACTTCATTGCGACAGCATTCGCGATGACAAGAGCGCGAGTTTTTCAATCATCCTCTACAATTACTCAATTCAATGGGATGCACGATCGGTCAGTTTTTCGTTGAAGTGAAAAGTACGTCGTGTCGAGGAAGAAGTTTGAAACGCAGCGTTTTATTATTGTCAACCGTTCTTGTCTTGCAATTTAATTTGCAACTTTCATCTCAAGCAAGCCCGATCAGCTTTACTCCATCAAGCGACAGCGCGCCTGCGACTATGCAAGGACAACTACCTGTCAATAAAGTCGGCGCATTGCTTGCCGCGGATTGCCTGGCAATCTTGAACGGCAATGAAATCAAAATACAACAGAATCAGGATCAGGACCACGGTCAACATCACGATCCAAAATATAAAAAAGGCAAAACGCCAGATCCAAACAAACCAGATTTGTTCAAAGGCGAAATCCTCAAATCCAAAATTGAAAGCACCGGCGACAATAAAACAGTAAGCGGCATCGCTTATTTCAACGGTGGCACTAAGTTCGAAAGGCTGACTCGCGTACGCTGCCAAGACAAAGTAACCCTGACTGATGGTCAAGAACTTAGTGGTGTCATACAATCAGCCGATAAAATTCAATTGTCATTAAAGACTGCAAATGCTGTGCAATTGATAAAAATGAGTGATGTCGCGGCTATCCACTCCGCTCGCGCCTTTAATTTCTCGATGCCAGTGCCACCAAACGCCGACGTCAAAAACCCCACTGGGTTTAGCGCCGACCTTGGGCGTTTGACTCTCGTTCCAACCTGCCATGTTATTGCTGCTGGTATCACCAGCAGTAGCAAACGTAAAAGAGCATTGATCGTACTCTCTACATTGACGATTGTCGCCACATCAATTGCTGTGCCCATTGCTGTCGGTGTAGCCACGCACCACCATAGTCCAGCGCCTTTCCACCCCATCTTCCAGCAGCCAGCGCAGACTGTCATAAAGACAGTTCAGCCCATACCAAAAGTTGTGGTCCCTCCAGTGGTGCAGCATTTCACCACAACCACTGTCACCAATACTGGCGTGCGCACAGTAACTAGAGTCACCAACAACACTGTTACAACAACTGTTACTGGTAATACTGGCAATACTCGGACAATCATCTTCAATCCGCTGGGACAACGAGGAATCATCTTCAACCCGCATCTTATTCAAAATCTCAATCCGCCAACGCCACCATCAACTATTCAGTAGCTTACTGGCCTGACTTGAGCTTCTCATAGTCGCTGGTTACATCCGCTGGCAAAGGCTGTTTCGCTTTATCCGCAATGACCATTGCGCGCTCATAGTATGCCTTTGCTTCGGCATCTTTCTTTTCGCTGTGACAAACGCGAGCCAGTCCAACCAAGTCCTTGATCAAATCAACGTGCTCTAAACCAGAGGCTTTTTCATGAATGGCAAGAGCCTGCTTATACAAATCGTTGGCTTGAGCGCCGTCGCCTTGAACATAATAAAAGTTGGCTAAATTAGCCATGCTTTCTGCCTGAGAAGGATTATCAGCACCCAATTGCAGAGCCGCCTGGATTGCTTGTTTGTAATAAGTCTCGGCATCGGCTTTGTCACCTTTTTTCGCGGCCGCATCAGCACTGTTGGTCAGCTCTTGCCAGTTTGTTTGTTCGGCTACAACGGGCTTGTCGCTTGGAACGCCGGCTGTTTCGGACTGACTGCAGGCAGTCAAGCAGACCAGACCCGCCAAAAAAGTTGTTGTTCGGAGTAATTTGCTGATTTTCATTTGCTGATTGGGGTATCTTAAGGTTTCTGACGCTTGCAAGATTAACATGACTGCCTTTTTGGCGCATTCTTAGCCATTGACGAAACCATAGACGAGCTCTTAACCGGAAATTTGCATGGGGCTGACATACATCATTGTAAACTCGAACCCGGAGAACTCGTGACAATCACAGGAGCTGTTGGAATCGCTATGAACAAGAAGATCAAAGTCGGTGTCTTGTTTGGCGGTAAATCAGCAGAGCACGAGGTTTCACTGCAATCAGCATTGAGCGTGATCGAAGCGCTCGACCCTGAAAAATATGATGTGATTCTCATCGGCATCAATAAACAAGGACAGTGGTTTCTTAATGAGTCTTCTAAATTTTTGCTGGAAGCGGATAATCCAAAGCTAATCAAACTCGACACAAATGGCTCCAGCACTTCGGTTGCGCTGGTTCCTGGCAAGAAAAGCGAAAAGCTGATGCGTTTGAATGGTTCTGCCGAAGCCAGTCAAATCGACGTTGTATTCCCTGTTTTGCATGGCACATATGGCGAAGACGGCACCGTTCAAGGCTTGCTCAAGCTGGCTAATGTTCCCTTTGTAGGCGCTGGAGTCCTCGGTTCGGCCGTCGGCATGGATAAAGATGTGATGAAGCGTCTGCTGCGTGATGCCGGTTTGCCAATTGCCAAATTTGTTGTGCTCAATCGCACAACCGTTAGAAACATAGGCTACGACTCTGTTGTCGCACAGCTGGGCTTGCCGCTTTTCGTCAAACCAGCAAATCTTGGCTCATCGGTTGGTGTGCGCAAAGTCAAAGATCAAAGAGAATTTCGAGAAGCCATTGAACACGCTTTTCTCTTTGACCATAAAATCCTCATCGAGGAATTTGTTGATGGCCGCGAAATAGAGTGTTCAGTCCTGGGTAATGATTATCCAATCGCTTCGGTGCCTGGTGAAATCGTACCGCAGCATGAATTCTATTCTTATGAAGCCAAATATCTCGATGAAAAAGGGGCAATTTTAAAAATTCCTGCCGACCTGCCTCAAGACATCGTCACTAAATTGCAGAAGACTGCTGTCGATACTTTCCAGACCCTGTGCTGCGAAGGCATGGCGCGAGTGGATATGTTTTTGACCAAAGACAACAAAATTTTCGTCAACGAAATCAACACCATTCCTGGCTTCACTAAAATCAGCATGTATCCAAAACTGTGGGAAGCGACAGGCATCCCGTATAAAGAACTGATTGATCGGCTGATCAAACTGGCGATGGAAAAATACCAGCTCGATCAACAATTACAAACGTCGCAGGATTTCGAATAAAAGTGCATTTTTAATGCCACCAGATGTGGTGCGCGCCTGTGATTGTTTGATGGCAATTCAAGCGGCGGTATTTTATTCTTCTTCTTCCTCTTCGTCTTCACCGTCTTTGGCGCGCGCCGCCGGAGCTGGGTCTATCTTGTCTCCGCTTTTGGCGGCGCCACCTTCTGGAGCGTCAGGACCAGGCTTTTTGTCCGTGCCCAACCTTGCCGGGTCGGCGCTTTTTGCCCGCTCGCTGCCCGGGCCAGTCTGCCCCTCCTCTTCGCTCTTCTTTTTGGCGGCGCCCTTTTTGTCTTTTTTGTCTTTCTTTTCGTCGGCATCATCGCTGGGATCCGGCACCAGAAGTAGCAGCGTGCCGGGTGGAATGTGTTTGCCGCCGGATTTATGGCTCAGCTCTTCGTCGGCATCAGGTTGGTGCAGCGCATGAGGCTGGTGCGGCGCCCGGTGCGCCGCCTGCGCCGAAGAATGTATACGGCCGAGAAATTTTACTAGAGGAGCCCCGGTAATCAGAGCGAGATCGAAAACAGCTGAATAAACAACCGCGTCCTTGGT
>Ga0182030_10012444_pt1 | contig 17029 bp, 8 predicted proteins | sample 812S3MmetaG_FD_121299 | JGI IMG/M metagenome (GOLD analysis project Ga0182030, IMG submission 121299) | Permafrost microbial communities from Stordalen Mire, Sweden - 812S3M metaG (Illumina Assembly) | ecosystem: Environmental > Terrestrial > Soil > Wetlands > Permafrost | place: Sweden...
CAGCGGCGGCGGGACGGCAGGCGGCCCTCGATGCGCCGCCAGACTTCGGCGCCGTACTCCTCGCCGCGCGCCGGCACAGGCAAAGTGTCCACCACGTTGAGCACACGCTGCAGGCAGCCGTAGTGCGCCCGGCACTCTTCGCACTGTTCGAGGTGCTGTTCGGCGCCGAAGGGGTCGCCCTCTTCGCCGTAGTAATGCAGGATCAGTTCTTCTTCGCTCAAATGGTTGGTCATCGGGCCGCACTCACCACGGGCTCCAGGGCCCGCCGCAATTTCTGCACGGCGCGGAAAACGCTGTGCTTGGCCGCGCCCGGCTGGCACCCGAGTACGCGGCCGACATCCTCGATGCTCATGCCCTCGAAATGGCGCAGCACGAAGGCCGACCGTTCGGTGGCGCTGAGATCGTCCATGGCCGCCGTCAGCCGCTCGCGGACCTCGCCGGAAAGCGCGATGCGCTCCGGGTTGGGATCAGGCGAGGGCACGGTCAGCACCGGATTGTCCAGTTCCTCGCCGCCTGCGGGGGCCAGCGGCTGGTTTTGCGAGCGGCGTTTGCGCGCCCGCACCAGGTCCAGCGAGCAATTGGCGGCGATGCGGTAGAGCCACGTGCCAAAACTCGCCCGGTCGTCGAATTTGGCGAGCTGTTTGTAGGCGCGGAGCATGCTTTCCTGCACCACGTCCTCGGCGTCCTGTTCATTTCCAGTCATACGGAAGGCCAGGCGGAAGACTGAGCGGCTGTGGCGTTCCACCAGCGTGCGGAAGGCGTCGGAATCGCCCGTTCGCGCCCTGGTAACGTACGTTCCATCGCTCAGGTCCATCGGCTGTTCTTTAGACTGTAGCTTTTGGAACTGGTTAGCAAGGAGGCGCGGGGCCGCGCGGGGCGGCTCGAAAACGGTCCAATCGGGGCCGAAACTGCGTGAGAAAAACGCTCTCCAGGACCGGATCGCGTGGGATATCATAAGAACCGGGCGCGATCGGCCGGGGGGTGCGAATAGGGCGGCTGATCGAAAACGAATGATCGGCCGAATCGGCAAATACACCGTCGAAAAAGAACTGGGCCAGGGCGGCTTCGGCAAGGTCTATCTGGCTCTCGATCCGGATGTCGGCCAGCCGGTGGCGATCAAGAAACTGCTTACCGAGGGCGATCCCGACCTACTCAAGCGCTTCCAGTTGGAAATCCGCACGACGGCCGCGCTGCGGCACAAAAACATCGTCACCATCCACGCCAGCGGCGAGGACGAGGGCCATCCCTACCTGGTGATGGAGTTTCTGGAAGGGCGCACCCTCAAGCAGATCATTCAGGGACGCGTGCCGCTCAGCCTGCTGGACAAGGTCCGCATCATGACGCAGGTCGCCGAGGGATTGGCCTACGCCCATTCCAAGGGCGTCGTGCATCGCGACGTGAAGCCCGAAAACATCATGTTGTTGCCCGACGACAACGTGAAGATCATGGACTTCGGCATCGCCCTGGGGCCCAATCGAAATACCAACGTCACGCAGACCGGCGGCATCATCGGAACGCCCTCCTACTTCGCTCCGGAGCAACTGGAAGGCTACAAGGCCAGCGAGCAGACCGATATCTTCTCGTTTGGCGACGTCTTCTATGAGCTGCTGACGGGGATTCATCCTTTCGAGCAGTACAAAAACGACTGGAAGACGCTGCAGATCGCCATCATCAGCTACGAACCCCGATCGATCGGCGAACTGCTGCCCGGCTGTCCCGAAGCGCTGGAGACCCTGGTACACCGCACGCTCGCCAAGGAACCGGCGTTCCGGTATCGCACCTTCGAGGAAGTGCAGCTCGACGGCGAGGCCATCCTGGTCGATCTCAAACACGAAGGCGCCGCGGCCATCCTGCGGGAAGTTACGCCGCTGGTGGAGTCGGGGAGCCTGCAAAACGCTCTGAGCAAAATCCAGCAGGCTTATAAACTCGAACCGGGGAACCGCAAAATTCGCAAGCTCCGCGAGGAAATCAACCTGCGGATTCAACAAGAGGAGGTGCAGACGCGGGTTGCCGGGCTGTTGGCGGAAGCTGAAACCCAGATGCGGGAGCGGCGTTATGCCGAAGCTCTGCAAAGCCTGGAGACGTGCGCCAAGCTGGACAACACCAACGTGGTGGTGGGAGCGCGATTGGAAGAAGCCAGGGCGCGCCTGGAGGCTTCCACGCGGGCCAACCGCCTGGTTTCGGAAGCGCGCTTCCAGGAGCAGAAAGGGCTGCTGACCGAGGCGCACCAGCGGTTGGAGGAAGCCCTTTCGCTCGATCCCGATCACACCGACGCCCGGCGGTTGGGCCAGCGGGTTCGCGAAGAGCTGGAACGGCGGGGTTTGGACCAGCAGCGCCAGCAAGCCATCCGCGCCGCCCGCGACCATGTTGCCGCCAAACGCTTCGCCGAAGCCCTGGCGATTCTGGACGAGATCGAAAGGGTGCAGCCGGGCGCCGGCGGGGTGCCGGAACTCCGCGCGGACATCCAGCACGAACAGGCGGAAGAGGAGCGCCGCCTGCGGGCCGAAAAATTCAACCTGGCGCTGGCGCGCACGCGCGAGGCCATGCAGGCGCCGGACCTGGAGCGCGCCGGCCAGATGGTCGATTACCTGTGCGCCAACTTCGCCGACGAACCGGGAGCGGGGGACGTTCTGCCCGGACTGCGGGCGCGCCTGGCAGCCCTGATTCGCGCCCGGGAGACGGCCCAGATCCAGCAGAAAATCCGCGCCCTCTTAAAGGAGAAATCGTTCCGCGAAGCGCTCGACCTGTTGACCGAAGCACTCCGCAGGTTCCCCGACGATGCCGGCCTGGAGCGATTGCGCAAATCGGCGGAAGACCTATACCGGGCGCATCAACGCGCCGAAGCCATTGCCGCAGTGCTCCACCGGGCCACTTCCCGGCGCGACCGCGGCGACGCGCAAGGCGCGCTCGACACCATTTTGGAGGGCCGCAAGAGCCTGGGCGAAGAGGCCGCTTTCGCGGACCTGGCGCACCAGCTCGAAATGGAGATCGAGCAACAGCGCTACGGCGCCGCGCTCGAAAAACTGTTGAAGGGCGGCAGCGAGCTGATGGCCGCCGGCAAGTATTCCGAAGCCATCGATCGCCTGGAAAGCGCGCGGGAATTCGGCGGCGAAGCCGAAGTGCGCGCCCTCCTGGACTCGGCGCGGGCGGCCGCCGCCATCCACGAAGAACGAAGATACGTAGAGGAAACATTAGCGGCTGTCGAGAAGCTGCAGTCCGCGGGCACGTGGAGTCAAGCCCTGAAGGCGGTGGAGCAGGGGCTTTCGCGGTATCCGCACAACTCCAGCCTGGTGCAGAGCGCGGACCGGCTGCGGGACCGCGTGGCACTGGAACGGGCCCGCGCGGAGATCGAGCGGTACCGTTCCCTCATCCGCAAGGAAATCGACGCCAGCCGGTGGAAGGCCGCCACCGAGGCATTGCGCAGCGCCCGGGAGGAATTTCCTGGCGACCGTGCCTTCGACGATCTGGCCGCGAGGGTGGACGCGGGCTTGTATGAGGAAGGCTGGCGCGCCGTGGAGGCGCGCGTCAACCACGCGCTGACCGCCAACTCTCTGTCGCAGGCGCAGGGCAGCCTGGAAAACGAGACCACCCGCACTATGTACGGGAACGATCCGCGCTGGAAGGCGCTGGCGCGCGAGGTTGCCCAGCGGCGCGAATACGAAGAGGCGTTGCTCGAAGCCGAACGCCGCCGCAAGGCGGGCAGCCTTTCGGAAGCCGAGGAGCTGCTGACGGCGATTATCGACCAGGGACCGCGCGACAAGCGCGCGCAACAACTGCGCGGCGCCATCCAATCGCAGCACTCCGAGTCAGTGCGCCAGCAGGAGATCGCGCGCATCACCCAGGAAATCCGAGATTGCCTGACGCGCAACGATCTAGCGCGGGCCGCCTCGGAGTTGGCGGCGGCGCGCACGCGGTACCCGGGCGAGAGCATCTGGACCGAGTTGCAGGCCGCCTTGGATGGGCGCCAGCAGTCGCTCGGCCGCGAGGCGGACATCGCCGCCGCGCAAGACGGCATACGCGAGGCGCTTGGCCGCGACGACATCCGGCAAGCCATCGCGGTGTTGACCGCCGCTCGCGGCAAGCTTCCCGACGAAGCCGTTTGGGCCACTCTGGAAGGCGAAATCAGAGCGCGGCATGCGGTGGTCAAGCGCCGGACCGATATCGCCGCCGCGGAGACCGGCGTGCGCCAAGCCCTGGGCCGGGACGACATCGCGCAAGCCGCCGCACTGTTGAACGCCGCTCGCGGCAAGTACCCCGGCGAGTCCCTGTGGCCCACTCTGGAGGCCGAAATCAACGCCCGCCAGGCGGCGTCGCAGCGGCAGCGCGATCTTACCGCGGTCGCCGAAAGCGTTCGCCGGCGCCTGAATCGCGGCTATGGGGCCGACCGGAAAGCCATGCCCGGCGCCGCCAAGAGCAGGACGTTGCTGCTCCGGCGGGGCGAAGACCTGCCGCCGGCAATCGCCGAGTTGGAGGCGGCCCGCGCAAGGTACCCTGGCGAGCCTTTATGGGACACGCTGCGCGCCGAAATCGAAGCGCGCCGCGCGCTTCTGAATGCCGAAAGCGCGATTGCCGAGCGCGTAAACCAGTCTCTCGAACGGGGTGAGGCCGCACAGGCCGAAGCCCAGTTGACGGCAGCCCGGGCACAGTATCCGGACGACGATTTCTGGGGCCTGTTGCTGGCCGAGATCCAGGAGAGCCTGGATCTGTTGAAGCTGCGGACGGGAGTTGCCCGGATTGAGAAAAGCGTTCGCGATCGCTTGTCAGGCAACGATGTGCCAGGCGCGCGCACGGAGCTGGCGGCGGGGCGCGCCAAGTATCCCAGCGAGCCCGTCTGGGCGGCCCTGCAGACGGAGATCGATGCGCGCCAGCAGGCGCTGCAACTGGAAGTTGCCAAGGCAGCAGTTGCCCGGATCGAGAAAGGCGTTCGCGATCGCTTGCAAGGCAACGATCTGCAAGGCGCACGCACGGAGCTTGCGGCGGGACAGACAAAGTATCCCAAGGAACGCGTCTGGGCAGCTCTGCTGACAGAGATCGACGCGCGCCAGCAGACGCTCCAACGGGAAGCCGCCAGGGCGGAGGTTACCGCCGGCGTGCGCGGATCGCTCGACGAGGGCATCCGCAAGGCATTCCACGCGGAGCCCGAAGCGCCCGTGCCATACCCCATCGGACATCTCTGGGAGGCGCTCGGAAAGGCCGCTGCCACGCTGGATGAAGCCCGCGCGAAGTATCCCGGAGAAGCGTTTTGGGCGACCTTGCAGGGCGAGATCGATCGGCGGCGGAGCCAACTGGAAGGCGAGATCCGGGAGTCGGTGCGGAACTGTCGCAGCCTGGATCCGATCGACTGGTACGCGCGGTCGGTGGCGGCGGCGCTGGCGACGTACCCTGGCGACGGTTTCCTGAAAACACTGCAGGCGGAGATCGGCGCCCGCCGCGAGCCCTTGGAACGCGCCTCCCAGGCCGATTGCGAGGGGCGCGTACGGGAGTCGCTGCGGCAAGGCGATCTGGCGACGGCGCAGGTCCATCTCAGTGCGGCGCGGAGCAAACACCCGCGGGCCGGAGTGTGGGCGGAGCTCCAGGCCGAGATCGACACGCGGCGGGCGGCCCTCGCGCGGCAGGCCGAGGTCGCGGCGGCCGGGGAGCGGGTGCGCGCTTGCTGCGAGCGGGATGACCTCCAGCAGGCTTCGGCCGAGCTCAATGCGGCGCGGGCGAAGTATCCGGGGGAAGCGCTGTGGACAACTCTCAAAGGGGCGATCGACGCGCGCCTGGCGGAGATCGAGGAAGCCCGCAAACGCGCCGAAGCACTATTGGCACAAGGGCGCCCCGAGGATGCCGTGGCCCTGATCGAGGGCCGCTTCGCCCAGCAGCCGCGGCTGGCGGATCTGCTGGCTCGGGCGCGCCAGGCGCGCGATCTCGAAAAGCGCCGTCAGGCCCGCGATCGCGACCGCGACGGGCTGCTGGCGATCCAACGGCAGATCGCGGCCGAACAGCGCAAGCGAAAGCGGAACGAACTCGATCGCGAGGCGCAAGGCATCGCCGCGGGTTATGCCGAAGACCGGGAGATGGCGGCACTGGCCGCCGCCATCCATGAGCGGGCCGCGGCGGCGGCGCAGCCTGGCACACAAAAGCCGATTCCCTGGAAGCTGATCGGCGGCGCGGGCGCGGCGGTGGTGGTCGCCGGGATCCTGCTCGCTGTGCTGCATAAGAAACCGGTCGCGGCTCCTCCGGCACCTGCGCCAAGTGCCACCATCGCGGTCGAGATCCGCAGCGATCCTCCGGGCGCTAACCTGAGCGTCGCGGGGCATTCCTGTGTTACGCCCAACTGCCGGTTGGATCTCGCGCCGGGAAGTTACCAGGCGGAGGCGCAACTGCAAGGCTACCAGCCCAAACAGCAGACGGTGGTTTTCGATTCGCTGCACCGCACCGCGGATTTGACTTTGCAGCCGGTGGCTCCGCCGCCTACCCCCACGCAAGCCACCGGAACTCTGGTAGTGCAAACCACGCTCCCCGACGTGCTGGTCAACGTGGATGGGTATCCGCGCAGCCGCACGGACCAGGCCGGATCGGCCACCTTGGCGTTGGAGCCGCGGGACCACGTGGTGCGGGTCGAGCGAAACGGCTATGAGACGCCGGCGGCGAAGCAGGTCAAGATCGCTGCCGGCGCGCGGCAGACGGTGGCGTTCAGCCTGACTCCGCAGAAGGCGCGCCTCGAACTGGGCGGCGCACCCGCGAATCTGGAAGTGCGCGTGGACGGCAAACCGCTCGGCCGGACGGATGGCTCCGCCGACTACCTGTTCCCGGCGCCGGTGCAGTCCGGAGATCACACCCTCGCGGTAGGGCAAGGCTTATTGCAGGGCGGGCAAGGACCGGCGGGGCGGACGATTACCGAACACTTCGATCCCGGCCAGACGGCGCGGCTGTTCTGGAAAGCCGAACCACCGCCGCCGGCTCCCACCGCCCCGCCAACGGTCGTCAGGAACACAGCGCCCACGCCGGAAGAGCTCGAAGAGCGGGACTGGGACAAGGTCCGCGACAGCAACGATCCGGCGAAGCTGCAGGAGTTTCGCAAGGCGTATCCGAACGGTAAGCACGCGGCCGACGCGGAATCGGCATTAGATCGCCTGGCTTGGTCCAGTGCCAGGAAAGATAGTCCGGAATCGCTGCGCGCCTATATTCAAAACTTCCCCACCGGTGTGCACGCTACGGAAGCCAACCTGCAAATTGCCGACCTCGCCTGGAAGGGCGTCGATCAAAGCAAGATCGACCAGGTTCGTAAGTTCCTGGAGGAGAACCCCAAAGGTCCGCACGCTTTGGAAGCGCAGAAGATAATCGATAAGGTCAATATCGGGCAGGACGTCCGGCTGGCCGTGCTGAAGAGTCAGGTCCTCGACGTCTTGAACAGCCTCGATCAGGCGTTTCAAAAGAAACAGAACAACCAGATAAAGGCCGTTTGGCCTAAAGTCAGCCGGGCATTCCTCGAATCCTTAGGTCAGGCCCAACAACAAATATCCGTCAAAGCGCAAGAAGACCCCAAGCCGCTGCAAAACTACACCGGCGCGACGGTTCTGTGTACTCTGCACACGGCGCTGCCCAGTCCCAAAGACCAGAACGCCATACTCACCCTCCACTACGGCGGCGGACGCTGGATCATCGACAGCCTGCAAGTCACCCAGTAGCCGTTCAGAAGCTATAACCCAGACCGAACAGAGGGACGACGCGAGCCACAAGGCCGTTGTCGTCAAGCCGCACCAAGACGTTGAGATTGGCGAGCAGATTTCCGGCGAGCTTCACTTTATAGCCGAAAGATGCGTTGTATTGTCCGAAGGAAACATTGCCCGCGCTGACCAGGCCGGTGGCGGACACCTTGCTGGGGACGGCGGCGCCGGTGGAATCTCCATTCACACCGGTGGGCGCGAGAAGCCCCGAGAGAGTTTCCGTGGTGGTGTTGGGAATCCCGTGGATCCAACCGATCTGATTGCCCAGGATGTCGGCGACGACCGTGCTCCGCCGTCCCAACGCCAACTCCACGCCTCCTGCCCAGGTAAAAACGTCCGGCAGGAAACCTTTGCTTGAGGTAAAGGGTGGTCCGTATGCTGCGCTCTGGCTTAATTGCGAGGCCGTTAGTACACCGCCCAGTGCGCTCTTCCCGCTGAATTGCCATCCCACGTCGAAATGCGGCGAAAGCACTATACCGTGAGACAAAGGCTGGCTATAGAAGGAAACCGCGACAAAGGGTTTGACGGTGGTTGTGCCAACGCCCAGATAGTCCTGCGCATCGCCCGTAGGCAGCCGCAGGTCGCCTCCGAGCCCGATGACCAGGTGAGGCTTTCTGTAGACCGTCCCCTTAACCCGAACCAGCAAATCGCCAAAACCCGTCTTGGTGTAGCTGGATTGTCCGATTTGCGGTTCGATTATGGTGGGAGCGCCAGCCGTGAAGGTATTCACGCACCAACAATCGGAGCCATTAGTGGCAAACCCGTTTCCCGCATAGATTTGCCCACTATAGGTTCTGGCCGCAACCGCCGCGTGGACTACCGGCAGGCCCACGGAAACATCCAATCGATCGGTCAGTCCGTAAGTCAGAAACGCAATGTTCTGGGAAAGCCTCACGTCCATCCCCAGGTTGAAGCTCGCCGGAGACGTCGTCAGTGCGCTGGAGCCGGCGCTCGCCAGGACCGCGGACGATTGGCCCCCGGGGTAGAGAATGCTCAGCCCATTGAGAGAGGCGCCATTATACTGGGTGAAGTGAAAGTCCTGATTGGAGAAACCGATATAGAAATGACCCTTTCCGATGGTTTCGGCGCGTTCCGTGAAAATGGGGCCGAGCGTACTGCTCTCGGCCAAGTCGGCGCCGGTAACCGGATCCTTCCTTTCGATAACTCCGGAAGCCGGCGACGACAGCGGAATGATCGACAACGCCGTAGCAATGCTGGCATTCAAGGCGTTGCTCATCTGCACGAAGTTCTGGTTGGAAGTGTAGTTGCTTGCGGTGGTCACGGTGGTGCCGAAGTCCGAACCGCCCAAGACGGTCGATTTCGCAGTTTCCGTGAAGATACTAGGAACGGCACCAGATGGCATGGTGGCTGAATACATCAATACTTGTTGCGCGTTGGGCGCGGTTTGAGCCTGCACGTTTGCCGACGCGGTCAAAAATGCCGCCGCCAGACAATACTCTATTTTCTTACCCATAATCCCCTCCGAAGGTTCTGGTTTGTTGTGATTCCCCTTCACAACGTGCGTTCAAGGATATCACAAGTGCTGCCGCGGGAAACAGGGGCCAAAAGGACATTGCGGGCCTAGCTCCCGCGCTGGCGGAGTGACGCAGGCAGGCTTCCGAAGCGGCGCCTCTCGCCTCCGGTAAGACATTTATTCTCAAGAGCATCCGTTGGCGCGCCGCGTGGGCGCACGGTCGCAAACCTCGAACAGGGCCTCCGATTATAAGGCGGTCGATCGAAAACGAACGATCGGCCGAATCGGCAAATACACCGTCGAAAAAGAACTGGGCCAGGGCGGCTTCGGCAAGGTCTGTCCGGCTCTCGATCCGGATGCCGTCCAGCCGCTTTCGTAGGGAACTTGAGAACCTGGCTGGCGATGGTAAGGTGCGCCAGATCAGCGGACTGGTCCGAAGTAGTGACGAAGCGGGGTAATGCCGTGGAGCGAAGGGAGCAGGTCAACCGCATCGGGATCGTAAGGGTCAACGGGCAACCGGAGGAACCCGATGGCGCCGGCTCTTCAGCCTGCCGCGTCGGCTCTCAAGCCGACGCATGAAGCGGAGCTGCTACAACAGCATGTCTCGGCACGAGTGCCGAGGGCAGCCTAAGAGGCGCCTAAGAGGCTGCGCCACGAACAGCTTGCGCAGTGTCGGTTGAAAGGCGATGAGAAATCCGGGGTAGCTTTCAATGGGTGGCACAAAGTGAGCGCCTCGGGGTGAAATTCCCGGGGCAACTCGACGAGTGGGTCGCACTCTACCGCCTCCGCGGTGAACTTCCCGGTTACTCCTTCGGGAACAACACCGGCAGCGCGATTTCCGCGGTGAACATGCAGCGGGCGTTGTGGCCGCAGAGAGGCGCCACTACGATCTCGTGTTTCGCGCCCGTCTGCTGGTTCACGTATTTGCCGAATGCCTGGCCGCGCGCCAGCCTGGTAGCACCTTGCGCCATGGCGGAGCAGGACTGATCGAAGCCGCCGAGCGGCAGGATGTCGATTTCTCCCAACAGGTAGGTAGTGGGGCGCGAGGCGAGTTGCTTCCTCAGGTCGTCGTCGCCAACCCGCGCCGCGTACCCGCTGCGATGCTGAAACCCGTACGGCCACCGGTCATAGTTGGCGCATTTGGCAAGGTCGTCTGCCGGCCGGGTGGCGTCGATCCAGGCGTAGCTCGAAGGGTTCGATACCACGTAGCGCACCGGTACGCCCAGCGTCTCGTGGACCCGGTTGGACATCTCATAGCGGTTCACGAACTGACCGCCGGCGGAGTGGCCGGCCACCACGATGGTTTTCAGATTGGGGAAAACCTCCTTGTTCGCCAGGCGCCGCAGAATCTCGTCCACCATGTCGAAGGAGGTCAGCTTGTCGTCTGCCGTCGAAGGCCCGCCGGTGCGCCAGGAGCTGCAATTCCAACTGACTTCGTCTGCCGCCAGCGTGTCGTGGCAACTGCCGGTGGCGGAAGCGATGTGCGGCACGATCAGGATGGTGTCGTCGAGCGCATCCGCCAGGAAGGCCGCTGCCAGCGTGGTGCGGAAATAGTTGTCGGCGTCGCGATTGGTGCCGTGGATCACGATGAGAGCCCGCGCGATCCGCTCGTTCCTCACGGTCAGCGGCTGACTGCGGTAGATCATGGTGCGGGCCGGACCGCCGCCCAACGTCACGAATTCGGCGCAGGCGGCGGTCGCCGTCGTGCACGGCGCGGCGTAGGCTGCCGCGGAGAGCAAAAGTGCGAGAAGTGCGCGCATAGTATTACTGTACCGGCAGCGGCGCCCGCTGGTGAAGGGTGTCTGGGCGGCGCCTCCGCCAAGGCCAGGGAGCGTCACCGCACCAACTCGAATCGCCCGTCGCGCGCCAGCCAGTACCTGCGGCCGCGCCAGAGGATGGTGTTGCCGAAGAAACCGGCGCACCACACCAGCAGATTGGCGGCGTCCTGCAAGGGCACCAGCCACCACAGCCGCCCCGTCAGCGGGTCGCGCAGCACGTGGCCGGCGGTGGCCCACGCGGCGGCGGCGCGCAATACCGTCGCCAGCGCCAGCACTGGCCACCAGCCGGGCCTGACGGCGCACAGCAGAACCGCCAGCGGCAGCGGAAAAGTGAAAATCTGGCCCAGATAACCCCAGGGGCGCGAGCGGCGCGCGCTGCGGCTCCAGCGGAGCCGGTGCCGCAGGTTGGCGGCGAACGATTGCGCGCCGATACGGTGCTCGATCACGTAAGAGGATAGAATCACGCCGTACCCGCGCGCCGCGGCCAGCTTGCCCATGACGAAATCTTCCGCCAGGTAGTCCTTCACCGCGTCGAATCCGCCGATCCGTGCGAGCGTATCGCGCCGCGCGGCGATGGTCGGGCCGAGCGCGAATTTCATGCCCTCCAGCATGCGCGCCACCAACACCCCGGCGAGGAATTCGGTATTCAGGCCGATCGCCTCCAGCGTCGACCAGACACTGCGGCCCGGCACCACGCGATACGGACAGGTTGCCAGACCGACCTTCTCGTCGGCGAACTCGGCGGCCAGCGTGGAAAGCATTCCGGGCGTCACGCGGATGTCGCTGTCGGCCATCACCACCAAGTCGTAGCGGGCGGCGGCGAGCATCCGGTCCAGGCTGTATACTTTGGCGTTGGCGTAGGGCGGCTCGCCGGTCACGATGAGCCGCGAAGGCACGGCCGGATATTGCGCCCGCAGCGTTTCCACCACCGCGACGGCCGGGTCCGTATAGTGGCGCACCGCCAAAAGGATCTCGAAGGCAGGGTAGCGCTGTTCGAAAAACGAGCGCAGGTTGTCTTCCAGCCCCTCGTCCGCGCCGGCCAGCGGCTTGAGAATGCTGATGGGCGGGAGCGCGCCCGACTGCGACGGGCGCACGCCGCGATAGCGCATTGCGGCGACAATCGTCAGGACGCAATACACCAGGGAGCCGGCCACCAGGACCAGCAACAAGACCAATGACACTTCTACACTGTAACAAGGGACATGAAGCACATCATCGTGGGTACCGCCGGCCACATCGACCACGGCAAGACCGCCCTGGTCAAAGCGCTCACCGGCATCGACGCCGACCGGCTGGAAGAAGAAAAACGCCGCGGCATCACCATCGACCTGGGGTTTGCCCACCTCGATCTCACGCCCGGCCTGCGGCTCGGCTTCGTCGACGTTCCCGGCCACGAGCGCTTCATCAAGAACATGCTGGCGGGCGTCGGCGGCATCGACCTGGTGCTCTTCGTGGTCGCGGCCGACGAATCCATCAAGCCGCAGACCCGCGAGCACTTCGATATCTGCCGCCTGCTGGGCATTGGAAGCGGCGTCATCGCGCTCACCAAGGCCGACCTGGTGGATGCCGATATCCTCGGGCTGGTGCGGCTCGAAGTGGAAGAAATGGTGAAAGGTTCGTTTCTGGAGGACGCCGCCATCGTGCCGGTGAGTTCGCTCACAGGGGCCGGGTTGGAGGAACTGCGCGGCGAATTGGCGCGCGCGGCGGAGGCCGCCCCGGAAAAAAGCGCTGCCGGCTATTTCCGCCTGCCCATCGATCGCGTCTTCTCGGTGAAGGGCTTCGGAACAGTGGTCACGGGCACGCTGATCTCCGGGTCGGTCGCCCGGGAGCAGACGGTCGAGGTCTACCCGCGCGAGCGTTTGCTGCGCGTCCGCGGGGTCGAGGTGCACGGCGACTCCGCTGAGCGCGCCGTGGCCGGCCAGCGCACCGCCGTGAACCTGGCGGATATCGAGCCGGCGGAACTGGCGCGCGGCGATGTGCTCTCCGAACCGGGCCGCTTCCGCGCGGTCACCCACGTGGATTGCCGCCTGCAACTGCTGCCCTCGGCCAAGCCGCTGAAGCATCGCGCGCCGGTCCACTTTCATTCGGGGACGGCGGAAATCGGGGCGGAAGTGCGGCTGTTCGGCGCAACAGTGCTCCAACCGGGCGCCGCGGCGTATGCCCGGCTGGTGCTCAAGCAGGCGGCCCTGCTGCTGCCGGGCGACCGCTTCATCATCCGCATGTTCTCGCCGGTGATCACTATCGGTGGCGGCGTAGTGCTCGACCTTCCGGCGAGCCTTCGTTCCACCGGCGCTGCCGGGCGGCTCGCCAAACTTGCGGGGTGCGACGAAGCGGGGCGCATCGCCCTGCTGGTGCGCGAATCTGAGTTCGGCGCGGGCATGAAAGAATTGGTGGCGCGCACCGGATGGCGCGAGGCGGATATCCCCGCCGCCGCGGCTGGCGCAGCGCTGATGGCCGTGGGCGATTCCTGGTACGTGGACGCAGACTGGTTCCGGTCGGCGAGCGGCAAACTGGCGGACGCGGTGCGCGCCTTCCATCGCGAGAACCCGTTGGCCACCGGAATCGCCAAACAGGATCTGCGCGCCCGCCAGATGCCGCGCGTGCCGCCGTTCCTTCTGGATGCGCTGCTCGCCGCCGCTACCGGGATCGCGGTGGAAGGCGAGACCGTCCGCATGCGCAGCCACACCGTGGTGTTGCAGCAGGACGAGGAGCGGGCGCGCGCGGCCATCGAACGGGCGTTCGAGACGGCGGGGCTGGCGGCGCCGGCGGTGGCTGAAGCGCTGACAAAATCGGGCATAGAGACCAGGCGCGCGCGCTCGCTGCTGGAGATTCTGGTGCGCCAGAAGCGGTTGCTGCGGATCAACGAAGAACTGGTGTTTCACCACACCGCCATCGAGCGGCTGCGCCAGATCCTGGCGGCGCGAAAATCGCAACGCTTCGGCGTCGGCGAGTTCAAGGAGTGGACCGGAATTTCGCGCAAATACGCCATTCCGCTGCTGGAATACCTGGACCGCGAGCGCATCACCCGGCGCGAAGGCGACCGGCGTTTGGTACTATAGCGGCAAGCATGATGGGTTTTCTGAAGCATCGCATATTCGACAAGGCAAGCACTCCGCCGACGTTGGGGCCCTTGGAAATTGCCGTGATGGAAATTCTATGGGAACACGGCGAAAGCAACGTTCACGACGTGACCGGCAAACTCGACCGTCCCCTGGCTTATACCACGGTCATGACCACGCTCGACCGCCTGTACAAGAAGGGCTTGCTCTGCCGCCACAAGTCCGAACGCGCTTTTCTGTATTCCACCCGCCAGACACGCCTGGAATGGGAGCAGAAGCGCGCCGGCGAGTTCATGGCCGGATTTCTGAACGGACCGCAGGCCGCGGGCGAACTGCTGATCTCCTGTCTGGTGGAGGCAGTCGGCCAAAAGGACGCAGCGTTGCTCGACGACCTCGAGCGGAAAATTCGCTTGAAGCGCAAGGAGCTCGGCCGGGGGAGGAAATCATGATCCTGCCTTATCTGGCCCGGCTGGTCTGCTTGAGCCTGGCAGCATTCTTTCTGGTGCACGCGGCGCTGGGGATGGCGGTTTCCGCTTTGACCCCATGGGCCGTAGGCTTCGCCCGGCACATGGCCCCCGTGGCCGGCGCGCGGATGCTGCTCTGGCTGCGGCTGTTTCCCGCCGGATTCGCGCTCTTCGTGGTGGCCGGGCTTTGCACCCCGAGCTACCTGTGGCTGGAACCGAAAAGCGCTCCCGAACCGATGGGCCTGGCCTGTCTGGCCGCGGCCCTTCTGGGCTTGACGATCTGGGGACAATCGCTGGTGCGCGCCACGCGCGCCCTGGCACGCTCGCTCGTCCACCTGCGCGAGTGCCGCCTCCGGAGCCGGGACATGCGTCTTCCGGGAGAGCGCCGGACGGCCTGGGTGATCGATGGGGCCGCGCCCTGCGTGATGATGGCCGGAGTTCTTCAGCCGCGCCTGGTGATCTCCCGCAACGTGGTGGCGGCGCTCCCGGCAGAGCAACTGGCGGCGGTGGTGCGGCACGAACGGGCGCACGCCATTTCGCGCGATAACCTGAAGCGCCTGCTGGTGCTGCTGGCGCCGGGCATACTGCCTTTCGCTCCCGGTTTCCGAAGCCTCGAGCGGACCTGGGCGAAGATTTCGGAATGGTCCGCGGACGATCGCGCGGCCGCCGGAAAAGCGCGCCGCTCGCTGGCGCTCGCGGCGGCGCTGGTGCGCGTGGCGCGCCTGGGCTCCGCGGTATCCGCGCCGCCGCTGGCTACGTCGCTGCTGGCCGACGGGGCCGACCTTTCCGAGCGCGTCGATCGCCTGCTGCGCCCCACGCGCCGCACAGCCCGCCGCAGACATCGCGAGCCGGTTCTGGCGGCCAGCGCCGGCCTATTGTTGACGGGCGCGCTGATCGCCGTGATGACGCACCCGGTGACGCTGCATTCGGCTCACGAATTCCTGGAGTTCCTGATTCAGTAGGCTGGTTGCAATCGCCTCGATAGCAAGTGATCGCAAACCGCCCGCACCCGGCCCCAAACTACGACCCGTGGTAGTACCGGACCCGAATTGCTAGCCTGAATTATTTCCTACAGAGGGTCTATGCACAAGCTATCTGTCTTCTTTCTCGCGCTTTTTCTTGCCCCCGCCGTTCTATCCGCGCAAACGCCCGACACCGCGACCATTCATGGGCGCGTTGTGGATCAAAGCCATGCGGGCGTAGCCGGCGTAACGCTCACCGTCAGCAACGCGCAGAGCGGCCTGAAACGGACCGCGGAGAGCGGCACAGCGGGCGATTTTTCCCTCGCCGGGCTTCCCATCGCCGGCGCCTACACCATCACCGCCGCCAAACCGGGCTTCGCCGATGCCACCCTCGATAACGTGACGCTCAACGGCGACACCACCGCCGACCTGGAGTTGCAGCTCAACGTGGCGGGCGGGCAGAGCCAGATTACGGTAACCGGCGTGTCCGGCGAGATTCGCACCGATGAGCCCCAACTGGGCCAGGTGCTGGACACCCACCAGATGGACGCCACGCCGCTGCTCGGCAACAAAATCACCAACCTCCCCATGTTGAACGCCGCCAATCGGCCGGCTATCAGCCAGGGCGATGTGTTCATGAACCAGACCCTTTTCACGACCAACGGCGCGGGCCGCCGCCAGGCCTGGTTTGAGGTGGATGGCGCCAATGCCATCGATGCCTGGGGGCGCCAGACCCTGATCCCCACGCTGCCGCGCACCGCGGTGCAGGAAATGTCGGTGCTGACCAACGCGTTTTCGGCCGAGTTCGGGGGCAGCACCGGCAGCGTCATCAACATCGTCAGCAAGAGTGGAGGAAGCCAACTGCACGGCGACGTGGCGGAACTATGGCGCCCGGCGGATACCGCGGCGGCGCTCTCCGGATTCACGTCCGCCTCATCCAACGCCGCCGGCAACACCTTGCTCAGCGATACCCTGGGCCAATCGGACGTGGACCTCGGTGGACCTCTGGGCAGCGGCGGCGCCACCCACTTCTTCGTGGCCGGCGAATTCAGCCGCGAGGATAAGGCTTCGCCGGTAATCTCGCCCATCGCCCCCGGCACGTACGTGGGACACTACCGCGGCTGGCTGGCATTCGTCCGTGTGGACCACCAGATCAACGACAAGAACACCCTGTTCTTCCGCGGCGATATCGATGGCTTCCACGACACCAATCCCAACGGCATCGTGGGCGGCAACAGCCTGCCCACCGTGGCGCGCGTATTCCGCAAGCGCACGTACGCGCCGGAGTTAGGCGAGACCGCGGTGCTTACTCCGCGATTCATCAATAATGTCCGCGTGCAGTTCCAGTTGGCCTCTCCGATTACCGAATTCGATCCGGTGATCTACGGCACCCAGTATTCGGTGCCTATCTCCAGCGGGGGAACCTTCACTTCGGGCACTTCGCAATCGGCCTTGCTGCTCAATCGCCAGTACGAGGCCAACGACACCGTGTCGGCGGTGCTGGGAGCCCACCAGGTGAGGTTCGGAGCGGACGTGATCGTGGCGCACAATGGCGGCGACAGCAAGGAATTCGGCGGTCC
>Ga0182030_10012445_pt1 | contig 17029 bp, 17 predicted proteins | sample 812S3MmetaG_FD_121299 | JGI IMG/M metagenome (GOLD analysis project Ga0182030, IMG submission 121299) | Permafrost microbial communities from Stordalen Mire, Sweden - 812S3M metaG (Illumina Assembly) | ecosystem: Environmental > Terrestrial > Soil > Wetlands > Permafrost | place: Sweden...
GTCGGAGCCGTCGAGCGCGACGTCGTAGCCGCGCACGAGTTCGCGGGCGTTGTCCGCGTCGAGTCGCGCGGCGATCTTCTCGACGCGCACGTTGGGATTGAGGCGCGCAATCGCCTCCGCGGCGCTGTCGACCTTGAGCCGGTCGAGGTCGGGCGTCCCGTGCAGGATCTGGCGCTGCAGATTGGAGAGCGACACGACGTCGTCGTCGAGGATGGCGAGCGTCCCGACGCCGGCGGCGGCGAGATATTGCAAGGCCGGCGAGCCGAGCCCGCCGGCGCCGATGACGAGGACGCGGGCCGCCTTGAGCTTCTGCTGGCCGGGCCCGCCAACGCCGCGCAGGATGATCTGGCGCGCGTAGCGTTCGATTTCCACGTCGGAGAGTTTCATGACGTGTGGGGTCGCAGAGCGCGGCCGCCGTCATGCCCGGGCTTGTCCCGGGCATCCACGTCGTCGAGCCGGGCCGCTTGTCGTGAATTGAGAACCGCAGTAGCTGCAACGCCTCTGGCTACTCTTTCAACCTTCGCGCACGGCTCGACGTGGATGGCCGGGACAAGCCCGGCCATGACGGAAAGGGCGTCGAACTTCAAAGCTTCACTCCGCCGCCCTCACCGGCAGCGGCTGGCTCGCCCGCTCCTCGTTGAGCAGATCGGCGACCAGGAAAGCGATCTCGATCGCCTGCTCGGCGTTGAGCCGGGGATCGCAGTAGGTGTGGTAGCGGTCCTTTAGATCCTGCTCGCCGATCACGCGCGCGCCGCCGGTGCACTCGGTGACGTTCTTGCCGGTCATCTCCAGATGCACGCCGCCGGCATAGGTTCCTTCCGCACGATGCACCGCGAAAAACTGGCGGATTTCCGTGGCGATGCGCTCGGTCGGCCGCGTCTTGAAGCCTGTGGACGTCTTCACCGTGTTGCCGTGCATGGGATCGCAGACCCACAACACCGGCCGCCCCTCGCGCTTGATCGCGCGCACGAGGCCGGGCAGATGCTGCTCGACCTTGTCGGCGCCGAAGCGGGTAATGAGCGTCAGCCGTCCCGGCTCGCGCGCGGGATCGAGCGCGTCGGCGAGCCGCAGAAGCTCGTCTGGCTGCAGCGACGGCCCGCATTTGAGGCCGATGGGGTTGCGGATGCCGCGCGCATATTCGATATGCGCTCCGCCGGGCTGGCGCGTCCGGTCGCCGATCCACAGCATGTGGCCGGACGTTGCGTAATATTCGCCGCTTGTCGAATCGAGCCGCGTCATCGCCTGCTCGAAGCCGAGCAGCAGCGCCTCGTGCGAGGTGTAGAAATCGGTCTGGCGCAGTTCCGGATGCGCCTCTGGGTCGAGGCCGATGGCGCGCATAAAACCGAGCGTCTGGGTGATGCGGTCGCCGAGTTCCTGATAGCGCCCGGACTGCGGGCTGTCCTTGACGAAGCCGAGCATCCAGCGATGCACGTTCTCCAAATTGGCGTAGCCGCCGGTCGCGAAGGCGCGCAGCAGGTTGAGCGTCGCCGCGGACTGGCGATAGGCCTCCAACTGCCGGCGCGGGTCAGGAACGCGCGCGGCGGGTGTGAAGGCGATGTCGTTGACGATGTCGCCGCGATAGGCGGGCAGCGCAACGCCGTCGATAGTTTCGTTGTCGGACGAGCGCGGCTTGGCGAACTGCCCGGCGACGCGGCCGAGTTTTACGATCGGCAAGGCCGCCGCAAACGTCATCACCACGGCCATTTGCAGGAAGACGCGGAAGAAGTCGCGGATGTTGTCGGCGGAGTGCTCGCCAAAGCTCTCGGCGCAATCGCCGCCTTGCAGCACGAACGCCTGTCCGGCCTGCGCCTGCGCCAGAGCGCGCTTGAGTTTGCGCGCCTCGCCGGCGAATACGAGCGGCGGATAGGAGGCGAGAATGCGCTCGACCTCGCCGAGCGCGGCGGCGTCCGGATAGGCCGGCGCCTGCGCAACCGGCTTGACCCTCCAGCTCTCCGGGCTCCAACGTAACTGCGACATGACGTCCTCTTCCCACGCGGCCCCGCCGCGAGCCGCGCTCTATAGATCAGGACGGCGCGGAAGGCGAGGGTTTGACGGTTCGGGCTTAGAAACGCTGCTCGGCCTTGGAATCGCCGAAATCGCGCGCCAACCCAATGTTTACGTTAAAGTGATAAGGCTGGCGCGCTCGCGCCGCCACCAACTTCGGGGACTTCATGAACGCAGCCTTCCGCACGGCCGTCCTATTCGCCGCGCTCGGCGCGGCGCTCGTCGCCAGCCCGGCCCGCGCCGGCGACGACGGCCAGGCCTCGCTGATCTCCGGCCTCGCGCAGACCTTCGGTCTGACCAAGGAGGACGATACGCAGATCGACTTCCGCGAGCGCGCCAAGATCGTCGTGCCGCCGAAGAAGGAGCTGCCGCCGCCGCGAACGGCCATCCAGGACCCGGCATGGCCGGTCGACAACGAGACCGCGCGCGCCAAGCAGCGCAAGCACATGGAGGACGCCGATCCGAGCGCGCGCCAGCAGGCGAGCCGCAACTGGCTGCTTGTCCATCCCGGCGACGACGTCAAGGTGACGACCTCCGATTTCGACAATGCGGGGCCGTCGTGCCGCGTTCCCGATCCCAAGACCGGCGAATGTCCGGGGCAGGCGAAGGCGGAGATGAACTGGAACCCGATGACCTGGGTCGGCCTGCAGAAGAAGCCCGCGGTTGTGCTCGGCCCCGAGCCCGAGCGGCAAAGTCTGGTCGATCCGCCGAAGGGCTATCGCGCGCCCGCCGAGGGCGTCGGCGCCAAAGTGCAGCCATAACGGCGCGTTAGTGGATCAAACCTAACGCTCGGCGCCTCATGCGTCGCTCGCGGAGTCCAGTTTCGACCCGAATCGTGGTTCGAGGCCGTTTTGCGGGCGCTTCACCGCGAGGGGGTGGATGGCGGGAGCGTCCCCTCACCGCCCTTCTATGACATTCCCGACAGGCGCCGAGCGTCGGATTTGAACCCCTAGCTCTCCTTGCGGGCGGCGTTTCTTTAACCTCTTTGGTCTAACGCTATCCCTGCAACCTTGGGTTGCGGACGCCCTTGCGCGCGTCTGGAAAAGGGATGGCGATGTCGGCCTCGGCTTTGAAACTCGACCCCGGCTCTGAAACCGCCGCGCGCGGCGCGACCGCCGTGGCCAACCCGAAATTCCTGCTCGAACTGATTGTCGCCGACTTGCACTGGAGCGCGTTGCAGATCGGCTCGCTGACGCTCATGAGCGCCGCGGCCTCGACGCGCGGCTCGACCGTCGAGCTGCGCTTCTGCCGTCATCTCGTCTACGACGACACCCGCGTCATGCGTCTCGCGCTGCGCTATGGCGGCGACGCCGGCCTCGGCGAAGACATCCGCGGCAAACTCGACCGGCTCTACGCCGACATCGGCGAGGCGATGAAACCGTTGGCTTCGTTCGTACAGTCTCGGTCGATGACCGCCGGCCAGCGCGATCAGGTACAGCGGGTGCTTCCGGTTTTGCGCAAGGTCGCGCAGGCGGCGAGCGATTGCCTCGCCGGGCTCGAAGGCGTCACGCGCTCGGCCCTGAACCGCGACTACGGCGAAGATAGCGTCGTCATCCGCAAGTTTCTCGAACGCGCCGCGCGCGGCGACCTCGCCGACATCGACAGCAGCGGCGTTCTCGTCGCGCCCCGGCTCAAGCAACGCCGGCAAAGCCCGCGCGCCAAGGTGAGCCGGTCGTGCCGGCTGGTCCTGTCGGCCGGCGAGTTCCCGGCCGAGATCGTCGACGCCTCGCGCGAGGGCCTCGGGCTCGTCTGCAACGCTCCGCTCGCGCAGGGCGACACGGTCACGGTGCTGGTCGACGGGCGGCAGCTTGCCGCCACGGTCAAACGTATCGACGGCTCCCAGATCGGCCTTCTGCTCAAGCAGTCGCTGCCCCTAGGCGATCCCTTGTTCATGGGTGGCTGAGCGGCTTGCGCTTGGTCCGGCGCGGACGCTCCGGCGCTCCGGCGGCGACCAGCATCTTGCGGAACTCGTCGCGCTTCTCGTGGATCGAGGCGATCACGAGGCCCATCGGGACGCCGATATCGACGAGGACGGCCTCGGAGAGTTGCAGGCTCGCCTCGATAGTCTCCGGCACGGCGTCGGTGGCGCCCAGAGCGTAAAGCGCGCGCGCATGCTCGGCGTCGGCCGCGCGGGCGACGAGCGTCACGTCGGGGCGCAGCTCGCGCGCCAGCTCCACCACCTGCTCGGCGCCCTCCGGCGCGGTCATCGTCACGACGACGGCGCGCGCGGTCTCGATGCCGCAATTGCGTAAGAATTCCGCGCGCGTGGCGTCGCCGTAATAGGCGGGCCTGCCCTCGCGCCTGGCCTCGGCCACGGCGTTGGCGTCCATGTCCACCGCGATGTACGGGATTTTGTGCACCTCCAGCATGTCGCCGATCAGCCGCCCGACGCGGCTGTAGCCGACGATGATGGCGCGCGATTCGCCGCTTTCGGGCGGCGCGATCCGGGCTTCGGCGGGAATGTTGAGCGCGCGCCGCCGCGCCGCCAGCGCGCCGAGCCCGCGCCCAAGGAACGGGATCGTCACCATCGACAGCGCGGTCGCGAGCAACGCGATGCGGCCGGTCTCGGCGTCGAACAGGCCGCCGCTCAAGCCCACGCCGATCAGCACGAAGGCGAACTCGCCGCCCGGCCCGAGCGCCAGCGCGACATCGCGCGCCGCCGCTGGGCCGGCCCCGAAGATCAGCGCCAGCGGGAAGAACGAGACGGCCTTGATCGCGACGAACGCGCCGAGCGCGCCGAACACCAGGGCAGGCCGCGCCAGCGCCAGCGAAAGGTCGAGTTCGGCGCCGACGGAGACGAAGAACAGCCCGAGCAGCAGGCCCTTGAACGGCTCGATGGTGACCTCGATCTCGCGCCGGAACTCGGTCTCGGCGAGCAGCAGGCCGGCCAGAAAGGCGCCGAGCGCCATCGACAGGCCGCTGGAGGAGGCGATCAGCCCGGCGCCGAGCACCACCAGCAGGCAGGCGGCCATGAAGAATTCGGGGCTGCGGGTCAGCGCCACCGAGCGGAACAGCGGCCGCAGGCCCACCCGGCCGATGAGGATGACGGCCCCGACCGCCAGCGCCGCCGGCGCCACCGTGAAGACGAGTCGCCATGCGAAATCGCCCTTGGCCTCGCCGCCCAGCGTGCCGACCATGAACAAGAACGGCGCGACCATGAGATCCTGGAACAGCAGCACCGCGAAGGCGTAGCGGCCGATGGGTCCGCGTTGCAGCTTGGCCTCCGCCAACGCCGGCACGACCATCGCGGTCGAGGACAGCGACAGCGCCGCGCCGAACACCAGGGCGCCGGCCGGGGTCTGCCCGGCGAGCCACGCCGCGCCCGCGATCAGCGCCGTCGCGCTGACGACCTGCGCCGGCCCCAGGCCGAACACAAGGCGGCGCAGGCTTTTCAGGCGCTCGAAGGTCAGTTCGAGGCCGATGGTGAACATCAGCGTGACGACGCCGAATTCGGCGAGCCGGCCAATGGTCTCGACGTCGGTCAGCAGCACTCCCTTGAGCCAGGGCGCGCGGCCGGCGAGGCGGCCGAGCCCGTAGGGGCCGAGCAGGGCGCCCGCCAGCACGTAGCCGATGACGGGGCTGACGCGCAGTCGCACGAACAAGGGCGCGACGACGCCGGCGGTGGCTAAGAACAGCAACGCCTCGCGGTAGAGCTGGAGTTCGTTGGTCGGCTGCACGCGATTCCTTTCGACGGCTGGAGGGCGCAAACGCCGGGGGCAGTCAGTCGAGGTCAGGGAGAACGTGGCGCGCGAAATCCATAGCGTCGTGAAGGATGCGGATTACGTCACTGACTTTCTCTTGCCGCGCCCGGTACATGATGACATGCCGTCCCCGGCGACCATGACGGGCGACGTGCATCGACCGGATTCCGGGCCTCAAATCGTCACGCACAAGGCTTCCGAGAACGTCAGGGCCGGAGTCGAGTTCGGCAATGGCGGCGAGGATCGTCGTTTCGTAGATAGCCTCCTGACGCGGACCGAAAGTGTCGCGGGTAAAGGTAAGGATGCGGACGAAATCTTTCTCCGCCTCCGAGCCGAGGACAATGCGCCATGTTCTTTCGGTCATGACGCATCAGGGGCCGCCGCCCGCGCCTTCGCGCCGACGGTCTTGAGATAGTCAACCAGCGCCGCCGCGCTGGGAAACTCTTTAGCGTCGCCGCGATCGATGGCGGCAATGCCGATATCGACGGCTGCCCGTAAAGCGCCGAGTTTCGTGGCTTCTTCAACTTCGCGGTTTTCGACCAGACGCAGACCTTCGCGCAGCACTTCGCTTGCGTTTTGATAGCGACCACTCTGTACGAGGGCTTCAATGAGCGTTTCGTGACGTTCGGTCAGAACGACGTTGCGTGTCGGCATGTATCGACTCCATATAGCGTGATTATAGCCGATATTGGCATATGATGCCATTCGCGAAATTCATTGACTGAATTGATACTCCGCCCTTGCGGGGGAGGAGACTCCCGGCGCTTCCGACTCCACAAGCGCCATGCTTAAGCCGACTCGCGTCGCGGTAACCCCGATGGATTTGCGCGCGGGCCTCGCCTAAACACGATCTCGTTGCTCAAGGAGATTCGCATGGCCGCCGCCGACCTTCATGCCGCCGTCGTCGCGACGATGCAGCTTGCGCCCGTGATTCCCGTGCTGACCGTGCGCGACGTCGCCGACGGCGTCGCCCAGGCGCGCGCGTTGGTCGCGGGCGGGCTGCCGGCCATCGAGGTGACGCTGCGCACGCCCGCCGCGCTCGAAGCCATCGCCGAGATCGCCCGCAGCGTGCCCGGCGCGCATGTCGGCGCGGGCACGATCATTGAGCCCGCGCAGATCGAGGCCGCGGTGCGGGCGGGCGCGAAATTTCTCGTCAGCCCCGGAACGTCGCCGGCGCTGGCCGCCGCCGCCGCGCAATCGCCGGTCCCGTTCCTGCCGGGCGTCGCCACCGCCTCGGAGGCGATGACGCTGCGCGCGCTAGGCTTTCGGGCGCTAAAGCTGTTTCCGGCGGAGGCGGTCGGCGGCGCCAAGCTGCTGGCTTCGCTGCATGCGCCGCTGTCCGATCTCGTGTTCTGCCCGACTGGCGGCATCGACGCCGCCAAGGCGCCGGCCTATCTCGCGCTGCCCAACGTGCTCTGCGTCGGCGGCTCGTGGATGCTGCCGAAGGACGGCGACTACGGCAAGATCGAGGAGCTGGCGCGGGCGGCGGCGGCGCTGCGATAGGCTTCGTAGCTTTAACCAAATGCGGCTATGCAATTGTCGTCATCGCGAGCGAAGCGAAGCGATCCACGCCTCGGCCGCCCGTCCTTCGGGCATTCGATCACGGCGGGGCTGGATGGCTTCGCTTCGCTCGCAATTACGGGCCGTTGACCCTGGGATTCTGAATGTTCAAGCCGCTTTACGACCGTCTGATCGCGCTCTCCGAGAGCCGGCACGCGCCTTACGCGCTGTTTGCGGTCGCCTTTGCGGAAAGCTCGGTGTTCCCGATCCCGCCCGACGTGCTGCTCGCCCCGATGGCGTTGGCGCAGCCGCGCCGCGCCTGGACCTTCGCGCTGATCTGCACGGTCGCCTCGGTGCTCGGCGGCATGTTGGGTTACGCCATCGGTTCGCTGCTGTTCGACACGGTCGGGCAATGGCTCATCCACCTCTACGGCTACGCCGACCGCATCGCGGCGCTGAAGGAGAGCTACGCCAAATGGGGCGCTTTGGTGATCCTGTTCAAGGGCATGACGCCGATCCCCTACAAGCTCGTGACCATCGTCAGCGGCCTGCTCGGCTATAATTTCGCGCTGTTCGTGGGCCTGTCGATCCTCACGCGCGGCGTGCGGTTCTTCCTGGTCGCGGGCGCGCTGAACCTGTTCGGCGACAGGCTGCGCGGGGCGCTGGAGCGTCATTTCGCCGTGTTCGTCGCGCTCTCTGTGGCGTTCGTCGTGCTCGGCTTCGTGCTCGCCGCGCACGCGTTCTGAGAGAGGCCGCCCTTGGATCTGTTTTCGCGACGCACGCCTTTTGCGAGCGCGCTTGCGCTCGCGGCGCTCGCCTTCGTCGTCATCGCCGGCGCCTGGGCCTATGAATACGCGGGCTATCTGCCCTGCGACCTCTGCCACGAGCAGCGCTACGCCTATTACGCCGGAATTCCGCTGGCGCTGCTGATCGCCGCCGCCGCCGCGTCGAAGGCCCCGCGCGCGCTCGTCTCGGCGGGGCTGGCGCTGTTTGCGGCGATCTTCGTCTACAACATGGGGCTGGCGATCTATCACTCTGGGGTGGAAGCGAAATACTGGGCAGGCCCGACCGCCTGCACCGGCGGTTCGCCCGGCCCGGCCAGCGCCGAAGACCTGCTGACGCAGCTGCAAAGCGTGCGCGTCGTGCGCTGCGATGAAGTGAACCTGCGCGTGCTCGGGTTCTCGCTCGCCAACTGGAACATTCTCATTTCGGCGGCGCTGGCGGCGCTGGCGGCGGGAACGGTTCTACGCAAGGGAGAAGCTTGAATCTCCGTCCGATTCGAATCGCCGCTTGACTCTCCCCCTGATCCCGCGCACCTTAGAACAAATAGAGAACATGCGGATCGAGAGAGCGGATGTCGTCCACCGACAGGGCCGAACGGATTTCCCATTTGCGCGGCGCCTTAGCCGCGCTTGAGTGCGCTTCGCCCCGCTCCGCGCGGCTCAAGCTGACGCGAGAACTCGATCACCGTCTCGGCGGCGGCCTCGCCGGCGACGCGCTGCACGAGATCGCCCCGGCCGAGCCGGCCGACGCGCCCGCCGCCTTCGGCTTCACGCTCGCGCTGGCCGCCCGCTTCATGGCCGCGCGGCGCGCTTCCGCCCTGCTGGCGGTCGAGGATTTCGCCTGCATCCAGGGCGGCGCGCCGTTCGGCCCCGGCCTCGTCGCGCACGGGCTCGACCTCTCCCGCCTCGTCTTCGTGCGCGCGCCCGACCCCGGCGCCCTGTTCCAGGCCCTCGAGGACGCGCTCAAGAGCGGCGCGCTCGCCGTCGTCGTCGGCGAGGTGTGGCGGCTGGCCAAATACGACCTCTCCGTCTCCCGCCGCCTGACGCTCGCCGCCCGCGCCGGCGCGACGCCCGCGCTGCTGACGCTGCCGACCGCGCATGGCCAGACGCTCTCCACCGCCGCCGAGACCCGTTTCGAGATCGCAGCCAGCCCGAGCCCGCGCGAGCCCTCGGCGGGCGCGGGCAAGCCGCTGCCGGGCGCGCCGGCCTTCGCGGCCCGGCTGGTCAAATCCCGGCGGGGCGGAGACTCTGCCAAAACCCTGCGACTGATCTGGCGTAGCGAGGAGCAAGCGTTTGACGACCCGGCGATTCCTGTCCCTGTGGCTGCCGCGCCTGGCGACCGATCTGGCGCGGCGCGGGCTTGAGATCGCCGCCGAGGCCCCGCTCGCCGTCGTCGCGACGGAGAAGAACGCCCGCCGCCTCGCCGCCGTAGACGTCAACGCCGCGCGCCTGGGGCTTACCCCCGGCATGACGCTCGCCGACGCGCGCGCGCGCCATCCCGCGCTCGCCACGGCCGAGGCCGACCCGGTGGGCCAAGCCGCCGCGCTGGAGCGCCTCGCCGACGCCGCCTCGCGTTACACGCCGCTGGTCGCGCTGGACGGCCGCGACGGGCTGATGCTCGACGTCTCCGGCGTCGCCCATCTGTTCGGCGGCGAGCCGGGCCTGATCGCGGACGCTGAGGCGCGTTTCGCCCGCGCCCGGTTGACTTTGCGCGCCGGCCTCGCCGACACGCCCGCCGCCGCCCGCGCGCTCGCCCGCTTTTCGCGCGGAAGCGTCGCCCCCGCCGGCCTCGAAGGCAAAGCCTTCGCGCGCCTGTTCCACGACATGCCCGTCTTGGCGCTTGGCGTCGCCCCCGCGCTGGCGGCCGATCTCGCCCGCGCCGGCTTGAAGCGCGTCGGCGATCTCGCGATGCGCCCGCGCGCGCCCATCGCCGCCCGCTTCGGCGCCGATCTCTTGCGCCGGCTCGACGAACTGCACGGGGCGACGCGCCCCTCGATCAGCCCGCGCTTTCTCGCGCCGGATTTCGTCGCCGAGCGGCGCTTCGTGAGCCCGATCCTCGCCCAGGAGGCCGTCGAGGCGACGCTGAACCGGCTCGCCGACGACCTCGTCGTGCTGCTGGAGCGGCGCGGCAAGGGCGCGCGCCGGCTGGAGCTGGCGCTGTTCCGCGTCGACGGCGCGGCGTGGCGGGTGCGCGTCGCCGCCAGCCGGCCGCTCAACGAGGCGCGCGCGATCCAGCGCCTGTTCCGCGAGCGGCTGCTGCATGGCGAGCCCGTCGACCCCGGCTTCGGCATCGACCTGATGCGGCTTTCCTGCGTCCTCGCCGAGGACGCCGCGCCGTCGCAACACGCCTTCGAGCGGGCGTTCGACGCCGACAAGGCCAAGCGCCTCGCCGACCTCATCGACGGCCTCAGCGCCCGGCTCGGCGCCTCGCGCATCGTCCGCCAGCGGCTCGTGGATGCGCATTGGCCGGAGCACAGCGCGGTCTGGCGCCCGGCGGCGGCGGGCGAGGTTTTCGGCGCGCTGATCGAGACGGAGGGCCGGCCGCTGCGTCTGTTCGAGCGCCCGGAGCCGATAGAGACCCTGGCCGAGGTCCCCGACGGCCCGCCGCTGCGCTTCCGCTGGCGCCGGGTGTTGCGCGAGGTCGCGGCCATCGAGGGCCCGGAGCGCATCGCGCCCCCGTGGTGGCGCGGCTCGGGCGGCCCGACGCGCGACTATTTCCGCGCCGAGGACGCGCAAGGCCGCCGCTACTGGCTCTACCGCGAGGGGTTATACGCCGAGACGGCGCGGCCGCGGTGGTTTCTGCATGGGGTGTATGGGTGAGAAACCGGCAGGCGATCACGCTTTTTGAAACTGAACCGAAGAAACAGTCATAAACGGAACGTTGGGATTTTTGTCCAAACTGACGTAAAGAACAGAGCCAAGTTGATATGCAAGTTTTACTAGCGAGATGATGACTTCCGCTCCATCACCTCTGAGATCCACATAGAAAACCGCGGTCTGCGGCGTCCAGTTAGGAGGAAATGCTATTGGTTGCGGTATCCCGAACGTAAAGTAAGGTATAGTTTGGTCGTTGATCCGCTCAACTGCGGCAAGAGATGTTACGATATCAGAAAAATCGGCAGACATAGCTTTCCTCCTACAAACAATTCAAAGGCGTGTTCGATCAGGCCTGCTGTTTCCCTCGAAACGCCAGCCCCCTGACCACCGCCCCGCGCCCGAACTTGTCCCGCAGCGCGTCGATCGCCCTCTCGCGCGCCTTCTCCTTCGTCCGGTCGCCCTCGACCAGATCGGCCGCGTCCGCCTCCGCCGCTGGCCGCAGGTCCGACGTCCCGACCCCGATCAGCCGATAGCGCTCGCCCGCAGGCTGCGCCGCCAAGAGCCCGCGCGCCGCCGCGAACAGCCGCGGCGCCAGTTGCGTCGGGGGCAAGCCCCGCGCCCGCGTGCGCAGCTTGAAATCCGGCAGCCGCAGTTTGAGCGTCACGCCGCCGGCCGCGAGGCTCCCCTCGCGCAGCCGCCGCGCCACCTTTTCGCACAGGCCGAGCAGCACCGCCTCCAACTCCGCCCGTTCGCCGATGTCGTCGAGAAACGTCGTCTCGGCCGAGATGCTCTTCGCTTCGCGCTCCGGCGACACCTTGCGCTCGTCGATCCCGCGCGAGATCAGCCACAGCCGCCGCCCGTCCTCGCCAAGCCGCAACATCGCCTCGCGCTCGTCGAGCCGCTGGATATCGCCGATGACCCGCAAACCCAGCCGCTCCAACCGCGCCCGCGCGACCTCGCCGACGCCCCACAGCCGCCCGACGCTCAACGGCGCCAGCAGCCCCAGCGCCTCGCCGCGCCCGACGACCGAAAACCCTTTGGGCTTATCGAGATCGGAGGCGAACTTCGCGAGAAACTTGCAGTAGCTCAAGCCGACCGAGACCGTCACCCCGACTTCGCGCTCGACGTCGCGGGCAAAGCGCGCCAGCGCCAGCGCTACCGGCGCGCCGAGCGCCGCCTCGCAGCCGCTGAGATCGAGAAACGCCTCGTCGATGGACAAAGGCTCGACCAGCGGCGTCAGCGCCAGCATGCGCGCCCGGATCTCCTTCGAGACCGCGGAATACTTAGCCATATCAGGCTTCAGCACGACGGCGTTCGGGCACAGCTTTAACGCGCGCGCCATCGGCATCGCCGAGCGCACGCCCGAGGTGCGGGCGATGTAGCAGCAAGTCGAGACCACGCCGCGTTTGATCCCGCCGCCGATGATGAGCGGCTGGTCGCGCAACTCCGGCCGGTCGCGCTTCTCGACGGAGGCGTAGAACGCGTCGCAATCGACATGGGCGATGGTCAGGTCGGGCGCGGCGCTGGCGAGGCGCGGCGAACCGCAGCGGGCGCAGCGGCCGGCCCTCGCCTCAAGCCCGAGGCAGTCGCGGCAGAACGCCGTCAAGGGCCGTCCAGCGCCGCCCGCGCCGCCGCGATTCGCTCCGGGGGCACGCTGCGCTCGGCGGCGAGGCCGAGGAGCAGCGGCTCGTCGCTCAGCACATAGTCGAGCACGGCGGCGAAAAAGCCGGGATCGGCGGCGGCGGCGCGCAGGTTTTCCGGACCGAGGCCCGATAGCGCGAGGAACCGCTCCAGCCGGTCCGGCTCGGCGGCGAGGAAGCTCAAGGCCGCCAACGCCAGCTCTTCGCCGTCTTTTCGCGACGTGAGGGACTTGAACCTGCCGCCGCGCGGCGCCACAGAATTCTCCATTCGTAAAGTTCTCTCGGTTAGGATTTCCGCGCCGGGAGCGCCTCGCCACGAGGCTCGCGACCGCCACGGATCGGCAATGACCAAGACAGTTCTCATCGTAGAGGACAATGAGCTCAACATGAAGCTCTTCAACGATCTGTTGGAGACTCGCGGATGCCGCATCGTCCAGACGCGCAACGGCGTCGAGGCGGTCAGGCTCGCGCGCGAGCACCGGCCGGACCTGATCCTCATGGACATCCAGTTGCCCGAGGTTTCCGGGCTCGAAGTCACGCAATGGTTGAAGGACGATGAATCGTTACGCTCGATTCCCGTCATCGCCGTTACCGCTTTCGCAATGAAAGGGGACGAAGAGAAGATTCTGCAGGGCGGCTGCGAGGCCTATCTGTCGAAACCGATTTCCGTTGCGAAATTCTTCGAGACGGTCGACCAGTTTCTGGGAGCGCCCAAGCGATGACCGCCCGCGTCCTCATCGTCGACGACAATCCCGCCAACCGCAAGCTGCTCGAAGTCCGCCTCAACAACGAATATTTCGAGGTGCTTAGCGCATCGAACGGCGCCGACGCGCTGTCGATCTGCGAACGGGCGTTGTGCGACATCGTGCTGCTCGACGTGATGATGCCGGAGATGGACGGCTTCGAGGTCTGCCGGCGGCTGAAAAGCCACATCTCGACCGCGCATCTGCCCATCGTCATGGTTACTGCGCTCGACCAGCCCGCCGACCGCGTGCGCGGCCTCGAAGCCGGGGCCGACGATTTTCTCACCAAGCCCATCGACGAGATGCAGCTCATCGCCCGCGTGCGCTCGCTGGCGCGGCTCAAGATGGCGATCGACGAATTGCGCAATCGCGCCAACACCACGGTGGCGCTCGGCATGATCGCGGAATTCGCGACGCCGAGCCTGGAGGACGGCAAGCGCGGCCGCATGCTGATCGTCGACGACCGCAAGAACTCGGCCGAGCGGCTCGCCGCCGCGCTCGCCGCGCATCACGCCGTCGTCATCGAGACCAACGCCCAGGAGGCGATGTTCAAGGCGGCGGAGGACCATGTCGACGTCCTCATCATCAGCCTGGGGCTGGCGAGCTATGACGCGCTGCGGCTGTCGAGTCAGATCCGTGCGCTCGAGCGGACGCGCAACCTGCCGATCCTGCTCGTCGCCGACGTCGAGGACCGCCAGCGCGTGGTGCGCGGGCTGGAGCTTGGCGTCAACGATTGGCTCAGCCGGCCGGTCGACCGCAACGAGCTGCTAGCGCGGGTGCGCACGCAGCTGCGCCAGAAGCGCTACGCGGACTCATTGCGCGAGAAGGTGCAGCAGTCCATCGAACTGGCGCTGTTCGATCCGCTGACCGGCCTCAACAACCGCCGCTTCCTGGAGAGCCACCTGTCGACGATGATCGAGAACGCGCGCATGCGTCGTTCGCCGATGACGCTGATGATCCTCGACATCGACTTCTTCAAGCGCGTCAACGACACCTATGGCCACGACTGCGGCGACGAGGTGCTGAAAGGCTTCGCCGACCGGCTGCGCGGCATCGTGCGCGGCGGCGACCTGTTATGCCGCCTGGGCGGCGAGGAGTTCGTGATCGTGATGCCCGGCGTCGACGTCGCCGCCGCCGGTCGCATCGCGGAGCGCGCACGGCAGGCGGTCGAGCAGGAGGCGTTCGTGATGCCGACCGGCCAGAGCATAGTCATCACCGCCTCCATCGGGCTCGCCGAGCGGCGCGACGACACCAACCCGCACGAACTCTATCGCAGGGCGGATCAGGCGCTGTACCGCTCGAAGTCGGAGGGGCGCAACCGGGTGACGGCGGACGCGGCTTGAGGAAGCCGGACGGCAAGCTCCCGTGAGCCCATTTGCGGCGCCGGCGCGCCATATCCGTCGTCCGGAGCCAAGCGGACGGCATACGCATTGGTGTCTTTCCGCCTGCCTCGGCGCCATTCTGCTCGGCGACAACGCGACGTCTGCGCCGGCGGCGAGCCTGCAGGAGCGGCCGGACGGAAAGCTCCTGCTGACGGTTCTCGGAGAAAAAGCGGTCATACCGCGGCAGTTCGCCGATCGCGTCTTCGTCTTTGGACGCAACGCCAAAACTTGCGTCGAGGATGACCCGCATCCTCACTTCCAACTTGCGACGGAGCCGCCGGAGTCTTTGCAAAACTCTTTGCAGCGCTGGCTTGTCGACCCGATCAAGGCGAAGTGTTTTGAGTCCCTGGCGCCGACAGAAAAGGTCGATGGCATCAGCGATTTCTGGATCACTTTTCCACCCGACGAATGGGGCAGCTTCTCTTTTCCTGACCTGCTCGAACTCGATTTTCCACAAGCGGGAACGCACATCAAGGCGGTTCGAATGAATCCGGTCGGACTGACTTTCGGCGACCAGTGGGCTTATTCGTCGGACTACTGCTCGTCGGTATCAGACAATGACAAAATCGATGCGAATGGCTACCGGCGAAAATTGCTGGGCCCCGAGTTCCCCGTGTACTTACGCGAGCAAACAACGGCAAGCCCGCGTCGATGCATCTCGTGCAATAAAATAAGTACTTGGAGTTGTAGCGAAAATTTGCTTTCGAACAACGCCAGACTCCGCTTGCAAGTGAGTTGGTCGCAAGAGCAGGATAGCTCCCTGCCGTCTTGGGCCGTAATCGACGCCGCTGCGCGCAAATTGTTCAAAGCGCTCCTTCCCGACCGAACTGAGGGAGATTGATCGCAGCGGAAGAAGGCGGGCGGAGCAGCGTTGCGTCAATCCCGCAGGGGTATGGGCGAACGTCCTAAGGACGCCTGCGGCTCGGCGCCCAGCCAGACGGAAGCGCTACAACCTCTCGCGCCACGTCGACTTCAGCGCCGGCGCCCCCTCGCGACGGCGCATCGCGGAAAGCCAGCCAAGTCCCGCAATCGTTCCCCGCGCCGGCTTGTACTCGCAGCCGACGAAGCCGCCGTAGCCGAGCGCGTCGAGGCGCGCGAGAACGACCTCGTCGTTGAGTTCGCCGGTTCCCGGCTCGGCGCGCGCCGGGACGGAGGCGATCTGCACGTGGCCGACGATGGGCAGAAGTTCGGCCAGCCCCGTCAGCACGTCGCCATGCAGGATCTGGCGGTGGTAGACGTCGAACTGCAGCTTCAGGTTGGGGCTGCCGATCTCGGCGATGATCTCTGCGGCGGCGGCGAAATCGTTGAGGAAATAGCCGGGCATGTCGCGCCGGTTGAGCGGCTCGATGGTCACCGGCGTGGCGTCGAGCCGCTCCAGCGCGAAGCGCAGGGCGTCGATGTAGGCGGCCCTTGCTTGCGGGTCGCCCGCGGGCGCGAGGCCGGCCATCACGTGCACCGCCTTGGCGCCCGTGTGCTCGGCGTAGATCTTGGCCTCAGCTATGGAAGCGCGGAATTCGTCGAAGCGGTCGGGCAGCGCCGCCAGCCCGCGGTCGCCGCCGGCGAAATCGCCGGGCGGCGCGTTGAACAAGGCGAGCGTCAGGCGCGACGCCTCCAGCTTCGCCCGGATGGCGTCCGGCCGGTGCTCGTAGGGGAACTGAAACTCGACCGCCTGGAAGCCGTGGTCCGCCGCAGCCGCGAAGCGGTCGAGAAACTCCCACTCGGTGAACATCAGGGAGAGATTGGCGGCGAATACCGGCATGGGGCCCCGAGATGGTTCAAGCTGAGGCTATGAGCTACTTGGTAAGTAAATGAAGTCCGCATAGGCGCCAATAATAATCGTGGCTTAGGGCGCGTCGTCGGAGGAAGAATCGGCTGGGATCTCCTCTCGCGCGGGCCGCCGCGGCGCCGGCGACCACGGCCGGTCTTCGAGCGCGCCGCGATCGGTCGCCATTTGGAGCTTGCCCGCCTCCCAGACGAGCCCGACCGCGCCGGTCTCGGCGAGCCGCCGCTCGTCGAGCACCAGCGGCGCGGCGCAATTCGCCGGCGCCGTCAACGCGCTGACGATGACGGCGGCGCGCGCGCAATCCTCCTCGAAGGCGGCGCGGTTGACGACGAGGCTGAGCGCCTCGCCCTCGGCGAGATCGCCGACGCAGCCGATCCGGTCGCAGCTCCCGGACGCGCGCGCGGCGACGGGATCGCGGCCGTCGCCGTCGGCGGCGAGCCATTGCTCGGCGGCGAAAGCGTTGTGGCGCCGGCCGATCAGTTCGAGCCGCCCGTCGGCGTCGCGCAGCGCGACCTCGTCGCCGGACGGCGGGACGATGACGTCGAAGCGCGGCCCCGACAACGCGCCCGCGAGACCGGCGGCAAGAAAGGCCAGCGCGGTCAGACGCAAGGTCCGGGTGCGCCAGATGACGGCGCTCGCCACCGCGAGGCTAAGCAGCGGCAACGCCCAGGGCGCGA
>Ga0182030_10012446_pt1 | contig 17028 bp, 21 predicted proteins | sample 812S3MmetaG_FD_121299 | JGI IMG/M metagenome (GOLD analysis project Ga0182030, IMG submission 121299) | Permafrost microbial communities from Stordalen Mire, Sweden - 812S3M metaG (Illumina Assembly) | ecosystem: Environmental > Terrestrial > Soil > Wetlands > Permafrost | place: Sweden...
ATCGAGAAGAGGCGCGACATTCCGGCTCCGAAGCTGCCGGTGACCGATATGCGTACAACCGGGCGGCGCAAACCGGTTGAGCCTCCGCGCCAGAAGGTAATTCCAGATAACTATTACTCTGCTCTTGCCAGAAGAGTACTGACGAGTTGCATGAATCGGATCATTGGTCACCACTCCTGCCTTCGTAAGCGGATCGACGTGAATCGCTGTCAGCGGTCGTGGGCTCGAAGTCAACTGAAGCCGAGCACTGGATGCGGAACATACGGCTCCTCTAGAGAAGCAATCTCCTCAGGCGACAACCGCAGTGTCAGTGCCGCTACGGCGTCCGAAAGATGGTTCGGTTTGGTTGCGCCAACGATGGGCGAGGTGACCGGCTTGCTGAGCAGCCAGGCGAGAGCAAGCTGCGCACGGGCAACGCCACGTCGCTCTGCGACCTGACCCAGGCGGTCCACAACTTCACGGTCAGTTTCCTCGGTCTGTGAATACAGGCTCTTCCCAAACTGATCTGTCTCGTAGCGTTTGGTGCTTTCGCTTTGCCACGGACGCGCTAGGCGGCCACGCGCCAGAGGGCTCCAGGGAATTACCCCGATACCCTCGGACTGGCAAAGGGGAATCATCTCGCGCTCCTCTTCGCGATAGAGCAGGTTGTAATGATTCTGCATGGAAACGAAACGGGTCCAGCCGTGAAGGTCCGCGAGATACAAAGCTTTGGTGAACTGCCACGCATACATGGACGAGGCACCGATGTAACGCACTTTGCCTGATTTCACTACATCGTGCAGTGCTTCCAGCGTTTCTTCGATGGGTGTTTCATAGTCCCAGCGGTGAATCTGGTAAAGATCCACGTAGTCGGTCTGCAGACGACGGAGGCTCTGGTCGAGTTCGAAAAAGATGGCTTTGCGGGAGAGACCATGGCCGTTGGGTTCGTCGCGCATGACGCCATGGAGCTTGGTGGCAATGACGACGGCTTCGCGGCGGATGTTGGCCTTCAAGAACCGTCCAAGCACTCTTCGCTGGCCCCACCTGAGTAGACATTCGCGGTGTCAAAGAAGCTGATTCCGAGATCAAGCGCTTGACGAAAGAAGGGCTCGCTCTCTTTTTCGTTCAGAGCCCAGGCATGGCTGCCGGGTTTAGCTTCACCCGTAGCAGGCTCTCCATAGCTCATGCAGCCGAGACAAATGCGAGAAACTTTGAGGCCGGTCTTGCCAAGATTGATATAGTCCATTGCTTCTCCTGAGGGGCACCGGTGTCTCAGGCCATTCTGGCCCGTGGCGATGTGTGCTTCCTACGAATAAGAGCATACTGTGCAAGGAACGATTCAGCGTATGCCATGTTTCCCCGAACGCTGCATCGTCATAATGGTTCTCATCATCGGTTTGACATGCTCTTGATTACCGGCGCTTCCGGACGTATCGCACGACGTGCTGCCGCATTGCTGGCGCAACGAGGATATGGTCTGCGCCTCATGACGCGCACTCCGCAACGAGCGCCAAAACTGGATGGTGCGGCAGTGGTTCGGGGCGACTTCGCAGAGCCGGCAACGTTGGATGGCGCCTTCGCCGGCGTGTCCGCCGCGCTGGTGGTCTCGGGGTCTGGCAAACCAGGAGCGCGCGCGCGACTGCACCGGAATGCGTTCGAAGCTGCTGTGCGAGCGGGTGTGAAACACGTGGTCTACTTGTCGCTCCAAGGCGCGTCCCCGAGTTCGAAGTACCCCTATTCTCGCGATCACGCACGTAGCGAACATTACCTTGCAGCGACAGGCATCGCATACACGGTGCTTCGAAACGCGTTCTATCTGGACATGTTTCTGGACAAGTTCGACTCCGATGGAGTGATGCGCGGTCCGGCGAACGAAACGCGAGGAGCATTCGTTTCCCGCGAGGACGCCGCCCGAACTGCGGCCGCAGTGCTGGCGGATCCGCCGGGCGGCACGCACGACGTCACCGGCCCAGAGGCGCTAAGCCTTGCCGATGTGGCCCGTCGTTTCTCTGCCATCATCGGCCGTCAGCTCCGCTACCAGTCGGAGTCCGCGGAATCCGCACGAGACCGGTTGAGCAAGCGGCAGGCCGCCTCGTGGAGCGTCGATCTATCTGTTGGATGGTTTCAGGCGATTGCGGCCGGAGAGTTGGACCGCACCAGCGACGCGGTTTTCCGTTTCACAGGGAAGAAGCCGATGAGTCTCGATGAGTATTTCACCTTGTTCCCCGAACTGCTGCAACCGCTCCGGCAACCGCAGGATCAGGATTCCGGAAGCTTAGAGCCTCTTGCGTGATGGCTCAAAGTTTCGCTGCCATTCCCCCATGATTATAGGCCGGGAAGCCATTCATGCTGTTGAGGCGGCTTTGCATGGTCTCTGGGGATAAGCAATGGCCTTTGGGTAGGTTGGCTCCGAAGTAGATTGACCAAGCCGATTATCGCATTTTCGATTTCAGCTTAATCATTGCGCCATCGACAGCGAACCTGCCGTATCCGTGATGGTGGATGGTCTTCGGATTCTTTTGTGCCGGATCGGTCCAGGCCTTGAGCACTTCAAGGACGAAGAGGTTGTACTTGTTGACCAGACGAGTATCGGACACCTTGCATTCGAGATTGGCGAAACACTCGGCCACCAGGGGCGGCGCCACGCGCTCTGCTGGCGCCGGCGTCAGACCGAATCTCTCGAACTTTTCCACGTCCCGGCCCGAACAGTTGCCGACCTCCACGACTTTGGACGCCAGTGCCAGAGCCGGAACGGCGATCACGCACTCTTTCGTCGCCCGCAATGCGGCAAAGCTGTGATTGGCGCTGCTAACAACACAGGCAACGAGCGGCGGCTCAAACTCGACCATCATTTGCCAAGACATCGTCATGACGTTGGCGCGGCCCTTGCGGGCGGTCGTTAGCAGGACCACGGGACCCGGTTCGAGCAATTGGTAGACTCTCGACAGCGGTAAATCTCTCATCACGGTCGCAGTTCCTGGATCCGATCTCCAACGATGGTTACACGTGGTCCATTGTAGCGACACTCGTCGCCGTCGGATGGATCATTCACGATGAGCCGGCGGACGGTCGCCCGTGGGGCGAACCTACACGCGACACGTCTGGCGTCAGTTCGAAGGCGGTGTCACATTGACTCGGGTGTGTTCACCCCTGTGCTCGCGAAAGAATCGAATTCGATACGGTGGTTTTAGCTATCGAGGGTCTTCTTGAATTCGCGAACCAACTCAAATCCTTCCTGAAGCTTCATCGTCAGATCGCACTCTTTCGCCAAGGCATCGAACACCGGCTCCCATTCTGCTGGCGGTGGATCAAGTTCCTTCGGCACCTCGTGTGTCGCACGCTTCAGGACCGTGGCACGAACCGCCGCGGCGGTTTTGTCCTTGTCGAGTTCTTCTCCGCGGATCAAGAGCACCATGTCGATAAGGTCCTTGGTTCTGGTGTTCACGCGCTCGCCTCGTGGCAGCGTATACGCATGAAGCTTTTCCGCAAACTGCTGCTCCGCCGAAATGATTGGAAAAGAGGGCGGCGCAATTCCGCCAAAGCCAAGCCAGTCTTCGCCGGATACGATATCTAGGGGCTCGAGCACCTCGTCCCCGACGCCGACGTCGACGTGAAAGCGGGCAAAGTCTCGTCCATCCATTCGTGCTTGGACAGGGTACCGATTGCCGCCTTCCGGAGCGCCGTCCAGATCTTGTCTCGGTTCTCCAACCAAGAATTCGAAATAATCGTCAAAGGGCGATGCCGCGGCTTCTTGCAGCATGGCACGCACCTGTTCAGCCCGCTCTTTCGGGTTCTTGGAGAGACGCGTGCCGTCGTGCAGGGTCAAGTCGATGTCTTTGGTCGTCCGCGCGGAATGCATCCGCAGCTCCATGGCGTAGCCGCCCTTCAGCACCCACGGATAGACCGCCCTTGGCCCCTGCGAAAACATTCGTGCGAGGAAGCGGTCGAAGGCCACTTGCCGGCGGAGACGCTGCAGGTCCGTGCCTTGCGCGCGCGCGCGAGTCTGCAAGCGGGCTTCGAGCGCGGCACGAAATGCGCCGGCGGTCTTGTAGGATTTCGGTGGATCCGTCACGCGGGCTGCTCGGCTAGCTCGCGAAGCGAACGCTGCAGCTGATCGTGCGGCATGCGATCGATTTCTCCCTTGGCGATGAGGCCCCGGTGTATGGCTTCGTCTACAGCCAGCTTCAGTTGGCTCGGGTCCACGTGTCCGCTGCGCAGCAGATCCATGATGGTTCGCAGCGCTCGCGTGACGCGCACCCCATGCACTTCTTGAACTTCGCTCGGGTCGAGGTGTGCCCGGTGAAGCACCAGGATCTCCGGAATTTTGCTGTTCCGGCGAAACTCTTTTGGCACGGTCATGTGCAGCTTCGAAGGCATGATGTCCGACAGTTCATGAAGACTGAGGGCCGTGTCATGACTGTAGGCTCCTTCCGGGACCTCCTGCCGATCTTGGGACCAGAGATACCAGAGCATAAGGTCGGGGCGCTCCGGAGTGGGAAAATCGGCAAGCCGGTAGATTCCGCGGTGCTCGCGAATCCAGTTTCCGGCGTTCACATGGTAGGAGTGCGTCTTTTCCGAGAATCCCGAGCGAATGGCTTGCTTGGTTGTAAAGAATCCCTGTTGGGATTGGGCTATTTCGTGGAGCCTTCGCGCGGCCTCTTTGTAGGGTCCCGGCATGCATATTCCCCTAACTTTATTGGGGGATTATGCATCATTGCGGGCCTCCTTGGCAATGGGGTAGGTATAGCGCGTATCACATGGTTAATGCGCAACTTACAATACATAACTCCTGAAGAGCGAACACAATCCCCCACATTTGTTGGGGAATTGTGGAAGTGCCACACGGACCCCTACGCTATCATCGCGGGTACGGACGCCCGCGCTGCGGAGCATCCGATGGTCGGCAGGCACGGCTAAGATGTCGCGCACATGCCCGAGATGAAGGCACTCTTTGTTGCCGCCGGACCCGACATCCGAACCGGAGTTGCGCTGGAGCCCTTTGAGAACGTGAATGTGTATCCGCTGATCGCCAAGATTCTCGGTCTCGACATCACGAACCTGAAGACAGGTCCAATGGATGGCAAGCTCAGCGTGCTCGAGGGAATTCTAAAGACAAGTAGCTACAAGCCGCTCAATATCGCGGCTTCTGGACACAGGGTAATACGCTCAAAATCCGTCCCGCACTTCATGACGAATTCACAACTGCCCCAAAACCTAACCGTCTCCCGGCCTTCCTACTTTTCCTAAGGAGCAAACCCATGTTTCAAGAGTTGATGCCGCTGCTCGCGCAAAGAATCTTGCTGCTCACCGTGTCGCGTGTGAGCGACGAACAGATTTCCGTCAACATCATCCCAAAGCCGCTGAAATCGGATCAGCGAGATGGCGACGCTGCGCTCACCACACCGCTGAGCGTCACCGGCGCTCCCAAAGAGCTTGACGAACAACTGCCGAGACAACTGGTGGAGTTTGTGGAGACTCACTTGGGGCTGTCCTCGACCTTGAAGAGCGCGAAGGAACAGATGGAGGCCGCTGCCAAAGCAGCAAGGGAAGCAGCCAAGAAATCAACCACTTCGAAATCCCATGCCGGGTCCAGCAGAAGCGCAGATGAACCGCAATCCAATGCGGAGCCGACTCAGGCGACGGCGACCGAAGCCGTGGGCGCCGGCGCGAGCACCGGGAGCTTATTCGACCTCGAGCCGAAAAATGACAAGTGAAGAATACGTGATCTTGTTGTGTTGCGAGCCTATCGGCAGTGCCCGCGTCGAGATGCCGCATGAAAATCGTCGCCCAGCAAACAGGCAATCAAGAAGTGCGAGATGTCTGCCGAATGGGCATTGCCCGAGCATTAGTTCCTCGAAACAGAGAAAAGATCACAACGCTTTCCCGATGCGGCGGCGAAGATGCCAACGCAGGTGAAAGGAGAAGCGGCGTGAAAAAGAAAAGCGATAGGAACCGATGGGTGATGCACGTTCCTGTATTAAGTACGTCGCACATCAAGCAAGAAACGCTCAATAAGTTAGGTTCCGAGTTTCATGTTCTCAACACGAAGGAAGGCGCATTTGTCTGGATAGGCTCGGACGCATATTCCAGCGCCAACACGCCCGAAGAACTGAAACCGGTAATTAGGTGGATGAATAACACATACCCGAAGGAATGGTGGGTCCGCTTTGACCGCGACGGCGACCTTGTTCCGGAATTGCCAATTTTTGAGTGGTAACTGTGACATTCGCGGGTTGGCCCCGATCGGGCAATTAATTTCTAAGACTCTCTGCCACAGAGAGCAAGGAATGACACCATAGAAAAGGAGTCGTCATGGAGGTACACGTTCTCGAACGCGAATTTCTCTACAACGGGGTCAAGCTGCCTGACACTACGCCAACAATGACCCCTGAACAGGTCAGAGACACGTACACGCATCTGTATCCAGAAATCGCTACGGCTGCTATTGAAGGGCCTGAAGCGGTCGCTGGCAAACTGGTTTACAAGTTTGTTCGTGCGATCGGGGCGAAAGGGTGATGAAAGAGGACTCCCATGACCCGGAGGAATCTATCTGCCGCAGCCTGTCGAACCATCGATGAAGACGCGAAACGGGTCCTCAGTGCGCTGGAAGAGGCTACTCATGGCCGCGCCAATACGAGCGATCCGATCATGGAGCAACTAAGACAATGTCCAGAAACATTCAAAGTCGGAGAAATTCTCGGCAAGGCGTTCGACTCGCTCAACTACGCTCAGGCCGGAAGCGAACTCGGAGACCGATACTTACCTCCCAGCGGCGTGGTCATTCCACCGCTCGTGTGATCGGCCTGCCGCTAGACGTTACGTTCCCCAGGCTCAAGGGAATTCGCTGGCGGTACTGCACGAGATGGGATGAAGGACCAGCCGCGGTTTTGGGAATGAGTATGCTGCGGTTGGGAATTTGCCGCCCCAATGACTGGTCGGGCAGCGCGGTGGACTTTGTCGAACGCGGTTTCGGAAGGTTTTGCTCTCAGGATAGCGCCGCTGACGCGAAGAGAGTCTGGGTTGGCGATCTGCGAATTACGGATAGCCTTTTCGAGCTGACGGAACAAGAGCGAAATCAGTTTGAAGCCGAACGAGAAGGAATGACCGATCATTTGTATCTGATCGGCGACTACGAGGCTGCCGCTTCCATTCCAATTGGTGCGACACTCGCACGCCTCGAAGCCGAGCATCCTCTCCTGCCAGCCGCTTTTTACGAGGTCTTCACCACCAACCTGTACAAATGGATGCGCGTGTACGACTACCTCGATGGTCAAGAACACGCCGAAACCTGGATGGAAGACCTCAGCGAAAACGAACTAGAAGCCTCGGTCTATCGCAAAGTCGATATGGAGATCCCGGCCTGTATCAAGGCGCACTCTGAGAAGCTCAAATACAGGAGAGCGAGATCTTTGCTGCTGGAGATCCGGCCGCATACAAGCGTGGCCCGCGGGCTAATCCGGCTCCTACTCGAGATGGATGCTCATGGCCAAGGGCAGAAGCACGCGTGGGCCGGCCACATCAGTGATAAGGACGTACCAGGAATTGACGATTGGCTTATGGATGCCGAGAACTCCAGGCCCGGATGTCTGATCACCTGGTACGAGAACGATTCGATCAACGCCTGCTTCGATGAAGAGGCGCAGCACATGGGCGAAAACGGTCCTTGCCAGCCGAATGTGGTGCTCCCCATCCATCTGAAAAAGCCCGCGAAGGAGCTGGATGAAGAAGTGCGTCGAGTCTTCGATCACGCCGGCGCGATGCTTCGCTCGTTGGCTTCCGCCGCCAAGATCGTCGAAATCATCAGGGACGTCTACGATGAATATCTCCGTGAACATCGGATCGAGCCAGGACTTCCGGCTGAGCCGGGCGCTGCTGGTGTACGGGAAGAGTAGCTATCAGGGCTACACCCGTATCGCCATCCTTTTGTAACTCTCCATGAAGTGATGCATGACGGCGACGTCGCACGACTGGCGGAAGGCCAGTTGATGACGCCGCAAATGCTGATCGACCTGATGGCCGGTCTTGGAAGGTCGATTCCGGCCGAGATCTTGCCGGCGCGCGTGCTGGTCCGCACGGCAGAGATGATCGCATGGTGGAGTCCAGCCCGCGAGCGGACCATGTTCTTCAGTGACCGTGGCGCCGACCATGCTTTGAAAAACATGAATGGCAAGCTCTATCCCCACCCGCCCCTGCTGTTCAAGGCATGCGGGAGTCACTTGTGGGTTCGTGCTCTGGCCAAAGACGAACGGCCGAAGGCGGAAACCAGGCTGTGCATGGCCCCGTACTGGAACTGCTACGACAACGGCGTGTGTTGCACCGGGAGCATGAAGATTCCGCAGGAGAAATCGGTCGCTGCCATTGACTTGTGGGAAGAATCGTTCTTCCAGAGTGAATTCACGCACGCCTCCGGCGTTCGCAAACACATTCGTTTTCGCGGCGGCTTTCTGGCGATGTGGCAATCGCTCGCGGGACAAAAAGCCTTTCCAGCGAAGTATCTCGTGAAGCTGCCGCAAACGCTCGGGGAATTCGTGAGGGACGATGACCACAGCTATCGAAACGACAATCGCCGCGAAAACTGAGCATCAGATCCCCGGTGCACTGCTGCAGAAGAAGGTCCAGGTCACCATAGTTGGTTGCGGTGGAACGGGAAGCGCTATTGCCGCCGGATTGCCATATCTGCACCAGGCAATGGTTGCTTTAGGGCATCCACACGGGCTGGATGTGACCTTGGTCGACGGCGACAGGATTTCCCGCACCAACTGTGTCCGCCAACCTTTCAGTGAGAGTGAGATCGGACTGCACAAAGCGACAGTACTCGCCACCCGGATCAATCTGTTTTGGGGCCTTGGGTGGAAAGGAATGCCGCGCTTCGTCGATGAAAGTTGGGGGCACGAGACCGACATTCTGATTGGCTGCGTAGATTCGCGTGCCGCCCGGAACGCGATCACCCGCACTCAAACCTACTGGAACTGCCGCTACTGGCTGGATCTGGGCAACAACGCCGATAGTGGCCAGTTCGTGCTCGGCCAGCCTGAAAACCACAGAAACAAAGCGCAAGACTTGCGGTTGCCGACGGCTTCAGAACTCTTCCCCGAGCTTATCAACGCGAAGCTCGACAAGAAGGACAGGCTTCCGTCGTGCAGCGCGTTAGAAGCGTTAGAGCGGCAGGAGCCTTTTGTGAACCAGACACTCGCGTACCAAGCTCTGGCGATGCTTGCGCGGCTATTCCGATATGGGCGGCTTTCGTACCATGGCGGATTCGTGAATCTGAGCACAGGTCGCACAACTCCTCTCCCTGTCGATCCGGCTGTCTGGGAACGCATGACAGAGGGGCGACCTAATCGCCTAGGCTCGAAAGCTGCTCGCAAAAATGCATCTCATTTATTATCTTGAACATCCGGGAGCAGGCATTTTGCAACGTGTCCGTCGATCCCTAAATCATTGGACTGCCTAAAATAGCGTGTCAATGTATGACTTGACATTAGTAGCTATTGAGTATATCTATAAATAGTCATTCTACGACACCTGACTATTTATAGATGTGCAACCAAACGCCATCCCTCGCTGTATCGTCAGCGGTGACCAGTCATGCGCGATGAATTCCGCAATCTTCGTCTAAAGCAGCTGGATCGTGCACTTAAGCCATTTCGTGCGGCTGCGAAGAACCCGCGCCCGCAAAAAGGCTGGCTTCGCGCGATCCGCGAAGCAGCAGGAATCTCTGCGAGTGAAGTTGCCCGTACACTGAAGACGAGCCGCCAGCTCCCGGTCCAACTGGAGAAGGCCGAAGCCGAGGACCGCATCACCTTAAGAAGTCTGAGAGCAGCCGCGAATGCGCTTGGGTGTGAGTTGGTGTATGCGCTGGTGCCGAGGGCGAGTTCGCTCCATGAGCTGGTCGAAGAACGGGCGCGCTCCCAGGCCAAGAAACAGGTACTGGGCGTCGAACACTCGATGGCACTCGAAGATCAAGCCGCGGGCCGCGTTGATGAAGCAGTGGAAGCGGAAACCAAGCGACTGCTCAGAAAGCGTGGCGTACGGTGAGTCTCTTCACCGAGGGAGAAGGGAATACACCTCTGTCGGCCGATGAACGGGCCGATCTCATTCCCAATCTGGCGACCAAGGAAGAGTTAAATGAGTGGGAACGACAGAACATTCTCGAAGCGTATGCGTGGGCACTCGCACCGAACAATCTTCGCCGACGCGACCCTCTTGTCGAGCCGTACCTAAGAGATCTCCATCTGCGCATGTTTGATCAGACTTGGAAGTGGGCCGGAACCTATCGAACCACCGAAAAGAACATTGGCGTTCCCCACCATGAAATTCGCGACAGACTCGCTGCCCTGCTTGGCGATGCACGTTATTGGCGGGAACAAGGAACCTATGCTCCCGATGAACTCGCCGTCCGCTTTCATCACCGCTTGGTTTTCATCCACCCTTTTGCCAACGGCAACGGTCGCCATGCGCGTCTAATGGCGGACGTGCTCGCCCAGAGACAAGACAGGCCGATTTTTACTTGGGGCGGCGCAGATCTGGCGCGAGCGGGTGACTTTCGTCGACGTTATATTGACGCGCTGCGCGCGGCCGATGCGAACGATATCGCCCCCCTTCTCGCGTTCGCACGCTCTTGAGGCGGCAGCGGTCGACGATGCATCGACTGAATCATCGGAACACAGAAGAAAGGAGAAGGAGGTTAGACCATGAGCCAAAGTTTTCGGCCAGTGAAAGAAATATGGAATATGCACTCCTCCTGCTTCGTCGAACCTGACGAGTTGATTGCGCTGCTCCACGATCTTGCTGCCAGAGTCGGCACGGCGAGCGACGAGCACGAATACGGAGACAATAAGGCGATCTGGCTCGAAGACGGCAACAAAGTCCTGGACTACATGGAGGCAGACGAGCGCTTCAATGCCGCCAGTTTCAAGGACAGCATGGAAGAGCAAGGGGTAGTCGTCGACACGAATGACCTGACCACTCTGATCGACAATATGAGGAGCCTAGTAAAGCAGTGGCGGAACTCCATCGGAGAACACCGGGAACTGGTGTTCTACATCGATGCTTGTTGAACCCAGCAGACGTGACATTCCACTGAAAGGCCCGCCTGGATACCAAGCGCAGTCAGCGCATCGGGAATCTCATCACACGTAATGGTGAACTCGACTTACGAACAGTGCCACATCGTCAGTTGTCGGACGCTATGCAGCATTCCGGGCCGGAGTTCCCAACTTCTGGATGGCCGACCACATGCCCGGAATCGTGCAGGTGACGGTCGGCAACACCCAGAATGCCACTAACGAATTCCGACCTGTCCTCGCACGCTATCGATCAACTTCTTGGAATCGTAGCCGATCCCGGCCTTAAACACAGTCTCGACGTTCTCGATCTCGTCAATTCGTTTTGAGCGATCGCCTTTGATCAAAACGAGGTCTGCCTGTTTGCCAGACGCGAGGGTTCCAATTCGATCTTGCTGGCCGAGATATAAGGCGCCATTCTCCGTGGCGATCTGGATGGCTTCCACTGGAGTGAAACCCGCTTCCACGAGTAGCTCTATTTCGCGCTGATCGCCGAAACCCGGCAGCACACCACCGTTTCCAGTTGGATCGGGACCGGCGAGCAGCAAGCCCCCCGCCTTGACGAAGGCAATCTCAAAATCCATCTCCTTGCGCAACAGCGCCATCATCGGCGAGTCCAAAGCCACTCTTGCTCGATCGGTGAGGTAGCTTTGCGCCGATTCTGCGGACATCGCATCCAACGTGCGCGGTTGCAACGGCGGTCGCCCCGGTGCATGGGCTTCAAACACCGGCAGCGTCGAGGTCACCGCGACATGATGGGTCACGAGATTGCGGATCATCTCCTGCACCTGCGCGCCGTTCACGTCCTGTTTGGCCCAGCTGCTTCTGCCACCACCCGCCGGGCACGCGTCCGGCTTTCTATCCGCCACGAATTCGGTGTCAGTAAAGACGGGTCCATGCTCCAAATCATCGATTCCCAGAGCTACTGCTTCCGGCCAGCTCACTGAGCACAGATGCCCTGTCAGTTTCAGCTTGTGCGCATGGGCCTGCTGGATCGCCACTCTCAGCTCTTCGCGCGCGCATCGTGGTCACGCCGGCCGCCAGATAAAGTCGGGGCGCCGTGTAGGGGATTTCGGCAATGAACAATCCGGGTTCACCAACCCTTCCATCGACAACTTGCACTGCGTACGAATCGGTGTAGTAGAGATGGTAGTGCATTCCAACCAGGCCGGGGATCACTGTAGAGCCAGAGCGGTCCATACGTCGCGCACCCTGAGGGATTTGGGCGGACTCCTCCAGGCCAATGGACTGTATTTTGCCGTTCGCGATCACGACTGCCTGGTCCTCCTTCGCCGGCGTACCCGTACCATCGATGACTCGGACATGCGCAAGAACGAAGACTGGAGTATCGACGCTGATGAAGTCCGCTACGCCACTCGCCTTCTGTGTTTGCGCAACGGTGATCGCGGCAAGGAGCAATGAAGCAATTAGAAACAGCAGACGCATCGCAGACCTCGCAAGATTCCGCCATTGAGAACTTGGCAGGAAGGCCGCAATTTTACACCTGCGTCTCTCTAACGTGATTAGCCGGGCTTGGCAGAGAGGGCGAGGCCTCCAGTTTTGGATTACTTCCTGTTGGACGACCATCCGCTCAGAATCACGACCGCTGGGTGGAATCGGCCGCCGTGACGGCTTCTGTTCTACGGCGGGGCCGGCGGACGAGTAGGCGGCGCCCGCGCACCAGAGCCCCCTTCAGCGAACTCGTCGAGCACGTTTCTCCGGTATAGACTCGGGTGATGCGAAACCTTAGAGACAGGTTCGTCGCCGAGTTTTCCTTCATTGTGGGCGTGCTGGCTGTGCTCGCCGTAGGCATTCCGCTCCGTGCTCAGACCGATGTACGCTACGGCATCGCCGAATCGAAAGACGTAATGGTCGCCATGCGCGACGGAGTCAAACTCGCCGCTGACATCTACCGCCCCACCCAAAACGGTCAACTGGTTGATGGCAAGTTTCCCGTAATTCTGATGCGCACGCCCTACAACAAAGAAAACTCCGCTCAGGGTGCGAACTCCTTCGTTCCCCACGGATACGTCGTCGTTCTGCAGGACGTGCGTGGCCGGTACAAATCCGAAGGACACTGGCGTCCGCATTACGACGACCCGAACGACGGATTCGACACTGCGCAATGGATTGGCTCAGAGCCCTGGTGCGATGGTGGCATCGGCACGATTGGCTCGTCCTACGCCGGAGCGACGCAACACGCGCTCGCCATTGCCGACGCCCCCTACATCAAGGCCATGGTTCCCCGCAACGCAATGTCGGACTACGGACGCTACGGCGTTCGCCATAACGGAGCCTTCGAACTGCGCTTTTTCAACTGGGTCTTCACCCTTGGCAATGCGACCGGAACTCCAGATGCGCTTCCGGCTGCGAAGCGCGCTGCAACCGATCCAGCCGCCGCGAAAGCTCTTGTCGACATGGGCAATCAAGTCCGCGAGTACGTTCGCTCTCTCCCTTTGCGCCCCGGCACGACTCCGCTCAAGTTCGCACCCGATTACGAATCCTGGCTGATCGAAGCCATGAGCCACGGCGACTACGACGACTTCTGGAAAAACTCCGGCGCGAGTGTCGTGGACCACCTCGCCGAATATAAAGATGTCCCCGAATACCACACAACGGGCTGGTATGACTCCTGGGGAACGCAGGTTGCGAACATAAACTTCGTCGAACTGCGCCGGACCAAGAAGAGTCTCCAGCGCCTGATCATCGGCCCGTGGATCCACAGCAGTGAAAACCTCAGTTACGCCGGGGAGGCGCAATTCACCGACGACGCGGCGCTCGATCTCACAACGTTTCACCTCAGGTGGTTTGACCATTGGCTGAAGGGCATTGACAACGGAGTGGATCGCGAGCCTCCCGTGCGAATCTACGTGATGGGCGGAGGCGATGCCCACAAAACACCCGAAGGCCGCATCTTCGTAGGAGGCCATTGGCGGAACGAACAGGACTGGCCGCTGCCTCGCACCGCGCCCACACCCTACTATCTGCACGCGAACGGCGTTCTTTCGCCTGACAAGCCAGCAGAAGATCACCCAATCACTTATCAGTTCGACCCGCGTAATCCCGTACCAACGATCGGCGGCAATGTTTCCTCGCAAGGAACGCTGATGTTCCAGGGAGCGGCCGACCAGCGCTGTCGCCTCGATTTCTGGCTCTGCTCTGACACGAAGCCACTTTCCGCCCGAAACGATGTCTTGGTGTTCCAGACACCTCCGCTCGCGAACGACATCGAGGTCACGGGACGCCTCATCGTAAAACTCTGGGCGTCTTCAGACGCTCTCGACACCGATTTCACGGCCAAGCTCGTTGACGTTTATCCTCCCAACGCCGACTTCCCGTCAGGAGTAGACCTCAATATCGCCGACAGCATCGTGCGCGCTCGCTACCACGACGGTTTCGGCAAGGCCGAACTCCTGAAACCTGGCCAGCCCTACGAGTTCACCATCGAAATGTACCCAACCTCGCTGGTATTCAAGCGGGGCCACCGCATCCGTCTTGACATCTCAAGCAGCAACTTTCCCCGCTTCGATATCAACCCAAACACGGGAGAACCGCTCAACAACAACCGCCGCTCGCAGGTCGCGGACAACACGATCTACCTGGACGCAAAGCACCCCTCGCAGATTGTCTTGCCCGTAGTTCCAGCGGAGACGACGGAAACGTCTGCCCGTGGGAGTGGGAGCAATGGCGGACGTTGAGGAAACCGCTTGATGTCCCGCGCGATCCCGTCCGACGGACGCCCCATTGGCCAGATGACGGACTACACTTCCATAATCCGGCAAGGGACGGTTTGCCAATAATCCGGGAGTCAGCCGTTCAATCACCAAAAGCGCGTTTTTGCTAATCCGAGTAGGCCTCTACAGTTATGCCGCCCCCTTGCTTTTCAGCTGGTACGCTCCTAGCCTCACCATTGACCCATGGAGCCTCGACGCATGATCGCACTCAGACCTTTGCTCGCTTTGCTTGTTTTCCTATCCACCTCATTCACTCTGTGCGCACAGGATCGTTCCTACGGGCGCTCCGTCGTCGCAACGCAGTACGGCATGGTTGCCACCAGTCAGGTTTCGGCCTCACAAGCGGGGGCGCTCATCCTCGAACGGGGAGGCACTGCCATCGATGCCGCAATCACTGCCAACGCTGTGCTCAATGTCACCGAACCCACTTCCAATGGTATGGGCGGCGATCTCTTTGCCATTTACTGGGAGGCGAAGACAGGCAAGGTCTACGGCCTCAACGCCAGCGGCTGGGCACCGAAGGCTCTCACCATTGAGCATCTCCGCGAAAAAGGCATCACCGAGATGCCCCAATTAGGTATTGATTCCGTGACCGTTCCGGGTGTGGTCGACGGATGGGCCAAGTTGCATGATCGCTGGGGAAAACTGCCCTGGCGCGACCTCTTCCAACCCGCGATCTTTTATGCCGACCATGGATTCCCGGTGGCTGAGATCATTCAAGCATGGTGGGATGGTGACCACGATGGTTTGCTGACGAATACAGAAAGCCGCCGTGTATTTCTCCCCGGTGGCAAGGTCCCCGAGACCGGCGAGATATTTCGCAATCCCGATGTCGCCCACGCGCTCACGCTGGTCGCTGATCGGGGCGAGGCCGCGTTCTACAAGGGAGAAATTGCCAAGGCAATTCTCAAAACCTCCGACGAACTCGGAGGAACCATGACTGCCGAGGATCTCGCGTCTTACTCCGCTGAATGGGTCGAGCCGATTTCGACGAAATACCGAGATTGGACGGTGTACGAGCTCCCGCCCAACGGCGACGGCATGGCAGCGCTTGAAATGCTGAACATTATGGAGCAGTTCAAGCCCGATCCCTCCGGTCCGCACAGTCCCGGTGAATTGCACACCCGAATCGAAGCCATGAAACTCGCCTATGCGGACGTGAAAGCCTACGACGGCGATCCGCGCTTCAGCAAGATTCCCGTTGATCAGCTTCTGTCAAAAGACTACGCCGCAAAACGCGCCTCACTTATCAACCCAACGAAAGCGAATTGCACGGTCGCTCCGGGGGCGTTGGGCACTAGCGATACCACATACTTCACCGTCGTCGATCGCGAAGGCAATATTCTTTCCGTGATCCAAAGCAACTACAACAACTTTGGATCAGACGTAACAGTTTTGGGCATGGGATTCGCCTTACAGGATCGCGGAGGCCTTTTCTCGCTCGATCCCGCGTCCCCCAACGCGCTTGCCGGCCGCAAGCGGCCGTTCCATACCATCATTCCCGGCTTCATGCAGCAAGGTGATGAGCACATCGGCTTCGGCATCATGGGCGGGCTGAATCAGCCGTTGGCTCACGCCCAGTTCGTTTCCAACGTCGTCGACTACAACATGAACATTCAGGCTGCGATGGAAGAACCGCGTTTTACTGATCGCCAGCAGCTCGGCTGCAAAATCGTGATCGAATCGCGCGCTACGCCCGCCACCCTTGAAGCACTGAGCAAGATGGGCCATGTGCTGCAAGTGCATAGGGACTACACATCATTGATGGGGCGCGGCCAGGCAATCCTTCACGACAGCAAAACCGGCTTGAACCTCGGTGCGTCCGATCCACGCGCCGACGGTGCTGCAATCCCGGAGCAGCCGAAATTCTTTGGCGCATCGGCCAAGCCTTAGCCTGGCGCTACCCCGGTGGCAGGAACTTCATTACCGTGATCAACCACGATTTAGTAATGATAGGTCGGCTTCGAGGAGATCACTACTCATCTCCTCCAAGATCGTTTCTGGATAACTTCCGGTTGGCCGACAAGGACTAAGCCGCTGGCGCGGCGGACGCTGCCGCGTGGATGGATCGGGAGAGTTCAGGAGCTGCTGACATAGTGTGGGTCATAGGGAAAGGAGATTCCTGTGACCCGTTTACGAAAAATGATGCTGGAAGAACTCCAGCGTCGCAACTATTCTGCCATCACCACGCGCAATTACCTGCGGGTGGTGACCGAGTTCGCCAAGTATTTTGGTAAGTCCCCCGACAA
>Ga0182030_10012447_pt1 | contig 17028 bp, 14 predicted proteins | sample 812S3MmetaG_FD_121299 | JGI IMG/M metagenome (GOLD analysis project Ga0182030, IMG submission 121299) | Permafrost microbial communities from Stordalen Mire, Sweden - 812S3M metaG (Illumina Assembly) | ecosystem: Environmental > Terrestrial > Soil > Wetlands > Permafrost | place: Sweden...
GCTGTTCGTGTCCCTGGTCGGCTGCCTGACCCCGCGGATGGTCGAGCACGCCCGCAGCCTGCGCGCCACCCCGGTGCCCGCCCCGCGCAACCTGAGCCGGCTGCCCAAGCACGCCAGCTCCGAACTCACCCTCGCCGACGAGGCCGACCTGAACACCGTGGCGAACACCATCGCCGGCCGGTTGCACGGCTGGCGCACCGCCATCCGGCACGACGAAGCCACCGGGGCCGTGGAGGTCTCCGCTGAGAAGGGCTATCTGCGCGAGTTCGGCAACATCGTCTTCCACTTCTCGCTGCTGGGCCTGCTGGTCGCGGTGGCCGTCGGCAAGCTGTTCGGCTACGAGGGCAATGTCATCGTCATCGCCGACGGCGGTCCCGGCTTCTGCTCGGCTTCCCCTGCCGCGTTCGACTCCTTCCGCGCCGGCAACACCGTCGACGGCACATCGCTGAACCCGATCTGCGTGCGGGTCAACGACTTTCAGGCACATTATCTACAGTCTGGTCAGGCCACCTCGTTCGCCGCGGACATCGACTATCAGGCTGGCCGTGACCTGAGCGCCAACAACTGGCGGCCCTATCGGCTGGAGGTCAACCACCCGCTGCGGGTCGGCGGCGACCGGGTCTACCTGCAGGGTCACGGCTACGCACCCACCTTCACGGTGACGTTCCCCGACGGGCAGACCCGCACGTCGACCGTGCAGTGGCGACCCGACAACCCGCAGACCCTGCTTTCGTCGGGGGTGGCGCGCATCGACCCGCCGGCCGGCAGCTATCCCAACCCCGCCGAGCGCCGCCAACACGAGATCGCGATCCAGGGCCTGCTGGCGCCCACCGAGCAACTCGACGGCGCCCTGTTGTCGTCGCGGTTCCCCGCGCTCAATGCTCCCGCCGTCGCCGTCGACATCTACCGCGGCGACACCGGTCTGGACACCGGACGGCCGCAGTCACTGTTCACGTTGGATCCCCGGCTGATCGAGCAGGGCCGGCTGATCAAGGAAAAGCGGGTCAACCTGCGGGTCGGTCAGGACGTCCGAATCGACCAGGGCCCGGCGGCCGGAACCGTCGTCCGCTTCGACGGCGCCGTGCCGTTCGTCAATCTGCAGGTCTCCCACGACCCAGGCCAGGCCTGGGTCCTGGTCTTCGCGATCGCGATGATGGCCGGGCTGCTGGTGTCACTGCTGGTGCGCCGCCGCCGGGTGTGGGTTCGTCTCGCGCCCGTCGACGCAGTCCCCGGTACGGTGAACGTCGAGCTGGGCGGCCTGGCCCGCACCGATAATTCCGGGTGGGGCGACGAGTTCGAAAAGCTGACCGAAAAGGTGTTGACCGGGCTCGACGAATCCGGCGGCGCGGCCGAAGCCCCAGCGTCCAGAAGGAGTTCTGAGGTGGACGTCACATGAATACCCTGCACGTCAACATCGGCCTGGCGCGCTACTCCGACTGGGCGTTCACCTCGGCGGTAGTGGCTCTGGTGGTCGCGCTGCTGCTGCTGGCCTTCGAGCTGGCCTACGCCGGCGCCCGCCGCGCCGACAGTCGGGAGCGGGTACTCGCCGGTTCGGTGGCCGCTGACAGCAGCACTCCCGGCGTCGTCGAGGAGGCCGGCCAGCGCCCGTTGGACGAACGCGTCGGCCGGGCCGGGCTGGCGGTGACCTATCTCGGCATCGGGTTACTGCTGGCCTGCATCGTGCTGCGCGGTCTGGCCACCATGCGGGTGCCCTGGGGCAACATGTACGAGTTCATCAACCTGACCTGCATGTGCGGGTTGATCGCCGGGGCGATCGTGCTGCGCCGCCCGCAATACCGCCCGCTCTGGGTTTTCCTGCTGCTGCCGGTGCTGATCCTGCTCACGGTGTCCGGGCGCTGGCTGTACACCAATGCCGCGCCGGTGATGCCCGCCCTGCAGTCCTACTGGCTGCCCATTCACGTCTCGGTGGTCAGCCTGGGTTCGGGGGTCTTCCTGGTCGCAGGCATTGCCAGCATCCTGTTCCTGCTGCGGACGTCCAAGCTGGGCGATCCGTCCGCGCAGGGCGCGTTGGCACGGATCGTGCAGCGGGTCCCTGACCCGCAGACCCTGGATCGCATCGCCTACCGCACCACGATCTTCGCTTTCCCGGTGTTCGGTTTCGGGGTGATCTTCGGTGCCATCTGGGCCGAGGAGGCGTGGGGCAGGTATTGGGGCTGGGATCCCAAGGAGACGGTGTCGTTCGTCGCATGGGTGATCTATGCGGCGTACCTGCATGCCAGGTCAACCGCGGGATGGCGGGACCGCAAGGCCGCCTGGATCAACGTGGCGGGGTTCGTGGCCATGGTCTTCAACTTGTTCTTCGTTAACCTGGTGACGGTGGGTCTGCATTCGTATGCGGGCGTGGGGTGACAGTCAGGAACGAGTAAGACACAACAAAGGGGAAGTGCACGTGTCCGACCAAACGACCAGCGGCGTGGGGGCGCCCGAGCATCCGACGACGGAGATGTCTCAAACGCCGGCGCAGCAGTACTCCGGCGAACCACCCGCAACAGCCGATGCACCGACGCGTGCCTTCGCCGGGTTCCGTACCGAGCGACGGGCGGCCGGACCCGAGCGGCCACCAGGGGCTCCGCCCCCGCCGTCCTGGGACTCCACGCCGATCACCGGGATCCCACGGGTCGACCCGACCGCCTTCGGCGCCTACTACAACGGCCGGCCCGATGCGCCTGCGCAATCCCAGCCGGCCCCGTACCGGCCCGAGTACCTGCCGCACACGCCCCACCCGGAACTGTCCACCGGGATGCTGTTGCGTCCGATCAAACCGCCGCCCTCGGAGGGCTGGCGCCGGTTGCTCTACTTGGCCTCCGGTCGGCTGATCAACCTCGGCGAGGGCCCACGGGCCGCGCGCCACAACAACTTGGTGGCCTCGGTCAACAGGCCGCTGCGTGGTAGTTACCGCATCGCGCTGCTGTCGCTGAAGGGCGGCGTCGGCAAAACCACGATCGCCGCGACGCTGGGATCGACCTTCGCCGCCGTCCGTGGCGACCGGGTGGTGGCCGTCGACGCCAACCCCGATCGCGGCACCCTCAGCCAAAAAATTCCGTTGGAGACAACGGCCACGGTGCGCCAGCTGCTGCACGACGCCGGAACCATCGAGCGCTACAGCGATGTCCGCCGGTACACCTCGAAGGGACCGAGTGGGCTGGAGGTGCTGGCCTCGGAAACCGATCCGGCCGTCTCGGAGCCATTCAGCGCCGACGACTACACCCGCGTCCTGGGAGTCCTGGAGCGGTACTACGGCTTGGTGCTGACCGACTGCGGTCCCGGGCTGCTGCACTCGGCGATGTCGTCGGTGCTGGAGAATGCCGATGTGCTGATCGTGGTCGCGTCGGGTTCCATCGACGGCGCACGCAGCGCCGCCGCGACGCTGGACTGGCTGGACGCGCACGGCCACGAAGCGCTGGTCCGCAATTCGATCGCAGTCGTCAACGGGGTGCGGCCGCGGACCGGCAAGGTCGACATGAGCAAAGTGATCGATCACTTCTCGCGGCGCTGCCGCGCCGTGCGGTTGGTGCCCTACGACGCTCATCTCGACGAAGGCGCCGAGATCTCGCTCGAACTGTTAAGCCGTGGAACCCGCGAAGCGCTCACCGAACTGGCCGCGGTTGTGGCCGAAGGGTTTCCGGGTGACCAGCCGAACTTAGGCCTGGGCTAGTCCTTGTGGCCTAATCGCCGCAGGAAATCTGGATCGTCGTCTGGTCCGATGACGCGACTCTTCGCCCGTTGGGTCTGTGACCGCGCGGCGCGCCAACCGATGTAGACGAGCGTCCCAAGAACCAGGACGATCAGCAGGTAGAGCATCAACACCTCCTCTGGCGAATATACCCGCGCCGTAGGCTCGACCCGTGTCAGAAGGGCCGAGCGACAACGCCACTGAGGACCACACCGGGCGCAGCGGGGATCGCGTGCTCCTCGACGTGGGGTTGTACGCCGGCGCGCGGTTGCTCCTGGCGGTCGTGCTCACCGGTGCGATCTACCTGGCGGCGCGGTTGCTCGGGCTGACGGAGTTCCCCGTCGTCGTCGCGGCCTTGTTCGCTCTGATCATCGCGATGCCGATGGGAATCTGGCTGTTCGGCCGGCTGCGTCGCCGGGCCACGGCCGCGCTGTCGATCGCCGCCGAACGTCGGCGCGCCGAACGCGAACAACTGCAAGCCCGGCTGCGCGGTGAGGTAGTAGACGACAACGAGACCGACAACGAGACCGAGCCGGGACTCGACGGACAGTGAGGCGGTGCGCTCAGCGGTTGGGCAACCGCACGACCTGTGCGGCATAGCTCAGGCCCGCGCCGTAGCCGATCAGCAGGGCAAGATCGCCGCCCTTGGCCGCCCCGGTTGCCAGGAGTTCGGCCATCGCCAACGGAATGGAAGCCGCCGAGGTGTTCCCGGTGTGCTCAATGTCGTTGGCCACCACCGCATCCGGCCGCAAGTTCAAGCCCTTGGCCAGTACCTCGTTGATCCGGGCGTTGGCCTGGTGCGGGATGAACACGTCGATTTCATCGGGTCTGACTCCCGCCGCGTCCATCGCCCGCCGGCCGACTTTGCCCATCTCGAACGCCGCCCAACGGAAGACCGCGCTGCCCTCGAGCCGAAGAAACGGGCGCGTGCCGGTCGGCTCGTCCATGTAGTCGATCCAGTCGATGTCTTGGCGGATGGCGCTGACCTGTTCGCCGTCGCTACCCGCCACCGTGGGTCCGATGCCCTGCACCGGCGTCTCACCCACCACGACTGCGGCGGCGCCGTCGGCGAAGATGAAGCAGTTGGTGCGGTCGAGCATGTCCACCGTCGGCGACAGTTTTTCCGTACCGATGACCAGCATCTTGGCTGCGCTCCCGCCGCGGATCATGTCGGCCGCGACGCCAAGCGCATACCCGAATCCGGCGCACCCCGCTCCGATATCGAACGCGGAAATTCCCGTGGCGCCCAGCCCCGCGGCGACCGCAGGGGCGCACGGCGGGGTCTGCAGGAAATGGGTGCTGGTGGCGACGATCACGCCGTCGATATCAGCCGCCGTGAGTGACGCCTTGGCGAGCGCTTCTTGGCTTGCCTCGATCGCCATCGAACCCGCGGATTCTTCGCGGGCGGCGAATCGGCGCGTCTTGATTCCGGTCCGGGAGTAGATCCACGCGTCGGACGAGTCGATGTTCTGACACAGCTCGTCGTTAGTGACGACCCGCTCGGGGCGGTAGGCGCCGACGCTGAGCAATCCGATGTTGGTGGGCCCACTGGTCGCGGCGATCTGCTGCATTGCGCTCCTCGCTCGGTGTTTAGCCAGCTAGCGGCGAAACAGCCGTCGAAGCCAACCCCCCATTGTTATCTGATCCGTCGACGTTTGTTGAGCCTTAATTCCTCGGGCGCAGCCGAAGGCCTGGTCAGCGCGCCAACGCCAGGGCCGCGGCCACCGCGATCGCCCACACCAGCATGACCAGCCCGGTGTCGCGCAGCACCGGTATGAGCTCGGGCCCGCCACGGCCGGACCGCACGGGTCGCGCGGCGCGCAGCGCCAATGGCGTGGCCACCAGCCCGACGGCGCACCAGGGCGTGGCGAGCATCAACACCAGGGTCATCACCCCGGCGCTGGCCAGCAGCGCTTGGTAGAGCACCCGGGTGCGGGCATCGCCCAGCCGCACCGGCAGGGTGATCTTGCCCGACTCGGTGTCGGTCGGGATGTCCCGCAGGTTGTTGGCCACCAGCACGGCCGACGACAGCGCCCCGATGGACACCGCCAGCACCAAGCCGACCCAGTCCACCCGCAACGCCTGGGTGTACTGGGTGCCGAGCACGGCGACCAGGCCGAAGAACACGAATACGGCGACTTCGCCGAAACCCGCATAGCCGTAGGGTCTGGACCCGCCGGTGTACAGCCACGCGCCGGCGATGCAGGCCGCGCCGACCCCGATCAGCCACGGTGCGCTGAGCAGCGCCAGCGCCAAGCCCGCCGCCGCGCCCACCGCCAGGCTGGTCACCGCCGCGGCCAGCACCGATCGCGGGGTCGCCAGCCGCGCGCCCACCAGCCGCACCGGGCCGGCCCGGTTGTCGTCGGTGCCCCGGATTCCGTCGGAGTAATCGTTGGCGTAGTTGACACCGACGATCAGCGCGACCGCGACAGCCAGCGCCAGCAGCGCTTTCCACCACACGGCCGAGTGCAGCCATGCCGCCGCGCCGGTGCCCGCGATGACCGGTGCGACCGCGTTGGGCAGCGTCCGCGGCCGTGCACCCGAGATCCACTGCGCAACATTGGCCACTTAGCCATCGTGCCCTATGGACCACAATGGGCGAATGCTCGGAGTGATCGGCGGCAGCGGCTTCTACACATTCTTCGATTCCGATGTGCGCACCGTCGCGGTGGACACCCCGTACGGCGAGCCCAGCGCCGCGGTCTCGGTCGGCACCATCGGCGAGCACGAGGTCGCGTTCCTGCCCCGGCACGGCGCGAGTCACGAATTCTCGGCGCACACCGTGCCGTATCGCGCCAACCTGTGGGCATTGCGCAAGCTGGGGGTGCGACGGGTGCTCGCGCCCTGTGCGGTGGGCAGCCTGAACCCCGACCATGGTCCGGGCGCCGTGGTGGTGCCCGACCAGCTGGTGGATCGCACCAACGGCCGTGCCGACACCTACTTCGACTCCGGGGCCATCCACGTCGACTTCGCCGATCCGTATTGCCCGACGTTGCGCGCCGCGGTCACCGGTCTGCCCGACGTGGTCGACGGCGGCACCATGGTGGTGATCCAGGGGCCGCGGTTTTCCACCCGGGCCGAAAGCCAGTGGTTCGCCTCGGCCGGGTTTTCTTTGGTCAACATGACCGGCTACCCGGAGGCGGTGCTGGCCAGAGAGCTCGAAATATGTTATACAGCAATCGCTTTGGTGACCGATCTGGACGCAGGCATCGCCGCCGGGGAGGGCGTGAAGGCCGTCGACGTCTACGCGCAGTTCGAAAAGAACATGGAGCTGTTCAAAAAGCTGGTGCGCGAGGCGATCGGCCGGGTTGGCGTCGACCGCGAATGCACGCATTGCCTGGCGCACACCGGCGTCACGTTGCCCTTCGAGCTGCCGTGAGGGTGCTGCTCACCGGCGCGGCCGGCTTCATCGGGTCGCGGGTGGACGCGGCGCTGCGGGCGGCAGGCCACGACGTCGTCGGCGTCGACCTGTTGCTGCCCGCCGCGCATGGTCCAAAAGCGTTGTTGCCGAGGGGATGTCGACGGGTCGACGTGCGCGACGCGGAGGCGTTGGCGCCGCTGCTGGATGGGGTGGACCTGGTGTGTCACCAGGCCGCGATGGTGGGTGCCGGGGTGGACGCCGCCGACGCGCCCGCCTACGGCGGCCACAACGATTTCGCCACCACGGTGCTGCTGGCGCAGATGTTCGCCGCCGGGGTGCGGCGTCTGGTGCTGGCGTCGTCGATGGTGGTCTACGGGCAGGGCGGCTATCGGTGTCCCGAGCACGGATCGATCGACCCGCTGCCGCGCCGGCGCGCCGACCTCGACGCCGGGCTCTTCGAGCACCGTTGCCCGCTCGGCGGCGAGGAGCTGCGCTGGCAGCTCGTCGACGAGGATGCGGCGCTGCGGCCGCGCAGCCTGTACGCGGCTAGCAAGACCGCCCAGGAGCACTACGCGCTGGCATGGTCGGAGTCCACCGGCGGCTCGGTGGTTGCGCTGCGCTACCACAACGTCTACGGCCCCGGCATGCCACGCGATACGCCGTATTCCGGGGTGGCGGCGATCTTTCGCTCAGCTCTGGAAAAGGGTGAGCCGCCAAGGGTTTTTGAAGACGGCGGCCAGATGCGCGACTTCGTGCACGTCGACGACGTGGCCGCCGCCAACCTCGCGGCCGCCACTACGACCGCGCAACGCGACGGCTTCACGGCGGCCAATGTCTGCTCGGGGCAGCCCATCTCCATCCTGCAGGTGGCCACCGCGCTGTGCGACGCACGCGACGGTTCGATTTCCCCGGTGATCACTGGGCAGTACCGCAGTGGCGACGTGCGTCATATTGTCGCCGACCCCAGCCGGGCCGCCGAGGCGCTGGGTTTCCGCGCGGCGGTCGACCCGCACCAAGGTCTGCGCGAATTCGCGTTCGCGCCGCTGCGCTGAGGCCTTGCGTGACTTGGGGTTACGTGGTGTCGTTCGGGGGCCGGTAGATCTGCGGCTTCGGCATGGGTATCTGCCGGGTGGCTGAGTCGTCACCCCGGAAGATCCGGGGGCTGGGGGCCGGTTGCGGTGCGGGCGGGCTGGTCTGGATGCGGGTGGTTGCCGCAGCTGACGGCGTGGGAACGCCGCCCACCGGGATACGGGTCGTCGGCTCGGCCGCCGGTGGGGGAGCGCCCGGCGGGGCAACCGGCGTACGGGCAGCGCGGCGCTGCTGGCGTCGCAGCCGGCGGCCGCTCAACTGGCCGGTGATGATCGCCGCCGCGAGGATGCACAAGGCCAGCACGCTCAGCGTGACGTCAAAGATGCTGGTGATCTGTTGAGCGAGATCGTTTCCGTAGACCGGGTTTTGGGCGACGGCATCGGGCGGTTCGGCGAATCGCGGAGCCAGCGCGACGCCGACCACCACCCGGGCAACGCTCAGCGTCGCGACAAGCCCGCACAGCGAGGAGGTCAGTCGCGCCGAGAGGGTCGCGCTGACCAGGTTGACGCGCAGCCAGATGGCCAGGACCGCGGTGACCAGATCGAACGCGGCAAGCACCAGGGTGTCGTATCGCGAGAACGGGTAATTCAGCGTCACCGCGACGGCGAGATCGTCGATCCTCATCACGACCGATCCCAGGCACCATACGGCGATGAGCAGCAAGCCATTTCGGGCCGCTGTCCGCCACGCATTCTCTTCGTTCGTCGAAGGGTGGCGCTGACGCGACATTGCCCGCGGCGCGAAAATCGCCGCGGCCGCCACCCAGGCCAGGTAGCCCTCGAACCCCACTCCCGCCGTCGAGGTGTTCTGCGCGATGCCGTGGAACGCATCGATGTCACGACCGACGGGCAGCGCCCACACGATGACCCCGGCGATCAGCGTCGACACCCCGAGTGCGACGGATTCCAGCCGAGAACCCTTGGAACCACGCAGCAGCCACCTCGACGCGACGACCACGGCGATCAACGCCACCAGACCGTAGACGACCGCAGTGGCGATGACCGCGATGTTCTGCTTGCCGAACGCAGTCGAATCGCTCGGGCCGTGCAGCGCGTACCGCACCCGCCAGTACAGGTTGAGACCGAAGCTGGCCGTCGCGCCCAGGATCGATGCGTAGCCGATGATCCGGGCGGCTTTCACCCACCGGCCGAACGCCGGGCCGTCCGCGGCGCCGCTGATGGCCGGTTGCGCACTCAGCAGCGCGCCGGCGACTCCCAGCCATGCCCCCGGCCCGACACCGCCGGGCACGGTCACGGTGCCACCGAATCGGATGGTCTCGACCGCGTCGAAGCCGACGAACCCAAGGACCAACAGCAGATAAGGGACGTTGAGCCAGAAGCGAAGGCCGCCGGCCGATCGCCCGGACGCGGCCAGCGCAACGGCAATCAGGGAGAGCACCGTCACCGCGAGCAGGCCCGCGAACAAGGTGATGCTGCTGTCCGGGATTCCGATACCGAAATACAGATTCCACGGCAGCACCAGGGCGAGGATGAGCAAGGCCGCGGCGGTCAGACTGATCGCGATGGTCCGCCGGCGCGTCGGCTGTACCGCGATGTGTGGGGTGGGCCCGGCCGGAGGCGGGGCGCTCCCGGCCGGAGCGCTGTGCCGTGCATGGGTACCGGTGATGGGGCCGGTCGGTGCGTCGTCGCTGCTCTGACTCACGGTTCCCCCCGGGTATCGAGGACGGTTACTGGCGGCGCAATTTCGTGTGCGTGGCGAGGGAACCCCCCGCCGCGGTGACTGCGTTGCTTACTTGGAAACATAATCTCCGTTCGGGCGACGCGTCAGTGGCTAACAATGTCGGGCTCCGCGGACACGGCTTCGCGGTGACCGTCCCGCCGTTTGGAAATCTGGTTACGCTGCGGTCGTAGGTGAACGTTGTCGCCCGAATGATTGTCAGTGCCGACGGTATCGCAGTGTAATGATGCCGGGACATGCTGGATCTGGGGTGGCCAGCCGAAGGAGAGCCGGGATGGACGTCGTGTTGGGGGTTGCGGTCACCGGCCCCGTTGCCCGTTTGGCGCTTATCGGAACGGGCGCCGACGCTACTGGCGTGATTGACCAGTCCGTTGTTGACCTGGCAAACAACCCGGTTGAGCAACTAGCCGAGACCGTCGTCGGCACGAATCGGCTGTTGGCGGGCGAGAACCATCGGCTGGTCGGCACCCGAGTGTGCTGGACGGACAATCCCAAAGCCGACCAGCTGCGACAGGCGTTGGAGGACTCCGGGGTGCACAACGTCGCGGTGCTCACCGAGTCCCAAGCCGTCAAGTCCCTGATGCGCGCGGCCGGGCGGCCGGGCGCCGCGCTGCTGTTTGACGAAGCGACGGCGACGCTCTCGCTGGTGGATTCGGCGGTCACCGACGAGGATGCCCCGCCCACATTGCTGGCCCAGGGGCCGTTGGCGGGCGGCGACGCGACGGCGACGCTGGACACATTGATGGCCAGACTCGGCGATCAACCCGAAACCCTCAACGACGTCTACCTGGTGGGCGCGTCCGCGGATCTCGACCGGGTTGCCGACCAGCTTCGCGAGACGTCGACGATGCGAGTGCAGATCGCCGAGGACCCGAACTTTGCGCTGGCCCGCGGCGCCGCGCTGGCAGCCGCGCCGCTGGCCCCCGATGCGACGGCGATGGCCCCGGCGGTCGCGCTCACCGGTGACGAGACGGCGATGGCCCCGACGGCTGGGCTCGCCCCCGATGCGACCGCGGTCGTGCCCGCCGACGCGGCGGCGGCCGACCAGCAGCTGGCCTACTCGCTGGCCGACGACGAGGCCGATCTGCTTCCCGGCGAGTTCGACGAGTTCGACGATTACGACGACGCCGAGGCCGAGACCGGCCCGCTGAAGCTCGACAGGCGCTCGTTGCTGGTCGGCAACGCGGTCATCGCATTCGCGGTCATCGGATTCGCGTCGTTGGCCGTCGCGCTGGCAGTCGGCGTTCGGCCGACCGCAAGTCAGGAACCGGTGGTGGGGCACCAGAACGCTGCTCCGGGTAAGTTCATGCCGCTGTTGCCGACCCAGCAGCAGGCGCCGGTACCACCGCCCCCGCCCGAGGCGCCCAACCTGGGATACCAGGGCGGCACCATTCCGGCGCCGCAGCAGGCGCCGGTGCCGGTTGGACCGGTCACTCCGGGGGCCCCGGGTGTGCCGGGCGTTCCGGGTTTTGTGCCCAACCCGAACCCGAATGTGCCGATCCCCGTTCCGATTTTCATTCCTTACCCCGGCTGGCGGCCGCTGCCGCCGCCATGGGTGCCGCCGTACACGCCGCCGACCACCTCGACCACTACGGCGACGACGTCCACCACGTCGACGACTCCGAGCACGACGACGACGCCGTCTACCACCTCGACGACTCCGAGCACTTCGAGCACGACGACGACGCCGTCCACCACGTCGACGACGCCGAGCACCGCGACGAAAACGCCGTACACATCGTCGACCACCGCGCCGAGCACCGTGCCGCCCAGCCCGAAGACCAGCTCGACGGTCCCGACGACCGTTGCGCCGCCGACGACCGTCGCGCCGCCGACGAAGGTGCCCACGCAGCAAACCGTGGCTCCGGCTCCGACATATTCCCAGCCGGTGATCCCGCAGACGCCGGTGATTCCGAAGCAGCCCTTAACCGGCACTCCGTATCACTGATCTCGTGCCCGACAATCTGGTCACGGTGGTGCTGCCGTGCCTGAATGAGGCGGAGTCGCTGCCGGCGGTGCTGGCGGTCATTCCTGCCGGGTATCGAGCGTTGGTGGTGGACAACAACAGCACCGATGACACCGCCGCGGTGGCCGCGCGGCACGGTGCTGCGGTGGTCGCCGAAGCGCGACCCGGATACGGCTCGGCAGTGCATGCCGGTGTGGTCGCCGCGACGACCCCGATCGTGGCGGTCATCGACGCCGACGGTTCGATGGACCCCGCCGACTTGCCGCGGCTGGTCGCCGCGCTGCAGCAGGGCGCAGACCTGGTCGTCGGCCGGCGCCGGCCGGTGCCGGGGCTGCATTGGCCGTGGGTCGCCAGGGTGGGCACGGTGGTGATGAGCTGGCGGCTGCGCACCCGCCACGGGCTGCCGGTGCATGACATCGCGCCGATGCGGGTAGTCCGCCGCGACGCGCTGCTGAATCTCGGTGTCGCCGACCGGCGGTCGGGGTATCCGCTGGAACTGTTGGTCCGTGCCGCGGCCGCCGGCTGGCGGGTAGTCGAGTTCGACGTCAGCTATGGCCCACGCACGGGCGGGGTATCCAAGGTCAGCGGTTCGCTGCGCGGCAGCATGACCGCGATCCTGGACTTCTGGAAGGTGATCTCATGAGCGGCCTGCCGGTGACCGTCCTGGTGGTCGCCAAGGCACCCGAACCGGGCCGGGCCAAGACGCGGCTGGCCGCAACGGTGGGTGATCTGGTTGCCGCCGACATTGCTGCCGCCGCACTGCTGGACACCCTGGACGCGGTGACCGATACGCCGGTGGCGGCGCGGGTGGTGGCACTCACCGGCGACCTGGATGCCGCCGCCGGCGGGACGCAGATCCGGCACCGGCTTGAGTCGTTCACGGTGATCGAGCAGCGCGGTGCCGACTTCGCCGACCGGCTCGCCAACGCTCACGCCGACTCGGCTCAGGGATATCCGGTGCTGCAAATCGGGATGGACACCCCGCAGGTCACGGCAGCCCTGCTGGCCGATTGTGCGCGACGGCTGCTGCAGGCTCCCGCTGTGCTCGGACCGGCCCGTGACGGCGGGTGGTGGGTGCTTGGAGTGCAGAGTCCGGCGATGGCCGAATGCCTGCGCGCCGTCCCGATGTCTCAGCCCGACACCGGAGAACTCACGTTGAAGGCATTGCGCGACAACGGTATTGACGTGGAACCAGTGGAATTGCTGGACGACTTCGACGTTGCCGACGACATCGCCGCGGTGCGCGACGCGTGCGGGCCGGACAGTCGCTTCGCGCGAGTCTCCCGCGCCGCCGGGCTGTAGGCGGCGCGGGCTGTAGCGCCCAGTGTGCACGCCGGGCGTTGAGTGTGCGTCCTGGGCGGAAAAATCGCCGGATTTCCGCCGTGCGAGCACACTCGATGCCGTCGGCGCACAGTAGACGCGCTCAGGCGCCTCGGGTTCGCCGTTGCAAAACCGCTGCGCGACCGGCGATCCCGACGGCGAACACAATCAGCCCCGCAACCGCCGATTGCCACGGCAAGGTGGCGACTAGCAGCAGGCATCCAATCAGGCCGCAGGCGTTCAGGATTCGGCGCCGCCGCTTGCCGTTAGCCGCAGGCAACGTATACGCAGCGGCGTTGGCGATCGCGTAATAGATCAACACTCCGAACGAGGAAAAGCCGATCATCCCGCGCAGGTCGACGGTGGCCACCAGGACGCAGACGACCGCCCCAAGCGCGATCTCGGCGTGATGCGGCACGTGATAGCGGGGGTGCACAGCCGCCAGCCAGCCGGGCAGATCGCGATGACGGGCCATCGCCAACGCGGTGCGCCCGAGCCCGGCGACCAACGCCAGCAGCGCACCCATACTCGCCAGGGCGGCCCCGACCGTTATCACTGGTACCAGGGCCGGCATCCCGGCTGCCCGGGCCGCCTCAACCAGTGGCGCCGCGGCGTGGGCGAGCCGGTCAGGTCCCGCGGCCAGCAACGCTGCCACCGCGACGATCAGATAGATCGCTACCGCGATCGCCAGGGCAATCCTGATTGCCCGGGGGATGGTGTTCGCAGGGTCGCGCACCTCTTCGCCCATTGTCGCGATACGCGCATAACCGGCGAACGCGAAAAAAAGCAGCCCCGCCGACTGCAGCACGCCATAGATGGTGGCAGCAGACCAAGCGTCTGCATCGATGAGATGTGACGGGTCCGGCTTGGCCGCCGCGATGCCGACCACCACCGCGGTCAGCGCAATCAGCGTGCATGCCAACAAGATTCGGGCCAACATCGCGGTCTTGGTGATTCCACGGTAGTTCAAGGCGGTCAGCGACAGCACGGTGGCGACCGCGACGAGCCGCTGCGCCCACGTAGCAATACCCGGTACCGCGTAGGCGGCGACGGTCAGCGCCATGGCCGCGCATGAGGCGGTCTTGCCGACCACAAATCCCCATCCGGCGATGAATCCCCACCAAGGCCCGAGGCGTTCACGTCCGTAGATGTACGTCCCGCCGGATGTCGGATACACCGCCGCCAGTCGCGCCGACGCGGTCGCGTTGCAGTAAGCAATTGCCGCCGCCAGTGCCAGACCGATCAGCAGGCCGGCGCCGGCGGCGCGCGCGGCCGGGCCAAACGCCGAGAACACCCCGGCGCCGATCATCGAACCGAGCCCAATTACGACGGCGTCGGCAGTATTGAGTCGACGCGCCAGTCCCGGTTGCTCTGCCATGTCCACCTACCAGTTCGTCAGCATGACGGTGTTCACCAGTAATGCGCCGGCGGCGTTGAGCGCCAGCCACAAACGATGCGACCGCAGCGGCAGCAGCGCGGGCGCCGCGGTCAGCCAGATAGTGAACGGCAGCCAGATCCGTTCGACTTCGGCCTTGCTGAGCATGCTCAAATCCGCGCACACGACGGCGGCCAGCATTGCCAGCAATAGCAATCCGAAGCCGCGGCGGCGACGGATGGCGGCGACGTCGAACACCCGGGTGATCCCGGCGACGCTGCCCAGCCCGATCGCGCACACCACACTTGCCAGATTGGCCCACCACCAGTACTGGAACGGCCGACACTTGGCGATGCCCTGCCAATAGCGTTGCTGCACAAGGGTATAGCCGTCGAACCACGAGAATCCGGCGACGGCGAAGGCGACCGCCACGGCCAGGGCGGCCAACACCGTCGGCCCGAGCACCCGCACCGCAGGCCGCCAATCCGGCGCGGACGCCAGCACCGCCAGCGCCGGAAGACCCAGCAACACCAAGCCGTAGCTGAGGAAGACTCCCCAGCCCAGCAGCAGACCCGCCGCGGCGGCGACGAGCGTGGGGAATCGAAGCGGTCTGCGCACCGCCACCGCCAGCAGCGCGATACCCCAGGCCGCGACCCCGGCGAAATATCCGTCGGCCGAGACCGCTACCCAGATCGCCGTCGGCGCCACTGCGACGAACGGCGCGGCCCGTCGCGCGGTTTGCTCATCGGCCAGCGCGCGGACGCCGACCAGCACGGCCGCGGCGGCGCTGGAGCCGGCCAGCAGACACAGCAGCCCGGCCCAGGCGCCGCCGTGCAGGCCGATCCGGTCGAGCCAGACGAACGTCAACAGCGCACCCGGCGGATGACCCGAGACGTGCGTCACCCAGGAGTCGGGTTGGTAGTCGAGGATTCGGCTGGCAAACGTGCGCAGCGTCGCCGGGATGTCGGTGATGCTGTGCACCTGCGACAGATACTCCTCGGGGGTGGTCAGCCGGCCGGCGAAGCCGCGTCGCCAGCCGTCGATCATCGCCAGCGCAAACGCCCACCCGCAGGCGGTGGCCCAGGCTCCCATCGTCAGTGTGCGCCACGAAAGGCGTTGTACCACAATGGGTCCCCATAGCACAGCGGCGACGGCGATCAGTACCGCGGGCAGTGTTCCCCAGCTCGCGTGAATCTCCCACGTGCCGAATAGCGGCGCGGCTTGGGCGTGGGTGGCGAACCGTTCGGGGCCGATGTCGAGGCGTGGTCGGACCCCGGAATCAAGACGCGGCAGCAGAACCGCGGCGGCCACCAGGACAACCGCGCCCGCGACAGCGGCAGTCTCCCGGCGCGCGACCCTCACGAACGACCAGCCTATTGATCGGCGGCGAACCGGTGTGCCAGCGCCGCGCGATCCACCTTCCCGATACCGCGCCGCGGCAGTGCGTCGATGATCTGCAGCTCACGCGGGGCGGCGGTGGCGTCCAAGGTGTCGCCCACGTGTGTCCGTAGCGCTTCCAGCGTCGGCGCCGGCCACCCGTCGCGCAGCACGATCGCCGCGACCACCCGCTGGCCGAGCCGGTCGTCGGCGACCCCGAACACCGCGCAGTCGCGCACGGCGGGGTGGGTGCCGAGCGCCGCCTCGACCGGCTGCGGCAGCACGGTCAACCCGCCCGTGCTGATGGCGTCATCGGCGCGGCCCAGCACCGTCAGCACGCCCGCGTCGTCGATGGCGCCCAGGTCATTGGTGCGAAACCAGCTGGCCTCGGCGAACGGGTCGGGGTCGACCGGGTTGCGGTAGCCCTTGGCCAGCGTCGCGCCGCCGATCACGATGCGTCCGTCGGCCGGCACCCGCAGCCGGACCCCGTCCAGCGCGACGCCGTCGTAGACGCAGCCGCCGGCGGTCTCGCTCATGCCGTAGGTGCGGACCACCGCGATGCCCGCCGCGGCCGCGGCATCGAGGACGGGCTGCGGAGCCGGTCCGCCGCCGAGCAACACGGCGTCCAATTCGGCGAGCGCGGCCGCGGCGGCCGGGTCGGCGAGCGCTTTGGCCAGCTGGGTGGCAACCAACGATGTGTATCGCCGCCCAGTGCCCAATTTGCCGACGGCGGTGGGCAATTCGGCGGTGTCGAAACCCGAGCACACGTCGAGCTCGACCGGTTCGGAGCCGGCCAGCAGGCTGCGCACCAGCACTTGGATTCCGGCGATGTGGTGCGGTGGCAAGGCCAGCAGCCAGCAGCCCGGGCCGCCGAGACGATCGTGGGTGGCACGCGCGCTGGCAGTCAGCGCCGCAGCGGTGAGCAAGGCTCCTTTGGGTGCCCCGGTGGTGCCCGACGTCGTCACCACCAGGGCCACGTCGTCATCGATGCGATCGCCGATACGCAGCGCAGCCAGCTCGGATGCGTCGTCGGCCGATACCGCGACGAACGCCGGATCACGACCGGCCAGTACCCGCTCCAACGCGGGCAACAGCACTGCGGCAGCGGAGCCGGCTGGGATGCTGAGCGCCCGCAGAGCAGCTATGCC
>Ga0182030_10012448_pt1 | contig 17027 bp, 18 predicted proteins | sample 812S3MmetaG_FD_121299 | JGI IMG/M metagenome (GOLD analysis project Ga0182030, IMG submission 121299) | Permafrost microbial communities from Stordalen Mire, Sweden - 812S3M metaG (Illumina Assembly) | ecosystem: Environmental > Terrestrial > Soil > Wetlands > Permafrost | place: Sweden...
AGCACTATTGGCAGCTGGCGCCTCTGCTCCACTTCGCTACGCAACCGCCGCCGCTGGGTCGCGTCATCCGTGACGCTTCGTAGTGGTACGAGCTCGACGCCGAACTGTAGCCGAAGCCCGGATAGTCAGGCGCAATGAGGTGAAAACGATCGGCCAGCAGCGGGATCAAATCCCTGAACATGTGCGAAGAAGTCGGGAAGCCATGTAACAACAAAATGGTCGGTGCGCCTTCGGGACCCGCCTCGCGATAGAAGATTTCGAGCTCCCCAACGGTTAAAGTCTTGTAGCGCGTTTGTGAATAGGGCCTCAGGATTTGCGCGATGCGAAGGTTTACCGGCGCGATGACGATGGGCAGTAGCAGCAGACTGATGAGGATGGTACCGAACAGATTGCCGGCAATCGGATGCAGAAATTCTGCTTTCACGGCGTCCGCCGCGCTCCACAGCTTGACCGCATAGGCAAACGACAGCGCCACGAAGGTCACGGCGGCCACCACGGCGACACTTTGCGCGATCCACGACGGCGCGCCGTATTGGACGTGGGCAAGCTGCCACGCGACGCTCAAACCGGTCATTCCCATGACGGATCCAAACAGGGCCACCGGCAGGTAGTGCAGGTACCGTCGAGTCGACTGTTGCGGAGCGGCTTGATCCATCCTCACCTTCCAAGCGGCATAACCCGGGCCGATCACTCGGCAGATAAAATCGCACAGTATCCCGCTTCAGCGCATCAAGCTTGCACCGATTTGCCGCGGATCAATTCTCCTTTTGCAATTCCACGACCATCACTTCGATAGGTTTGTCGCCGACATTGACGTCCTGATGGCGCGTGCCGGGCGGGTTGGCCGGGAGCCAGTACGCGCCGCCGGTGTGCCAGTCGTGTAATTCACTTTTACCGGATTCCTCGAGTATTTTCATCGTTCCGCCGGTCAGGGCGATGATCACCCGAGGATGCTCATGACGGTGAAACGGCAGGGGATTGTTCGGCAACACCAGCGATTTCCACACCTTCACTTCGGCGTTTTCGAACTGTGGCTCGCGGCCTGTCTGGCCAACAGTCTGCGCGAGCGCAAACCCCGCGGCGAAGCAGATGCCGAGTAGCAGCCATAAACCTGCGGATGACTTCATCTGGCTTTGCCCGTCGATGTGAGTGCGACTGCGCCGGTTTCCAGCAGAGATTTTAGGTTAGAGAGAATGCGCGGCCAACCGCCAGACACGGCCTCGATGAACTTGGAATCCTGTCGATCGATGGTGTGGGTAATGCTGAGCTTGACCGCTGACGGGACATCGGGAACGGTTTCGATCTCGAAGCTGCAGAGCGTGTCGCCTTCGGCCTTGAATTCCGGCTTCCACTCGTTGTGCCACTTGATCACCAGGCGGCGCGGCGGCTCGGCGACGATGATCTCGCCCCGGTCGGCGACCCGGCCGTCTTCGAAAAGCAGTTTCCAAGGCGAGCCTGGTGTCCATGCGCTCTCGCAACGCATGCCGAACCAGTACTGCTGGATGAACTCCGGGGTGGTGAGGGCCGACCACAATCGTTCGGGTGTGGTGCGTATGTAGGTGACGTAGACGAAGGCCGACTTGTTCATTTCTCTTTGCTCTCCAGGCGTCGTTTCAGATCGTGCAGCGCCTTGAGGCGCGGTTTTTCGAATTTCCGGATCCAGCGCTCATAGATGTCCTGCAGGGGCACCGGATTCAGGAAATGCAGTTTTTCGCGACCGAGCCGGCGTGTCGCCACGAGGTTTGCCGCCTCCAGCAACTCCAAGTGCTGGCTGACGGACTGTCGCGTCATGTCCAAGTGCTCGCATAGTTGGCTCAAGCTCTGCCCGTCGTGTGCATACAGAAGATCGAGCAGTGCGCGGCGACTGGGGTCGGCGAGTGCTTTGAACAGCTGATCCGGTTCATTCATGCAGTCATTTACCTGCCTATAATTATGCAGGTAAATGACTGCATGTCAAGCAGAGGAAATCCGCGCGGTTGGCGCGAGACCCCCTGGGTTGTGAGCTAAACTCGGTGAACTTCGTCGAGGGGATGGCAATGATCACAACATCCAAGGCGCGCGTGACGCGCCGCTCCTTCATGTTCGGGCTTGCGACGCTGCCCGCAACCCTCACCCGGGCAGACGATGTCGAGCCGCCGTCACGCCTGTTCTTCAAGGAGCCTGCGCCGATCAAATCGGCGGACCAAGTACTCAACGTCATGGACTTCGAGCCATTGGCGCGCCTTGCCCTGCCGCCGGCCCACTTCGGCTACATCGCCACCGGTGCGGATGACGATCGCACGCTCATCCAAAACCAGGAAGCCTTCAATCGGTATCAGATCCGGGCTCACCGCTTCCGGGATTTGAGCCAGCTGCACACGAGCTGTGCCGTGTTCGGCAAACAGTGGCCGAGCCCGGTGTACTTGTCGGCGGTGTCGGCGATGCGCGCTTTTCATCCGGACGGGGAACTCGCGCTGGCGCGCGCCGCGCGCAGCCGCTCCATGCAGTTGATGCTCTCCACGGGATCATCGACGCCCGTGGAGGCGGTCATGGCAGCGGCGGGTGCGCCGCTGTGGCAGCAGCTCTATCCGACCGACGATTGGGCCGTGACCAGCGGGATAGTCCGGCGGGCCGAACGCGCGGGCTGCAGCGCCATCGTGCTCACCGTCGACTCCCACGGCGTGCGGAACAACGAGACATTGAAGCGCGCCATGCTGTCGGATAGCCGCACGTGCACCGCTTGCCATCCGGGAAATTCGCATGACATGTGGCGGCGAGGACCGATGTTCGCCGAGCTCGATGTGTCTCGAGTCACAGGCCTCGCACCGCCGGCATTGACCGTCGCTTTTCTCGACCGGTTGCGTGCCTTGGTCAAAGGCCGCTTCATCGTCAAAGGGATCGTCACCGGCGAGGATGCGGCGCTGGCGGTGGAACATGGCGCCGACGCCGTGGTGATTTCAAATCATGGCGGCCGCAATGAAGAGACCTTAAGAGCGACCGTGGACTGCCTGCCCGAAGTCGTGAGCGCAGTGCGCGGCCGAGTTCCGGTATTCGTCGATGGGGGAATCCGGCGCGGCACCGACGTTTTCAAGGCGCTGGCACTCGGCGCCACGGCGGTCGGGATCGGCCGGCCGCAGGCGTGGGGTCTTGCCGCGTTCGGACAGCCAGGCGTCGAGGCGGTGATCGACATTTTCAATCGCGAGCTCGCGGCCATCATGCGCCAGGCCGGGACGCCGTCGATCGAGGATATCGTCGCGGCGGATGTCATTTCTCCGGGGCGCGCCTAGCGGACGATGCTCGAGCAACTTTTTGCGGCCTGCGGTGTTCTGGGGATGAGCATCGAATTGTTGCAATGAAAAGGGGATTTTCTATGACGTCGCGAACGATGAAGCGGGTGCTGCTAGCTCAATTGGTGGGTCTTGCGCTCACCTTAGGCGCAACCGAAGCCGGGGCAAAGGGCTGCATCAAGGGTGCCGCGGTTGGAGCGGTTGCGGGGCATGTGGCCGGGCATCATGCGGTGCTTGGCGCCGCGGCCGGTTGTGCGGCCGGGCATCATCTCGCCAAGAAAAAACAAGAAGAGCAACGGCAGCGGCAACAGCAGCAGTCGGCACCGGGGCCAACGCAACCCTAGGGCTGCCCGCGCATGTGAGCATCGTCGATGGCAAATAAAACGGGCCGCGCGAAGCGGCCCGTTTCACGGACTTCCGAAATTCCGCAGCGGCAGGACTTACTTGCCGCGACGGCCGCGGACGACGGCCAAACCACCCAGCAGCATGGTCAAGCCACTCAACGCGGAAGCAGGATCAATCTCCGGCGCCGAGACGGCGGGCTTGGGCTTATCTTTAAAGAACGGGGCAGGATGAAACCACTGATCCGCGTTTGCAGTTCCAGCGAAAGTCACCATCAGCAATGTCAAACCGAACAGTTTGGTCACGATTGAAACGTCTCCCTGAGTAAACCCATTCGCGGCGTAACTTGTTAACCCGTCGCGATTGGACGACATATTAAGCGACGGGCATCACAAAACGCTGCTGCACGACACAAATAAAAAGACGTTATGTAAAATCGCCGCAAAAATTTGTGTGAAGTGGGTCACAAATTTAGAAAGTCGGAATCGAGAGGCGTATTCCTCGCTCATTTTGTCGCCGCGCTGTCGGCGGCGGCCTCGTCCTTCAGCCATTGTGCGTACGCTTTGGCATCGACGGCCTGGCTGGTGATGCGCACTTGGATCTCATCGCCCACTTGAGGCACGAACTTACCGAGGCCGAATGCCGAACGCTTGAGCGTGGTGGTGGCATCGAAACCGATGGTGGGGAGACCGTTGCGCGGGTTCGAGCCGATTTTCACCACCGTGACGGCGAGTACGACCGGCCGTGTCACGCCATGAAGCTCCAGATCGCCGTTGACCTCGAGCTCATCGGCCGCTGGGCCCTTGGCGATGTGTGTGCTGTGGAAGCTCGCGGTCGGGAATTTGCCGATGTCGAAAAAATCGGCCGATCTGAAATGATCGTCCAGAGCCGCCACCCCCGTGCGCAGGCTCTCGAGCGGAATGGTCACCGTCACGGATGCCTTGGTCGGATCGGCGCGATCGAATTCGAGCGTCCCCGCGCCTTGGGCAAACTGTGCTGCGGGACTCGAGAATCCGAGGTGATTCCAGCGAAATACGCCCTGCGTGTAATCCGGCTCGAGCGTGTAGGTCGTGGCATGCAGCGGTAAGGACGCCAAGGCGAAGGCGGCGAGGGCGAATCGGCGAATCATTGGGTGAACTCCTCTGGTGATGGTGAGCCGGCCTCAATCTAGCGGCGCAGAGTCGCGCAAGTCCTGAATCGGCCCTGAAAAGCCCTGAAGCACTCTGAAATGTGCCTCGGCTATGATGTGCGGGCAGGCTCCAAATGAACGACACAGACGACGTACCACTGCGCATCGGCGAGTGGCGGGTAGATCCCGCCTCCGGCCAGATATCTCGCAACGGCGAGAACTTGCGAGTGGATGTCCGTACCATGCGCCTGTTGCTGTGCCTCGCCGCGCGCGCCGGTCAAATCGTCAGCATCGACGATTTGCTCACTCAAGTCTGGTCCGGGGTCATCGTCACCCAAGATTCCGTTTACCAGGCCGTGGCCTCGCTCAGGCGTCTGCTGCGGGATGACATCAAGCAACCCAGCTACATTGCCACCGTGCCCCGGCTCGGCTATCGCATGGTCGCGTCGGTCAGCCCGTGGGTCGATGCGCCTGCCGCGCCATCGGCTGCTCCGATCGAACCGGCCGCTAAGGTGCCTGCCGCGCGCCGCAACACGCCCGCGCTGCTGGTCGGTGTCGGGGCGCTTTGCGTGGCTCTCGCCGGTGCGTTCTTGCTTCACCGCAACGTCGCCAGCCGTCAGTTAGCCGCCGTCGGCACGCCGCCGAAATCGGTCGCGGTGCTGCCGTTCCTCGACCTGACTACGCAGGAGATGAACGAGGAGTATTTCGCCGACGGCATGACCGAGGAATTGATCGACAAGCTGAGCAAGATCCCCGGACTGCGGGTACCGTCGCCGACCTCCTCGTTCTATTTCAAGGGCAAGCACCTGACGGTGGCCGAGATGGCGAAGTCATTGGGTGTCAGCTATGTCGTCGATGGCAGCATCCGCAAATCGGATGCGACGCTGCGGGTCGCCGCGCGGCTGGTTCGTGCCAACGATGGCTACGTGGTGTGGACCGACACCTACGATCGCGCGCTCAATGATAAGTTGCAGGTGCAGGACGAGATCGCGAGCGAAGTGGCGAAGGCCCTGAAGGAATCGATCAACTAGGCCGCCGAGCGGCGCGCGCACGGCCGACGGTGTAGCCGGCCACGAAGGGTACGCCGAGCAGCACCAGCACGAAAGCGATCATCAGCAGTAAGGCCTCGCGGACCAGGCGGCGCACCTCGTCACCCGCCTGGCTGATCACCTGCTTGGAAATTCGATCGACATCCTGGGTGACGGCGGTGCGCTGTATCTCCAACGCATTGAGCGCCGCCTGTCGTTCGACACTCAACGTTCCCGACAGCGTCATCCCTTCGTCGCGCACGTCGCGCATCATGTCCGCCCAGGAGGCATCGAAGCGCAGGCCGGCATCGCGCACCATGCCGTTCACCATTTTCGGCGTTGCATCGGCGAGTTCGTACAGGCGCCCGACGCGTTCGTCCAACCGTTGCAGCGCCGCCTTCACGTCGGTGCCGCCGAGCCCGGCCTCCTGCGCCGCCAACTGGGCCTGCCAGAGCACCTGCGAGGGACCCGTGTCGCCATACATGCGCAGGCGATCGCCGGCATCCGCGAGTGCTTCGGGGACCGTGCCTAGCGAGTCGACCAACTTCGTGCCGGCGCCGGCGTCGCGGGTCCAAAGGTCGACCACCGATGCACGTGAGAAATGCAGGCTTTCGATGGGATTCGATTCTGCATACTCGAGGATGAAGCGCTGGTACCTCGCGAATTCATCCGGCGTGGTAAGTCTTTTGGCGAGCTCTCCGGCCTCGAGCGCGAGCTTCGCGGCAAGGCTGACGGCGAGCGGCTGTTCTCTTTCGAACAAGTCGCGTCCCTCGCCGGTGGCGAGATAATTCGACATTTGCAGCGACAGTCCCCAGCTGTCCAGCACCCCCATCATCGGAGCCATCTGGCTCGCCGCGCGCTGGCTCTGTCCTGCGGCGGCAATTTTCCAGCGCAACGCGTTCAGGGCCGTTGCCGAATCCGGGGCGCCGGCGGCAATTTCGTCCGCGGTCTGCGAGACGCCGGCGATGAAACGCGCCGAGAACTCGCGCGTGAGTATCCGCGCGTCGAGATCGCGTTTCGACAGGGGCTTTTCCGGGCTCTTCAATGAAATCAGCGAGCAGCCCGCGAAGCTCGCCAGCAGCAGGCAGAATCCGGCCAAGCGAATCCATGGGCGAGCAATATTGGCAACAGTGCCCAACGGCGATTCCTCGGCGGGATCCAAAGCCGGGGACGTTAGGCCATCCGATTGACTTGCGCAAGGCGCGCGCCGGCCGGGAAATTGCGCGCTCAGCGCGCTCGCGCCGGCAGGGGCGCCGCGCCGCTCACGGGACCGCATCTTCCATCAAACGTGCCGCATCGAGGTTCACTCGGAGGCGGCCTGCTTCGATGCGGACGCGTAAGTTGCGATGTTTCGCGAGATAACAAATGCCGACCAGCGCGGCGCCAAAGCCCGACGCGGCTCCCACCGCCAACGACCATCGCGGACCGAAGGTGTCGGCGACCCAGCCGCAGATGGGCGCGCCGACGGGAGTGCCGCCGAGCGCCAGTGCGAGAAGAATCGCCATCACGCGTCCGCGCATGGCGGGATCGGTGGAGAGTTGCACCGTGCTGTTGGCGGAGGTGGTGAAGTTCTGCGCCGCAACGCCGACGATGGTGAGAGTCAGTCCGAAAAGCCAATAGTTCGGCATGATGGCGGCGAGTGTGAAGCCAATGCCGAAGATCGCGGTCGCGGCCACCAGAAACACATTGTCCGGCCTCGACTGCCGCGCGGCGAGCAGCGCGCCGGCGACCGAGCCCACCGCCATCATCGACGTCAGCAGCCCATACTGGCTCGCTCCTGCGTGAAACACGGTGACCGACATGGTGGCGATGAAAATCGGGTAGTTGATGCCGAAGGTGCCGATGAGAAAGAACATGAAGAGCACGGCGACCAGGTCGGGCCGCCTCCAGATGTACCTAAAGCCCTGCGCGAGGCTGCCTCGCGTGCGCAGTGCCTCATTGCGCAGATGAATTTTTTCGACGCGCAGCATTTTAAGGGAGCCGATGACGGCGGCGAACGAGGCGGCATTGATCAAGAACACCCATCCGGAGCCGACTCCCGCAATGAGAACGCCGGCGACGGCGGGGCCGATCAAACGCGCGATGTTGAACGACGCCGAACTCAACGCCACCGCATTCGATAAATCCTCCTCTGCGACCAACTCGGCCACGAAAGTCTGCCGCGCGGGCGCATCGAACGCCGAGACGCAGCCGAGCGCCAGTGCGAACAGGTACACCTCCCACAGAGTGACCCAACCGCCGACGGTCAGAATGCCGAGTCCTAAGGCAAGCACGCCCATGGCCGTCTGCGTCGCCAAGACCAGCCGGCGACGGTCGAGGTGATCGGCGGCGTAACCCGTCACAGGCAAGAGCAGCGCCTGAGGTCCGAACTGCAGCGCCATCACGATCCCCATCGCGGTCGCGTTGTTGTGGGTCAGTTGGGTGAGGACGATCCAGTCTTGCGCGGTGCGCTGCATCCAGGTCCCGACATTGGACACGAGCGCGCCGACCGCCCATAGCCGGTAGTTGTAATTGTGCAGCGAGCGGAAGGTTCCGCTCATTCGAGCAGACTCAGAATCTCCTCAGTCGTACCGAGTTCGCCCACCCTGGGGAAGATCCGCGTCAAGCTGTTATGGTGTGCGTCGGGGTTCGTGTCGGTCATCGCGTCCACCGCAAAGACGACGTTGAATCCTAGTTCGTGGGCGTGACGGGCGGTGGACTCGATCCCGATGCTGGTGGAAATCCCAGCCATGACCACTTGGGTTACGCCGCGCCCTTTAAGATACATCGCGAGATCCGTGTTGGTAAACGCTCCCCAGGTGCGCTTGGTCACCGTATGGTCCTGCGGCTGACGGTTGAGTTCGGGAACGAGTTCTGCCCAGTCGGCCGGGAACGGGCCGCCGCGGACTTCTGCGACGCGGCCTGGTGCTGCGCCGGCGACATTCACCAATACCACGGGTAAGCCGCGGCGGCGAAATGCCGCCGCCAGCGCGCCGGCGCGCGACACGATGTCCTTGGCCGGATGGACCGTGGGCCTGCCGACAATCCCTTTCTGCAGATCGATGACCAGTAAGGCGGCGACGCCGTCGAGTCGGGTGATGGGCATGCTCAGGGACTGCGTAAATGCCGGTCGATCCACTCGACCCAGCGACGATCGACATCCGGTCCGCGCACCGGATCACCGGGAAAATGGCCGCTGACCGGATAGGCAATGAACTCGACCGGTACGTTGCGGTCCTTCAACGCGTGATACATGAGGTACGACTCGGTGATCGGTACGCGGGCATCGCCCGTATCCGAAAGGATGAGTGTCGGCGTGGTGATGTGAGAGGCGAAGCTGATGGGGGACTGTTCCTGATAAGCCTTGAGCATCTTATCGCTCCACGGCGGACCTCCAAAATTGTAGCGCTCCGTCACGTTATCGTCGGACAGTGCATATTCATGCAGCAGGTCGTTCACAGCTGCGCCCGACACCGCCGCCTTCCAGATGTGATAGTGGCCGATGAGCCACGATGTCATGTAGCCGCCGTACGACCAGCCGGACACGGCGATTCGTGATTTGTCCACGAAACCTTTTTGTTCGAGAGCATCGATGCCGGCGATCACATCGCGGCCGGGGCCCGCTCCGGCGTCATTGAATATGGCACGCTCGTAGGCGTTGCCTAGGTTATCGCTGCCACGGTAATTCGGTGAGAACACGAGGTAATCATGCGCGGCGAGCAGTTGCGCCAATGGGCTGAATGCCAGCGTCGAAGCGGATTGCGGGCCGCCGTGGATGACGAGTACCAGCGGGTACTTTCGATGTGAATCGAAGCCTGGCGGATACACGACGACGCCATTTTCTTGGTAACCGTTGGGACCCTTCCAGTCGAATTCTTCCGCTCGTCCGAGCTCGCGCGACGCGGCCTCTTGATTGAAAGAAGTCAGGCGGCGCGGCTGCGCGCCCGGAGCGAGATAATAGATTTCGTTGGGGTGGGTGGGCGTATTGCCGGCAAACGCCAGGGCGCCGTCTTTGCCGAGTGACAGATCGACCCAGTAACTCCACGCGGGATCGACATTTCCCAAGTCGATTCGTTGGGCCGGCCCCGACAAGGGCAGCAGCCATAGAGCGGAGCGCACCCCGTCATGCGCTCCAACCAACAATGATTTGCCGTCGCCGCTCCATTCAGCGCGGACGATGCTGCGGTCGAGCGCGCGCGTCAGATCCACGCCATTGCCGCCGCTGCTCGGCGCGACCAGCAGCTCGTTTTCATTATTGGGGTCGCCATCGCGCGAATACCAGTACGCGATGCGCGTGTTGTCCGGTGAGTAAACCGGGTAACCCTCGAGCGCCTGATGAGCGGTGAGTTTTCGAATCTGACCGCTCGCAACATCGACGATGGCAACCACCGACTGATCCGAGTCGCCCCAGTTCGGCGTCGACTGCTGCACGATGGCGATCGATCTGCCGTCGTTCGACCACGACAGGGGCGACGCGGGCGAGCTCGGTGGCGCGCCTTTCGGCAGGCTCCAAGAACCTGAGGTCAGGCGGCGCGCCGCGCCGCCGCTCGCCGGCGCGAGCCAGAGGTGCGAAGGCATCGCGGCCTCGGTCGCCAGGTAGTCGTTGTCGCCCACCTGGAACGCATCGTTGTGCCGGTCGATTTCTTTTTGATTCGGATTCTGGTCCGCGACGGCGTACGCGATCTGCGTGCCGTCCGGGCTCCAAGCAAACTGCTCGACGTCGCGCGATGAATTGGTGATGCGATGCGCGTCGCCGCCATTCATGGGCATGACGAAAATCTGGGATCTGGGCGTGCCCGCTGCCGGCGGCTTTTCGGGCGCCGGAGCGGCGAGGGTCGAAGGCTCGGGCGCGGCGGGTTCGGTGGGTACCGCGTTGTCGAGAAATGCGATGGATTCGCCCGACGGCGACCACCGCGGCGCGCTGACTCCCTTGCGGTCATAGGTCAGCACGCGCTGCTGGCCGCTCGAGACGTCGACCAGGACGAGCGACTTGTCGTAACGCGCCTCTTTGATATTCGGTCGAGCCACGACGAACACGATCGACTTGCCGTCCGGAGACAGCTGCGGCTCGGACACCCGCACGATGGCGGCGACGTCGGCCAGATCCAGGCGCCGTGGCGCCGCTCCAAGCGCTGCGGTCGCGATCGAGGCCAGCAGGACGAGCGCGCCGCAGAGAATCCTCGAGATTTTCATATCTGTTCCAATGTTGAGCGTGCCCTCGCCCCAACCGTCATGATTGTCAGCCGGCAATGCAGAGACTGTAAAGAACTGCTGGAGAATGGCTCTAAGATTTCTTCTAATATATCGTCCGATGCGCTCATAAGCGATCCGCGCACCCGTCCATTCAAAGTCCATGCGCAGGGCGTGGGCGTGTCCAATCTCTGGAGGAGTACAAAGACCCTATGCTCGACGTGCATCCGCCTCACGAGACAGTTGCTACCTGGAAGGCGTTCTTCATCCACATTGCGACGATTTGTGTCGGCCTGTTGATCGCGGTCGGTCTCGAGCAGACCGTCGAAGCAGTCCATCATCACCATCAGCGCGAACAATTGCTCAGTTCGTTGGACCGCGACACGCGAGCCACGCTGAAGGACGCCGACATCAGCATCAGTGAGTACTACAAGAGAATGCAGTGGGATCGGATACGGATCGAGCAGGTCCAGTCGGCGCTGGCCTCTCACACTGCGCTGCCACCGGCCGCACCTCAAACACTCGCGTTAGTCACGGTTCCGGCGGATCCCGCGTGGGAAGCCGCAAAGGCCGGCGGCCTGATTCCTCTATTTTCGCAAGATGAGATTGCAGCGTACAGCGAGATTGCCGATGTCGTCGGCCGTGCGCGACCGCGCTTGGAGGTGGCGCGCAATGCTCACGTCAAGCTCGGCGATTTTGAAAAGCGCTACCAGTTTGTCGGCGTCGAGGCGACGCCCGGCTACAGGCTCGAATCGACCGCCGACCTGCAAAGCTACCTCGATCTCTTGCTGACGGATCAAAGCGCTCTTGACGGATTGCGCGCCATGACGGCGGTCGTCAAAGGCGCCGAGGCCGCCATTCTCGACGGTGAACGCGACCACGGCCGAGTAGAAGACCGTGAAATAGCGGCGCTCAAGTCTCTGCCGAAATGACCTGATCAGCGTCGTTTTGCACTAGCGGGCGCGCGTCAAGCTCGCAATGAACGCCGGCACCCAGGTCTTGCCGCCGTCGTCGGAATACGATATTTCGAAGTGATGCGAATTGGCGGCGATCTCCGACCAGATCCCGCGCACCAGAATGCTTCGACCATCGACGCTCTCCTGCGAATACAATTCACCGCGTCCGTTGCTGAAAGATCCGATCGACGGGGTCGTCAGGACACCCGTTTTGCCATCGGCGTAGGTCTGGCTCCATTGATGCGCCTGCGGGTTGTACATGAAGAGCGTCAGTCCCTCCCAATGGCCGTTCGGCCCGTCAGCCTCGATCTCTTCGAGCTGAGCGCGGCCGTCCCATACCTTGCGCACCGTGACGGTGCCATTCAACTCGATCGAGTCCGCGCTGCCCGATAAGGGATGCAGCACGCGCCGGATGTGGGTGTTCCAGACCCCCAAATTGAAGTCGAAATCATGCTGACCGTCCTTGGGCGCAACACGGGCAGGTGGCGCCGTCTGGCCGGCCGCGGCGAGACTTGCCGCCGACAGACAGCTCATCGCGCCGGCCAGGAGCAAAACGCGATGGCGCTGGGTGAATTTCATCGTGATCTCCGATGGAAGAATTGTTGGCTTATGGCGAGCGCGGTCGCCGAAACTTCAAAATGAACTGGTCCGTCCGTCCCTGAATCGAGGCGTTGAACACGCCGGCCGTATGCGGGTCGGCGGGATTCGCGAGCAGCGTGCTGTCGCTCTCGAACTTGAAGCCCGCGGCCTCGACTTCACGGCGCACGGTGGAGGGCTCGATCCGATGCAGGGTATCGGTGACGTCTCGCGGCGATCCGGCCGCCGCAACATGGTCCAGTACGATATATACGCCGCCCGGCTTCAACGCCGCAAAGACTGCGCGATTGAACGCCGCCATGTCGACGGGTCCCATGAAGTCGTCGTGCAGGTCGTGATAGTTCTGCGAAATCCAGAAGACATCGAGCTTCTCCGGATATTTCGCCGCGTCCAAGGCCGAGGCGAACGTCACCGTGAGGTTCGGATGGCCGACCGCGTAGGTTTCGAGTTCGGCGATTCCCTTGACGATGTTCGGGTACTTGAACAAGGGGCTCGGCACGCTCGCGTAGACATGACCCTCGGGACCTACCACGTCGGCAAACAGGCGGCTGAAGTAACCCGCGCCGGCCGCATAGTCGGCGATCTTGTCGCCGGGCTTGAGGCCCGCAAATGCCAGCGTCTGCGCGGGCTTGCGATTGACGTCGCGCGCCGTGTCGGACGCGGGTCGCGCAGGGTCGGCCACGGCGGCGGCAATTGCCGCGTCGGGCGGGGAGGCCGCGGCCGCGTGCAGCAATGGACTCAAAAGCATCAATGCCAGAGCGGCGCTGCTGCGCGCGGTGACCTCATGTAACATGCGGGATTCTCCGGCCCGTGGACTATGGGGCCAAACAATAGGCGGTGCGGGTCCCGCGCTGAAGAACCACTTCCAAGAAAAGTAGCTGGTCCACTTTTCAAAATGAGCGCGTTGCAGCCCCTGTTCGAACTCGACCTTGCTGGCAAAGGCTCGCGCGAATCCGCCCGCAATCTCTACCGTCAATTGAAGGCGGCGATTCTGGACGGCCGGCTGGCGGCGGGCGCCAAATTGCCGCCCTCGCGACGCTCGGCGAGTTTTTTCGGCGTGTCGCGAAATACCGCGATCGAGGCCTACGAAAAGTTGGTGAACGAAGGCTATTTGTTCACCCGGCCGGGCTCGGGTACGTATGTCGCCGCGAAAATTCCGGCGCCGCGGCGGTTTTCTCCGGTGAGCGACGACGCTGCCGCCGACCCGCGTTTGAACGCCTTCTGGCTGCGTCCCGAGGTGACGGCGGCGATTGGTTTCTGGCGCGATCCGCCGCCGGCGCAAGCTCGGCGCTCGAAGGTTTCGCCGGTCGATTTTCGCCCGGCGTTGGTCGACTCGCGGCTGTTTCCGTTCGACGTATTTCGCCGCGTGAGCGCGCAGCAATTGCGCGCTCTGGAGCGCAAGCCCGCGAGTTACAAGAGCGCGCAGGGAAACCAGGGCAATTACTCGCTGCGCGAGGCCATCACCCGGCATAGCGCCGTCACGCGTGCGGTCGCCTGCAGCGTCGACGACGTACTGGTCACGTCGGGAGCGCAACAGGCCTTCGACTTGCTGGCTCGCGTACTGGTGTCGGGCGGCAAAACCCTCGTCGCCATCGAAGATCCGGGGTATCCGCCCATGCGAGTCGCGTTTGCCGCGGTGGGCGCGCGACTCGTGCCGGTGGCGGTCGACGAGGAAGGATTGGTCGTCGAGCAGCTTCCGGCCGATGTCGGCGTCATTTGCGTATGCCCCTCGCATCAATTTCCGTTGGGAGTGTCGATGTCGGCGCGCCGGCGCAAGGCCTTGGTCGAGTTCGCCCGCAGCCGCGGCGCCGTCATCGTGGAGGACGATTACGACGGCGAATTTCGCTATGATGGCAGCCCCTTGGAAGCGCTTCGAACCCGCGCGGCTGCCGATGTCGTGTTCTATGTCGGCACATTCTCAAAGTGCATGCTGCCCGCGCTGCGGCTCGGATTCATCATCGCGCCGCTCTGGGCGATGCGCACCTTGATCGCCGCCAAGAATTGCCTTGACTGGCATTGCTCGACGCCCGTGCAAATCGGTGTCGCGGCGTTCATCGCGCAGGGCCGTTTGACCTACCATGTGCGCAAAATGCGCAGCCTCTATCAGGAGCGCCGCCGCTTGCTGTTGACCGCCCTCGGCCAAGACTTTGCCGAGTGGCTGAGTCCGATCCCTTCGTTTTACGGCATGCATGTCGCCGCGTTCGCGCGAGCATCGCTGGATCTCGACCGAGTGGCGGAAGCGCTGCTGCAGCATCACGTCAAAATCCATTCGCTCGCGAGGTATTACCTCGGGCCGTCGAGACCCGGGTTGATATTCGGTTACGGCGCCGCCGATCCGCAGGAGATCAGTCGCGGCTTGTCGGCGCTGCGCAAGGCCTTGCGCGGAATTTAAGAATGGCGGGCCGCGTGCGGCACGACTTTGGCCTGCAGCCAATTGCGAATTTCCAGCAGCCGCAGCGAGTCCTTGCGCATGGCAGGCCCGAGCCCATGCTTCCACAGCAAGGTGGCATCGGCCGGATTGGCCTGTAGCGCGCGCAGTTCGGCGGCGAACGCCGCAAGCGCCGCCATGTCCTTGAACATTTGCTCGGTGACCAGTGTCTCGCCGTAGCGCTCGGCCGCCGCTGCGAGGTCGCGGTAGTCGTATTCCGGGTGGTACTGCACACCCCAGAACGTACCTTGGGCGTGGGTGAACGACGCGGCCTGCAACCCGAAATCGTTTTCGGCCAAGATTTCGGCGCCCGACGGCAGCGAGGCGATTTCGTCGCGGTGAATGGCGGGCGCCTCGAAGGTCAGCGGTTTGCCCATGAACAGCCGATGTTCGCGCCCCGCGTCGCTCAGCACGATTCGTCGTGCGAAACCAAACTCGCGGCCGCGCGGATTGGCACGAACCTCGCCGCCGGCGGCGGTCACCGCCACCTGCAGGCCCCAACAGCTGCCGAAGAAAGGCAACCCGGCGGCAAATACGGCTTTGGCGAGCTCGACCTGGCGCAGCACGGCCGCCCCGCCGTTGTAGATATTCAGCGCCGATCCCGTCATGGTGACGCCGTCATAGCTGTCGAGCGCCACGCCCGGCGGCAACGAGGTGCCGTCGGCAGCGGTGAGGATGTCGACACGCAACGACGCGTCGATTCGCTGCAGCACTTGGGCGTAGCCGGTTCCCGAGTCGTACCCGAGCGCGGCGTTCTGCCGGGCGCGAATCTCGGCGACGTTGCCGTCGATGACCAGAATCCGTGGCCCCGTCACGCGGCGCTTTCCACGGCGTCCAGCCGGCCGCTCACGGCAGCGCGAAAAATGTGCTCGAGCTGCGCGGCCGAAACCGGAACGGGATTGCCGCCGGCGGACGGATCGATCGCGGCTTCGCGGCCAATGATGTCGGCCTTGTCGAGGGTGACGCCGATCTCCGCCAGCGAATGCGGTATGTCGAGTTCGCGCCGCATGCGCATCACTTGCGCGAGGAAGCCGTCGAAGCCGCGCGCCGGCAGATCGAGCACGCGTGCAATGGTGTCGGCCTTATCCGCGATGGCGTTGCGGTTGTAGGTCATGACATACGGCAAGATCACCGCATTGGTCAGTCCATGATGCGTATTGAACCAGGACCCGACCGGGTGTGCGATCGCATGCACGCCGCCGAGGCCTTTCTGAAAGGCGGTCGCGCCCATCGACGCCGCGGCCAGCATTTGCGCGCGGGCCTCGATGTCCTGGCCGTTGGCGCACGCGCGCGGCAGATACTCGTGCACGAGCCGCATGCCCTCGAGCGCCACGCCATCGGCGAGAGGATGAAAGCCGGGTGCGCAAAACGCTTCGAAGCAATGCACGAAGGCGTCGATTCCCGTTGCCGCCGTGATCGTGCGTGGCAGGCCGACTGTGAGTTCTGCGTCCAAGATCACGACCTGCGGCATCATCTTCGGGTGAAAGATGATTTTTTTCTGGTGCGTTTCCTCGTTCAGAATCACGCCGGCGCGTCCGACTTCGGAGCCGGTGCCGGCGGTGGTCGGAACCGCGACCACGGGCGCGATCCCGGCAGGGTTCGCGCGCGTCCACCAGTCGCCGACATCTTCGAAATCCCAGAGCGGCCGAGTTTGGCCCGACATGAACGCCACGACTTTGCCGGCATCGAGGGCGGACCCGCCGCCGAACGCGATGACGCCATCATGGCCTCCGTCACGATAGGCGCGCAGGCCCGCTTCGACATGGCGGCTGGCCGGATTGCCCCGGACTTCGCCGAACAATGCCGAGTCTTTCACCGCGGCCAGCGCGCTCTTGATCATTGGCGCCGCGGTCAGGCCTTCGTCGGTGACGATCAGCGGGCGCTTCATGCCGACGAGCGCGCACGCCGCGGCGAGTTCTTGGATCCGGCCGGGGCCGGCCCAAATCGTGGTGGGATAATTCCAATTGCCGCGCAGCGCTGGACTCATAGAGTGACCTTGAAGTGATAGGACTTGGGCCGAGTCATTTGCTCGAAACCGAGGCTCGACAATGTGCAGCCGCGTCCTGAATGTTTAACCCCGGTCCACGCCAATGCCGGATCGAGGTAGTCGCA
>Ga0182030_10012449_pt1 | contig 17027 bp, 12 predicted proteins | sample 812S3MmetaG_FD_121299 | JGI IMG/M metagenome (GOLD analysis project Ga0182030, IMG submission 121299) | Permafrost microbial communities from Stordalen Mire, Sweden - 812S3M metaG (Illumina Assembly) | ecosystem: Environmental > Terrestrial > Soil > Wetlands > Permafrost | place: Sweden...
GCCCAACCAGACCTCAACCGCCCCACCATGGAAGTCGACATAGCCTGTGCCGGCTTCGGCCCTGCCATGGGCGGTTTTCTCTCGACCCTCACCCGCGCCTGGAATGAAAACCCCGCCGACCCCGCTTTCGAAAGCAAAGCCTCTCCCGGCATACCGCTCCAGATCCTCTGCTACGAGCGCGCCGACGACGTTGCCGCCGGAGTCAGCGGCGTAGTCACCCGCGCCCAGGGCATTCGCTCCACGTTCCCAGCCCTCAACACAGCCGAAATCCCCATGGCGGTTGAAGTAGCCGAAGAGCGCGTCTTTTATCTACTCGACCCAACCGGGGCCAGTCGTCGCTCTGCGCTCTTGCGTCTCGGTGATGCACTGCTGCGCGCAACAGGCCGTCTCGTTGGCCTCAAAGACCACGCCTTCGAACTGCCCTGGACACCTGGCTTCCTTCACAAGCACGGAGGCCTGGTCCTTTCCATCGGTCAGTTCAACCAGTGGGTCGCCGCGCAACTTATGTCCACCGGCCTGGTACAAATCTGGCCCGGCACACCCGTAAGCGAGCCGCTTTTCGACGAGACAGGCCCGAAGAGGAAAATCGCCGGCCTCCGCCTCGTAGATCAGGGCGTAGACAAATCCGGAGTCGAAACCGACGGCTTCATGCCCGGCATGGACATTCGCGCCAGCCTCACCGTCGTTGGCGACGGCCCGGTCGGCGCAATCTCTCAATCCATCGACCGGAAGTTCGGTCTTCCGCCCGGCCACAGCCATCGCGAATGGGCCCTGGGCATGAAGTTCGTCATCGAACTGCCTGAAGGCTCGGCCCTCAAGCCCGGCACCGTCTGGCACACCTTCGGCTACCCCGAGCCTGAAATCTTCGGCTTCCTCTACGTCCATCCCGACCACCTCGTCTCCGTCGGGATCTTCGTCCCCTCCTGGCTCAGCGACCCCTCCCGCACCGCCTATCGCTATCTCCAGCACTACATTCAGCACCCCGCCCTCTGGCCTTATCTGAAAGATGGAACCCTGCGCTCCTGGGGCGCAAAGTCGCTCGAAGAATCCGGCCAGCACGGCGAGCCCTTCCTCACAGGCGACGGCTACGCCCGCATCGGCGAATCCTCCGGTTCTACAAATATGCTCACGGGTTCCGGCGTAGACGAAGCCTGGACCACCGGCACGCAACTCGGCGAGGCCGTCATCGAACTCCTGCGCGCCGGCAAGCCCTTTACGCAGGAAAACCTAGCCGCCACCTACGAAACCCGCCGCCGCGCCAGTTGGGTTGAGCGCGGCGCGCATGAAGCCAGGAACGCCCGCAACGGCTTCCACGGTGGAATCGTCAAAGGAATGCTCGGCATGGCCCTCTCCGGCCTCACCAGCGGCCGCCTCTCGTTCCACGCCCACATCTCTCCCGCACACAAGCAGATACGTTCCAAAGCCTCGCGCCTCAAGATAAAGAACGGCGCCGTCCTGGCCCTTGCCAACGGCCGCCCGCTTCACGAAGCATTGCTCACTGCCTGCGGCTGGCCCGAGATTCCCTTCGACGGCCGCCTCTTAGTCACGCAGCAGGACGCGCTCCTCATGGGTGGCAAAGTTCAGGCCATGCCCGGTTTCGCCGATCACGTAGTCTTCCGCGATGCGGCCCTCTGCATTGCGTGCGATGAAAAGACCTGCATCTCCATGTGTTCCGGCCAGGCCATCTCGCTTGGTGAAGACAACCTCCCCACCTTTGAGCGCGAAAAATGCATCCACTGTGGCGCCTGTCTCTGGAACTGCGGCCATTCCGCGGACGGCGTCCACGCCAACATCGACTTCCGCGCCGGCGCCGGCGGCCTTCACTCCGCCGAAAACTGATCGAACAGCTTTCAGCCATCAGCTTTCAGCTCAATGCGCTGTAGTCGCTTTCGAATGATTTCATTAAGCGGGCACAGGAGAAAAGTTACCGATGGCGCAGAATGTCCACGACTTGATTGTTTGGCAGCGAGCTATTGAATTGACTGTGTGCATCTACAAGCTAACTCGGTCATTTCCCAAAGATGAGTTGTATGGTCTGACATCACAGATGCGCAGAGCGAGTGTATCCGTCGCAAGCAATATCGCTGAAGGTCGAGGCAGACTAAACTCTGCTGAATTCCGCCAGTTTCTCGGCATATCGCAGGGATCGATTTTCGAACTGAAAACCCAACTACTTGTCGCTCGACGGCTGAAGATGGCAGACGAACAGCCGCTGATAGAAGCGGATTCCCTTAGCGAAGAGGTCTCAAAGATGCTCGCGTCGTTCATCGAGAAACTTCGACCCGCACAGAAAAAGCTGAGAGCTGAAAGCTGAGAGCTGAGAGCTGAAAGCTGAGAGCTGAGAGCTGAAAGCTGAAAGCTAGTCAACTAGGAGCTAACAAAATGCCAACGCCACTCCACATCGTAGTTTGCGCCGGAATCGTCCCCGATCCCCTGCAAACACTGGAACCCATCACCACCCCCGCCGGTCCCGGCCTTAAGAACGAAATGGTCCTCCCCGCAGTCCTCGACCCCTGGGCCGCCAGCGCCCTCTACGAAGCCGCCGCCCTCGCCGCCAGGAATCCCGGCAGCAAGCTCTGGCTCGTGAGCCTGGGCCCCAAAGCCAAGCTGCAGCAAGTCATGATGACCATCGCGCAGAAAGTAGCCTTCGAACTGGTCCCCATCGACGGCCCCATCGGCGGATTCCCTGACGCCCACTCCACCGCCCAGGTCCTCGCCGAAACCATCGCCGCCCTCCCCGGCCTCGACCGCTCCAAGCTCCTTCTCTTCGGTGGATGGGAATCCGCCACCCGCGGTGCCGGCGTCACCCTTCAGTTAGTCGGCGAGCGTCTCGGCATCACCGACCAGTTTCAAGGCGTCGACCAGATCGAGCTGCGCGACGACGGCAGCTTCGAAGTCCTGGAGCGTGTTGAAGGCGGCAAGCATCAAGCGTCAGTCTGCGCCGGTGCGCCAGCAGTACTCGGCTGGGCCACCGGCAACCTGGCCGAGCCCCGCAACAACCCGCAAGTCGGCATGGCCAACATGCGCACCGTCATGCCGGCATTGCAAAAGGCCAAGCCAACCACACTGCCCGCAAACGGCCTTCGCTTCGTCTCCGTCGCCCTGCCCAAACAGCAGCGAACCACAAGAGTCGTCAAAGACCTTACCCCCGACGAAATCGCCGCGGAGCTAGCCGCCTGGATCGGAGCTGAATAATGGAAACCATCCTCGTACTTACACACGCAGACGACTCAGGCGCCTCTCTCACCAAGCCCTCGCTCGAAGCCGTAACCGCCGGCCTATCCCTCGCCGCCCAACTCCAAGCCCCGCTCACCATCGGCATAGTCGCCGTCGATCCCGCAACCGCCGCCAACACCCTGGCTTCCACAGGCGTCCGCCTCATTGCCGTCTCCGGTGAAGCATTCGCCCAGCCCCGCTACGCAACCGACGCCGCCGCCTGTGAAGCCCTCTGCCGCGCCGCCAACGCCACCATGGTCCTTGTCCCCGGCAGTTCGCGCTTTGCCCGTGTAGCCGCCGGAGTAGCGCATCGCCTCAACGGATTCATCGACACCCATATCACCGGCATCAATGCAGCGGCGGAGAACATCGAAGTCACTCGCTGGTTCTACCGTCAGCGCATCGAAGTGGTACTTTCTCGCGATTCCCGCCCATGGTTCGTTCTTCTCGATGCCGGAACCCACGCGCCGTTCATCGGCGAAGCAGCAGCGGCGATCGCGGAGCAAATCGCCGTTCAGCCCCCGACCATTCGCACCACCGTCGCCGGCCTGCGCGCGCCACAGCAGGGTGCGCAGACCATTCGCCCAGACGCCAGGCTTCTCTTCGTAGCCGGAGCCGGCTGGACCAAAAAACAGCCCGATGGCCAGACTCATGTCCCCGAGGCAGGCGATCTAATCCTCGGCCTTCTCCGCGCCACCTCCGCATCCCTCGGCAGCAGCAAATCCCTCGTCGACCAAGGCGGCGAAGGGAACTCCGTGCTTCCCTTTCTCACGCATCTGAACCAGATCGGCCAGACCGGCGCCACGCCCCGCCATGCCAAAGGCCTCTCCACCTGCTGTCACGGCGAGGAGCCGCACGTAGTAGGCTGGCGTTTCATCGCCGAACGCCGCGCCATCTCCCTCGACCCCAACTGCGGCTGGGCCCGAGGCAAAGCCGACGTAGTCTACGTAGCCGACGCCTTCCAGGTCATTGCCAAACTCAACGCGCTGCTGGAGGCCGCCAAGCCTTAGAATCTGGTCCTAGTATCTGGTTTTGCGCTCCAGGGCGCCATAATCGCTCTGTGCCCCGTCCATTCGCCTTTTTTCTGGCGAATGGGCGGGAAACCACGAACCCAATCCTGGATCTTCGAAAGGCTAGGGAAATTCAGGCGTGCAAGCGCCGTCTGCCCCACCGCAGGTGGCTCAAACCTTCAGCACCCCTGGAAGCGAGAGCGTTTCCATGATTTGCCTCATTGCGCTCTCGTTGCCTGCGATCTTCGCGAGCAGCGCTTTCTTGAGTTCGTCGCGTTTGGCGTAGAGCCGGAGCGGTTCCGGCGGGTTATGCAGCAGATCCTTCCCCACCAGCGCGCGCACGATGAACGGCATATACGACGAGTAGTCGCCCTGCATGCTCACCGTCTGCGTCCTGTACGTTTCCGGATTGATCTTGCCCCATGACACCGCTTCTGCCGGCGCGCACGACGACAAGCTCCCATCCGTTACGGGAGATGAGACGATCTGCGCATCGTAGTCGTACCCGCGAATGTTATCGAGGAAGAAAATCTGCGAAAGCATCGGTTCCGGCTGCAACGAGTAGTTTTTGGGAACGCCGCCTCCCAGGATCAGAATCGCCAGCGATTTCGCTTCCGACTCGAACAATCCCCAGTGATGGTAGGCGCAGGATTCGAACACGTCTTCGTGCAGATCGTAATCGAAGCCGTACTGAATCTTCCCCATCCGCGCGAGTGTCCAGAGCTTGACGGAATTCAGGAACAGGCTGCCGTCGGCAGGCGCTCCGACGAAGACCGGCAATTCCATCTCGGCACAGGTGCTCAGAAGGCCGGGCGCAACACCGAGCGCCTTTTCCCGCTCGCCATAATGCTTGCCGAGCAGGTAGTTGCGTTCGGTGGTCGTCATACGCTTCTGGAATTCAGGCCTCTGGAGTATTTCGGTCGTAACGGAGTCCTGGTCGAAGAGCACCTGTTCGTCGAAACCGGTATCGGCAACGCGGATGACGCCGTTTTCGCGCAGCTCGGCATCGTCGCCGAATGGATCGACCTCCCGAATCGGCCGCTCCACAGTCTTGCGCAGACAGTCGTGTCCGTCGTGGTAGCAGATTGCGTCGGTGACCGTCAGGTAAGCCGTGTTTGCCGCCCGGATGAACGGAATCAGCCACGCGCGATGCTGATCGGAGACCGTGATCGGTCCCGCGCAAGTCACGACCAGCGGAATGCGCTTCTCAATCACCGCTCGCATCGCATCGTAGACCCGTCGCAGATAGGCACCCCCAAAAGCGGGAAGAGCGGACAAAAACACTTCATTCAAGTCCTGGCATTCTGTAACCGGCTTTCCGGTCACTGCCGCGCCCATCAGTCCGTTTATCTTGGAACATTCACTCATTTGCAATAGCCCCCTATTTAGTCATCTCCAGTATCCAACATGCCCCCTTCAGGGCCGCCAGGGAGCCACCCACTCTGAGCTCGGATTTGTACCCAAAATTCATAATTCGGCCCGATCGATCGCAGCGCCGCTGATCTTCGACCACGCACTTGGCTGCTGGTCACCGCTCCTGCCCCGCTTTAAACTGAAGCAGGGAGTAAGGACGTGAAGCAATGGCTTTCGGCAGGTGACAGAGTACGGGTCTCTGATGACTTCTTCTGGGCTAAGGGCGCAACGGGGAGAATCTCAGCACCGCCGAGCGCGGTAACTTCGATCAGCGGCCCATGGGATCAAGGGCTCACCCGAGAAGAAACAAGCGCGCTCGGCGCAAATACTGTCTATTGGGTTTGGTTCGATGAGCCACAATTTGATGCAGATGGCGATGGACCGTATCGTGGCGGCTCAATTTGGGAAACCGCGTTGAAGATCATCACAGAGAATGCGAACTGATCCCCCAACGCAAATGCTGGGTGCCCCACCCTCGGCGCGTCTTTGTTCTTGCGCCTAGGGTGGGATACCACGAATCCCGTCCGGCCGTTTAGTTCTTCGGCAGCACCACGAACGGCCCGCCCATTTCGCCGCCCTCGAACGCCGTCTGCCCCAGCGCCGGAATCCCAATCTCCCACACCGGACCTGCCAACTCAGGCATTGGCCGCGCCTGGAACAGCTTCTTGCACTGCTTCGCCGTCCACTTCGCCCACCGCTTCGACTTCTTCCGCCGCGCGCTGTCGGTCGAAATTCCAGTTCCCGCATACATCTGCCGGTATAACTTCGACAGGAACATAAAAGCAATTCGGGCCCGCAAAGTCGGCGTGCAGGCGGACCGCTTCCAGATCGCTTTCCAGGTATAAAAGGTATCCCACACCTTCTGCGTCCGTTCACGAATCTCATCCGAACTCATCGTAGGATGTGGCGTAAACATCTTGGGCCTGACTTCGGTGGGAATCATCCAGTAGCGCGTAATCGGCACATCTCCCACCATCGTCGGATGCGTCGACTGCTCCTTCTCCCAGCGCCCAAAATCCACTGTCCCCGGAAACGGTGTCATCATCACAAACTGCGCGAACGTAACGCCCGCCTTCATCGCCATCGCCACGGTCGCGTCAAAGGTCGCCGGCCTGTCTGTAGGCAGCCCGAAGATAAAGGAGCCCAGCACATGCACGCCATGCGCCTTGAATGTCTGTAACTGCTTTGCCAGCGCCTCGCCGGAGTAATTCCAATCCTTGAAAACCGCCTTCAATCCTTCCGGAGTTACCGCTTCCACACCTACCAGTGCGCCCTTGATGTTAGCCTTCTTCATAGCATCCAGGTAACTCCCGTCTTCGCCCGCCTCCATGGTCATCTGCGTATAGAACACCATGTCCTTCGGCAGCTTGGCCAGCTCTTCCATCAACTGAAAGCGCTCCGAGCGAATCGTAGTGAGCTCTTCCAGTTTCGCCGTGTTACCCTGCTCCCGTGCCAGGCGAAGGTCGGTCAGCGTCACCGGATAGAAGTTATCGTCGGCCAGCGCAATAAACCGGAACCCCAGCCGCCGCAGCGTAACAATCTCGTCAATCACGCTCTGGAACTTCCGCTGCCGCGGCTTCTGCCCATCCGTCCGCCAAACGCTGCAAAACGAGCAATGTTTCGGGCATCCGCGAATCGTCTGCACTGAGGCCCACATATACTTCGCCGGGTCCATCAGGTCCCAGCGGGCCGCCAAAAACTGGTTGCCTTCAATCCGTCCGCCGTCGTAAACGCGCTCCGGCTTCCCCGCCAGGCAATCCCTCACCGCCCTGCCCCATGCAATGTCGCCGTCGCCCTTCACTACAGCGTGCCCCTCGCCGCGCTCCAGCGCTTCCTCGGGAAACAAGGTCGCGTGAATACCGCCATAGACCACCCACGCTCCCCGCGCGCGCGCCATGCGCCCCACCTGGTATCCGCGCAGCGCGTTCCCCGTATGCACACTGATGCCCACGATGTCGCCCTGTTGAATTGTCTCTGGGACAATCTGCTCCAGCGATTCATCCACCAGAATGGGGTCGCCCACTTCAGGAGGTGTAGCCGCCGCAAGCACAAAAAGCCAACGCGGCGTAATGACCGCGGTACCAAAGGAATTGTCGCTGGGATTGACCAGATGAACGCTCATACGATCCAACCTCTCTCGTTCTGGTGAAGCGGGCGGTGCGGGTAAATTGGCCTCAGAGAGCGAATTCGTAATCGGTCGAATCGATGGCGGAATTTCAAATCCTCATGATGGGCGATGCCGAGTTTTTCCCGTTGGACAGTTATGCCGATTCTACAGCCTCACCCCTTGACGAGGTGATCAAAATTGCACACATTTGGTGCGAGTGAACATAAGTTCAGACAATCTTCGCAGTCCTGCCGCTTTTCTCGCCCGCACTCCGACACCCAACCAGCCCCCGAAAGCCAGCCAAGCCCCAGACGTGTTCGATTCCGGACGCCTGCATCCGCGAACGGACATAACAGCCAGTGCCGTGCCATTTCTTGCCATCGCTATGTCACTTGAAAAAAACCAGTTAGCCGTCCACCACTTCGGCCGCTGGCATGCACATTGCATTCTAACGGATGAAGCATAGGGAGCGCTGGCCCCAGCACAAATACTCCGTGCCCCATCCATTTGGCGGGTGGCCCACCTTTGGACCAGCCAGCACCGCGGGTGCCCCGTCCTTTCCACAGTCTCATCGAGGAAACGGTGGGAAACCACGAACCTCGATCCGCCAGTCACATCAACCCAACCGGGCATCAACGGGCGGCGACCGCCCAAATCACGCACCGGCCCCGACGCATTCCGCTCTCTCCCAACCGGTCCCGCTCACTGTCCCGAAATCGTCACACTCCCATCGGAAGTATGAATCGTCAGCGGCACGCCTCCGGCATTCAAATGGCCCCGCAGGGTATGGCCCGAGCTATGCCCCGAGTTATACCCTTCCATCGTCAACGGCAACGAGCAGTTGATCCCTCCGTCGCTGGTTTCCACGTCCAGATCCACCGCCAGCGTCCGCGGCAGCTTCACCCGCACCTGCCCATCGGACGTCTCGATCCGCGAAGCTGTGTTCAGTTGCGTGCCTTCCGCTAGCGTCACGTCCAGACTGCCGTCGCTGGTATGCACCTGCAGCGCCGTAAACTTTCCTTCCACCGACACCTGTCCATCCGACGAGCGCGACTCCAGCGTTCCCGTCACATTATGAATCTTGATGGAGCCATCGCTGGCCGTCAACCGCACCGCGCCGCCCACATCCTCCACATCCACCGATCCGTCGCTGGTATGCAGTTGCAGACTCCCCTGCACTCCGGAAACTCTCAATCCACCATCCGCCGTCCGTGCTTCCAGGTCCAGCGAAGTCGGCGTCTCCACCGTCACCCGCGGCTCGTGCACATTCCCTAACGAGAAGTGAATGCCCAGGTGCGGCTTCTCTTTCAGTTCGAAGTTCACATGGTCGCCGCTCTGGAACTCGTTCAAAGTAAAGTCCCCCGGCTTGCGGTCCCGCCACTCCACGCCAACCCGCACTGCGCGGCACTCGCCGCAGGAATGCACTTCAACCGACGCATCGCCTGAACTCAAGGTCACCGAAGCCCTCCCCGAAACCGGATAGGACTTCTGCCAATCTCCTCCGCCCGCCTGGGCAGATGCGCAAATGCCGGCCGTCAAAGCCAGCGCAGGAAGACAAATCGTGACAAGACGCACAGATCGCATGGTCATAACCTCTGCAGTGTTCTACGGACCCCGCTCGCAATTGGTTCCGGTAATTTTCTCCACCTGGCCGAGTCAAAGCTCGATGAATTCCCGCAAGAAAGTCCCAACAGTGCTTGACTTCCCGCCGCACACAGCGCATGATCAAGACCTCAGCAAGTAGAAAACAGGGTGTCTGCAGTAAATAATGGCACCCATTTGAGCAAAGTTGCTCAGCTTTCAGATTCGCTCTTTCAATAGAGTCCATCTGATGCACTTTCCTCTTGGTTCGTAAGATCCAACAGGGTTCCTCAAGATCGCGATCGGGTCTATGAAGTACCCCCAAAGCAGGAAAGCTGCCTCTTGAAGAGAAAGTTTGATCCAGGGTGGCAATCGGACAACCCGCCAACCTAAAGCAAACATCTCATCTGCGCGGCATTCAATAACGTACGCTCGACGCCAGGGCGAAAGCCCTCTGACAGGAAAGCTGTGCCTCAGCGTCGCGCTTGTGTCTTTTTTTTGGCTGTATGCCACTTGAATCTCAGAACCTGCAGAACCTACGAATGAATCGAGGCCGATATGCGTTGCGCGCTTTGTCTAGATCTGGAAGCGGCGTTTGAGGCTCGACGGAACGAATACATCGAGGCTAGCTCCCTTGCCTATTTCAGGGTCAGCAAGAAATTCGCTGCCTATATGAATGTAGAAATGGAGCGCGCATTGATCGAACTCGAAGATCACCGTTCCGCATGCCTTTCCGCCATGAACGAGTCTGCACGTTTACCTGTCGTCTCTGAGCTTTGCTTGAAGCATAAGGAAGCGTTCCGAAGGCACCCCGTCGGAACAGCAGCTTGACCAACCAACGAACGGGAAAAACAAACGACCCGTTTCGAACCCCTATATACCGCTCCCGGCGGGCACCGTTTAACCCGCAACCGAGCAATTGGAGCTAAGATGAACCTTCTCAAGGGAAGAGATGCAATGAATCATCGATCAGTCAATCGATGCGCGACTCAGAATGCGCCCCGGCCCGCAGGCCGACCCGAAGGAACCCGGATCTCAAAATCCAAGACCGAACCCAAGACCGAAACAAGACGCACATTTCTTGAAGACTTCAACATGGAGCATTGCTGCACAGGCGTAAGCGCCGCTTTGATGGCATTCTCCGCCAGTTCAGACTCAGCGGAAGCAGGTGCGTCCAGAAAAGCGTACGCGCACCCCACCAACCCACCGAGTTGCATCTACCTGGGCTGAACGATGCCATGTAACACCTGAGCCGCCGCGTCGCTCAAGGCCCCGCGGCGGTTCCGGGCCCAACTTGAGGTCGCGAGCGTCATCGCACCCGGCTGCATTCCTCCGCCGGAATGGCCACCTGCTCCACAATCTCCAGCCCAAATCCCTCCAGCGCAGGAATATGCATCGGCGTGTTCGAGAGCAGCCGGATCCGCTGAATCCCCAGGTCCGATAGAATCTGTCCCCCCAGTCCAATCGCACGCAGAATCCGTCCCGTCCGCGCCTGAGCTCCCTCGCGTGCCCGCAGTTCCTGGTGCAGAATCAGCCGGCCGGCGCTGGACTCCTGCCCGCCGTGCAACACCACGCCCCCGCCCGGGTCGAATGGCCGCGCCTCCGCCGGTGTGCGCTCAATCTCGAATCCGCGCGAGGTATTGTGCAGGTAAATCACCGCCCCGCACCCCGCCTCCGCAATCATCCGCATGGACTGGTCCAGCGTCTCCCGGCAGCGGCAATCCGCGGCAAACACGTCCCCTGCCGTACACCGCGTATGAACCCGCACCAGCACAGCATGAGGACATGGAGTCCTAAGCGCCACCTGTGCAACCCCCGCTTCTCCAGCCATCCCATCTCCATCCAGCGAATCGGCCACTCCAATCGCCGGGCCGCTGTTAAATGCCGGACAATCCGTGCAAAGATCGCCTCTTACCAGCGCAATGTGGCTTTCTCCGCCGTTCACCTCGCTCTCGTACGCGATCATGCGGAACTCGCCCCATTTCGTCTGAATGCGGCTCTCGCCGGCCCGCACAATATAGCGCTCGTTCCTCAGCCTGTACCGGATCAGCTCGGCCACCGTAAGAATGAGCAGCCCATGTTCGCGGCAAAACGGGATCAGATCCGGAATCCGCGCCATCTCCCCATCGTCGCGCATGATCTCGCAGATCACGCCCGACGGATTCAGCCCTGCCAGCCGCGCCAGATCCACCGATGCTTCTGTCTGGCCGGCCCTTACCAGCACCCCGCCCTTGCGCGCGCGCAGCGGAAAAACGTGTCCCGGTCTCGCCAGGTCCGTGTAGCTCGATCGGGGATCAATCGCCGTCCGAATCGTATGCGACCGGTCGGCTGCCGAAATCCCCGTCGTCACGCCTTCGCGCGCCTCAATCGTCTCTGTGAACGCGGTCCCAAACCGCGAAGAGTTCTGTTGCGTCATCGGGAACAGCCGCAGGTAGTCCGCCCGCTCCTCGGTCAGCGTCAGGCAGATCAGCCCTCGCCCGTATCGCGCCATGAAGTTAATCGCCTCCGGCGTCACGTGTTCCGAGGCCAGCGTCAGATCGCCTTCGTTCTCGCGATCCTCGTCGTCTACAACCACAACCATTCGCCCGGCGCGTATCTCCTTGAGCGCGCCCGGCACATCGGTAAATGGAGCTTCGAATGTACGCAAACTATTAGGCATATCGTCCCACTCATTCTCGCCTATCCCCGCCACAAACAGCAAAGGCGTAAGCAGGACTTGTGTCACGGCGCGATTTCAGTCGAAAAGACGCGGAGATTCGGCTCAAAGTAACAGGCATCCGCCGGCGTTGCCGGCCCATGGGACATGAAACTGGGTCCCATCCTCGGCGCGTCCTTGTTTTTTGCGCCTAGGGTGGGTTCGCACGAACCTGGACACCCTCATTTATTTTCAACAACTTACTCTCTTGTTTCTTCCTAGTTACCCACCGGTACGGACCGGGCCGATCCCTGACAGATTGAACCGATTCCCCGCAGCATCGTGCATTGACTTCACGGTACCAGATATCGAGAAACAATCTGCAAAGTTCCCTATTACGTTTCCGACGACTTCAAATCGAGTGTTTCAACGCAAAGCGGTTTGCGGGCGTAGAGAAGAAATTCGCGGTTCCCTTCCATGCCGGTGATTGGCGACGGTATGGTCTCGACCACCTCCCAACCAATCGAATGAACGCAATCTGCAACTCTGTCGATGGCTAATCGATGCCCTTCGGGGTCGCGCACTATGCCTCCCTTGCCGACATGGCCGCGGCCTGCTTCAAACTGCGGCTTGACCAGGATGACCGCCTCCCGCAGCCCCGGCGCTGCCGCCAACACTGGCCCGAGAACCAGCGTTGCGGAGATGAATGAGACATCCATCACGAGCAGAGTCAGTTCCGGCGCGCCAGCGGCGGCCAGCGCGCCTGGTTCGAGGAGGCGGGCATTGGTGCGCTCCACCAGCCGGACGCGCTCGTCATTGCGCAGCTTCATGGCGATTTGGCCGAACCCTGTATCGACTGCCGTTACGTGGGCCGCGCCGTGTTGCAGCAGGCAATCGGTAAATCCGCCGGTCGAAGCTCCTATGTCGAGACACTGCCGCCCGCTCACGGCGATCTGCCAGTGTTGCAGGGCCGCTGCCAGCTTGAGTCCACCGCGGCTCACGTAGGCCTGTTCCTCGCCAAGCAGCCGGATGGGCGCGTCGCTGGCAACGGCGGTTCCGGGCTTGTCTATTTTTTGCTCACGTACCAAAACGCGGCCGGCCAGAATCAGCGCGCGGGCACGCTCCCGGCTGGGGACAAGTGCCCGTTCCACCAGGACCAGGTCCAATCGCATTTTGTTCACAGCGGGCTTCTTTTCCAAGCGCTTCCCCTTCGCAGCCTCAAACAGCAAGGACCACTCCGGTTGCGCGGAATGGTCCTTCGTCCCTGTCCAGCTCAAATTCCAGGACGAATATAACTATGGCAGCGTGCGGCAACTGTCGATGGATGCCGACTGAATGGCTCCTGGGAGGTCTGGCAGGTAGCAGGGCTGTCCGTATCCAGGCCGGCGGCTGACTGTGTTGTTATTGCCCGCGGTTCCGTTCTGCGTGGTCACGCGCACATCCACGATGTTGCCTTCCACCAGAATTGTGGTATCCACGATGTCCAGATCGGTGCGAAGGATGGTGAGGTAGGGGCTGTCCGGCGAAGCTACATAGACTTTGCCTTGTTCGGAGTTCTGGGTCGAAACCACCGTGCGCGGATGCCCTGTCACAGCCAGCGTTCTTTCCACCGTATGGCTGCTCAGGGTCACGATTGTCACGGTCTGGTCGGTCTGGTTGGCGGTGTAGGCGCGGCTGCCGTCGGCCAGGACGGTTACAGAGGCGGGATTGTTGCCCACTGGAATGGTAAAGGTGGTGCCGAAGGTTGCGCTGTCGTTGCCGTATTCGTCTTCGCTGACGTCGATCACGCTGATGGTGCCGCCGTCGTAATTAGCCACGATCAGTTGAGCGGTAGCGGCGTTGTATTCGGCATATACCGGGCCGGCCGTTGCGGTCATCCCGGTGGTGCCGTTGGGAGGATTTCCAGTTGCCCCATTCGCGGGACTGCCGGCGGCTACGTAAGCGGCGCTCAGTGCGCTCACAGCGTTGAGCGAGAGAGGCAGAATGGGGTGGCAGTTTACTGTTTGCCCACTCTGATTGACGAATGGCGTGCATTGGTTCAGCGTGTTGTTCTGCGAGTTGATCACGGTTACAGTGTCGCTGCCGCGGTTCAGTACGAAAAGCCGCTTATTGTCGGGGCTTTCGACAGCAAACACCGGGCAGACGCCATTCTGCGTCCCCCCCGCGCTGTTGGCGGGATTGTAGGGGTCCAGCCCGATGGCACTTGAAACCGTATACGTCGAGAATTCCATGCCGTTGACCACACCGTTTGTTCCGGCCTTGGAAGGTGAGTTGTTGCACGATACTCCGGTGGCAACGTTGCCCTGGCTGAGAGCGAAAAACCGCTGGCTGTTCAAGCCGGGGCCCACGATCATTACCGGCGTGGCCTGCACAGGAATGGACAGTTTGAACGATTGCGGAAACCCGGTGAAAACGTCCGCTTCGTTACCACTCAAATCCGCCGCAAAAAGTCCGGTCGAGGGCGAGAACAGGTTTACAAGCTGTGCGGTGGAAGGCACAGTCGTATAATCCACCTGCTTGGCCTGGAGATTCTGGGAAATTGGGAAATTGCTCCAAGTGCCATCGCTGTTGATGGTGTAACCGTTGGAGCCGGTTTCATCGATGGTGAACGTGAGCGGACCGGGACCGATGGGCGCCAGCGCCAGAACCGAGTCACCGGCATAGTCGATGACGGTTGCAATGCCTGGCGTAGTGGGCGACGGCGCCGAAACTACCACCGCAAGGGACTGGGGTTGTGCGGCTGGCCCGCTTGGCGTTACGGGCGTGACGACGGGCCGATAGTTGCTGCCGCAGCCGGCAATCAGGGCCACGGTGGCAAGCGCCGCGCCCCCTTGAACCAACCGCGTGCGCGCCTGGCCTAAATTCATGGGATAAAGCCTCATTCAGTTTGTTTCCTGCTTACTCAAGTGATTGTAAATCAGGCAGCCGGGGGTTAGACGGTTGCGGGGGGTGGAAAGGTATCGGCGTGGTTTGGCTGTGGGCATGTGGTGCTTGCCGGTTGGTCTTCCAAAGACAACGAAGGAGATTTCGGAAGGCGATTGGGCGTCTGGAAAGAGAGACCGCAGGGGCTGAACAGGCAGCGGAAAAACTTCCGTCGGAGGGAGGCAGGGGGTTCAACCCCCGCATAACGCCAACAGAATGGATGCCGGCTTTAGCCACGGACGGGCTCTTTCCGCCATTTTCGACCGAACTCCCGAGTTTTTCCGCAGCCTGTAAAGCCGAGGCCTAATTTCGCCACTAACGTACGGGATGAATCCCGCACCCTTCAATGTGCATAGTTTCTGGGCTGGTTCAGAGGGTAGGATGGGGCGTGGCTCAATCGAAACTCATCTGGCAATCGAAGCTTGTTCTGCTCCTCGTGCTGCCTTGTGCAGGAGCCGGTTTGGTGCTGCAAACCCACTGGTGGGCGACCCAATTCCTTTCCGTGGCTATCTGGTCGATCGGGCTTAGCCTGCTGCTGGCTTTGGTGGTTCTGAAGCTGCGGGCGGCTACGCTGGCGGGCGCATTTACTGGAGCAGTCATCACGGCCAGCTTGATGTTTTCTACTGTGACTTTTCCCTATAAGCCTTGGCAAACGGCGCTGCCGCCGGTCTTGGCGGTTTCTCTGCTGGCATGGATTGCTACCCGGCTTGGGCGCGAAAAGAAGGAGCGCCTGGGGACAGCTGAGAAACGGCATGGGCGGTCGGCGGCGCAGGTGGCGGCGAACCTGGGAGTGGCGGCGATCGTTTGCTTCGACCTGGTGCAGTCGTGGCTCATCGATACGCATTGGTTTTCCTCCGCGACGCTTGTGCCTGTAACTTTGATCGCGCCTTGTCTGGCTGCGTTGGCGGAAGCTGCCGCGGACACCGTTTCTTCTGAGATTGGGCAGGTGCTGGGCGGCACGCCGCGAATGATTACCACTCTTCGAGTTGTCGATCGCGGGACCGATGGAGCTATCAGCTTGGTGGGCACACTCGCTGGAGTCATGGCTGCCGGGGTTGTTGCTGGGATTGGGACTTGGGCGATGCGGGGCAGCTCCGGCGTGTTCTGGGTTAGCTGCGCCGGTGGGGTCTTTGGGCTGCTTTTCGATAGCTTGCTGGGGGCTACGCTGGAGAGACGCGGATGGTTGAATAACGATGCCGTGAACTTCTTGTCTACGGCGAGCGCGGCGGGGTTTGCGCTGGGGTTGCTAGCGGTTTTGCCGCATCCAGGGGTGGGGTAGGTTCGTGGTCTCCCACCCTTTCCGCAGGAAAAAGCGGAAAGGATGGGGCACCCATCTGTGTTGCTACGCCGCCAATTCGGCATCGCGCCTTAGTGCAGATGCAGCCGCCATAGCGTGTAGCTGAGGATTTCGTGCTCGATGCGCTCGGTCTCGGCTGAGCCGCCTTCTACGGCTACACGCGGGCGGGGCGAAGTCAGGACATTCAGGCCTTCGGCGGCGCAGATTTCGTGAATGCGGAACATGTGGGTGCCGTCGCTGACGATGACCAGACGCCGCAAACCATTCGCACGGGCAATGACTGCGATTCTCCGCGCCGATTCTTCCGTATTGCGGCTCTCGGTTTCGGCGATGATGGCTTCTTCCGGAACACCCTGGCCTTCAAGGTATTCACGGCCGACTGCGCCCTCTGAGAACTGGTCGCCGCCGTTGCCGCCCAGCGTTACGATCAGTGGCGCAATGCCGCGATGGTAAAGCTCCAATGCGTGGTCCAGCCGCGCGCGGTAGACCGGGGAGGGTTTGCCGTCGTACTCCGCCGCGCCGAGAACACCGATCGCGTCAGAGGGAGCAGCCTGGTCCTGCGATGCGTAGCTCTCGATTTGCCAATAGACCCAGCGGCACCAGGCCAGCACCGCGACAACCAGGGCCAAAAACAGCAGCAGCGTTACGCGAAAGAAAAAACTACGGATTTTCGACCCACGCGGCTTCGAGTTTGCACGGCTCATGCGCACCCTCTCACGGTGAACTCAGCGCTGCAGGACCATGACGATTTCGTGCGTGGGAATGGCGCCTTCGCGCAGAATTTCCCAGCGCCCCGGTCCCAGCGAGAGATCGACAATCGTGGTCGGTAGAGAATGGCCGGTTGGA
>Ga0182030_10012450_pt1 | contig 17026 bp, 12 predicted proteins | sample 812S3MmetaG_FD_121299 | JGI IMG/M metagenome (GOLD analysis project Ga0182030, IMG submission 121299) | Permafrost microbial communities from Stordalen Mire, Sweden - 812S3M metaG (Illumina Assembly) | ecosystem: Environmental > Terrestrial > Soil > Wetlands > Permafrost | place: Sweden...
GAACACGACGGTTGCGCCACGGATCACATCATCTTGCATGTTATGGACGATGTTCCCGTCCTTGGCCGGCGTCAGATCTGCAATCATGTGGCGGATGTTCGTGGAATAGAGCATCGAGGACTGGGCCGCCATGCGGCTCGGGAAATCCGTGTAGCCGATGATCACGACGCCGTTCTGCGAGACGATGCGCCGATCCGCGACCGTCAGATCGCAGTTGCCGCCACGCTCGGCCGCAAGATCAATGATCACGGAACCGGGCTTCATGGCCGCCACCATATCGGCCAGCCACAACTTCGGCGCATCCCGGCCCGGAATCAGCGCCGTCGTAATGACAATGTCCATGGCGGGCGCGAGTTCGCGAAACTTCTCGAGCTGCTTTTCGCGAAACTGCGGCGAGGAGGGACTCGCGTACCCGCCGCTTGCGGGTCCGCCCTGCTGTTCCTCGATGAAATCAAGGAAGATGAATTGCGCGCCCATGGATTTGATCTGTTCGGCAACTTCCGGGCGCACGTCAAAGGCATAGGTGATCGCGCCGAGACTGACCGCCGTACCGATCGCCGCAAGACCTGCCACTCCGGCGCCAATGACCAGGACCTTGGCGGGAGGTATCTTGCCCGCGGCTGTCATCTGACCGGTAAAGAAGCGGCCGAAATTGTTGGCCGCCTCGATCACAGCGCGGTACCCGGCAACATTCGCCATCGAGGACAGCGCATCCATCTTCTGGGCGCGCGAGATGCGCGGGACCATATCCATGGCGATGACACTCGCGCCGGTCGCCTGGGCCGCTTCAAGGAGATGCCGGTTCTGGGCCGGATAGAAAAAGGAGATCAGGGTCTTGCCCTTTCCTAGCCAGGAAATCTCCTGCTCCTCCGGTGGACGGACCTTGGCGATCACATCTGCAATTCGATAAAGTGCCGCGGCGTTATCGACAACACTTACGCCCGCGGCGCGATAAAGTTCGTCAGAGAATCCCGCCAGTTGGCCAGCGCCCGTCTCAATGACGCACTGATGTCCAAGTTTTTGGAGCTGCAGGGCGCTGTCGGGCGTCATTGCGACGCGCGCTTCGCCCTGCGCAATTTCCGTCGGTGAGCCTATGTACATTCGAGAGCTGCCACCTTTGACGCAGTAATGTCATATCGGCTGCAGGCCGCCGCATTACCGCCCGCGCACAGCTCATGTGACCAGGATGCCATCATTTCCGGCGCCTGCCGCGCGTGAGGCGCTTGATTTCCCGCTGCCTGAAGCATGAGGTGATGTGGTCATTGACGATGCCAACGGCCTGCATCCATGCGTAGACGATCGTCGGTCCGACGAATTTGAAACCCTTCGACTTCAGGGCCTTCGAGATCTCCTCGGCGACCGGTGTGACGGCGGGAACGTCGCCCTGGCGCACGCGGTGGTTCTGTATGGGCGTGCCGTCGGCGAACTCCCAGGCCCACTTCGAGAAATCCACGCCTTGCTCGCGCATCTCCAGATAGGCGCGCGCGTTGCCGATCGTTGCGACGATCTTCGCTCGTGAGCGGATGATCCCGGCGTTACCGAGTAATCGGACCACGTCCCGTTCGGTGTAGCGGGCCACCTTGTCGGGATTGAACGATGAAAAAGCTGCGCGAAAATTCTCGCGCTTGCGCAGCACCGTGATCCACGACAAGCCGGCCTGGAACGCCTCGAGATTCAGGTATTCCCAAAGTTCGCGGCTGTCGTGAACCGGCACTCCCCATTCCTGATCGTGATAGGCCACATACGGGGGATCCACGCCAGGCCAGGCACAGCGTGTCCGGGTTGCTTTACTCACCATGTTCGTCCGACTCCGTGCGGTGTAAAGCGCTAGGATTGCGACGCCCGTCAGCACACAGGTCAATGGGCCGTGACGGGATTCGCGAAAGCGCTGCCGATTATGCCCGCCGGCTGGACTAGAATAAGGCTATGAACAACCAACAGTTACTCGCGCTGCGCGACGGTAACACGATTCCGCAGCTCGGGCTCGGCGTGTTCCAGACGCCTCCGGACCTGACCGCCGCGGTGGTCAAAATCGCTCTCGCCACAGGTTATCGACACATCGATACCGCGGCCATCTACGTGAACGAAGTCGGCGTGGGCGAAGGTCTGCGCATCTCGGAGCTGGCGCGCGGGGAAGTCTTCATCACGACCAAGCTGTGGAACGCGGACCAGGGTTTCGATGCGGCGCTCAAAGCCTTTGACCACAGCGTCAAGCGGCTGGGCGTGGATTACCTCGATCTGTATCTTATTCACTGGCCGTCGCCACGTCGCGATCTGTACGTGGAGTCCTGGCGCGCGCTCGCGCGTCTGCAGGAAGAGGGCCGCGTCCGTTCGATCGGTGTTTCAAATTTCGGTGCTGATCACCTCAAGCGCATCATCGATGAAACCGGGGTCACCCCGGTGCTGAACCAGATCGAGCTGCATCCTCACTTCCAGCAGCGCGCACTCATCGAGACGCACAAGGAGTTGGGGATTGCCACGGAGTCGTGGAGCCCGCTGGGGCAGGGCAAGGAACTCGCCGATCCGGTCATCGGTGCCATCGCCGCCCGCCATGGACGGACACCGGCTCAGGTCATCATCCGCTGGCACCTGGACGGCGGCCTGATCGTCATTCCGAAGTCAGTGACACCGAAACGGATTGCGGAAAATTTCGACGTCTTCGGCTTCACGCTGAGTGCTGCCGATATGGACGCCATCGCGAAACTGGATTCACCTGAAGGGCGCATCGGTCCCGATCCGGCGACCGCGAGTTTCTAAGGCTGCGTCAGCGGCCGAAACGCGACTACCACGCACAACCCGGGTTCTGCATCCGCAAGGACCAGCGTTGCGCTGTGCAATTGGGCGATGGCCGCGACCAGCGACAGGCCCAGGCCGTGGCCTTCCGCGGTGCGGCTGGTAGAACCGCGATAGAAGCGACGCGTCACCTTGTCGCGGTCCTCGGGCGGCACGCCGGGGCCGTCATCACTGACCGACGCCGCTATCCCGTCGCTCGCAGCCGCGAGGCTGAGCCGGATATGCGTACCGGCAGGCGTGTGCCGAAGCGCATTCTCGATGAGATTGCTGAACAGCTGCGTCAGCAGTTCCTCATCCCCGCGGATGGACAGGCCAGCCTGCAGATCGCGCGCGAGCGGATGCCCGCAATCCTCGGCCACCGGCAGGAACAACTGGTACAACCGCTCGAGAAGCCCGGAAATCGCGACGGGGGCGAAGGTCTGAACGCGCGTGCCCGCCTCGATCTGCGAAATCCGCAGCAGCGCGGAGAACATGGCCAGCAGCTGATCGGTGTCTTCGATGGCGTGTGAGATCGCGGCGGAATAGTCCGCGACGCCTGTCGCTTTTTCGCGGGCCGCTTCGAGCCTGTGCCGCAGGCGCGTCAGCGGCGTGCGCAGATCGTGGGCAACATCGCTGGACACCTGCTGCAGGTTTTCGAGCAGCGCGGAAATTTTGTCCAGCATTTCGTTGATGGCGCGGGCCAGGCGGTCCCACTCATCGCCGCGGCCCCGCAGCGGAATCCGTTCATTAAGTTTCCCGGAGATGACCCGCTCGCAGGTTTGGGTGATCGCATCGACCTGCGCCATGAACCGCCGGCCCAGAAACAGGCCGCCGAGGATGGAAAATACGCAGGTGCCGAGCGCGACCCAGGCGAAGGCGTGCAGGATCCGCTCGCGAGTGAAATACATCGCGGCCGTATCCCGGCCGACGTACAGTGTGATCGAATCGGTGAGTGCGGCGCAGCGGCCGAGCAGCATCTGCGGGTGGTGATGACCCGTCGGCCACGGCCGGGCCAGCATGAACATGCCACGACCGCACGCAACGACCGGCAGGTTGCCCGCCAGCACTTTGCCACTCGCGTCCTGGATGACCATGTAGGTTTCGGGCAGGAAATGATGTCGTAAGGCCGGTCCGGTTGCGGGCGTACCCAGGCGCTGCTGCACGACCTCGATCGCCTCGGCGACTCCCTCGGCCCGCAGGCCGTTGATGACGGTCGAGATATCGGATTCGTTGGCCGCAATCAGCGTTTCGCGCGCAGCGCCCGCGACGATCCACAGCACGGTGCCGATGAGCACGGCGGTCAGCGTCAGGAACACCAGCGCAAACAGCGCGGCGAGCCGGAACGACTCGGCCTTGAAGATTCTAATTTGTGGCAAGCAGCCGATACCCGGTGCCGCGCACCGTCTGGATGGCGTCGCTGTCGCAATTGGCGTTGAGGCGGGCGCGAAGCCGGCTGATATGACTTTCGACCACGCTGGTGTGGGGGTCGAAGTGGATGTCCCAGACATTCTCGAGCAGCATCTTGCGGGTCACGGCCCGATCCGCGTTGCGCACCAGGTACTCCAGCAGCCGGAACTCCTGGGGCAGCAGCTCGATCGGCTGCCCGCGCCGCGTGACCGTGCGCTGTACCAGGTCCATTTCGATGGATCCTGCGAACAAGCGGGACGCGGCGGGCGCCTGGCGCCGCGTCATCACCCGGATCCGCGCCAGCAACTCCTCGAAGGCGAAGGGCTTGATCAGGTAGTCGTCGCCACCGGCTTCCAGGCCCCGGACCCGATCGTCGATGCCGCTCATCGTCGTCAGATAGATGATCGGCGTGGCTTTGCGCAGGCGGACCGCCTTGACCAGCTCCAGGCCGTCCATGCCGGGGAGCATGCGGTCGACGATGATGGCGTCGAAGTCGTGACTCGTTGCCTCCCGCAGGCCCTCGATGCCGTCGCCGACGTGCACGACCTCGTAGCCCTGATCGCGGAAGCGCTCGATCAGGGATTGGGCCAGCTCAGCGTCATCCTCGGTCAGCAAGAGTCGCATGGCGGGCCGAGTGTATCAGTGGGTGCCGACCACCAGCACCGTGAACGAGTCGGGCAGTGGCGTGGGCCGCGGGTGCGGCTGTTCGGGCGTCGCAGCCGGGGCGGGGCCGAACTCGGCGGTGACCAGATAGACCCGGCCGGTGGCGGGATCCAGCGCCATGGTGCGCGCGCCGGCCTGCGTCTTCACCGTATCCAGAACGCTGTAGTGATCGGCGGACTCCTGACGGACCACCGTGAGGGTGCCTTCGCCGTTGGAACTGAACACCAGGTGGCGTTTTTCATCGTATGCGGCCGCATCGGGTCCCCTGCCGATCGGCACCTGGGCGACCTGCGCACCGCTTTCGCCGTTCGTGACCGCCATGACATTGCCGTCGCAGACCGAAAACAGCCGATGATGCTTGCGATCGATGGCAAGGCCGCTCGGGGAATTGCAGCCCGGCAGGGGCCACGTGGATTCGACGGCGAGCTTGCGGCTGTCGATGACTACCATCTGTCCCGGGTCGCTTTCGATATTCACGAAGATATGGCCCGCATGATCGTCCTGGGCAAATTCCGGTTTGTCCGGCACGGGGATCGTGGCGACGACCGCCAGGGTCGAGGCATCCAGCACCGTGACATCCTTGCTCCGGCCGTCGAACGTAAACACGTGCTTGCCCAGCGGGTCATACAGGATGCAATCCGGATTGTGCGCCGGCACCTTCACTTCCTGAATGGTCTTGAGGGTGTCGAGATCGAACACCGTCACCGAATCCGCCCGGCCGTTGCTCGTGAAGCCGCGATGCAGGTCGGGCGCCAGCGCAATGCCGTGAACGCCTTGCGTGTCGGGAATGGTGCCGAGGACTTTGCCCGACCGGGTGTCCACGACATCCACCTGCGTGCCGCGGCTCAAGAAGAGCCGATGCTGCGAATCGACTGTCAGGTAGTCCCAACCGCCGGCACCGCCGATCTTCCAGCGCTGCAGCACCTGCATTCCGGAGTCCGCCTGCGCAGTGGCGGCGGACACGGCTGTGACGATGGCGAGCGCGAGCACGGCGCCTATGGTCCTGGCAACACGTTGAGTGAACACGATGGTCTCCTTGGGTGTTCAGGCAGGGGAGGTCTGCCTCAAATATGCCCGGACCCTGTGTCTGGCGGGCTTACAAAGATGTACACATCGCCGGGTGCGAGCTTGATAGCCTCCATCCAATCAGCTTCATCGAGGGTGGAATGTTCCGGGGCGGCAACCATATGGCGACGGCGTGCGCAGTGTCGCTCCTGGCCTGCACCGGCTGCGCGCTGCAGGCCCCGAAACCGGTGGTCCCTGACGTGCCCGCCGCATTCGAGGACGGAACGCGCGGCGCTCGGGCGGATTGGCCGGGCAAGGACTGGTATCGCGGCTTTCGCAGCCCGGCACTCGATGCGCTGGTCGCGCAGGCCTCGAGCGCCAACCTCGACCTCGCGGCGGCAAGCGCCCGTGTTGCGCAGGCCGACCAGCGCGCCCGGCAGGCCGGGGCCGCCATACTCCCCAGCGTCGATGCGCTCGGCAACGGCAACTTCCTGGCCGGCCACTCCGGCGACGGCAATGCGCATGAACTTGACTGGTCGGCGTTGCTCTCCGCGAGCTACGAAGTCGACTTCTGGGGCAGGAACCGGGCGAGCGCCAATGCCGCGCGCTTCCTGGGCGCGGCCGCCCGCGCCGATCGGGACACCCTTGCGCTCACGACGCTGGCCGGCGTGGCCGATGCCTATTTCGAACTGTTGTCGCTGCGTGAGCGCCTGAACATTGCGCAGTCGAATCTGGACGCGGCCCGCGGGCTGCTCGATGTCGTCCAGGCGCGTTTCAACGCCGGTGCGGCGGATCCCGTCATGCTGGCCACCCAGCGCGCCGTGCTGGCGTCCGCGCGACTGGCGATTCCCGGGCTGCGGCAGCGCGAGGCCGAAGCGCTGACCGCACTCGCACTGCTGGTCGGCCAGCCGCCGGAAGGGTTCCACGTCGCGGCTGCGACGCTGGAGTCGCTCGCCGAACCGCAGGTCGCCCCCGGGCTTCCCGTGGACCTGCTCACCCGGCGCCCCGACGTGTACACGGCGGAGGCCAATCTGCGCGCCGCGGATGCAGATCTCGTCGCCGCGCGCGCCGCGATGTTGCCGACGCTGACGCTCACCGCCGCGGGCGGCCTGCAGAACCCCGCGATGAATGCGGCCGTCATCGCATTGAGCGGTACCGGTCCGGGCATAAATCTCGGCGCGGGACTCGCACAAAGCATCTTCGACGGCGGCCGCTTGCGCGCGGTGCGTGACGAATCGCGTGCCCGGGATGACGAACTGCTGGCGAACTACCGGCGGGCGATTCTCGCCTCGCTGGTTGACGTCGAGAACGCCCTCGCGGCCATTCACAATCTCGATGCCGCGCGCGAGTTCCAGAACCAGAACCTGGCGCAGAGCGAACTGGCATTCGAAGGCGCGCAGCTTCGCTACCGCCAGGGAGCCGGCGAGTTCCTCACCGTGCTCGAGGCGCAGCGCAACCTGTACGCCGCCCGGGATCAAAACAGCCAGTACAAACTCGCACGCCTGCAGGCCCTGGTCGCACTGTGCAAGGCGCTGGGCGGCGGCTGGGCGCTGCCGGGGTGACTTCGTTGCACAGAGCCATCGCGCTGGTGGCAGTCATCGGTTGCGGAATGCTGGGTCTCACGGCGTGTCACCGTACGCCGCCCGCCGAGGATGCGAAGGCGCCCGCGGCCGAGGCTGCCGGGGAGGGGGTCACGCTGACCGCCGAGCAGGTCGGGAAGGTGGGTATTACCACCGCGCCTGCCAAGGCCGCTGACTATGCTCCCGCGACACCCGGGTACGGTGTCGTCATTGCGCACGATACGGTTGCGGTGGCCGTTGCCGAACTGACGACGGCCCAGGCGGCGGCCGGGCAGAGTCGTGCCGCGTCGCAGCGCGCGCAGCGCCTGGCCGGGACGCCCGGTGCCCTGTCGGCGGATACGGTGGAAGCCGCGACCCGGCAGGTGGCCGCCGACTCTGCGGCACTCGCGCTCGCTGAGCACCGGTTGTCCTCCGTCATCGGCGGCGGCCTACCCGCAGGGTTGGCAACCGGTCCGGCACTCCAGGACCTGGCCAGCGGCAAGGTCAAATTGCTGCGCGCGACGTTTCCGCTTGGCGCGTCGTTGCCCAGGACGCCGGCGAGTCTGCGTGCGGCACGTCTCGATGCCACCACGGGATGGACCCTGCATCCGGTGTGGAGTGCGCCTGCCGATGCGAACCTGCCGGGACGCAGCTTCTTCGCGCTACTCAAGGACAGCGATGCGGGGGAAGGCGAGCGGCTGCTCGTGTGGGCGCCCGGAACGGGACCCGCGCAGCATGGCGTGACGGTGCCGGCATCGTCCCTGGTGATCAGCGGCGGCAGGTACTGGTGCTACGTCGAAGGCAAACCCGGTGTCTATGTGCGGCGGGAGGTGGCAACCGACCGGCCGCTCGGCGCCGATTACTTCGTCACGCAGGGGGTCGCCGCGGGCGACAAAGTCGTCACCTCGGGGGCGGGCCTGCTGCTTGCCCGTGAACTGAATCCGAGTACCGAGGCGGACTGAAGCCGATGCGCGGTCTCATCGCCTTGTGCGTTCGCCGCTTCGGGGCGGTGACGGCACTGTCCGTGCTGGCGCTGGTGCTCGGATGCTGGGGCGCCCGCGACGCACCGCTGGATGTGTTTCCGGAGTTCGTGCCTTCGCAGGTGGATATCCAGACGGAGGCACCCGGCTTCTCGCCGCAGCAGGTCGAGGAACTGGTCACCAGGCCGGTCGAGAACGCCGTCAACGGCGCCTCGGGCCTCGCGACCCTGCGTTCCGAGTCCATTCCGGGACTGTCCGTCGTGACCGTCACATTCGCCGACAACATCGATCTGCACATCGCCCGCCAGGGGATTTCCGAGCGACTGTCGGAACTGGGCAGCGGTCTGCCGACGGGGGTCGGCGTACCGAAACTCTCGCCGCTGGTTTCGAGCACGATGGACCTGCTCAAGATCGGCCTGGTGTCCGACCAGGTCGACGCCTATACCCTGCGTGACACCGCCGACTGGGTGATCAAGCCGCGCCTGCTGGCCGTGCCCGGCGTGGCGCATGTCATCGTCTTCGGTGGCAACGTGCGGCAGATCCAGGTCCAGCCCGACATGCAACGGCTGACGAGCTTCGGCATTACGCTCAATGACGTTGCCGACGCCGCAAAAGCCGCCCTGCCGTTGCGGGGTGCGGGATTCATCGACATCGCCAATCAGCGCGTGCTGCTGCAGTCGCCGATTCCCGGGCCCGACACGGCAACATTGGCCAAGGCGGTCGTGACGGTGCGCAGCGGTGTCCCGATCCTGCTGGGCGCTGTCGCGGAGGTCAAAGTCGCACCTGCGTTACGCTCCGGTGACGCTCTCATCATGGGCAAGCCGGGCATCCTGCTGGCGCTGGCCAGCCAGTACGGTGCGAACACCCTCACCACGACGCTCGCGGTCGAGCAGGCATTGGCCAGTCTGAAGCCGGCCCTCACTGCGCAGGGCATTACCGTGTATCCCGGTCTGCAGCGCCCCGCGAATTTCATCGAGCGGGCGCTCGGTGACCTGAAGCAGTCACTGCTCATCGCCGGCGCACTGATCTTCGTGGTGCTGTACCTGTTCCTGCGCGATGTGCGCGCGGCAGTGATCGCCTTTACCGCCATACCGCTGTCCCTGCTCGCGGCCATTGCGGTGCTCGATCGTATGGGTCTGACCCTCAATACCATGACGCTGGGCGGCTTCGCGGTCGCGCTCGGCGTGCTCGTGGACGATGCCATCATCGGCATCGAAAATATCCTGCGGCGCTTGCGCGAAAACCAGTTCCTGCCGCAGCCGCTGGACCGTCTGGCGGTGATCCGGGAGGCCTCACTGGAGGTCCGCGGTCCGGTGATCTACGCGACGGCCGTCGTCATCGCGGTATTCCTGCCGGAAATCTTCACCTCCAGCGTGCAGGGACACTTCGTCGGACCGCTGGCACTGGCGTTCATCTTTGCCGTGCTCGCCTCGCTGCTGGTCGCCATGACCACCACGCCGGCACTGTGCGCACTGCTGCTGCGACGGCACGACGCCCGGCCCGATTCAGGATGGCTGCTGCATCTGAAGGCCTGGCAGAGCCGGGCGGTGCCTGGCGTTGCGGCCCACTTCAAAGCCGTGGTCGCGGTACTGGTGGTGTGCGTGATCGCGGCGGCCGTGGCGCTGCCCTTCATCGGCGGCACGCTCATGCCGGATTTCCGCGAGGGGCATTTCGTCATCCAGGTGTCGAGTTCCATCCCGGGAACTTCGCTCGATGAAATGCTGGGTATGGGTAAGCGGATCAGCGCCGACATCCTCGCGCTGCCCTACGTCGCGACCGTCGAGCAGCAGGTGGGCCGGGCCGAACTGGGCGAGGATACCTGGGGTCCCCACCGCAGCGAATTCCATGTCGAACTCAAAGCCGATGCAAAGGTCGATCAGAGCGCGGCGCAGGACGCCTTGCGCGAAATCCTCGAGCACTATCCGGGGCTGCAAAGCGAGGTCGTGACCTTCCTCGGCGATCGGATCAGCGAGAGCCTGAGTGGCGAGACGGCGCAGGTGGCCGTCAAAGTGTTCGGCGATGACCTCGATGCGCTCGATCAGACCGGCGACCGCATTGCCGCGGCCTTAAGAAAAATACCGGGCGTGGTCGATCTGCAGTTCAAACGCCAGAGCGGCACCCCGGCCATCGCGATCCAGCTGCGTCCGGATGCGCTCGCGGCGAGCGGTCTTACGGCCCAGGCCGTCCTCGACACGATCGCGGCGGCCTACACCGGCGCTCAGGTCGGACAGACCTTCAGCGGCACGCGCACGGTCGACGCCGTGGTGCTGCTCCCCGACGCCCTCCGGCACCAACCGCAGGCGCTGGCGCAGCTCATGATCAGCGGCCCGCTGGGTCCGGTGCCGCTGTCCCAGGTGGCTCGCATTCTCGTCACCCAGGACCGCTACAGCATCGAGCATGACGGTGGCCAGCGGCGCATCAGCGTCACCTTCAATGTGCGCGGCGTCCCGCTGCAGAGTGTCGTGCAGCGCGCTGCGCAGCAGATCGCTGCTCATGTGGCGCTGCCGAGCGGTGTCTATACCGAATTCACCGGCGCTGCCGAGGAGGAAAACCAGACGCGCCATCAACTGCTGCTGTATTCAGGGCTGGCGCTCGCCGTGATTGTCGTGATCCTGTTCATGGCCTTCCGCTGGCGCGCCAACGGCTGGCTGGTGCTGGCGAATCTGCCATTCGCGCTGGTCGGAAGTGTGGCGGCCATCGCTGCCACGGGCATCGGCCTCTCGCTGGGCACCGTCGTGGGTCTCGTGACAGTCTTCGGTGTCAGCGCCCGCAACGCCATCCTGCAGCTCGCGCACTACGAACATCTGGTTGAGGTCGAAGGCGCGCCCTGGAATCTCGACACCGTGATACGCGGCGCCAACGAGCGCCTGGTGCCCATTCTGATGACGGCGGCGGTAACCGCGCTGGGACTTGCGCCGCTGGCTTTCGGCATGAATCTGCCGGGTCAGGAAATCGAGGGACCGATGGCCGTGACGGTGCTGGGGGGGCTCGTGTCCTCGACGGTCCTCAACCTGTTTCTCCTGCCGGCCCTCGCGCGGCGGGTCCGCCGGGTTTCATCCAGGTAAAGGGGAGGGGCCCTGCGCAGACCGCGGGATCTGCGCGAGCTGGTATTCCTCTCGAGCAGTTTGACGTGGCGCAGCGCATGGGGACGGTGCGCAAGGACTACGACCCCAACGAGAAACTGGAATAGGTTTGCGCAAGTTCGGCGGAAGCGTGCGCGATGGCGCGCGTGGCCTCGGGGCTCGCCGGCACGGAGGTCCCGATGCGGATGCCGGGATGGCCGTCAGGGACGACGGAGATGTGCTCGAAAGTCAGATCCCCGTAGCGCTCGCTCTTGAAGTTGAAGAGGCCCAGCGCGCGTAGACTGAATTCCGGGACACCCCAGAGGCGACGGAACACCGGCGATGTGGCCTCCAGCCGGCGGATCAATGCCTCGAATCGCGGATCGTCCCCGTGCTTGCTGTAGTCAAAGCGCAGCCTCGCGATCAGATGTCGCGCCGTGCGCTCACCTTCGACTGAATTGACGTGTTCGAGCGGGCGCGCGAGCACCAGGTGCAGCAGGTTCCGTTCCGTCAGCGGCAGCTTGGCGTAGTCCCCGTAGATCGCCGCACTTAATGGATTCCAGGCGAGGATGTCCCAGCGCAGATTCATGGCCACCGCGGGGATGCCCATGCTCTGGATCAACCGCCCGACATCGGCGGGAGCCTCTTCCAGTTCTCCTCCCTGGGGGCGGGGCGCCCGATGCTGGACCAGCGAGAACAGATACACGCGCTCGTCCGGGTTCAGGCGCAGGGTCACGCACAGGCGCTCCAGCACCTCGTCTGAAACGCGCATGTCGCGACCCTGCTCGAGCCAGGTGTACCAGGAGACGCTCACGCCGGAGAGCGCGGCCACGTCCTCGCGACGCAGGCCGGTGGTGCGCTTGCGCCGCGCCGGCGGCAAGCCAAGATCGGCTGGGTCAACGCGGTTGCGGCAACGCCGCAGAAATTCAGAGCGCTGACTGTCGATCGGAGAACGCAGGCGCTTGCGGGTCGGCGCAGCCTGGCTACTCATACACGAACCTCCCCAGCGATCGGCAGATGCCTTCAACCTATGACTGCGACTCACAGCATGCTTGCCTGATCTGTGAGAAAATGTACTGCAAACTGAGGGCAAACGCATGGCAGACGGCCACGGTTTGAAAATACAACAGAATTTCCGAGGGGGAACTCATGTTCACGAAGCAGGGACTGGTATCGCTCGTCGCGCTATGCGGCGTCGTCACTCTGGCACACGCACAATCACAACCGGACCACGGCTCCGCCAAACAGGTGGCGCCGCACACCAACTGCACCCGCGCGTCCCTGCAGGCGGCCGTCGGCAGCTATCTCGCGGCGCAGAAATCCGGTGATCGCACGAAGATGGCGTTTGCCGACAAGGTGAAGTACCTCGAGAACATGAGTGAGGTGGCTCCCGACAAGGGCCTGTGGAACACCGCGCTGCCGATCGCGTTTTCACGCAGTTTCTACGACACGGATCGTTGCCGGACATTCTCCGAGGTGATCGTGACGGAGGGGCCGGAACAGCACGTCATCGGCACGCGCCTGAGCGTGGACGACAACAAGATCACCGCCATCGACAGCCTCGTCTCGCACAAGGGTGACTGGCTGTTCAACGCCAACTCGTATCTCAAGTATTCGAGCAAGGAAGACTGGAGTGCGCCAGCGGCGCAGCGCCGCAGTTCGATGCAGGATCTCATCAACGCCGGCAACAGCTACCTGGACCTGTTCTCCGACAAGTTCGTGAAGACCCCGTGGGGGCGGCCCTGCGCCCGGCTCGAAGGCGGCGCCTATACCAACCGCTCCGCCGATCCGAACGCAACCTGCGAGGTCGGGATTCCGGCCGGGGTCCTGTATATCGTGAACCGTGACTATGTCGTTGACGCACAGCAGGGCGTGATCAACATTTTCTGCCGTTTCGGCAACGGTGCCACGGGCATGCCGGACTCCCATACCTTCCGGATCGTGAACGGCAAGATCCGCGGCGTGCACACGATCAGTATCAACCTGACCCCGGGCCGCCCTTCGCCCCAGGCCGACGACAACGGCGCGATCGTGCGTGAGCCGAGGACGCCCGAATGAAAGCGCTGATCTGCGGTCTGGTTCTGGGTGCCTGCGCGGTGCCGGCCTTTGCCCAGGCACCGGCGAAGCCGGTGTCCTGCGACAAAACGTGCCTGCAGGGATACGTCGACCACTACCTGGATGCCATGCTCGCCCACAAGGTGAGTGATGATCTGTTCGCGCGCGAGGTGAAGTTCACGGAAAACGGTGTACGCCTCCCGCTGGGTAACGAGGGCCTCTGGTTCCGTATGTCGGGCCGGGGCACGTACCGGTTCTATGTGCCGGACGTGGAGACGCAGCAGATCGCCTATTTCGGGACGGTCACCGAAAAGGAACGCGACGCGACGTTGCAGGACGCCATCGTGCTGCGCCTCAAGATCGCCAACGGCCTGATCACCGAGGCCGAGCAGCTCGTCATCCGGCCCGAAGGCGGTCTCACGAGCAATGGCGCCCAGACGCCGCGGCCGCCATCCACCGGCGATCGCGTCGAGAAAATGGGTTCACCCAATCCGATTTTTGCGGAAGTGATCCCGGAGTCCAAGCGCCCGTCACGCGAGGAGCTCATCAGAACCGCAAACTATTACTTCTCGGGTCTGCAGCGCAACGACGGCAAGGGCTATTACCCGTTCACCGACGATTGCGACCGCTACGAGAACGGCAATCACTCGACCAACGTGCCGATGCGCAATCCGGACACCGGCCAGACGGAAGTGATGGGCTGCAAGAAGCAGTTCGAGCTGGCGCTCAAGAACGTGGTGTCACGCGTGCGCGATCGCCGCTTCGTCGCCGTGGATCGTGAGCACGGGGTCGTCTTTGCGTTCGCGTTCTTCGACCACGAGGCCATCAACTGGACCTGGCAGCTCGGCGAGCTCTTCAAGATCCAGGACGGCAAGATCCGCCGCATCGAGGCGATCTTCCACCGGGCGCCATATGGCATCAACTCCGGGTGGAGCACCTACGAGCAGGGCATCTCGGATCAGCCGCAGATCGTGAGGTAATCTGGCTGCTGATGGAGTTTGGCCCCCTAGAATTTGGCGCTGAACTGCACGCCGACGGTGCGGGGCCGCGGCACATAGGCCTGCTCCAGCAGCTCGATACTCACCCTCTGAATGATGGTCTGGTCGTTGAACAGATTCTTGACGTAAAGCGAAGCAGACAGATTTCCGTGGTTGAATCCGGTGCTGCCATTGGTGATGGCATAGCGCGGATAGTTATAGGCCGCGTCATCGACGTTGTAGCTGCCATGTGAGGGGCCAACCAGGGAGTAATCAGCGCGTATGAACGGCTGAACCTCGCCCAGGAACCAGTCGTACTCGGTGTTCAGGTTGGCCGTCCAGGCCGGCGTATTCAACAAGTGCTGGCCATCCGTGGCGCCGACATTGGGAACCACGTCGGTTAGGGTGGCGTGGGTCGTTCCGGCGTTCAGGCCCACCGTCCAACCCTGTATCGGCTTTGCCTGGATCTCAAGCTCCGTGCCATAGCTCGCGGCGTCGCCGAAGTTCGCCGTGTATTCGGTACCGCACGACAGGGCAAAGGTCTGCTGCACGTCTTTCCAGTCGATGTAATACACATCGGCATTTACGGTCACGTGATTGTCCAGCCAGTTGGTTTTGGCCCCCAACTCGTAGTTCCAGAGCCGGTCCGGTTCATAGCTGAACTTGGGGTTCGTGATCCCGAAGGCCGCCAGGGAGCCCGGGCAAAGTCCGGTGGTCAGGTCAATGGGCACGATGTACCCACCGATCCGATAGCCTTCGGAGGTCGTGGCATAGGCAGTGACATTGGTCGAGAAGTCGTAGTTCGCGGCGAGCTTCGGAGTTGCAGCGTTGCTGCTGCCGCTGGCCACGGTCAAGGGCGCGATGCCCTGCGCAAAATAGCCACCGGTCGCAAAATTGAACCCGGTTTCCGCGTGGGCGCCCCGCAGACCCGCGGTGATTTTCAATGCATCGGTAGGATAGTAGGTGAGTTCGCCGTAGAGGGCGTACTGCTTCTGACTCTCGTTCCCCACGTTGTACCCGATCAGATCGTTGGTCATCGGGTCCGCAAAGCTCGTATCCTGCGGGGGAAGACCATACAGATCCAGGAAGGTCTGGCGGATACCCGGGATGTAGTCGTACTCGGTGGTCCGCGTCCGGCGGTCCGAGATGAACAGCCCAGCGATATAGCTCAGCGGCAGGTCGCCTGACTTCGGCAGGTTAGACGAAAACCGTACTTCCTCCGTCAACACGCGGGTCTTCTCGGTCGAGTAGGACGGACTCCCCAGCGCTGTGAAGGCGACGCCGCACTGACAGTAGCTCAGGTCCGGCGCCGTGTCGGCGAGATACTGGATAAAGTCGCTGTTGAAGTAGGTGCCATCGCTTTCGTGGTCGTTACTGCGAAGAAAGTAGCTGGTGACCGAGGTGAGTTCTCCCGCGCCGAGCGCGTCCTTGACGGTCAGACTGGGCGCGACCATGGTGTCCTTGCTGGGTTGTGGTTCGAGTGCATCCTGCACATACATGCCAAGGCCCGGGTAGAACGCGTCGATGTCGCCTGTGTTCATGCGTTGGGCAACGATCATGGGCTGGATGGTCAGCTGATCAGTTGCCATCCAAGTGGCTGTGACCCGGGCGGCGATATTGCGGTCGGTGTTGACGTGGGAGTTGATCAAGGCACCGGGCTCCGCAAGATAGTTCCCGTCGGTGGCCTCGGCCTCGGTCAGCGGAATCTGCGCGTAGCGGTCAATGTAGCCGCTCAGCTCGCCTACATCGACTCCGGCGCGGATGGCAAAGACTCCCGGAACGATGGGAGCATTGATCACGGCGTTGGTGTCGTAATTGATCCCGCCATGTTGCGTGTAGGAAACGTCCTCAGTCGTGGACACTGTAAACTGCTGCAGGTCCGGGGCCTTGGTGATGTAGCGGATCGCACCGCCCATGGAGTTGGACCCGTACAGGGTTCCCTGGGGTCCCCGCAGGATTTCGATGCGGTCCAGGTCAAACAGTTTCGGCGCCGCGGCGCCGGAGGTAGGCGCGGGCGGTTCAAAGGACGTCTGCGTGATGATCGGCACGTCATCCAGATATTGGCCGACCGTGGCGCCACCGCCCACGGAGCTGACGCCGCGCATCGTGATCGACTCCATGCCGGCATTGCCGCCGGCACCGAAGGAGACGCCCGGAACAGCACGGGTGATGTCTTCAAGACCGTCGATGTGACGGTTCTCCAGATCCGTGCCGCTGACCGCCGAGATGCTGTATGGGATCTCCTGGATGCTTTCGCTGCGTCTCTGGGCCGTGACGACGACCGTTTGCAGTCCGTCGTTGTTGGTGGTGTCCGCCTGCGGTGCGGGCGCCTGCTGCGCCCGCGCCGGATTCGCGGACATGAAGAAGGTGGCCGCAACGGCGAATGCCGTAAATTTTTTGTTCATTGTGCTCCCCGAGAATCCGCCCATAGGATCTAGAGGTCTAGATCATAAGACCACTAGAGCAATTTTGACGAGTGAGAAAATCGCGATCTACGACGATGGACGCCACCTGCCGGAAAAGCCGCCTATTATTCAAAGGCTTGC
>Ga0182030_10012452_pt1 | contig 17026 bp, 16 predicted proteins | sample 812S3MmetaG_FD_121299 | JGI IMG/M metagenome (GOLD analysis project Ga0182030, IMG submission 121299) | Permafrost microbial communities from Stordalen Mire, Sweden - 812S3M metaG (Illumina Assembly) | ecosystem: Environmental > Terrestrial > Soil > Wetlands > Permafrost | place: Sweden...
AGTACGATCGCCGCAAGCTAGCGAGCTCCCCGTCACCCTGAGCTTGTCGAAGGGCCGCCGCAAATCGTCACGATAGTGGCTGTCCCTCGACAAGCTCGGGATGACAAACGGCGCTATAGCCCGTGCTTGTCGAGCCAGCCTAGGAAGATGTCCGCGATCGCGTCGTGGCCCTGCTCGATCATCATCATGTGCCCGTGTCCGGTGATGCCGCGGTCGGCGAGCCAGATGAAGTCGGCACCGAAGTAGTCGGCGATTTTCTGATCGGCGGCGCGCGGATGACGCGGATCTTGATCGCCGGTAATCACGACGATCGGAATGCCGGCCAGCGCTTGCGGTCCGGCGATATGCAGTCCGCCGCCGTCGATGTTGCTCCGTTCGTTCATCGCGCGCGGACTTTCCGGCACGAGACCGGCGATGTACGTCTCTAGGGCCGCGTGCGGAAAGCGTTCGCTGTTCGCCCACATCGCGAGCGCGGTCTCGCGCACCACCGGCACGGGCCCGGTTTCCGGTTGCGCCGACGGTCGCCCGAGCGTTGCCCAGCGCTCCGGCTCTTCGTCCCGTAGCCGCACAATTTCGTTTGAGTCGAGCGCCGGCTGCAGATTTGCCGGCGGTCCGGGTGCGATCGCGACAATCGCGGCGACGCTGCCGGGAGCCATCTCCGCCGCGCGCCAGCCGACCACGGCACCCATGCTGTGCGTTACGAGCACCGCCGGTCCGATCTCGGCCAACGTTGCGGCGACGGCGTCCGCAACGCTCTGCATCGACATCGCGGTGAAGTTCGCCGGCGCCGGCGTGCTGCCGCGTCCGGGCCAGTCGACGACATACGCAGCGCGTCCGTGTGCGGCCGCATACGGTGCCCAACCGCTCCGTCCGTCGGGCGTTTCGACATAGCAGGCACCCGTATGTGAGCCGCCGTGCACGAACAGCAGCGGTGTTTTGCGCGGGGCGTTCGGCGCCGCCGCAAGCGAGGTCCTCAACACCGTGCTTTCTTGAAAGCGAGCCGGGGTTTTGTCCTGCCTCTTCGGGGGTACAGTTCTTGTCACGCAAAGCGAACGACCTACGGGAGACCATCATGGCAAACGACAGCAAAGAGAAACTCAACACGCTCAAACACGACAGCAAAGATGCGATCGACGAAGCCAAAAACCGGACGCAGGCGACGGGCGAGAAGCTCAAGCGCGGCGTTGAGGGTGACTCGATGCCGATGGGTGACCGGATCGTCTCGAACGTGAAAGAGACGCTGCACAACACGGCAGCCGATATCGACGCCGCCAAGCGCGACGTTCGTCACGGGGCAGCGAACGCCGACGACAAGGTGTAGGTGACTCCCTCGCGGTAGCGCGAGCGAGTATGGCACGAAAGGCCAAAGAGCCGGAACCGCTGGCGGAGTATGAGCGCAAGCGCGACTTTGCAGCGACGCCGGAACCGAAGGGTAAGAAGCGCAGCGCCTCAACAGCGTTGCGCTTCGTCGTGCAGAAGCACAACGCCACGCGGTTGCATTACGACTTTCGCCTCGAAGCCGGCGGCGTGCTCGCATCGTGGGCGATTCCCAAGGGCCCGTCGCTCGACACGCACGAGCGCCGTTTGGCGATGCACGTCGAAGACCATCCGTACGACTACCGGACGTTCGAAGGGATCATTCCCAAGGGGAATTACGGCGCCGGCCAAGTGATCGTGTGGGACGAGGGCACGTACACGCTTGCGGAAGGCGACGATCCGGTCGTCGAGATCGGCAAGGGCAAGATCAAGTTCATTCTGCGCGGCAAGAAGCTGCACGGGATGTTCACGCTCGTCAAGATCAAGAGTAAGGGTGGCGAAAGCGGCGACCCGTGGCTGCTCATCAAGGATCACGATAAGTTCGTCGATCCGGACTACGACGTGAACGAACATCCCGAAAGCGCGAAGACCGGGAAGACTCTCGACGACATTGCCGGCAGCAAAACCGCCAAGAAATGGCAGAGCGATCGCCCGGCGGCGTCCGCGAAGAAGCGCGCGCCGGTCAAGCGTGCCAAGGCGGATCCGCTGCCGCGCAATATTACGCCGATGCTCGCGACGCTCGTCGATGCGCCCTTCGACGATCCGGCCTGGCTGTTCGAAGTGAAGTGGGACGGCTTTCGCGCGATCGCGTCGATCGACGCGGAAGGCGTGGTTTCGCTGACCTCGCGCAACGGGCTCGATCTCTTGCGGCGCTTTAAAGAACTCAGTTCGATCGGTAAAGCCTTTCGTTCGCTGCCGGCGATCGTCGACGGCGAGATCTGCGCCTTGGATGCCGAAGGGCGCTCGTCGTTTCAAGCGTTGCAACAGATCGATATGGTCGCGCGCGGCAAGTCGCGCGCGCCGTTGACCTTCATCGCGTTCGATCTGCTCTATGCCGACGGCCGGGATCTGCGCACGCTGCCGCTCGAAGAACGCAAGACAAAGCTCGAAAAACTGATCGTGCCCGGTCACGACGTACTGTACTCCAAGCACATCATCGGTCGCGGCAAGGATTTCTTCGAACTCGCCCAGCGCGAATCGCTCGAGGGCATCATCGGTAAGCGGCGCGACTCGCCGTACCGTATGGCGCGCTCGCGCGACTGGTTCAAGATGAAGGCCAAACACGAAGAAGAGTTCGTCATCGGCGGCTGGACCGAACCGAAAGGCAGCCGTTCCGAGTTCGGCGCGTTGTTGCTCGGCTACTACGAAAACGGAGAACTCATCTTTGCCGGTCAAGCCGGTACCGGGTTCAACCAGAAGCTCTTGCGCGAGATCGGCGCCGAGCTGCGCAAGCGCGAACGTAAGACGTCGCCGTTCGCCGAGGTGCCGAAGATGAAACCCGCCCCGCACTTCGTCAAGCCGGAACTCGTCGCGCAAATCGCGTTCGCCGAATGGACGCACGACGGGCTGCTGCGGCAACCGGTGTTTCTCGGCTTGCGACCGGACAAAGCGGCCGACGAGGTTACGCGCGAACGCGCGCAGCCCAGCCTGCGCACGGCATGAGCGCGGCGAAGCCGGGCAAGACGCAACTCGCGATCGGCAAACGCACGCTGCAAGTTACGAATCTCGACAAAGTGTTGTGGCCGCGCGACGGCTACACCAAGGGCGATCTGATCGCGTACTATCGCGCGGTCGCAAAGTGGCTGCTGCCGCACGTGAAAGGCCGGCCGCTCACGCTCGAGCGCTATCCCAACGGCATCGATGAAGCCGGCTGGTGGGAAAAGCACATTCCGCGCGGATTGCCAGATTGGATACCGACCGTAAAGACGGCGGCAAGCACGCGCCACGAGCAGATCGAGTTCATGATCGCCAACGACGAAGCGACGCTCGCGTACGTCGCGAACCTCGCCGCCGTCGTGCTGCACGTGTGGTATTCGCGCGAACCGACGCTCGACGTGCCCGACTTCATCCTGATCGATCTCGATCCGCACGAGGGCTGCACGCTGGCAACGCTCGCGCGGGTGGCGCTAGCGGCGCGCAACGAGTTGGCCGCGGTCGGCATCACGCCGCTCGTGAAGACGACGGGCGGCTCCGGTCTGCACGTGGTCGTTCCGCTCGAGCCCCACTATGACTGGGATATGGCGAAGGGCTTCGCCGAGCTGATCGCCCGCCGGATTCACGACGTGGCGCCCGAGCAGACGACCCTCGACCGCACGATCGCGCGGCGGGCAAAGGGGACGGTGTACCTCGACTACGTGCAGGTCGGCAAGGGCAAAACCTACGTCGCCCCGTTCAGCGTCCGGCCGCGCGACGGCGCACCGGTCTCGATGCCGATCCCGTGGAGCGAGGTCGAGGCGATGAGCCGCAAGCGCACCAAGACCACCGCGCCGGAAATGACCCGCTGGAATATCGGCAACGTTCCGAAGCTGCTGGCCAAAGATGGTGACTGCTGGTCCGAGGGCTGGACGCCCTATCGTCTCGAACCAGTGATAGCCGCCGCTCGCTCGCATTGGAGTTAGACGGACCGGCACTTCGAGGGAACACGGAGCGACATGGCACACGCGATTTGGTCGGGAGCAATCAACTTCGGACTCGTGACGATTCCGGTGAAGCTGTTCACCGCGGTCCGCACCAACGATTTGCGTTTCAACTTTCTGCACAAGAAAGATGACGGCCGGATCTTCAACGAGCGCCATTGCACGGTCTGCGGGGAAAAAGTCGAGTACGCCGATCTCGTGCGCGGATACGAATACGAGAAGGGCCACTACGTAACGCTGGGCGACGACGATTTCAAGTCGGTGCTGCCCGAGGCGACGCAGTCCGTGGAGATCCTCGAGTTCGTCGAACTCGACCAGATCAACCCGATGTACTTCGATACGCCGTACTATCTCGAACCGGAGAAAAAGGGCCGCCACGCCTACGCGCTACTGCGTGAATCGCTGCGCGAAGCCAACAAGGTGGGAATCGCCCGCGTCGTGATTCGTTCGCGCGAACATCTCGCGGCGCTCAAGCCTAACGGCGAAGCACTGGTTCTCGAGCTGATGCACTTCGCCGACGAGCTGGTCGAACAAAGCGACTTTGACTTTCCCGAACTGAAAGAGAAAGTCGCGCCGGCCGAACTGAAGGTCGCAAAGCTGCTGATCGATACGATGAGCGTCGAGACGTTCGAGCCGGAGAAATTCACCGACGATTACCGCGAAGCGGTGATGGCGATGATCGACTCACGCGTTGCCGGTGAACAAATCGCGACGCCCGAAGCGAAACGCCCGGCCGCGACCAACGTGGTCAACCTCATGGACGTGCTGCAGCGCAGCCTCGAGCAATCCAAACGCGGCGGCGTGGCGTCGCGGCCGAAAGCGTCGGCGAAGCCGGCGGCGAAGAAATCGGCCTCGGCGGCCAAACCGAAACGGAAGAAAAGCGCCGCCTAGTTACTCGGTCATGACCGGGGCGGCATCGTTCGGTTTCCCGCCGCGCAGTAAGAAGACCGATGGTACCGAGACGATAAAGACGATCGCGCACAGCCGGAAGACGTCGTTGTAGGCAACGGTCTCCGCGTTCAGCATGACCATGCTGAAGATGTTCGTGAGCATGCCGCTTTGGTTTGCCACGCCGTGCAGCATGTTGGCGACGTTCTGATTCGCCATCGTGATGCCCGAGGCGAGTTGAGCGTAGGCCGAGTCCTGGCGGCGCGTTTCGTAGAGCTGCAAGATTGCGATGCCGAGACTGCCGCCGAGCTGGCGCACGAGCGTGTAGACGCCGGTTGCGCCGCTCATCTTGGCGCGGGAGATTTCGCCCAGCGTTGCGGTCGTGAGCGGCACGAACATGAACCCGAGCGCGAAGCCCTGAATCGCGCGCGGCCACAGCGTATCTTCAAAAGCGGCGTGCTGATTGAGGCCGCCGACCATCCAACAGCCGATCGCAAAGATGATCAGTCCCAGCCCAATACTTAAGCGCGGGTCCATCCACTTGCCGAGGCGTCCGGCAATCGGCATGCTGACGGCGGTCGCGATCGCGCCCGGCAAAAGTGCGAGTCCGGTGCCCATCGCGCTGAAGCCCATGACATTTTGAAAATAGAGCGGCATCATCAGTGCTGAGCCATACAACCCGAAGCCGGTCACGATGCCGATGATGCTGCCGGCGGAAAACGAGCGCGACCGAAACACGCTCAGATCGACGAGCGGCTGCGGATCGCGTATCTCACGAATGATGAACGCTACGATCGCACACACCGAAATCACCGTCATAACGAAGATCGTCTGCGAGCTGAACCAATCTTCGGTTTGTCCGCGCTCGAGCACGTACTGCAGCGAGGCGATGCCGGCCGTCAGCAATCCGAGACCGAGCCAGTCGACCGGGCTCGTGCTGCGTTTGATATACGATTGATCTTTGATGAACGCGAGCGTCATGAAGAAGGCCGCGATGCCGATCGGTAAGTTGATGTAGAAGATCAGCTGCCACGAGTAGTTATCGACGATGTATCCGCCGAGCGTCGGTCCGATCGCGGGCCCAACCATCGCGCCGAGGCCGAAGATCGCCATCGCACCGCTGCGCTTTTCAGGCGGATAGGATTCGAAGAGAATCGCCTGGGCCGTCGGCTGGAGTGCGCCGCCGCCGATGCCTTGCAAGACGCGGTAGAAGACGAGTTGCCATACCGAGGTCGCCGTTCCGCATAGGAACGATGAGATCGTGAAAATTACGATGCACGCCGCGTAGAAGTTGCGCCGGCCGAAACGCGCCGTCAGCCAGCCGTTGAGCGGCATGACGATCACGCTGGCGAGGATATAGCCGGTCGCGACCCAGCCGATCTCATCGATCGAGGCCCCGAGCGAGCCCGCCATGTTGGTCAAGGCGACGTTGACGATCGAGGTGTCGACGATCGCCATAATCAGGCCGAGCATCGTGGTGAGGGTGACGAGGATGACCGGAACGCCGCCGGTATCCGTGCCCGCCGTCGCCGGCCGTTCGGCTACCAGGGACGCGATGACGTGCCTCCGGCCGAACGTCCGCTTGTAGGTAATTCTTGCATGACGTTTAAGTCATTTTACCACTTATGGCGTACGAGGTCACCAAGCTAGTCAACGGGCGGCCATATCGCTACCGCGTCCGCTCGGAGCGCGATCCGGTCAGCGGCAAGACCCGGAACCGCTGGACCTACCTCGGCCGGGGCGACACCGCCCGGGGGCCCGCCGTCGCAAGGCCTCGTCCGAACGCCCGCGAGGCGCTGCTCGATGCCCTCGAGCGGCTGCTCGACCGCTCGGATCCGGCCGACGTAACCGCCGCGGCGGTAAGCGTGGAAGCCGGTCTCGCGCACGGTACCTTTTACCGCTACTTCCGCAATCGCGTCGATGCGATTCGAGCGCTGGCCGACCGCCTGCGCAGCGCTCGAGCTGCCGAACTCGGATTGATCGATGAATCACCGTCCAACGTCGCCGCCGCTCGCGCCGCTCTGCGCGGCTGGACCGGCGTGCTGCTGCGCGCGCGCACCGAGCATCATGGCCTCGTGCGCGCTCTGTATGCCCTAGCCGCAAGCGATCCGGAGCTGCGTGCAGCGTTGCTCGAACGTCGCGACGGCTACGCGCGGCGGCTGACGGCGTGGCTCGGGGCACTCGCCGAGCGTGGCATCATCGTGCTCCCCGCCGCCGACGCGACCGGTGCCGTGCTGTTCGCGATGCTCGACGGCATTGGACGCGAAGCGGTCGCCGCCGGCGAAGCGCTTGAAGAACGTCACGTCGTCGCTGCGATCGACCTCGTCGAGCGCGCGGTCTTCGGGGCCCTTACGCCCTAGCGCGTTTGATCAGGGAGTCATCGAAGATCTTCGTGACGTCGATTTCCGATTGAACGAGCTTTTCCGATATCCATAACGCCTGCAAGCGTCGTAGCGCGTCAACGCTAATGGCGCCGTATTGACCGAAATACGGGACGCCGCCGATTGCGTTGACGATGTCGGGCGTGAAATCGGCCCACTTCGAAATCGTCGCGATCAATTCGGGCGTCAACTTGCCGTGGCTGCGCTGCACATCCGCAATCGAGCGCACGTAGCCGTTCGCGAATTTCTGCAAGACGTCGCGATGCGGCTGAAAGTACGACTCGTAGACCGCGTAATACGAATCCTGGAACCAGGGCATCACGTCGGCGGCGGTGAGCCATTTCACGGCGATGCCTTTTTCTTGCAGGGCGGTCGCGTTCGGTTCGGTCGTCATCTGCACGTCGACGGCCTTATTCGCCAGGGCCGCAAATTGGTCGCCCGGGCCCGTCGACTTGTTGCCGAACTTCACATCCGCCTGCGTCAAGCCCGCCTTTAGCAGCAAATTGAGACCGAGTACGTGCAGCGCCGACGAACGCGTACCAGCATCGATCGTGCGTCCGCGGAGATCGGCCAGCGTGCGGATCGCGTGCGAATCCCAAAGATCTTTGCGGACCATGATAACTTGCACGTCGGCGTAGCCTTTTTGCGTCGTCGGCTCCGAGGTTGATGCCAGCAACTTCAACGTTATGCCGCTCTGGTAACCGTTAAAAAATGCGGGGGTCGCGAGGATCGGCATCATATCGATGTCGCCGCGAATCAGCGAGGGCAGCTGGTCGACCGAGGTGCTGCCGAACGGCGCGACCTCGACGTTGACGCCGGCGGCTTTAAAGTAGCCCTTATCGACGCCGACAAAAACGGGCAAATACGCCGGGAACTTCGGATTCATGCCGATCCGGAGACGCGGCAGTTCTTGCGCGCGAACCGTTGCCGGTACGAGCGGCGCGAGCACCGCCGGCGCAAGGCCGACGAACGAGGTTCGCTTCATCGCGTCACGCGCATCATTTCCCGTTCCAGTAAAAGTCTGAGGCCTTAAGGGCTTTAAAAAAATTGTATTTGACGGCGGCATCAAACGCGAGCTGGACCGCGGCCGGGTTCGATGTGAAATCGAAGGTCACGTGCTCTTTTGCCGGCGCGAGCTGAAATTGTTTGGCCAGGAACCTCGCCGCGGCTTCCGGGTTTGCCGTTGCCCAGCGGCCGCCGGCAAAGATCGCATCGACGACTTTGTGCGCGGTCTCTTTATTTTGCGCAAGCCAATCGTCGGACGTAAACCACACGGTCTCGGCAAAGGCGCGCTTGTCGGCGACGGCGTCGGACGCTGCGCCGATTGACCGGATCTTATCGCCGAAACTGGAAAATTGCGGATCGTCGAGATACGATGCGGCGATGCGGCCGGTGTTGAGTGCCTCGAGCGTTGAGGACTCCGGCAGCTCGACAAATTTCACGCTGGCGAGATCGCCGCCGTTGTTTTGAATGAACGCGCTCATGACCATTTGATTGAGGCCGCCGAGCGACGGGATGCCGATGATCCCGCCGTTGAGATCCTTCACCGTTTTCACGGACGAGTTGGGCGCGACGATCGCGAAGCCGCTCGGGGCTTTCGTATTCCACACCGCGCCGTTGGTGAGGATGGTGAGCTTGATGCCGCGCTGCAACGCTTGGCCGAGCGAAATCGGGTTCGTGCAGCCGACGTCGATTGCGCCGCCGACCACGGCACTCACCGTCGCCGAACCGCCGCGCATCGCTTGGAAATCCGCCGCGAAGCCGGCCTTCTTGAACAGCCCAAGCTCGTTGGCATAATAACCCTCGGCTTGACCCTCGACTTGCGAGCACGCGAAGTGCAATGGACGCTCCGCTTGGGCCGCTGCCGGACCCATGGAGAGCAGCGGAAATCCCGCCACGAGCGATGATCCGGCCGCGAGCAACACCGAGCGAGTAACGCGTTCAGCCATAGCATCCGAATACGCTGCTGCGGAGGAAATTGCCTCGCCTACGCGGCGGGGGCGGTGCGCATTGCCATGAGCCCCATGAACAGCGCGGCCATCGTCAACCCGAACGTGATCGCGACGGTCGGCGCAACGCCGGCGGCCTGTAACACATATGTCGAGAGCACCGGCATGAAGACGCCGCTGACGCTCTCGAGCGACGAAGCCGCGCCGAGAATCGTGCCGCGCATGTTGTCGGGCGCGTTGGCCGAGAGCAGCGAGGGGATCGTTGCGTTCACAAGCGACAGACCGAGCGAAAAAAACGCAACCATCGCGATCGCTAATGGGACGGCGTGCGCGAACGGCACGATGGCGAACCCAACCAGCAGCACGACGAAGCCGATGTTCGACGTGACACGATCGCCGAGCGCATCGGTCAAACGCCCGACGACGCCGATTTGAAAGATGACGCTGGTCAAGCCGAACGCGCAGAAAAAATAGCTCGAGGCCGACGCATCGAAGCCGAACTGCGCCTGCAGCACCAGCGTGAACACGGAAAACCACCCGTAGAGCCCGAGTGAAAAGATCAGCTTCTGCCACATGATCGGCGAGACGCGCGGATCGAGCAGCGACATCTTGATATCGCCGAGCGTCGCGGGCTTCTCATCGGCCTTCGCTTCCCGCGACTCCGGTAACACGAGCACGGTCACGATCAGCGTGACGACTTGCAGGCCGGCCGCAAGTAAGAACGGCATCGAAAAACCGTATTTTGCGACGAGATAGCCGCCCGCGAGCGGACCGAACACCAGGCCTGCGCTGAACGCAGCACCGATGTAGCCGAATGCGCGTCCGCGTTTCGCCGGCTCGACGAGATCTGAGACGTACGCTTGAGTCACGCTGATGTTGCCGCCCGAGAAACCCTCGATGATGCGCGCCACAAATACCCACGCGATGGTCGGCGAGAACGCGAGCATCGTCCAGCCGATCGTCGCGCCGATTTGCGAAACGATCAGCACGCGCTTGCGCCCGATCCGGTCGCTGACGTTGCCCCAGAACGGGCCGCCGACGAACTGGCAGAGGGCGAAAACGGCGAAGAGCAGACCGACCACGATGTCGGGCGCACCGAAGTGCTTCACGAAATACGGCATCAACGGAATCAGGATGCTGAAACCGAGGATATCGATGAACGTAATGCCGAGAATCGGCAGCAGTTTGACGATCATGCCGAAAAACCGCGGCGTCTATGCAGGCAGGGAGTCCTTCGCGTCACATAGGCCCTCAACATGACGAACACCGCAGCGGTTTCCGCGCAGCACCCGATCGCGTTGATCACGGGCGCATCGGCCGGCATCGGCCACGAGTTCGCGAAACGCCTCGCCGGCCGGGGCTACGATTTGATCCTTTCCGCCCGCCGCCGCGACCGCCTCGATGAACTCGCCTCACGCTTGCGCGCCGAGCATGGAGGCATACGCGTCGAGGTCATCGTGGCGGACCTTCAGGATGCGGACGCACCGGCAGCGATCGTTGTCGAGGCTACGCGTTTGGACATGAGCGTCGATCTGCTCGTCAACAATGCGGGCTTCGGCACGCACGGGCATTTTGAGACGCTGCCGCCCGAACGCGAGCGGGGCGAGATCGCCGTGAACGTGACGGCGCTGGTCGCGCTCACGCACGCGTTTCTGCCGGCGATGCTCGAACGCGGCAAAGGCGGCGTGATCAATGTCGCCTCGACAGCCGCGTTTCAGCCGGTTCCGTATATGGCCGTCTACGCCGCGACCAAGGCGTTCGTGCGATCGTTCTCCGAGGCGCTACACGAAGAAGTGCAAGCCCGCGGCGTACGCGTGATCGCACTCTGCCCCGGTCCCACCGCAACGGAGTTCTTCGATATGAACGTCGCTGCACCGCGCGGTCCGATCCGCACCGTGCGCGATGTGGTCACGACCGGCTTACGCGCGTACGATGCCGGTACGCCGGTGGCGATCGATGGTGCCAATAATAAGATCCTGATCGGCTTCGCCAATCTGATTCCACGACGCTGGGCGGCGAAGGTCGCCGGCCGCATGATGAAACCCTAGGCTTAGTTGCGCACACCCATCCAGTTGACGAGGTTCCGCACGTATGTTTTGGTATCGTCGAGCAGATGCGGGTTCTTCGCGATCGCATCGCTCGGCGGCTCTTCAACGAACGACGGACAGCCGGCTGCAATGTTCCAGTTGTAGTCGACGAAGTGATGGAAGGTCGATTCGGCCCAGCCTTTGCCGCCGCCGTCGTGGCCGTCGAAGGCAACCGCGATGTTGAACGTCCGCCCCGTTTCCTTGCTTTTGCTGCGCGCGACGACGCGCGCGTCGGGCTCCGACGCCGGCGCGCCGACCGCGCCTTCGTGCGGATGCGACGGCAGCGTCTTGACCCCGGCTAACACCGGATGCGCCGGTTCGCTGACGGAAATCGTTTGCACGTCGCCGTTGGGGCCGCTGTAATAGTTTGGCCACTGAATCGACGTCGTGACGCGATCGTCGTTGACCCGGTTCTCGGGATTGGGATCGGGGTTCTTCGAGTGGAAGTAGTGCGCTTCGCCGATGCCGCCGAGATCGCACACGGAGACGCCGAGATCCATGTGATCGCGCGTAACGAAAACGTGGCCGCCGCCTTCGCGGAAACGCGTGATCGCTCCGCACTCGTGCTTCGTGATTCCATCGCCGGTATCGACTGCGAAGAGCCACAGCTGATCGAAGTCGCTCTCGTCTAGCGTCGCGAGCACCGGATCGTTGCCGTCCGGCCCGTTCTCGCGGTCGCGCGCGATGACGTCGGCATACTTCGCGATCTCATCGCGCAACAGCGAGAAGCGACCGACGTGCCAATCGTCCGCGGTAAAGGGGATCGTCGTTTGCACGAGGACGCGCGGCCGTCGCGCAGCTGCGGCGCTCATCGCGCGCTCGCGACGGCTTGTGTTTCAACCGGTGTGATCGTCACTCGCATGAACGCATTTCTCCGCAGCAGGGTGGCCGTCGTCGTTCCGATCGGGCCGTCGGTCATAACGCGATGCAGCGCGTCCATGCCGTCGACCGGGGCTTCTCCGAGTGCGACGATCACGTCGCCTCCCTCAATTCCCGCCTGCGCGGCTGGGGAACCATCCTCGACGCTATGCACGAGAATTCCGTGCGTTTGGATCAAACCGAGCAGCCGCTGCACGTAGCGGGGAATCGGGACGTCGGCCCCGGCGACGCCGAGGTAGCCGCGGCTGATCCGGCCGTCGCGAATGAGCAGTGCTGCAACGCGTTGCGCCGTCGTTGCGGAAATCGCGAAACCGAGGCCGCCGCCACCGCCTGCGACGATCGCGGTGTTCACGCCGATCACCGCGCCGCGCGCGTCGACCAGCGGACCGCCGCTATTGCCCGGATTGAGGGCCGCGTCGGTCTGGATGATGTTGTCCATCAGCCGTCCCGAACGCGAGCGCAGCGAACGTCCGAGGGCCGAAACGACGCCGGCCGTTACCGTACACTCGAGGCCGAACGGATTGCCAAGCGCGATCGCGAGTTGCCCCGGCTTGATCGAGCGCGCGTCGCCGAAGACGGCCGGGATCAGATCGCTGCCCGCGATGCGCAGGACGGCGAGGTCGGTATCGGGATCGTCACCGGCGATCACGCCGCGAAAGCGGCGCCCGTCGAGCAGCGCGACTTCGATCTCGTCGGCGCCGTGAACGACATGCGAGTTGGTGAAGACGAAGCCGTCGGGGGTGGCGATGAAGCCCGAGCCGCTGCCGGCCCGGCGGCCCCCGCTGCGGACGTCGATGCCGACGACCGCGGGGCTGGCGCGTTCGACCGCGCCGGTCACGACGCGCGAATAGGCGTCAATATCGAACTCTTCTGAGATGGGGACGACGTTTAGGGACATGGTGCTCACCTCAAACATCGCAACCCCGCAGACAAGTTGCGTGGTAGCGTGGCTTAGTGGAAGCAAGCGCCGGCGAGCACCGGGGGATAACAGCGAGCCCGTGGTTCCGAACGGCCGCCGCGATCTTTTTCGTGTTTCTCTGGGGCTCGGCGTTTGTGCCGAGCAAAATCGGCGTTCTCGCCTCGTCGCCCCTGTGGTTCCTCGTCGTGCGATTTGCGATCTCCGGGGTCGTGGCGTTGGCGATTGCCCGCGCGGTCGGAGCGCCGTGGCCGCGCGGCCGGCGCGCCTGGACGCTGATTCTGCTGCTCGGCATTCTCGCAAACGCGGCGTACCTCGGCTTCACCTACGAGGCGCTGCGCCATCTCGCGGCCGGCATCGGTTCGGTCGTGACCAGTACGAACCCGTTGATCTTGGCTCTGGTCGCGCCGGCGCTGCTCGGCGAACGTCTCACGCCGCTGAAGGCCGGCGGATTGCTGATCGGCTTCGTCGGCGTCATTGCAATCGTGTTGGCCCGAACCGGAACCGGAACGGCCGAACCGCGCGACATCGGGTTATGTTTGATCGCGGTACTCTCCAGCGTCGCGAGCACGATCGTGTTCAAGAAGTTCCTGGTCGAAATGGACGTGCGCATGACGACGGCGCTGCAGCTCTTTGCGGCGTCGGTCGCGCTGGTGCCGTTTGCCATCGTGATGGAAGGCACGCCGCACGCAACGTGGGGCGTGCCGCTCGTCGCATCGTTCGTCTATCTCATCGTCGCGTTAAGCGTCGGCGGGTCGTTCTTGTGGTTCTGGTTGCTCGAACAAGGCGAAGCGAGTCGCGTCACCGCTTATTATTTTCTCTCGCCAGTCTTTGGCTTGCTGATCGCGAGCTTCTTCGGTGAGCCGCTATCGATTCGCGATTTCGGCGGTCTCGTCGCGATTGCGATTGGAATTTCGCTCGTGCAACGGTCGTGAAGGGCAAATATCGCGTTCTCGCGTTGATGACCGGCGCGCAAGCCGGCGCCTCGATCGTTCAGCAAGCCGTCGGCGTGCTGGCGCCGTTTCTCATCCTGCAGTTCGGCCTGAGCCAAGCACAGCTCGGCTCGATGTTTACGTGCCTCTATCTCGGTTCCGCGCTCTTCACCGCGTTTAGCGGCGTGCTGACCGATCGCTTCGGCGAACGGACGATGGTCGCCGTCAGCGGCGGCGTAATGACGTTCGCGCTCGTGCTAGCGGCGCTCGTAGCGAACTACACGTGGCTCGTTGCCTGCATGGGTTTGTTTGGTGCCGGCTACGCCGCGTCGACGCCGGCCGGCGGCCGAGCGATCCTCTCGTGGTTCGATCGCGATCGCGGCTTTGCGATGGGCATTCGGCAAACCGGAGTTCCTGTCGGCGGCCTCGTCGGTGCGATCGTGTTGCCGCTTGCAGCACTGCATCTCGGCGGGTATCGCGCAGCGCTGCTCGTTGCTGCGGTGCTCGTTGCCGTGCCGACGGCCATCGCATGCATCGCTTATAGCGAAGCGCCCGGCGATCGTCCGCCACCGAGCCACTTTCGCGAAGTGGTCGCGGGAATGCGCCGGCTCGCGCGCGATCCGCGTTTGATCGCGGTAACCCTCACGTGCATGACGCTCGTCGTCGCACAACTTGCGATGAACGGCTTCCTCACGGTTACGGCGGTGCAAGTCATCGGCGTAACGCCGGCCCTCGCCGCGACCGCATTTGCGTGCGCGTTCGGCGCCGCGACGGTCGCGCGACTGTTCTGGGGTTGGTATAGCGACCGTTTCATGCGCGAGAATCGCATCGCGCTGCTGGCCGTGTTGTGCGGGCTCTCGGCTTGCGCGTCGCTTTCGTTCGCGTTGCTGCGTCCATCGCTGGCCGTGTTCCTGATCCCAGCTGCGCTGTTCATCGGCTTCTGTGGCGCAGGCTGGAACGGCGTAATGGCCGCCGCGCTTGCGGAGATTGGCGGTGCCGATCGCGCCGGCAGCGCCCTCGGCCTCACCCTGACGGCGATCTTCGGAGCCTCTGCGGTCGGCCCGTTGGTCTTCGGAACGATCGCCGACCATACATCGCTCGATACGGCGTGGACCGTCAACGCCGCCATCGGCGCGCTCGGCGTGCTCCCGGTCCTCTGGCTACGGTCGCACCAGCGTCGCGCCAAGGAGCAAGCGGCCTAGCCCTACAGAGGCCTCGTCTCCGCCGGTACGGAAACGTCGGCGGCTGCGCCCAGGTGGCGGAATTGGTAGACGCGCTGGCTTCAGGTGCCAGTGACCGCAAGGTCGTGGGGGTTCGAGTCCCTTCCTGGGCAGTACGCTTTGAGCGAAGGCCGACGTGCACGAAACGTGCGTCGGCCTTCATCGTTTACGTCCGCCGACGTCCGCCGTTTCCGCTGACGTCCGCGAATTAGGCCGTACAAAGGGCCGTACGGTTGGACGCGTGGATCCATGGGCGGCGCGCCGCCATCAAGCCTCCATGCCGGAAGTTTTCCGCAAGCGTTTTGTCTCGCCGACCTTGAGTATAGAATGCTTGTGCTAGTCGAATATTGTACCGGGTTGATTTTGCGTTTGCACCGCATTACTGGTGACCCCAACAGTCTTCACCGTTTAGGAAAGAAAAATAACATCACCGTTTCCAACGCTCTGCTTAGTGAGCTTCATAAACGGGGCATGGTCCGATCGCTTTACACGCGCAATAGAGAAGCGTATACTCTGGGTGTCTGCAGATAAAGACCGGTCATGGAAAAGGAGGGTGGTTGGACTCACAATATCCACCTCAGCATCAAGTAGGGACGCGCAAAAAGTTCTGCGCTGATAGCTGCGCCTAACGCCAACGGACGTTCTCCGTAAGTGCGCGACCAAGATCAAACCCCGAACGGAAGCCATGTCACCGTGGCTTCCGTTCTTTTTCGCGCACAAGCGAGATGTTGGCAGTACGCTTTGAACGACGGCCGTTGTGCACGATACGCAGCCGAACCTCAAGGGGCAATCGATGTGGCGTCGTTATCAGGGAAAGGTTGCCATGCGGCGCCGGCGGGAATCACCGCTGGATGACCGCATCAGCGCCGAGTTCGAAGCTCGGCCGTCATCTGTTTGGATTGGCGGCTATGGCCTTTGGCCTCATCACGTTGGCCCGGCACGACTACCACGAGTGGGATCAACTGCGTTACATTTTAAACGCTACCGATGGCCCGGTCTTTCTTTACGCCGCAGCTGCCGCCCAGATCTTCGGCGGCGTTGCGATTCAGTTCCGTCGGACCGCGAAAACGGGCGCAGTCGTTCTAGGCGCGGTTTATCTTGTCTTCGCCTTACTGTGCGTGCCACGAATCGTCACCACACCGCAGATTTACGATCGCTGGGGCAACTTCTTCGAGCAGTTCTCTCTCGTGACCGGAGCGGCGATCGTATATGCGCGCTTGTCATCGGTATGGACGCCGGAAACGCTTCATCGGACGGGCCGCATTCTTTTGGGCATCTGCACCGCTTCCTTCACCCTCGAACAGGCGATTTATCTTAGCGCCACCACTGATCTTGTTCCGAAGTGGCTTCCGCCAAGTCAGATGTTTTGGTCGCTAACGACGACGGTTTTGTTCGCACTCGCGGCCGTGGCTCTTCTCACGAATCGACTGACGCTTCTCGCGACTTGCTTACTGACAATGATGCTCGTCGTCTTTGGGCTACTCGTGTGGGTCCCGTTGCTTCTCTCCGATCCCCACAGTTATGCGAATTGGAGCGAAACTATCGAGACCTTCGCGATTGCCGGAACCGCCTGGATTCTCGCTGATCTCCTCGGCGAGCCGTTTGCGGAGCGCTCCCCACAAGCGTAGAAAGGCGACGGGAACCACGTCTGGCAGCGGTAATCGGCTTGTTGTTAGACCGGCATTTCGGCGCTGTAGTGGGCGGCGATTTCGGAGCCGGTCGCGAGCCAAACGTGCCGGTGCCGCGTGATGTAGGCCAGTGCCTCATCGAAGGCATCGATTCGGTGTGGGACGCCGGTAAGGTATGGATGCAGTGCGATCG
>Ga0182030_10012453_pt1 | contig 17024 bp, 9 predicted proteins | sample 812S3MmetaG_FD_121299 | JGI IMG/M metagenome (GOLD analysis project Ga0182030, IMG submission 121299) | Permafrost microbial communities from Stordalen Mire, Sweden - 812S3M metaG (Illumina Assembly) | ecosystem: Environmental > Terrestrial > Soil > Wetlands > Permafrost | place: Sweden...
TCCCGCTGATCGAGGAAGAAACCGGTTTTCTGTCCGCGCAACACCTCGGCCTCGAAGCGGAGTTCGTCCTCCTGGAAAATCACCGGACCCTCGGGGGCGGTCCCGTGAAGCACGTTTCCGTCCGCGCGTGCGAACGAGTCCCGGGCGGTCTCCTGGAGGTTGCGGCTCAGGCGGAGGACGAGACGTTCCGGGGCCAGGCGTGCGATGATTCGGGCGGCGGTTTCGTCCAGCCGGGGGAGCCAGGCTGCCGTGTAGAGTTTGAGCACGAGGGTGGTGGCGTAGCGGTCGAGGACCAGTCCGGGCCAGCCGTCGCTCTCCCCGTTGATGAGACGGTAGCCGGTGGTGGCCGGTTCGAACCGGCCGGCGCGGGACGCAAGGGCGGTCTCGAGGTTCGCCGTCCACCAGGCGTCGTCGAGCGGGCGCGGCTTGCCCGCGTGGAGGATCCGGACCCGGATGGGCGAACCGGCATCGTAGAGGCCGGCCGCGAGGAACGCATCCTTCCGGTCGTAGATCACCGCCAGTTCGCCGGTTTCGCCCGGCCGGTTTTGCTCCTGCACCCGGTCGGCATAGACCCAAGGGTGGCCCGCCCGCACCGCGGACTCCGCCGGGGTGGAGAGCCGGAGGCGGAGGCGGGGCGGGGGCTTGGTGGTCGGGGCGTCGTTCGCCATCTCCGAATGGTCACAGATCGGGCCGCCGGCGCAATCGAATAGGGTGCCCGGCGGATAACTCGCGCGGGGTTTGGCACCGGCCACCTTGTGTTGCCCCGCCGACGCGGGTCGTGCTACGGTGCGCTGTCGCGGCGCCGGGCGCCGTGGTTCCGGCATGCCCCCGCGCTTTTACGACGCCCACAATCACTTGCAGGATGATCGGCTGGCCCCGTGGCGGGAGGAGATTCTGGCCGGCTTGGCGGCGTCCGGCATCGTCCGCTTGGTGGTGAACGGCTCCTGTGAGGGCGACTGGCCCGCGGTGCGGGAACTGGCACGGCGTTCCCCGGCGGTCATTCCGTCCTTCGGATACCACCCGTGGCATGTGCGGGAGCGGACTCCGGACTGGCAGCGGACGCTGACGACGTTGCTCGACGAGAGCCCCGCCGCGGTGGGTGAGATTGGATTGGATCGGTGGATCGAAGGCCACGATCTCGAGGATCAGGCGGGGGTGTTTGAATGGCAATTGCGGCTGGCGGCGGAACGGAACCTGCCGGTGAGCATTCATTGCCTCCAGGCATGGGGGCGGCTGCTTGAAATGCTCCAGTCCGTGCCGCTCCCCCGCTGCGGGTTTCTGCTGCACTCCTATGGTGGTCCGGCGGAGATGGTCGGCCCGCTGGCGCGGCTGGGCGCCCGGTTTTCGCTGCCGGGCTATTTCGCCCATGAGCGCAAGGAGCGGCACCGGGAGACCTTCCGCCAAATCCCGTTCGATCGGTTGCTGATCGAGACGGACGCTCCCGACCAAACCCCGCCGGCGGAGTGGATTCTGCATCCGCTGGGGACCGAGGCCGGCGGGCGGGCGCTCAACCATCCGGGGAACCTGCCCGCGATTTACCGGTTTGCCGCCGAGTTGTGGGGCACCGACCTCGCGACCCTGGCGGAGCAGGTGGAACGGAACTTCTGGTCCTTGTTTGGCGGCGTGGCCAGCCCGCCAGCCCCGCCGCACGACGCCCCGGAGTGTTCGTAAAGCCCGCGCTTAACGAAAAAAGGCGCGCCCGTTGCCGGGCGCGCCGGTGAGAAACACTCCGAGCGCCTACCGGTGCTCAGGGATGCCGCACGCGGAAGAATGTCTGGCTTCCGGCGGCCGTGATAGGGGCGGAAGGGTTGCCCGGGCCGATGTCGGTCCAGGTCACGGTTCCGGCCACCGAGGTGGCCTTCTGAAGGATGAAGCCCGGGCCGTTGGTCCAGGAAACGACCACCGTGTTGCCGGTGCCGTGGGTGACCTTCAGGACCGGGGGGAGCGTGCCGGGAGGCGCCACGGGGTTCAGGAAGTCCACGTAGATGAAGTTGAACTCGGCATCGCGGAATCCCACCACCCCGTCGTCACTGGGTCCGGGGGGCGAGACAAAGTGCGATTCGACGATGAAAGCGTTGGCCGGCGTGTTGGTGCCGCCGTATTCGTAGGAGAGGTAGCTGTTGTCCACCACGTTGGTCATGCCGTCCGGTTGGACGGCCAGGTAGCCGGTGTCTTGCAGGAGCAGGACGCCGTTGGTGCCGGTGACGCCCGGGATGGTGATCGCATAGCGACCGGTGGAGAGGTGCGTGACCGTGAAGTTGCCCGCGCCCTTGATGGTGGCGCCATTGGTGGCGATGTGGCCGCCGATCAGGTTGTCGGCATCAAAGGGCAGGTAGAGGAACGAGAAGCTGGCGCCGGAATCCTCACCCACGCCGGTCGCATAGACGGTGGGGTCGGCCTTGCTGTTCTCGATGTCGCGCACGGCGACATACCAACCGGAACCGTCGGGGAGGGCGGCGTTTTGGGCCGCCGGGCCGCGGTCGCCGCCGCTCTCGTCGTTGCCGATGGTGAAGAGCATGCCATCGTTGGTGGAACTGACGTTCGGGATGGTGAGGGTGGCGAGGCCGACGAAATTGCCACTGCCCAGCGGCTGATCGAGCCAGGTGAGCAGGTTGTTCGGGGCGTTGTAGAGGGCCTGGCTGGCCTGGTTGGAAAGGCCGGCCAGAGCGGTCCCGCTATTCAGCCCGTAGCCGTTGCCCCACTTCCAATAGGGGGTGCCGGGGTAGCTGCCGTTGAAGTTCGGGCCGTCGAAAAAGCCTGCTTTCCAGCCCTGGTCGTAGGGGAACCAGGCGATGGAGTGGCGGATGGTGCAGCGGTAGGGGGTGCCATTGTCGCCGGCGTTGGGGTTCGTGAGCGGACCGTTCACGAGCTTGGTAGTGCGGGTATAGAACTGGCCGCCGTGGAACTGGCCGCTGATCATATCGTAACCTTCGCCCGTGGCGGCCGCGTCCAGTTGCACATAGGCGGCCCCGTAGAAATTAGTGGTGGTGTCGTTCCATTGCTGGCCGTTCTTGTTGATGGTGTCATAGACGAAACCGTAAACGGGCGAGGGAATCCAGGCCTGACTGGCCGCCACGTTGGTTTCGCCCATCGTGTAACGGCAGCGGGACGGATTGCTGTAGTCACCGAGGTTCGACAAGGCGGCCACGGGGTTGCCGGGGTTCAGCGCGAAATCGAACCCCGAGCTCTGGTAGCGCGCGGCGCAGAAGGCGCCCGGCGACTGGTACGGGATGTTCGCGATGATGTCGCGCCCCACGCTGGTGTAGCCGCCGCTGTCCCAGACAATCGGCTGGGCCGGACCCTGGTTGGACTGCACGATGTTGCCGGGATAGCCCATGCCGTTGGCGGGGATGGCGCAGTCAAAGATCGCGGCGAGCACCATCTGGTTGGGATAAGCGCCCGGGCCGGTGCCCGGCAACGCCGGGGTGCCGCTCACATTGGGAACGCTGGCGGGGGTCGGAGTCGGGCCATAGTTCGCATACGTGGAGGTGACCGTGTGGGTCGTGTCGTTGATGTTGCTGTTGTGGGCGACAGTGCTCAAGCCGACGTAGAGGGTCTTGGGGAAGTTTGTGCCGCCGTGGACGACGCCCAGCAACTGCCAGCCGTTGGTAAAACCAGGGTTGGCGTTATAGCCGGGGGGAACGTCCTCGGTATTGGCCGTGGCGAAGTAGCTCAGCAGCCGTTCGCCCTGGCGTTGCACGCGCAGCCACAGGTTGGGGTACGTGCAGTATTCGTGGTCGGTGGTGTCACCTTCATACGAGGGCACGCCGTTGCCCGGCCCGTAGTTCTGGCCGCGGCCGGGGAGGTCATCGGTGTCCGTGGCGAGGTTGATGCGGCCGATGGTCTCGATCTGGCCGTCGCGCCCGGACGGCGCCAGCGGCAGGGCGTTGATCATGAAGTCGTAGGCTCCCGCGTCCAGGCTCGACCGCACCATCAGCGATCCCTTGGGGGAGTCCTGGCCGAGCGGATCCGTGGCGGTGACATTGACGACCTGGACGCGGATGTCGAAATCGCCGGTCACCTGCTGCCAGGCGAAGGCGAACGAGTCCGGCGCGCCGTAGGTGTCACCGCCCCCCGCGGTGATGGAGAGGGAACCGTCGCCGTTGGTGACCACGGTGGTGGGGATGGGGTCGTTGATGTTTTGCAGCTTCAGCCCCCACTGGATCGGCTGCTGGGCCTGCGCGCCGGCTCCTGCCAGGAAGCAGACTGCGCTCAACCCCGCGAGTGAAATCACGCGGAGCGGGCGCTGGCCCAAATATTGGTTCATCCTCATAGCTTGTTCCTTGTTCGTATTGGTTTACCGGTAGTTGTGACCTTGGCGGGCTTGCACGCCCTGCACACTATACTCCAGGAGGAGGGCGGTTGGGTCACAGAACGGTGACAACCAGGTCAAGAGGATTCCGGCCCCGGTCGTGGGGTTGTTCGGCGTGGGAACGTCCGCGCCTCGAACTGCCCGTGTGCCGCCCGGTCGCGGGGCACCGACCTTGCGACCCTGGCTGAGCGGGTGGAACGGAACTGCTGGTCCTGGTTTGGCGGCGTGGCTGGGCGGGGGGCGGAGTCGTCCTGAAGGGATCAAACCACCCAGCCCGGTGTTGGCGCGGAGCGCCCACGCTGGGCAGGCCATCCCGCCAGCCCGTCCTTCAACTCTGAAGGAGTTGAATCCAATCGTGCCCCTCCGCGAACTCCGATCCGACCGCAAACCCGGCTGCGCCTGTTCAAAATCGCCCTCGGCGGGCGGGCTGGATGCAACTCTGGCAGAGTGGCGGAAATGCGGGCCGTTGACCCAGCGTAGCCGCGCTGCGCGGCAACGCTGGGCTGAGTGATGGAACCCGATGGGATTCTGGAAGGGCGCCGGCTCCCCGGCGCGCTCCATCCCGGGCCGAGTAGTTACGACGGGGGGGTTCACCTTACCTTATTTCGGGTGGAAATAAGGCCATTTGTTTTGAAACTTTCTCCCTGTCCGTGTGTCCAACTAGATGTTCCCTGGTGGGCGTGGAGAAGGAGTTTGAGGCACGGGCTCTAGGTTTCGTGGCGTCCTTGGGCGTGACTGATGCTGGTCGGCCAATTGGGTCTCGGCGGCTGCGGTTTCGTCGAGGACGCGGGGATAATGCCTCCCTTCCTTCCCCACGCCGCATCGGGTGATTGCGCCGGCCGTCTGGTTCCAGTCGCCCCCCCCTTTTCCCGGCGTCCCCGCTCCTTCGTAGAGGCGCGGGATCACCGTCCGCCAGCCGGCGGATGCTGGAGCAGATGCCACACGCGGATCGCCTCGGTGACCCCCCACGCTTGGGCGTCGCAGCCGCGTTGCGTGTGGGGCGAGTCGCCGTCGAGGATCTCGGGGATCTGGCCGAGGCAGCCGTGCTCCATCAAGCCCTGCATTCCGCCCAGATGGGCGCGGGCGGCGGCGACGGCACCCGGCGACCAGTCCCAGGCCCGGGCGAGCGCTTCACAAAAGCCGGGGAAGGTCCAGGTCCAAGCGGTGCCATTGTGGTAGGCGGGTTTCCGGCGGGTGTCCTCGTCCCCCTCATACCGCCCCCAATACGGCTGGAGGGGATTGTTCAGCAAATGGCCGTCGGGGGCTTGGTTGGGGAGGGGGAGGGTGACCGGGAGCGGGGCCAGGGAGCGGAGGGCGCCGGGGACCACCAGGTGCCGCGCCGCCGCGGCGACACAAGCCCGTGCTTTCTCGCCCCGGACCAATCCCAAACCGATGGGGATTAGGCAGTTGCTGCGCAGGGCGTCATCGACTGCCGCCCGGGCCGCGGGGGTGCCGTCCGGGCCGGAGAGGAGATCGGCGTACCAGCCGCGGGTTTCGAGCCAGAACCGCGCTTCCAGGGAGTATTGCGCCCGCCGGGCGAGTTCGGCCCAGGACTCGCCTCCGGCCGGCGCCCCGAGGCGCGTGAGCTGGTGCAGCAGGCGGATCCAGAGGGCCTGGATCTCGATGGGGTAGCCCTGGCGCGGAGTGCAGGCAGGGTAGTTGGTGTCCATCCAAGTGAAGTGCTGCGGGCTCCAGATCAGCCCCGAGGCAGGGTCCATGTGGATGCGGTTGGGGGTGCCGCGGGCGTACCAGGTGCCGATGCTGGCGAGCACTTCGCGAATAGGGCGGCCGTCCTGGCCGGCGCGGGTGTCGTAAAACGACTCGCCGAGGTGCTCCGCCAGTTCCTCGCAGACGACCCCGAACCAGAGCGGGGCGTCGGAGGTGTCCCGGTTGGAGGCATCCTCGCCGAAGATGATGTTCGGAAGGGTGCCCTCATGCTCGAAACGGGCGAACGTAAGGATGATCTGGCGCACCTCGGCCACCCAACCGGCCGCCAGCAAGCCGCGGGCGGCAATGAAGGTGTCCCGGCCCCAGTCGAGGAACCACGGGTAGCCGGCGATGACCGTCATGCCGTCCCCCCGGCGGACGAGGAAGGCGCGGGCGGCCCGGCGCAGGCGTTCCCCGAACGGATCGCCTGCCGCCGCGCCCGGGGCGGGTTCGGCAGCGGAGCCGGCGGCCAGCGCGCGGTCGAGTTCGGAGGTTTGGGGTTCGGCCGGGTCCGCGCATACCAGGAGCCGGGCAGATTTGCCCGCCGGGAGCGGGACCTCGAACCAACCGGGGCTGTAGGCGTCCCCCTCGCCGGTCTGGCCGCGGCTCTGCTCCACCGGGTGGGGGATGTGCTCGCTCCATTCGGGGGAAGGGTGGTAATCGCCCTGGTCAACCCGGACGTGGAGGTGGCGGTCGGCGGCCGGCTCGAAGGCGAAGCCCGGTCCTCCCGCCGGGGTCCGGGCCAGGGAACGCGTGCACGAACTGAAATGGTGCTCCGCGCCGGCATTGCGCCGGGTCTCGGAATGGAACCCGCGGTCCTCGATATCGAGGCGGAGGGTGAGGCTGACCGCGGCTCCGGCGGGGAGGGGTTTGCCCGCCTGGGCGGCCGCGGCGGGCCGGTCGAAATGAAACACGACCGAGTTGCATCCTTCGGGCATGGCGGCCGTCAGGTGAATTTCCACCTGGCGTCCGTCCCCGGCGGGGGCGACGAAGGTCCACGCCGCGGGCGGGCCGGCGGTGAACCGGGCGAGGTTCTGGAAATCGAGCGGTGAGATGAACCCATCGGCGTTGATCCAGACCCGGAGGCGCTTGGCCAGGACGTAACGGTCCACCGGCACGGTGGGGTGCAGGTTCGCGGCGAGGACGGCGTCATATTTCGAGTTGACGCGCCCGAGGTCGGTGGTGAGGCGGGCCATCCCGCCGCGGCCGTTGGTGAGCAGGACGAGGTCGGTGGGGAGGACCGCCTGCGACGGGTGTGCGGGCGGCGCGGCGGGGAGGAGGCGGATTTTTCCCCGGACCTGGCCGGGGCCGGTACCGTAGCGCTCGATGCCGAGGTCCAGGTCGATCGCGCCCGCGGCCTGGCAGGGGGCGAAACTGGCGGCATGGCCGCCACCGAGCGGGGAAGATTCCACCTGGCGGGGCGGGAGATCGCCGCCCTCGATCCGGGCGCGGAAGGGGGCGTCGTCGCGAACCAGGAGCCAGTGGTCCGGGGGCACGGGGGTGACGCGCCGGGCGTCGGCGAGCCTCCATTCCACGACGTTCGGGAAGACGGGGGCATGCGGGTGTGGGTGCCGCCGGGGGGCGGCGAGGGCGGCGAGCGGGGCGAGGGCGGGCGGCGTCCCGGCGACGGCTTCGCGGGCGAGCTGTGAGAGCGTGGCGAGAAAGGCGGCGGGGTCGCGGTCCGCCGCCGCGGCCAGGGTGGTCCAGGGGGGAGTCTCGCCCGCTTCCAGGGGGAGGGTTTCGTGCATCGCGGTGAGGGCCCAGGCGGCTTGGGCGCGCGTGGTGCGGTACGCCTCCCCGGCCAGCCCCGCGGGCGCGGCTTGGGGCGAGAGGCAGTACGCCGCCCCGGGCGGCAGCGAGACCACCCATGCCCCCGGGCCGTCCGCAACGATCGGAGGCGCCGTCTGGCCGAGCAGGTCGACCCAGGCAGCGGGGGCAGTCTTGGTGGCGGGGGTGGCGGTGGGCGGGGCGAAAGGGGCCGCCTTGAGCGCCAGGGAGCGGGCGTGTTCGGCGTCGGTGTTGACGAGGATCAGGGTGGTGTCCAAGCCCTCGGCCGAGTCGCGGCGGAGCGCCCAGACCGGGGCTTCGGGCGGGCTGACGCGCGTGCAGACGGCGCCGTCGAAGAAGCAGGGGTGTTCAGCCAGCAGGGTGTTCAGCCGGGCGAGTTCGGGCACCAGATTCGGGTGGGCGCCCCAGGCGAGGCCGGTGCAACCGTGAACCCGGATTTTCTCGGCGGCGAGCCATTCGACGCCGCCGGTGAAGCCGAACCCGCCGCTGACGCTGGCGAGGGCGCACAGGCGGTTGCGGAGGAGGGACCAGGCCGCGCCCTTGGCGGCGAGCCGCTCGTTATCATGTGTCTCGCTGTAATGCACCAGCAGCCCGACCCGGCCGCTCTGCTTGAAGGCGTGGTCGAGGTAGCCGGAGATGTGGAGGGGCGAGTAGTTTTGGAACAGCTCGGAATAGGCCCACTGCATGCCGCCGTCGGTGAGGAGGGATTCGGTGGCCTCCCAGGCGCCGCCGAGCCCCTCGAGGAGGAAGAGCGCCTCGGGGAACTCCTGTTGCACGCGGGCGACGATGAACTGCCAGGCGGGCATGGGGACCTTGTAGCCGGCGTCGCAACGGAAGCCGTCCACCCCGCGGCGGCACCAGGTGAGGAACATCCGGGCGAGTTCGTCCCACAGTTCGACGTACTCGTGGTGCAACTCGACCAGATCCTCCCAGGTGGTGCCCCAGGCACCCGGGCTGAGGAAGGTCTTGTCCGGCTGGCGGAGGAACCATTCCGGGTGGTCCTCCTGGAGGCGGGAGCCCCACCCGGTGTGGTTGATCACGATATCGAGCACGAGCCGGGCGCCCCGGTGGTGGACCTCGTGAGCGAGTTCCTCAAACTGCTCGACGCCGGTGGAGCGGCGGTCGAAGACGACGAGGGCCGGATCAATCCCGGTGAGGTCGAGTGCGGCGTAGGGGCTGCCAAACCGGCCATAGCGGGCGTAGGTGGTGGGGGTGGGATTGATCGGCAGCAGGTGGATGATCCGGCAGCCCAGGTCGTCGATGATGTGGGGCAGGCAGGTGATGAGGTCGCGGAGGGTGCCGGATCGCGGGATGACCGCGTAACCCTGCGCGTCGAGGGCGGCCAGCGCCTCCTCCTGGCGCGGGTCGGCGGTGGCGGAGGCCGTGCGCGAGGGACCGAACAGGCGCGTGAAGGCGCAGTAGATCGTGTTGGCGGTGCGGTAGCGGTCCGGATGCACGGCCACGCCGGCGTCCGGGCCGGCGGGCCAGATCTGCCAGCCCCGCGGGTCGGCGAGGTAGGCCTTGGCCTTGAAGAAGCCGGGCTCGGCGAGCGGCAACTCCAGCGTCCAGCCCGCACCGTCGCGCCGCATGGGCAGGTCGCGCCAGGACGCGCCGGCCAGGTTCGGTCCGCGGCTGTGGGCGGCGACGATCTCACGCCGGAGCTGGTTGCCGCGGCCAAGGTTGGTCCGGAGCAGGGCGCGCCACCCCTCCGGCACAGTGCGGCCGTCACGGTCGCGGAGCTCGAAGCGAACGCGGTCGCCGACGAACCGCTGGAGGCGGTCGCCCGGTGCCGGAGTCATCACGGGATTGAATGAATCCATAGCGGGGTCTTCAGCATCTGATTTTCGAACCCGAATACCTTCCCTGAGATCGGCGGCAAAAGCAATCCGGGGGGAGGAGTGGCGATGCCGGTCTCACTTTGGACCGGCCAGACGTGGGGCAGGCCGCGGAAGTGCTGGGCGCGTCGGAACCCCGCACGGCCTGCAGGTTGGGAAACCTGCGACACGGCAGATTTGGAAATCTGCGCTGCGATCGGGTGACGCTCCTTCTGGTCAGCCATCGGCGGGCACAAGCCTGCCGTGTCGCCGACTTCCAAGTCGGCAGGCGTCCGGCGTACCGGGGGGCTCGAACGAAGTTCGGCGCGGGCGTTGGGAATTCGTTTGGAAATCTGCGGCACCGCAGGACGCCCACGTGCGGATCAGCCGCGGTTCGGTGGACCGGCCTTGCTACTCGGGTTCCAACCCCGCCACCCAGGCGCAACCGCGGCGCTCCAGCGCCCCCATCCCCGGAGCGTAGGTGTAGGCCTGCACGTTGTGGCCCAGCACGCACTGGAACACCCGGCCGCGCCCGTATTCGAGCACGAAGGCCATGGGGTACTCCTGCTGATCCACCTTGCTCACCGCCTCGGCCAGCACGCGAATGGGCGCGTCACCGGTCAGGCAGGTGTAAAGTTCGTCGGTCGTCTCGAAGGCCGCCAGGCCGCGCGTGATCGGATGATCCGGCGCCGCGATACCGACCCGGAATTTGCCGTAGGGATCATGCGGCCGCAGTTTCGGATCATACACCCGCCCCGCGATGTGCTTGAACTCGGGCCACTCATTCGAGCCCCACGCGCCACAGGCAAAATGGGTCATCATCAGTCCGCCGCCGCCCGCCACGAACTGCCGCAGATTCTCCCGCGCCGCCGCGCCCGGACCCGGCTTCTCCCAGTTCATGAAATGCAGCACCACCACCGCCCACCCGCGGAGTTGGGGCGAGGCCAGCGCCGCGGGATCCTCGACGATTCTCACCCGCAGACGCGGGTCCTGTTCGAGAATCCCTCGCAGCACCGGCGCGGTTTGCCGCCACAAATGCCCGGGGTAATCGTCGCCCGTCACGATCAAAATCCCCTTGCCTCCGGCAGGCGGCGTGAGGTCCACCGGGTTCGGTTTCGGCGCGGCCTCCGCCGGCTGGCCGGCCTGCGCGCAGGCGTGCCGCGGGGTGGCCAGGGGTGCGAGCACCACCAGGGAGAGCGTGGCGAGCCAGGCAGCCGCCCGCCGCCGGGGCAGGCGCCGGTTTCCGGGCCGGGGACTTGGGACGGGATGGTTCTTCATATCAGTTTCTTGGGGAGGCATGGTTTACGCTTCAACGGGGATGGCGAGTTCTTTGAGGGTGGCCCGCAGCCAGGCCAGGGATTGCTCGATCATCGGGCCGCCTGCTCCTTCGCACTCGATGCTCAAGGTGCCCTGGTAGCCGTGATCCCGGAGCATTGCCAGGCACTGTTTGATGTGGTCCGCGTTTACTCCGCCTCCCAGCGCGCAATGGCTGACCGCGATGCCGGTCGCCCCGCCCCGCAGGGCCAGCGCCAGCGACTCGGAAACATCCTTGAGGTGCGCGTGCCCCACCCGCCCGATGAACCGCCGCAGGAACTGCACCGGGTCCTGCCCGGCGATGAAGGTGTTCCCGGTGTCCATGTTCATCCGCAGGAACGGACTGTCGCTGAACGCCAGCAACTCCGCCATCCGGTCGGGATTGGTGGTGAAATAACCGTGCGGCTCAATGTTCACCACCACCTGGTGCGCCTCCGCCACCTTCAGGATCTGCTGGTAGCTCCGTTTCATCATCGCCATCGCATCCTGGTCCGGCAAACCCTCCGGCGCGTGGAGTCCATCGGTGGTGTCCACGCACGGACAGCCGATCTGCGCCGCCCAGGCAATGGATTTCATCACATACGGCACGCCCCGCAGCGGGCCATCCTCCTGCGAGAGCGGGTAGGCGGCGTCCACCTGCGAAAATTGCACCCCGTACTTGTCCATCTTCCGCCGCAACAGCCTCGGATCCTCGTAAAGGGCCACATGCGGCTGGTAGCCCAGGCCGTGGATCCAACTCACCCCGTCGATCAAACCGCACTCGATCCGGCTTACCCCGTTGCGGGCCGCCCAGGCCAGGCATTTCTCGAAGGACCAATAGGCGGAGTTGAAGGCGTCCGTGTGGAATCCAATTCTCATGGCAGTGGAGGCAAAGGGGGCCTGTCCGCCGGGGTGGGCGGGTGGAGTCGGACGGAGCCCTGGCTCATGGTTTGTTCGTCCCCGCCCCCGAGGCGCGCCCACCACTTCCCACCGCGGGTGCGATGCGATCCGGCAACCGGGACCCCCCACCTCTAACACCGCGGGCTGGGACAATTCAAGACTAGGTTTGCGACTTGACGGTGGTCTCCCCCGTTCGAGCCACGGACGACTGCCCGCCACGGCTCAGAGCGATCCGGTCCCGACCGCGCCGATGGGCCACTTGGTCGGGCTCAACACGTTTCCCATAATGTCCGCCCCTGACGCGGTGGCTTCGGGCGCACTCTCCGCGCCGGTGTTCAGCGCCACCGAACCCCGGAGCGGTTGGAACGCGGTGAGCCGGGCGCGCCAGTCCTCGCTGGGAGTCCGGGCCGCCGCCTGGACGCCGCCGAACTGGGGATCAGCGCAGAGGCCCAGCGCCTTGCCACCCACCACCTCCTGGCCGGTCGCCTGCTCCCAGGCCGCCAGTGTGCCAAACTCGCTTTCCCCCCACCGGATCCGCAGTGGGGACCCCTCGCCCCAGTAGAGGTTGTGTTGAAACCGGAGCGTGGCGACCGGATGCTCGACCCGGAGCGCTGCGGTCTGGGCGCCGCCGACCAGCAGGTTGTGGTGAAACTCCGCCTCGACCCCGTTTCCATCCACATAGGCGGCCTGATCGCTCCACGGCCCCATCCGCACGGTGTTGTTGTACACCTTCAGTCCGGTCATGCCGTTGCCGTCGTTCCGCACCCACAGACCGGCATAGGTCCGCGTCTTGCGCGAGTCATGGTCCGACACGTTGAAGCGGACCACATTTCCCCGGTCGGAATGCGACGCGTAACGGTAGGTGTAAACGAGCAGGCCCGGGCCGTCGTTGTCGTGGGTGTAATTGTATTGCAGCACGCAGTCGGTGCTGCCGCCGTCCAGATCAAAACCGCCCCCGTCCCCGCCGCCGGTGCGGTTTTCGAAACTCTCGCAGCGTTCGATTACCACCCCCCGCGAGGCGCAGGCCCAGATGCCCACCCCGCCGTTCGCCTGCCGGCAGAGGCGCCCGTTGCCCCACGCCCGGCAATCCGCCACCCGGCCGCCGTCCACTTGGTACAGCACCATGCCGCTGCCGGAGTGGTTCTTCACATAGAGAGGATCGCCGCTGTTGTCATGGGCCCGACAGCGGCGAACCTCCACATCCGCGTGCGCGTAAAGGGGGGAGTTCCAATCCAACCGCCCCGAAATCTCGATTCCCGCCCGCAGGTTGTCGTGGAGGTCGCAGCCGACGATCCGCACATGCTCGAACCCGGCCTGCCGGCCGCTGATGAACAGCCCGAACATGCCAAACCCGCACGCCTCCACAGCCTCGACCCGCACGCCCTCCAGCCGCTGGAAACCCTCCAACCCGTTTTCAAACCGCACCCCGTAACCGGTGTTGTTCGTCGCCCCATCCCCGACCACCACCAGGTTGCTAATCGTAACCCAGCCGGCGTTTTCGACCGTGATACCCGTTTCACCTCCCGACCGGAGCCGGGCGCGCCCCGCTCCGAACGAGGTAATCACCACGGGCGCATTGGATCGCCCGGCGCTGTTCGCCCCCAGCCGCAGGTTGCCCGGAAAATCCCGCCCCGCCTGAAAAAGCACCCGGTCCCCGGGCCGGAAGGAGGCGGCGTTCACGCGGGCGATCGACTTCCAAGCCGCCGCTTCCGCCGTGCCCGCGGACGCGTCAGCCCCGCCCGAACTCACGTAATAATCTGCCGCCGGAACCGTCCCGGGCATCGCGAGCGAGCCACCGAGGCACAGCAGTCCCAGTGAGATGTTTCCGAAGGTCATACAAGGACAACTTACCGCGGGGCGCGCGGGTTGGCAAGCGGCACCGGAGCTCCGCGCCGATGTCGACCCGGGGCAGGGCGCCTCCCCCGCACCCTCTCCCATCCGATGGGAGCGGGCCGGGGCGAGGGTCGGGGCGGAGTTACGCCTTCGGCCGGGTCCAGAGTTCGAGCAGCTTGCCCTTGAGGGTTTCGCTCGCCTGGTGCTTCCGCACCTCGGCGATCTGGGATTGCCAGCAGGCCATGGCGGCCGCGAGCACGGCGTCGGCCGCCTCTTCCAGCATGGGGCCGTGGGCCTTCAGGATCTTGGCCTTGAGGACCTCGACCTGCGCCTCATGCATCGCCTGGCACATCGACTTCTTCCACTTCTCAGCGGCGCACTCCACCGGGCACTCACTGACGGTTTCGCACGCGGGCTTGCACGACCCGGCGGAACACGAGGTTTCGCAGTTCGTTTCGTTTTCAGAGCAATGGCTCATATTATTGATGTTTCCGTTCCGGCTGGTTTTGTTGGTGTTGATGTTTCCCGCCGCCGCGCCGGGAACGGCGGCGGAAGAATGATACCGACTGGTTGGTATGGTTTGGGCGAAAGTCAGGTTACCTTTGGATGGCTGGGGCGGGGCGGGCGGGGTCGGCTTGGCGCGATCAGCGGGCGGGCTTGACGAACAGGGAATCGACGTACCGCCGGAAATGGTCCAGGTTCTCCCCCAGGAGCGCCTTGTCCTGCCGCGCCTTGGCCAGCAACAGCGAGCCCTGCATCAGCGAGACGAACAAGAGGGCCACCCCCGCCGGGTCAAAAACGGCCCGCGGGCACCGTTTGGCCTTCGCCTGGGTGAGCAACTCCTGGATCCAGCGCGCAAAATTCGAGAACTTCTCGTCGCAACGCGACCGGATGCGCGGGTGGGTGACGGCCAGTTCCTGGGCGAGGTTCCCCATGAGACACCCCTGCACCTCGGCCGTGTCCCGCACGCTGGCCCCGAGGAACTCGAGCAGAGTGTGGAGTCGCTCCAGCGGATCGGACACTTCATTCAATCCCGCCGCCGCGAGCTTCTCCTGCTGGCGCGCGTAATAGTGATCGAGCACCGCCTCCCCAATCGCCTCCTTGCTCTCGAAATAGTGGAAGAAGCTCCCCTTGGTGAGGCCGGCTCCGGCGCAAATCTGATCGACCGTGGTGGCGGTGAACCCCTGGCGCAGCATCAGACCCACCGTGGCGTCGAGGAGGCGGCGCTTGGTCTCCGGCATTTCAGGGGTGGTGGTCGAACTCGACATACAGACTAGTTGGTATGTAACCCCGATCCGCCGTTTCGTCAAACGGCATTTTTTCCTGCCGTCAGTCGTCCGCGATGCCGGGTTTCGACTTGCGGGAGGCGCTCATTAGAAGGAGGCTCGGCCGCATGCGTGTGTTTCCGGCCCTGGTTTTCGGTTTGTCCCTGGTCTGCGGAGCGGTGCCCGCCACGGCCGCTCCGCCCACGACGGCGACGACCTCCCCGGCGGCCGAGGCCGGGGGGGAAACCCGCGTGATCCTCGGCTGGACCCTCCACGTCTGTCGCGAGCTTGCCACCTGGGAACCCCGATCCACCGCCCGCGCTCTGGAACTCCTCGAGGTCCAGCTCCGGGAGATCGTGCGCGTGGTCCCTCCGGCGGCGGTTGCCCGGCTCCGGCAAGTGCCGCTCTATTTTTCCCCGGAGTATCCCGGGATCAAGCCGCGCGCCGAGTTCCACCCGGACGCGGGGTGGCTGCGGGAGCACGGCCGCGATCCGGCGATGGCGGGGGCGGTCGAGTTCACGAACCTCCGCATCTTCGAGCGCGAGTGCAATCGGATGCCCTGTTTCGTCCTGCACGAGCTGGCGCACGCCTACCACGACCTGGCGCTCCCCGACGGCTTCCGCAACCGCGAGGTAGCGGCCGCGTATGAGCGAGCCAGGGCGGGCGGACGCTACGACCGCGTGGAGCGGTGGAACGGCAACGGCGAGCCCAACACCTTCGAGCGCGCCTACGCCATGACCAACGTGCAGGAGTACTTCGCGGAGAACACCGAGGCCTTCTTCGGCCGGAACGACTTCCAACCGTTTACCCGGGAGGAGCTGCAAAAGAGCGACCCCGAGATGTGCGCCCTGCTGGCGAAGCTCTGGGGGGTGGCCCGGCGGTAGAGGCAGGGGACGGACGAAGCGGGGAGCGGCGGACGATGCCGCCACCGATCTCGGGTCGTTAAGCCCCCCCGCCGTCGGAGGCGGTTTCGCACCGGTGCAACCGGGATCGCGGAGGCCGCGATTGGATTCAACTCTTTCAGAGTTGATGGGATGTTTGATGTGATGGCCTACCCAGCGCAGGCGATTCGCGCCAACGCTGGGCTGAGTGATGTGATCACTTCGGGATGGATCCGCCCCCTCCCGCGCGACCCGCATGCGGCCGGTGCGCGACCCGGGCGCCATCCGGGCCGGAGGTCTCGAACATCCCGGCGCGGGATGGGGCGCAGCGAACGCCCCGGCGCCCGCGGCGTCCCCCTGAATCCCAACGGGCGTCCATCGTTCAGCCCAGCATTGCCGCGCAGCGCGCCCTATTGGCCTTCCGTCGGTGGCAAAAAAAAGAGCCGCCGGATTGCTCCGGCGGCTCGTGAGGATGAGCTGGTTAGTTGGCCACTTGTACTCGGAAGTACTGTGGCGCGGCTCCAACCGCGATCACCGCCGGATTGGCGGTGCCTACCGGCTGCCAATCAACCGATGCTCCGCTGATGGCCGGGCTCGAGAGGAGCGTGCCACCGCCCGGCGTCCAGGAGATGCTGACGTTGGACGTCCCAGAGCGGGTGATGACCAGCGTCGGCAGCGTGGCGGAGTAAGCCGAGGTGTAGTTCGCGTAGTCGGCGTTGTCAATGTACTGACCGGCAACTCCGCCCACGGCGTCGTTGTCATGGGCAGTCGTGCAAATGCCGACGTAGATCGGGTCGAGGAGAGCGCCGCCCTCGCCATTGGTGGAGGCGTCGATCTGCCCCAACTGCACCCAGGTGGTGCCGTTGGTGGAGTTGTAGGCCGTCACGAGGTCCTGCACCACCGCCCCGTTGGTGGAGCGTTGCAGGGTGAGGCGGACCCAGGCGTTCGGATAGGTCGGCGGAACCGCCGGCCCGACCTGCTCGAACGAGGCGGAACCGCCGCCGTAGCTGCCGCGGAAGTTGCATTCCACGGTGTTCGCGCCGTAGCCGGAGCCGTCGATCGCCTGGATGCCGTCGGCCGCTCTCGGATCATTGATGATGTTCCAGTCGCGGCTGTACTGATCGAGCGTTTCACGGATCATGAGGCCGCCCTTCGTCCAGTTGGAGACGTGGGTGGTGTCGATCTGGCGGACGACAACGTCGAAGTTTCCACTCTTGGCCTCATAGAGGAA
>Ga0182030_10012454_pt1 | contig 17023 bp, 15 predicted proteins | sample 812S3MmetaG_FD_121299 | JGI IMG/M metagenome (GOLD analysis project Ga0182030, IMG submission 121299) | Permafrost microbial communities from Stordalen Mire, Sweden - 812S3M metaG (Illumina Assembly) | ecosystem: Environmental > Terrestrial > Soil > Wetlands > Permafrost | place: Sweden...
CGCGTCGAAGCCGTCTCCTTCGAGCAGGCGCGCCGCCTCCTCGCTCGACGCGCAGGCGACCGCCTCGAACCCCCGGTCGCTCAGGCCGTCGGCCAGCGTTTCGGCCAGATCCAGGTGATCGTCGACGACCAGGACGCGCGGGCGCACGGCAGCCAACACTCACTTCTTTCGCAGATACCGGCTCACCTCGGCCGCACCGTGCTCGCGCAGCGCGATGCAGAGCTGGGCCTCCTCGAGTCCTTCCTCGAGGCCTCGCTTCGTCCCCTCCATGTCGTGCGTTCCGGGCACGAGGAAGGCCTTCGCGTCGTCGCGCTCTCCCGCCGCGCACATCGAGCCCACGACCCCGACGAGCATTCGGCCCTCGGAGGCGGGGATGTGCGTGCGGAGCTTCTCCCAGTTGTCCTTCTCCCAGCGGTACAGCGTCGCGCTCGCCGCCCTGTGCCCCAGCGCCGAGCGAAAGAGGTACCTCAGGTCCGAGAGCCGCAGCTCGTCGGTCAGCGCGAGATCGAACGCCCGCCGGAGCGTCGTCGGATCGTCGAACATCCCCATCGCCCGGATGGCCAGCTCGCGGTCCCCGGGCGACTTGGCGCTCTTCAGCGCCGCACGCAGCTCTTCCAGCCTCGGGCCGCCGGCCCGGATGGACGCGAGCGGCACGGCGACGGACGCCGCGTCGGCCCCGACGCTCGACGGATCCTTCAGCCACCGCTGCGTCAGCTTCTCCGCTTCGGCGAGCGTGGCCGGGTCGTAAGCCAGCCCGCCCATCGTCAGCAGCACGGTCCGGCGCTCGAGCGCGCGCTCGTCGTCCTCCTTGCCTCTCGGTTCCCATCCCAGCGCGGTCTTCCGGCCCACCATCCGCGCCGCCACGTACCGCTGGAACTCCGCTCGATCGGCCTCGTCCACCAGCGCGTGGTCGACGCCCTGGAGGACGCTGGCGAGCTGCTCGACGACGAGCCGGTGGCTCTCCCCGTCGAACTTCGGCAGCGCATCGAGCAGCGTGCTCGGGTCGATGGCGCCCTGGCGCACGGCAGCCCATGCGTTCGAGACGAGGCCCAGGCGGTCCGCCGGATCGAGCGCCCGCTCGCTGCGCGTCAGCGCGAGGAGCTGCGCCTTGTCCATCACGAAGCGGTAGTAGCCGGCCTCGTCGGCGTTCGGGTACAGCCAGCCCGGGCACGCCCCGAGGTCGCGCGTGATGGGTTCGGCTCCCAGGGTGAAGCAGCTCTTGCCCTTCTGCGCGTCGCTGGCGACGCACACGGGGAGAGTCCACTTGCGGGGTTGCTCTCCCCCTCCGCCGAGCGGTCGCCACTCCGACTGGCGAAGCTCGAGCCGGCTGCCTTCCTTGCCGCCGCACTTCCAGCTGACGAGCACCGAGGGCACTCCGGGCTTGTCGAGGAAGCTGCTGGCGAGCTCGCCGACCTTCTGCGCGGACACGAAGTCGAGCGCCTTGAAGAGGTCGTCGGCGCGCGCGTTCTTCCACGCGTTCTCGTGGACGTAGCGCTGGACCCCGCGGCGGAACGTGTCGGGCCCGAGCCACGCCTCGATCATGCGCAGCACCGCCGCACCCTTGTCGTACGTCAGCCCGTCGAACGCCTCCATCGCGTCGCTGGAGGTCCGCACCGGCTCGCGCACGGCCCGGGCGCTGCGGAGCGCGTCGGTGTCCATCACGTGCTGCACTTCGGAGATCTGCTCGAGGGTCGCGCCGAAGGAGGGCTTCCAGGCGTCGACCATCTTCGCTTCGGCCCAAGTCGCGAAGCCCTCGTTCAGCCAGATGTCGTCCCACCACTGCGCCGTGACCAGATCGCCGAACCACTGGTGCGCGAACTCGTGCGCGATGACTGCGGCTTGCGCGCGCTTCATGCCCGTCGTCGTGTGCTTCGGATCGAGCAGGAGGAGCACGTCGCGGAACGTCACGAGGCCCGGGTTCTCCATGGCGCCCGCGGCGAAGTCAGGGACGGCGACGATGTCGAGCTTGGGGTACGGGTAGCGGACGTCGAAGTAGTCGCCGAGCTTGGCGATCAGCGCTGCCGACGCTTCGAGCGCCAGGCTCGTGAGGCCGCCCTTGCCCTTGGAGGTGATGGCGCGGATGGGGAATGGCGTCTTCTGCCCCTCGACGACGTCGAAGTCGCCGACGGCGAACGCGACGAGGTAGCTCGGCAGCGGCCGCGTGGTCTCGAAGTGGTGGACGACCATGCCGCCCCCGGCGTCCTCGTGCGCCGTCTCCGGGGCGTTGGCGAGGGCGATGGTCCCGCGCGGCGATGCGATCGTCACGTCGTACGCAGTCTTGAAGCCCGGCTCGTCGAAGCACGGAAACGCGCGGCGCGCGTCCGTCGCTTCGAACTGCGTGTACGCGTACCAGGCCCCACCATCCTCGACGCGGTAGAGCCCGGCCAGGTCTGCTGCGAAGGGAGCGTCGTAGGCGACCTCGATGACCGCCGTCCCCGCCGCCAGCGGCTGAGCGAACGTGAGCACGAGCTCCTCCGGCTGGACGCCGCCGTGGGCCACACGCAGCGCTGCCTGCGCGGGGACGATGGCCCCGCCTGCGCGCGCTACGGCCCGCGACACGCGCATGTCCCGCGCGTGCATCACGACATACGAGGTCGGGCGCGGAACGACGACCTGGATGGTCGTCGTGCCCGAGAAGCGAGCCTGCGACGGATCGATGCGCAGCTCGAGCGAGTAGCGCTGCGGCGTCACCGTATCCGGCAGCCTTCCGTCCTCGCGTGGAGCCGGAGGCGAGGGGACGGACCCTGTGATGGTGTCCTGCGGGAGGACCATCGGGGGCGGCGGAGCCGGGGCGACGTTGGCAGCCTCACCGCCGCAGGCCGCGAGGACGAGGAGCGTGAGCACGGACGAGGCGCGGCGCATCGGGCTTCCTTTCGAGAGGCCCCACGCTCGCGGGGGAAGGTGCGCGAGTCAAGGGGGTCGCGATGTCGCGCCGTGACCCCCGCGATGGGGCCGCGGGGCGCGCGGGGAGCGTGTTTGCAGGGAAAACCGGGGGCTTCACGGTGTGGAACGGGCATTGCTCTATGGCTACCCATGCTCCCGACGCGCTTCGCCTTCCACGCCATGCTGGGTGTTTCCATCGCGGTCGCCGTCACCGGCATTGCGCTCGGCGCCGAGGCGCGTCGCGCGGAGGACAGCCGCGAAGGCTCGTCGCACACGGCCGCGGCCCAGCGCTCCGCGCGTGCGCGCATCTCCGTCGAGCAGTCCGTAGCGCCGCCGTTTCCGATCGCGCCCCGCTTCGGTGCGGCGGTCCTGGGGCGCCCGGTGCTCGCCTGGCGACTCGAGGAGGGAACCGATGGCGCGCGCGTCGAGCTCTCGCCGACGAGCGACTTCGACGCCATGACGCTACGCCGCATCGACGTGCGCGGCGAGCAGGTGGCGCTGCCGGCGCCGTGGCCGTCGGGCGTCTGGTACTGGCGGCTACGCGGACGCGACGGCTCGACCGTGGGCGACCGGGCGACGCCGACGTGGATGCTCTACGTGACGGACGCTGCGACCGCGTCGTGACGGGGGGACCAGGGAAGGAACGCCGCTCTCGTGGCGTATACCGGCCTCGATGAGACTGCTCGTTGCTTCGCTGGTCGTCGGGTGGGCCATGGTCGGTACCCTCCAGGGCTGTTCGTCTTCGTCGTCACCCGCGGGGGCCGAGGACGCTGGCGCTCACGACGGGACGACGGCCGATGCCGCCGGTGGGAACGACGCCCAGGCCGACGTCTTCACGGCGAACGACACGGGGACCGGCGACGTCGGCGTCCCCGAGGAGGCGGGCGAACCCATGGAAGCGGCCGCTTTCGATGCGAAGTCGGACGGCGCTCCGGAAGCGGGAGAGGCCGAGGCGGGTCAGGACAGCGGCACCATCGCGGATTGCGGTAGCACCCCCACGCTGCACGCGGACGAGGCGGGGATCATCTACTGCGGGTACGCCGACGCAGCCGTCGACTGCGTGACAGGCCAGGAATGCTGCCTCGGGGGCTACCTCGACGGGGGCGCCTTCGCGGCGCAGCAGTGCGCCACCTTCGGGGCGACCTGCACCAACGGCGTCACGGGCTCCGATGCGGGCGCTCCGCCCATTCCGGTCATGTGCGCGCAGATCGCCGACTGCAAGGCGAATGGCGTGAGCAACGCGGTCGCGTGCTGCCTCCGAGGGGCGACGGCTCCGTCCGACGCGCCGACGTGTACGTACCCGAAGGCGACGCTCGGCACCGCCGTCGTGTGCGAATCGAGCGATGCCGGCGCGACCGCCGCTGCTCCCTGCGGCGCGGGCGAGGTGCAGATCTGCTCGTCGCAGGCCGATTGCCCGACAGGCACGACGTGCACGCCCGGCAAGTGGAAGATCCTCGAAGTCGGCTTCTGCCTGTGACGCTACCCGGGCAGGCGCGCCTGCAGCGGCTTCACGCCCGGCGATCGCCGCGGTAGCGGGGGCGGCATCGACGACACCCTGCGCGTCACGGGGGTCGGCGTGTCGGGCGCCACCGGCACGTTGCCCAGGTGAAGGCGCGTCGTCGACGGAGGCGCGGGGGCCAGCCACGAGGTGGGCGTCGTCGGACGCGGCAGCAGGGTGGTCCGCGGAATGGCGAGCGGCAGCGGCGGCGGCGAGGACAGGCGACGCGCGACGATCCCGAACGCATGCGACGTCGACGTCAGCGCGACCGCCGAGTGCTCTTCGCCCGCGTCGCGCGGCCTCCAGAGGACCGCGTACGCTCCCGCCTTCCACTCCAGCGTGATGCCTGCGTGCGGATCGTCGCGCATCAGCCATCCGACGAGGCGCATCCCCACGAAGGCCGAGGGATGCATGCGCCCCGCCCCCGCACCCTCGTGGCGGGAGACCACGGAGCAGACCCCGTCGGTCAGCTGGTAGAGGGTGTTCCGCGTCTCGATCCGCGTCTCGCCCGCGAACGACGGCGGCAGCGGGGACGTGCTCCAGCGACGCGCCGACCGCGCCGCGAGTTGCTTCAGATAGGCCCGACGCTCATCCATGGGCTCCCTCCCGCGCATCGCACACCGCCGCACCATGAGCAGCTTGCGTGCCTGGAGCGAAGGGAAGCGATTCCAGGTATTTGCGGCTGCCGAAGGTCCGTGTCGGGCGCGACCTGCGGGTCCGGCGATCCAGGGGCGGGCGAGGAGCGGTCAGGTCTTCTCGGGGGGCGGCGGCTGGCGACCGAACGTCATCGTCTCCATGTTGAGCTCGAGCACCAGCTTGAGGAGAGTGTGGCGCTGCTCTTCCGTCGGCGGTCGCGCGGACCACGAGCGGAGCGCGCGCTCGAACCCCTCGGCCTTCGCGCGGAGCTCCCGCACGCGGGGCCCGGGCGGAAGCTCGCTCAACCGCTCGATGGTGTCGGTGATCGACTTCTCGACGATCGCCAGCCGCGTGGATCCCACCTTCGACATCGTCGTGTAGAGTAGCCCGCCGATCCCCCATGAGAAAGCGACTCCGCTCGTTCGTGAGCCTCGCGGCAATCTCGGCCGTCTCTCTTCTTCAGCCCGCCAGCGCGGGGGCGGCCGATCCGGACGCGGCGAAGATCACCCTGGCGACACGAAGCTCACGCCTCGCGAACGGCCTGGAGGTGGTGCTCCACGAGGACCACCGCACGCCCATCGTCGCGGTGAACCTCTGGTACCACGTCGGCTCGAAGGACGAGGCGCCGGGCCACCACGGCTTCGCGCACCTCTTCGAGCACGTGATGTTCCAGGGAAGCAAGCACGTGCCCGAGGACACGTACATCCGCGATCTCGAGCGCGCCGGCGCGACCGACGTGAACGGCTCGACGGCGGAGGACCGGACCAACTACCACGAGACCGTGCCGAAGAACCGGCTCGAGCTGGCGCTCTGGCTCGAGAGTGATCGCATGGGGTTTCTCCTCGATCACGTCGACCAGCAGACGTTCGCCGGGCAGCGCGACGTCGTGAAGAACGAGCGACGCCAGAACTACGAGAACTCTCCCTACGGGATGATGTGGCAGTACATCGGCGAGGCGCTCTTCCCGCCGCTCCACCCGTACCATCACCTCGCCATCGGCTCGCCAGAGGACCTCGACGCGGCGACGCTCGAGGACGTGAAGCAGTTTTTCCGCACCTGGTACGTGCCGAACAACGCGACGCTCGTCATCGCCGGCGACATCGAGCCCGACGCGACGCTGAAGCTGGTGGAGCAGTACTTTGGGCCCATCCCGAGCGGGACGGTGCCGTCGCGCGTCGAGCAGAAGAACCCCCCGCAGGTGGAGCTCGCGGGCGAGACGCGCCTGGAGATCGAGGCAGGGGTCGAGCTGCCGCGCGTGGTCGTGGCGTGGATCACGCCTCCCTACTTCGCGCCGGGCGACGCCGACCTCGACCTGGTCGCGCGCGTCCTCACGGCAGGCAAGACGAGCCGCCTCTACAAGCGAATGGTCTACGACGACCAGATCGCGCAGGACGTCTCCGCGTTCCAGTCGTCCGAGCAGCTCGCGTCGAAGTTCGAGATCGTTGCCACCGCGAAGCCGGGTCACAAGCCGGAGGAGCTCCTCGAGAGCATCCAGCAGGAGATCCAGAAGCTCCAGGCCGGGAACATCGACGACGCGGAGCTCGCGCGGGCGCGGACCTCGTTCCTCGCGCGCGAGGCGTTCGGGCTGGAGGGCGTCGGCGAGCGGGCCGACCGCATCAACTCGTTCGTGCAATACACCGGCGACGCGGGTTTCTTGCCCAAGGACCTCGCCCGCTACGAGAGCGCCACGACGAAGAGCCTCGGTGAGGCCGCGCGGCGCTGGCTTCCCCTGGACAAGCGGCTCATCGCCGTTGCCCGCCCCGTGAAGGGGGCGCCCCTCTGCGGGCGTCTGGTCAAGAGGACGCCATGAAGGCTCGCATCGTCTCGTCGCTGCTGCTCGGTCTCGTCGCGTGCGGGTCGCAGCCGCCCCTTCCACCGCAGCCGCCCGCGCCGCCTCCCGTGGCCTCGTCGCCGGCGCCGCCCACCCCGCCGGAGCCGCCGCGCGTCACACCCGACGCGGCGTTCCGTGACCACCCTCCGCAGCCGGGGCCCGCCGTCACGTGGGCACCGCCCCGCATCGACTCGTGGGCGATGAAGAACGGCGTCCGCGTGCTGTTCGTGGAGCGGCACGATCTTCCCATCGTGAGCGTGCGCGTCGTGTCGGGCGCGGGGGCAGGCGATGTCCGGGGCGTGCGCCCGGGCGCCGCCGCGTTCATGGGCAGCATGCTCGAGCAAGGAGCGGGGATACGGACCAGCCTCGCGCTGTCGGACGATTACGCGGCGATGGGCGCCGAGCACGCCGCGTTTTGCGACTTTGACTCGTGCGTCGCCAGCGTCAAGGTTCTCGCCTCGCACCTCGGTCCCGCGCTCGACCTCCTCGCCGACGTCGCGCTCCGTCCGACCTTCCCCGACGCGGAGCTCGAGCGACTGCGCAAGCGCTGGCTGGGCTCGATCCAGCAGGAGAAGAGCAGCCCGCCCACGATGGAGCAGAACGCCCTCGCGGCGGCGGTCTTCGGGCGGGCGCACCCCTACGGGCACAGCCTCCGCGGTCAGAGCGCCGACGTCGAGAAGCTGACGCGCGCGGAGGTCGAGGAGACGTGGCGGCGCGTCTTCGAGCCGCGGTCGACGACCGTCGTCGTCGCCGGGGACGTCGCGCCCGAGCAGCTGCGCTCCCTGCTCGAAGCGCGCTTCGGCGCGTGGAAGGGCGGGGCGGCCACGCGGGTCCCGGTGCCGCGCGCGGTCATGGACCGGAAGGCGACGAAGATCGTGCTGATCGACGTGCCGGGGGCGGCGCAGTCGCAGGTGTACCTCGCCGCGGAAGGGGCGCCTTTCGCGACGCCGGACCGGATCCCGCTCGGCATCATGAACCTGATCCTCGGCGGCATGTTCTCGAGTCGCATCAACCTCGAGCTGCGGGAAGCGAAGGCCTACACCTATGGCGCCCACTCGGGCTTCGCGCTCCGCCACGGCGCCGGCGCGTTCGCGGCCGGGGGGGCGATGTTCGCCGACCACACCGCCGACGCGGCTCGGGAGATCGTGGCGCAGATCGATCGTATGCGGGCCGAGCCGGTGAAGGCCGAAGAGCTGGCCGACGCCAAGGAGAACGCGAAGCTCGCCCTCCCGGCGCGCTTCGAGAGCGTCGACGAGCTGACGGGCGTGCTGGAGGACATGGCCGTCTACGGAATGCCGCTCGACGAGTACGCGCAGCGCGCCGCGCGCATCGACGCGGTCACGGCGGCCGACGTCCAGCGCGTGGCGAAGAAGTGGCTTCACCCGGAGGCGATGCGCATCGTCATCGCGGGGGACCGCACCAAGGTCGAGCACAGCCTGATGGACCTCGGCGCGATCGAGACGCGGGACGCCTTCGGGGAGCTGGTGAAGTAGGACGGCCCCGTGGACCTCTGGCGCCAATCCGCGACCACGCTGTCGGAGATGCTCGGCCGCCGCGAGGTGGGCGCGGTCGACGTGCTCCGAGCGCACCTCGAGCGAATCGACGCCGTCGATGGCCGCATCCGGGCGTTCACCGAGGTCCTGCGCGAGCAGGCGCACACCGACGCGGAGGCCTCGGATGCGCGCCGCGCTCGTGGGACGCCCCTCGGGCCCCTCGACGGCGTGCCGGTGACCATCAAGGAGTGCTTCGACTTCGCGGGCCGGGCGACGACGCTTGGGATCCCGTCGTGGGCGGGGCGCATCGCCGAGCGGGACGCCACCATGGTGACGGCGCTGCGGCGAGCGGGCGCGGTCGTGCTCGGGCGCACCAACCTCTCGCAGACGATGCTCTACGTCGAGGCGCGTAACCCCGTCTTCGGGCAGACGGCGAACCCCTGGTCGCTGGCGCACTCGCCCGGTGGCTCGTCGGGTGGAGAAGGAGCGGCGGTCGCGTCGGGGATGTCGCCGCTCGGCATCGGCACGGACATCGGCGGGAGCATCCGCACGCCGGCGCACTTCTGCGGCGTGGCTGGGTTCAAACCGTCGCTCGACCGTCTTCCCATGCGCGGCTACCGCACCGTCCTCGCAGGGCAAGAGGCGGTGCGTGGCATGGGCGGGCCGATCGCCCGCACCGTGGACGATCTCATCCTCCTCTTTCGTGCGCTGGGCTCGGTCGATCTGTCGGCGCTCGATCCCCGCGTTCCCCCGCTCGACTGGGAGGAACCGGACGGCGTGAAGCTCGACGGCCTGCGCGTCGGCTTCTACGGCGACGACGGCGTCCTCGCGCCGTCGAAAGCCCTGTCGCGCGCCGTCGAGCGGGCCGTGGAGGTCCTCCGCGCGCGCGGCTGTATGGTGACGTCGTTCGAGCCTCCCGACGTCCGCGACGTCCTCTCCGCGTACCTGGGCGCCCTCAGCGCCGACGGAGGCGCGGGCATCGTCGCGGCGCTCGCGGGGGGCGAGGTGGACCCCGTGCTCGAGCCGCTGCGGCGGATGGCCTCCGTGCCCGGGGCCGCCCGCCGGGTCGCCGCCCGCGCGGCCCGCGCCTTCGGCCAACGGAACCTCGCGCTGATGCTCGACGCCATGGGCAGCAAGTCGGTGAGCGAGCTGTGGGCGCTTACCGATCGCCTGCGAACGCAGCGCAGCGTCCTCGTCGACGCCATGGAGCGAAACGGCGTCGACGTGCTCCTGTGTCCGCCGTTCGCCACGCCCGCGTTGCCTCACGGCGGGTCGAAGAACTTCACGCCCGCGTCGAGCTACTCGATCCTCTTCAACGCGGCGCAACTGCCGGCAGGCGTCGTCCCGGTCACGCGCGTCCGGGCCGGCGAGACGGGGCGCACGGCCGGGCGCGATGCCCTCGAACGCCACGCGGCGAAGGTCGACGCCGCGAGCGCCGGTTTGCCCGTCGGCGTGCAGGTCGTGGGACGCGCCTGGCGAGACCACGAGGTGCTCGCGGTGATGCGCGCCGTCGAGAAGGACGTCGCGCGCGACGAGGGCTACCCGGCGACCCCGGTGGACCTCCAGGTCGCCTAGAACGCATCCCATAATCGCGCGATCCCTTCGCGATGCCGTTGTCGGCCTCGCGTGGCGTACGGGAGTACGCCGTGCTCGGCCTCCTAGGCCTCGCTCGGTCTCGCACGATTCTGGGACGCGTTCTCCCGCTGGTGTTTCGAGGCTCTAGCTCAGTCGAACGTCGCCACCACGGGCGCATGATCGCTCGTCCCCACGTCGGTGAGCACGCGGCACTCCTTGGCCTTCAACCCCGGGCCCTCGCTCGCGAGCACGTAGTCGATGCGCCATCCCTGGTTTTTCTGCCGCATGTTTCGCCAGGGCGGCCACCACGTGAACGTCGTCTCCGTGTCCGGATCGAGCGCGCGCCCCACGTCCACCAGCCCGGTCGCCAGGATCCGCTCGAACACGCCTCGCTCGTCCGGCCGCTGACCGATGACGCCCGGCTTGCGATCGCGCGGGTACACATCCTTGTCGGTGCGCGCGACGTTCATGTCGCCGCAGAGCACGAGCTTCTCCCCGGCGGCGCGTGCGCCCTCCGCGTACTCCGCCATCGCCTCCAGGAATCGCAGCTTGGCCGCGTAGTCCTTGCCCCCGTTGGGGACGTAGATGCTGGCGACGACCAGGCCGCTGCCGAGCTTCGCCTCGACCACGCGGCACTCGACGTCGAACGGCGGGTGACGGAACGCGGGGCGCTCGGGAAAGACGTCCTTGCGCAGGTGAAGCGACACGCCGCTGTAGCCCTTCGGTCCGCCGTGCCAGTAGCTCCAGTACTGGGGCAGCATCGTCAGCGTCTCGCCGAGCTGCTCCTGCGTCGCCTTGAGCTCCTGCAGGCACACGATGTCCGGCTGGTCGCGGTTCACCCATTCCGTGAACTGCGCCTCGCGCGCCCGGATGCCGTTCACGTTCCACGTCGCGATTCTCACGCACGCCCTCCTCGGACCGCCGGCATGGTGATGTCCGGCGGCCGAACGTAGACCGGCTCGAGGCCGTCGGCATCCTCAGGCGTGCGCCCGAGCGCGATGCGTCCGACGGCGGAGGCGTGGGGGAGATCGTGCGGAGCCTGCACGACGAGCTCTACACGCGAGCCGAGCGCCGACCAGTCCACCTCGGCCGCAGCCTCTCCGGCCACCACGACGCGCTCGCCGGCGGCGACCTCGGCCACCCGCGCGGCCACGTCTCCCGTGCGCAGGTGCATGGGACCGAGCACGAGCCCCTCGCCTCGCCGGGCCTGCACGAAGAGCTCCCCCTTGCCGGCCCCGATGAGGCTCACCACCAGCTCGCCCTTCAGCCCGAAGGCCAGCGCGTCGAGCGACGTCACGCCCACAAGCTCCGCGCCCGTCGCCAGCACGATGCCCTTCGCGGTCGCCACCGCGATGCGGATGCCGGTGAAGCTCCCCGGCCCCACACCGACGGCCCAGCGTGTGATGTCGCGCGCCGTCCATCGCGTCTTGTCGAAGAGCGCGCTCACCATGGGCAAGAGGGACTCGCCGTGCGCGTTCGAGACCCGGTGCGCGTCCTCGGCCAGGAGCACGCCGTCCTCGAAGAGCGCGACCGAACCGAGCGCCGTGGACGTATCGATGGCGGCAAGACGCATTCCCTCTACGTGGGCGACCTTACCAGCAGCTACGCTCTCGCGCATGCGCGTGACGGAGGGCGGTCGGGCCGTCGAGAGCGCGCTCCTGGCGACCATCGTCTGTCACGCGGTCGCGATGGTCGCGATGGCGGCGGTGCTCCTGTCGCAGCGCGACGCGTGGGGGTAGACGCTCAGATCTGCGCGAACCGTCCGCTGCGGAACGCCGCCTCCAGCAGCTGATCCACCCGCTGGATGAGCTCCTTCGCCCGCACGTCAGGCGACGCCACCAGCGCGGACTTGATCTCGTTCAGCGCCTTGAGCTGGCTGAAGAGCTGCACGTCGCTGAGGCCCCCGGCGCCTATCAGCACCTGCCGTACGCGATCGATCTCCGCCGCCAGTGCCTCGATGCCCACGCCTGCCGCGCCGACGCGACGCGCCTGCGGGTGCTCGCGGTAGTGCGTCTCGAGCACCGGCGTCACGATCGCGTCGAGGATCTGCGCCTGGTCTTCGTTGTTCCACACGTGCTTCAACACGAAGAGATCCCCCGCGTCCGGCTGGGCGCGGCCGTCGAGGTACGCGCTCGCCGCGAAGAGCTTGAGGATCTTCACGACGCGCCGGTCGCTCAGGCTCACCCCCTCCGCGCGGATCTGGAAGACGATGCCCTTGTACTGAGAGAAGAACTCCTCGCTGAAGCGCGTCCGCTGAAGGAGCCCACGCTGGAGCTCCGCCAGCTCGCGCGCGGCGACGAGCGGCTGGATCGGCGCGTTGGTCATCTGCAATACCTCGTGCTCGAGGCCCTTCTGGAGCAGATCCTGGAAGTGATACGCGTCGAGGTTGTCGTTCCGGATGCGGAGGATGAAACGATCGTAGATGGCCGTCAGCGTCTCGTCGCCGGGGACCTCGTTCGACGCGCCGAACGCGCTGAGGAGGGGACAGCGAAGGACGTGGCCGCCGCTCGTGTAGCGCCGCTCGTTGAGGAGGGTGAGGAGCGCGTTGAGGATGGCCGAGTTCGACTTGAAGACCTCGTCGAGGAAGACGATCTCCGCCTCGGGGAGCATCCCCTCGGTGCGACGCTCGTAGCGTCCCTCGCGGAAGGCGGCGATGTCGACGGGGCCGAAGATCTCGTTCGGCTCGGTGAACCGCGTCAGCAGGTACTCGAAGTAGTTGGCCTGGATGAGCCGCGCAAACGTCCGGATGAGCGCCGACTTCGCCGTGCCCGGCGGCCCGATGAGGACCGCGTGCTCGCCGGCGATCGCCGCGACGATGAGGAGGCGGATGACCTCGTCCTTGCCGAGGAAGCGCTCCTGCAGCACATGGGCGAGCTGGGCGAGGCGTACCGGGAGCGAGTCCTCGGGGACTGTCTGCGGCGCGACGGCCATCGTCGAAGGGAGGCTAGCACGCACGCTAGCCCCCATCGCCCGCCGGCTTCAGGGGCGGGCACATGCTGGCAGGCACCGGGTGCCACACGGGCGTCAGCGTCTGCAGGTACGTCGCGATGGCGAGCGCCTCGGCCGCGCCCATCCCGCCGTCGGCGTACGCCGGCATCGACGGACAGAGCGGCTGACCCTGGTCGTCGACGCCGTGGAGGATCGCGCGAGCGATCGCGCCGGCGTCCCATGCGTCCATCCCCGTGTCGGGATCGGGCGTGAGGTTCGAGCCGTACGCCTGCGTGCCCGGCAGGGCGGTGGTCTGCCCCGAGAGCACGCCGTCTTCGGGATCCGGGGACTGGTGGCACTGCCCGCAGGCACGCGCCTCCACGGCCAGGTAGCCCTGGCCGGCCATCGACTCCGTGTTCACGTCCGCGACGAGCCCCGCGTCGCTCACGCCGGCCTCCGCTTCGGTCCCGGCGTCGGGCGGACGACACGCGGCCATCGCCGTCGTCGACGACGCCACGACGAGAGCCAGCGCAGCCACGAGCGCCCGGCTCATCGCACGGGCGTCCGCGACATCTCGATCGTCGGCGCCGTCGCGTCGGGATCGCCCACCGCGAAGCGGTAGTACGTCGCGCGCACCACACCGAAGATCACGACCGCGTCGAGCGTCGTCCCCTTGGGCTGCGTCGGGACGGGAACGAAGAGCGCCTGCGCCTCGCCCGGCGGGACGCGCACATCGAAGGGCACACGCGTCGCCTGCGTCAGCTCGTGGCGGAGGAGCAACGTGCCGTCGGCCTGGGCGAAGTCGATGCCGAGGCGCGCCGCGGCCTCGGGCAGCACGCCCCCCTCGAGCCCGCCGTACGTGCCGACGACCGCGCCGCTCGCGTCCTGCGCCTCGATCTGCACCCAGGCCTGCTTGATGTCCGTCACCCCCGTGGGAAAGTCGTGGCCCGCGCCCGTGTTGCGCAGCGTGACGAGGACGCCGCCGGCCACGTTCTGCGCGTCGACGCTGAGCACGGCCTGGACGTGGGCGGTCTGCTCCTCGAGGAGAGTCGGGTCCCCGTACATCTGCCCGAGGTAGACGTTGCCGCCCGCCGCCCGGTGGTCCGCGATGCCCTGGGTCTTCGGCATGTGGCAGTCCACGCAGAGCGTCTGCCCGACGTAGGGTCCGGCGTTGTACTCGTCGCTGGTCGAGATGGCGGAGAGCCCCGTCCCGGGCACGAATTGCTCGTGGCAACCGCCGCAGAACGTCGGCTGGCGCAGCTTCACCAGCGACGCGAGGCCCCACGCCTTGTGGTCCGCCGACCAGTCGTGCGGCGTCGCTTCCAGCCCGGCGTTGCCGCCGACCTGCAGCGAGAGCTCCACGTCGTGGCAGCCGATGCACGTGACCCCGCGCTTGGTCTGGAACGAGTCATCCCCCGTGCGGGCGCCGACCGGATCGTGACACCCCGCGCACAGGCGACCGAACTGCGGCCCGGCGACGCCTTCCTCGACGCCGACGCAGTAGGTCACCATCGGGTCCTCGCCCGCGTGAGCATGGACGCTCACTTTCCAGTCCGCGTACTCCGCCGGGTGGCAGCCGCCGCAGTACTCGGTGTCCCACGCCAGGTTGGGCGCGCCGCCGACCTCCTTCGTCCAGCTCGGCTGCAGCGGGAGATCGCGCGCGACGACCGCCGCGAGCTGCTGGGCCATCTGCGTCGCGTCCGGCGTGGGCGCGTCCGGAGTCACGACGCCGCCGCCATCGCCTCCGACGGGGACGAGCCCTCCCTGATCGGTGACCGCCACGAGGACGTCGTGCGGATTGAACGTGGACGCGGTGGGCGCCGGCGTCGTCGAGAAGAGATCGACGAGGCCGATGTGACCGATCTGCGCGTCGCTCGCGGGATCGTGAGGCTGCAGGGACTCGAACAGGCGCAGGTTGGGGGAGCCGAAGCCGTCGAGGTGGCATCCGCCACACGACATCCAGTCGTCCCGGGTCGTCGTGAGCGTGCCCTTGCCGGGGTTGGCGCGGAAGAAGAGCGTGAGGCCGGCGCGGAGCTGCGGGTCGACCGGATCCGCGGCGACGAGCGGGATGGGCGTGCCGTAGGCGCGCGTGTGACCGACGAGGTTGCCGTTGTCGGTGTCGAACGTCTCCAGCGTGTGCGACTGGTCGGAGAGGACGAACACGCGCTGCCCGGTGTCGTCGAGGGTCAGGCCCATCGGGTGATCACCGGGGAGATCGCGCAGGGCGTCGATGGCGATCCCCTGGTTGGCGTCGAAGACGAGGAGATCCTCGCTGGCGCAGGCGAGCGCCCAGCCGATGAACCCGTTGGGGTGCATCGCGACGGCACAGAGCTGCGAGAAGACCTCGGGCTGCCCGTCGGGACCCTGGATATTGATGCCGTCGAAGAGGTTCTTGCGCCCGTCGATGTCCGCCGAGTTGGGGTTCGTCTGGACCTCCACCTGCTCGACGAGATCGACGACACTGATGGCCGGGAAGAGCGTCTCGTTGAAGACGATGGGGTGCGTGGGGGCCAGGAGCTCGTGCGGGATCCACGCGCGCCGCCCGTCGTACGTGAGCGCCAGCGACTCGAAGCCGAGGGGCATGCCGTTGGGGACGAGGTCGGCCGTGAACGGCTCGTCGGCCAGCGGCACGTCGGCGGCGACGGCGCGCGTGCCGAGGCTGACGATCGTGACGTCCCCGTCGATGCGGTGCGTGACGAAGACGTCCGTCTGCGTCGCCGACACGGCGAGTCCCGAGGGGAGGCGGCCGACCGGGATCGTGTCGACGAGCTGTCCGAGGGTGCGGTCGACGACGTCGAGGGTGCCGTCGTCCTCGACGACGACGTAGACCCAGCGCGGGTTGGCGGAGTCCCACACGCAGGCGCGCGGATGGCTGCCGAGCGCGAGGGTGCGCCGGACGACGCGGGCCTGGGCGTCGATGAGCGTCACGGTGTTGCCGGTGCGATCGACCGCGGCAATCCAGGCGCCGTCGGGGCTGAGGGCGACCGAGGTGATGTCCGTGCCGACCGGGATCTCCTCTACGAGGGTCCGCATGTCGGGATTGACGTAGCTCACGGTGCCCACGTCGCCGTTCGCGGTCCACACGCCGCCGCGGAGGGCGTCGAAGACGACGGGCGACGAGGACGCGTTGACTCGCTGCGAGGGCGGGATGATCGCGGGGGGTGAGGGCTCGAGCGGACCGCCGTCCTCGATCGCGCCGCCGTCGTCGGAGGCGACCACGGTCGACGGGAAGTGCTGGCTGCATGCCGCGCCGACGGCCGCGAGCGCGACGCCCACGGCGGCCAGGCAGGCGAAGGCGATCGCGCGCAAGACCCGAGGAATCTGCGCCAACGGGCTGTCCAAGTCGAGCGGGGAGAAGCGTAGACTCTCGCCCATGCGGAGAGGCGACCTCGCGAGGGTAGGGGGGATGGCGGTGTGCGCCGCATGGGCCTGGGGCTGCGCCGCGAGCCCGGCGGCCTCTCCGGCGGCGCCCGCGCCCGCGATGACGGTCGAGTCGCGGGAGCCGTCGACGATCGAAGAGGCGCAGGCTCAGCTCGAGCGAGCCCGAGCGCAGCTCAGGGGGGCGAGCTCGGTCGGGCCGACCACGCCGACGACGTCGTCCGCGGGCGCGGGTGCGGCTGCGGAGTCGACGACGGGCGCCGACGTCACCACCAGCACCCAGAAGGCGGCCGAGCCCCGGTGCGGGAACGCGTGCGGGGCGATGAGCTCGATGAGGCGCGCGGTCGAAGCGATCTGCCGCATGGCGGGCGACGCGGATGCGCGCTGCACCGACGCGCGGAAGACCCTGAAGGACAGCGAGGCAAAGGTGGCCGGCTGCGGCTGCGCGGCGCCCTAGCCACGCCTCAGTCGAAGTTCTCTATCTTCCAGAGTCCGTGCTCGCGCACGAGCTGCATCGTGCCCGCGCCGTACGGCATCGTCGCGCGCTCGCCCGTCTCCTCGATCGTCGACGTGGGGAGCGCCTGCTTCAGGGCCGCCACCACCTGCTCGATCTCCTCTTTCTCGTGTCCTTCCCAGGCCGCCTGGAGCTTCGACGAGTCGAGCCCCTCCTTGTGCGTGTCGGGGACGTAGCGCATGACGATGTCGTAGCGCTTTCGCTCGACCGCCCGGATGAAGCCCTGCACGGCGTGGCGCGGCGTGTCCTGCGCGTAGAGATCGATGGTCGACGCGTCGACCCGCCAG
>Ga0182030_10012456_pt1 | contig 17021 bp, 10 predicted proteins | sample 812S3MmetaG_FD_121299 | JGI IMG/M metagenome (GOLD analysis project Ga0182030, IMG submission 121299) | Permafrost microbial communities from Stordalen Mire, Sweden - 812S3M metaG (Illumina Assembly) | ecosystem: Environmental > Terrestrial > Soil > Wetlands > Permafrost | place: Sweden...
AGCCGACGCCTGTGCCGACCGCAAGAGTTCAGAATGCCCCATCTCGGCGCCCGGCACCCATATCGAGCAGGCACCACCGACGGCGATGACCGCTGCGAGGGTCAGCAGAGCCGCAGCCCGTTCACTGTGGATGCCGGCGAGCACCGTCGTCGCAACACCCAGCATGGCGAACGCGCCCTGCCCGATCGCCATCGTCCGCAATACGTCTGATCCGGCCATCGCGTCCGCCCTTCCGTATGCGAACGCCAGCACTGGGCCCGGGATCGCAACGAGGACCGACACGAGCAGTCCGCAGAACATCGCTGCGAGCCTCCCCCCACGGGCGACGTACGCGCGCACGGCCGTGCGATCGTTGTCCGCAGAAGCCCGCGCCAACATTGGGAAGAGCACGAGCGTCACGCTGAAAAGGAGCTGATAGGGGAGGAAAGCGAAGGTCTGGCACTCCTTGTAAATTGCGACCCAACCCTTGACCGCGCTGCGTGCGGCGATCTCGTCCAGGCCCGAAGATCCGGCGCGCACGCTCAGGAAACGCCCGAGCAGGGCGAGGTCGATCTGCATGAGGAGATTGGCGCAAAGCTGCGCGCCGGCGATAGGTCCAAGAACGGCCAGGTAGCTTCGCGTCGAAGGCAGCGGGGCGGAGCTCGAAGGTGGATCCATCCGTCCTAGCGCCTTGATCGAAACGGGAACGATGATCACGGCGGCAGAGAGCCACCCCACGGTCGTCCCGAGCACCCCCGACAGACCCCGATGAACGAATAGCCACCCCACGCCGAGCATCCCGACGGTCCGCAGAATGGCAAACAGAACGTCTAGCCCAGCCTGCCTCCCGAATCGGCTGGTGCCGTTGAGAGCTCCGATGACTGGCGCGTAGATTCCGTAGCAAAACGCGACTCCCGCGAGGACCGCCAGTGGTGGCACGACATCGTCGGCACGCTCGAACCGCGCATACAAGGGCGCGCCAGCGGCGACCAATCCAGCGACAGCAAACGCGATGGGAACATGAACCTTAAGTGTTGCCCGGAGCGCGCTGCGCTCTCTCCCTTTGGCGCTGGCGACCGCCCGGCTCACCCCCTGCGTCGTGCTGGAGACGACGACGTTGTTCACCGTGTTCGCTACGACGAGCGCTTGGGCTAGAGCTCCAAACTCGTGGAGCCCGACCACCAACCTCAAGAGCGGTTGCTGAGCGAAACCGACGACTAGGAAGAACACCTTGGCGCCGAGCACCGCAAGACCTCCCCGCGCCGCGGAGCTCGCGGCGCGAGCGGTCTCAGTTGTGGATGTGGTTTCGTCGTGTTCCATGGGAGCGATGTGCGTGGACCCGCTTCTACACTAGAGAGACCTCCGCCCGATACGATTCACGCAGAAGTCCGGGGGGATCGTCTTCTCAGCGGAGATGGGTCGGATCAGCGAGTCTGCCGTCCGGTGTGAGGCCGACCTGACGCCAGCGCGCAGCTTCGTCGGGTAGATCTGGCGCGGGTGGCAGACTGATGTCTCGGATCTCGATGGTTGCCTCGGTCCCACGGACACGGATAACAATTCTGAGGTCGATACCTGGTTTCGCGGGTGACCGCACATGATCGAACGTGGCGCTCTCCGTACCCTGGCGAAACTCGCCTCCAGATAAGCGTGCCGTAAAGTACTTCGTCAAAGCTGCAATCGTGCCTTCGCCTCTTGCATACACGACGTGGACGAATGAACCCTCGACGCGTATCTCGCGCGGCAATTGGATACCGAACGCTTGGTCGCCGCCCTCGAGAAGTTCTCCCGGAGCAAGGCGGTCGGCTGGGACCGCGACTGCAGGAATTGGCGTTCCTTGTGCATCGGTCGTGTCCACGATTCGGCGCTGGCATCCCACCGGGAGCAAGGCCGAAGCGATGACCACCGCCAGCGCGCCGAGAGTCCATCCCGAACGCTTCGCTCCCGTCATTCCGTCACCGCAGCCCAGGAGTCGACGAGCGTCGGGCTCGCTGGTGTGGGCACCGGCAGGCTGATTTGCCTTGTCGACGATCCCGACGACCCCTGTGCACCGATTTGGGAGAATATCGAATAGGAGCCTGGTGTGAAGTTCTGTGGGGCACCTTGAGTATTGACCCCCCCGTCACCCGTACTTCCGAAGTTCCCACACGCGGGCGTCGCGTTGATCGACACTCCTGGGATCACCTTCCCGGCGAGGGTCGAGTCCGTATTCGCGGGAATGATGTAGGATGTCAATGTCTGGGCCTGGGGTAGTGGCGGCATCAGACTGTAAAGTCCACCCAGAGAAAGGTTACTCGGGTTTTCTGGAGTGACGTAGTCGAGTCCCCAGAGTTTTGCTGTTCCGCCCGAGCAGACCGCCGAACCGGCAGCGGGAGCGGCAAACGTCGCAAAATAGAGAACGCCGTTGAAGACGGTCATGGGGCCCGACACGCGCTCCCCTGACGTCGACGAGGCCCAATACCAATTCACGGCTGCGCGCAGGGTCGCATTGCCGCTGTTCGGATCGGTCTGTACCTTCTCGGTCACCGAATAGAGATAATCGGTTCCCGTATTGTCAAATGTCTCCTGCGCGCCAGAAGCGATATTGAGGACGACATTCGCGCTCGTATCGACGCTTAGAACTGGGGTGACCTGGATCGGCTGGCCGTCGCTCCATGAAGTCGAGCTCGTGTCGCCCGTCTGATTATAGAGGTCGAGAAAAATCTCCCCGGACCATTGAGATGGGCTCGTGCTCGATAGATTGAATCGCCAGATGGATCCGTCCGCATCACCGATGAACACTTTGGTGGCGTCGGCTCCGACGTCGTTTGGATACACGATAGGCGTTCCCGTCATGGGGGAGTCGAGCGGGGTGTCGATGATGCGAGTCGGATTCGCTTTGAGAAGAGTGTCATTCGGATAGTTCGTCGAAACGTCGGATTTGCGCATGAACACCGCGAGTATCTCGCCGGTGTCGAGCCGGACGACCGCGACCGAACGCCCGATGACCGAACTTGTGCACGTGGTGCCCCACTGCCTAACGGACGTTCGAGCTGCGAACGACCCGATTGGCGTTGCGTCGCTCGCGGGGTACGTCGTCCCCGTGATGTTGACGGCACGCGTGCATCCGCTGCCACCGCTCGTCGGGGGCGAATTCTGCCCACCAGGCAGGATGGCCACGCCGACCTCCTCCAACGCACCATTGGAGTCCAGCAGATTGACGGTCGTGATCGCGGGCGTCGCCGACTGCGATCCAAATAGAGGCGCATTGGTCGACGGCATCGTGGTGAGCTGCCAAAGGAACACGGGCCAGGCAGGCTGACCGCTCGCGTACGAGGGGATCGAGTTGGAGGTTGGCAATGGCACGCTCGATCCAGGATATGGATTCGTGACATCGACAGCATAATACCCCGGTGCGTACGATCCAAAGCTCGCAACCAAAGTCGTATGCCAGTTTGACGTGATGGTTGTCGTGCCCGAACTCGTGCTCTGCGTGCGACTCCAGACGACGTCCTTCACGACGGGAGAACCGTCGAGCAGAAACTGATGGCTCGAAGGGTATGAGCTCGATAGGTTTGGCATGACCGCGGGCGGCATCAGCGCCCAGCGCTCGTTGTTGGTCAACGTCGAGACGTCCGCCCAAAACGCGTGGAGCAATCCGTCGTTGGTCGCGACATAAAGGTCTTGTTCGCGGCTTTGGTTTGCCGCCGCGAATGCCACGTACGAATCATCCCCAAGAAGGGATCCGGGCGCTGCCACGGCGACGGGAACCGCGTGGTAGACGTCACCCAACGCGTTGCCGTACCGGGAGACAAACGGGAAGTTATTGGCCGTACCGGAGAATGTGTTGACCCCGAGCGTGTAGTCGAGCAGCATGGTTCGGCAGTCGCTCGCCGAGAGGTGTTGCAAGGCGCCGCCTCCGGTCGGAGTGTATGCGCACGTAGGAGTAGAACCGGAGACGTTTAGCGCATCGGTCCCGATATTGGGGATCACGGTGGAGGCTGAGCCGGCGAAGGTCGTCGCCTGATACTGACCGATTCCATCCCCGACCGTCGTGGCGACATAAGGTCTAATCGTTCCGGCGGCATTGGCAGGACCGGTCGAATTGTTGGGCATGAACGTAAAGAACGTGCGTGTGTTGTTCGCTGCGCTGTTGAGATTGGCAGCGAAGTCGTCGCCCTGCGCCACATTGATGCTCGCCGACGGGACCGTGTAGCCCGACTTACCTCCGGCATCCGTCCCGCCGTCGGAGCTTCCGGTCGTCACGTACGTACACTGAAAGCGCTGCCGCTGCACGTCTCCCGACCACGGGCTCCCCACCGCGGGCGCGAACGAGGCGAGGAAGATCGACTCGTTGGTGGCCGGCGTATTCGGATTGGCGATCACGTTGGTGATCACGGGAGAATATGCGGGCGTCGTGCGCGTCGTCGCGTTCCTCGCGATCTGAGCGAGGATCGACCCGAGAGCCGCATTGAGATCCCCGGCCGTGTCTGCAAAGTACGCGTGCCCGCTTCCGCCAGCGAGGGCAATTCTCTGGAGCTCGCAGCAAGGGGCATAGAGCGCGTCCCGGGTCGGATTCGTCGTGTCGCTACATATGGCCGCGAGCTGGCCATTGGAGACGAGGCTGGAGCAGTTCACCAGCGTTCCGTCATCGTTGACAGAAGAGACGGCAAACCCGAGCGCGTACGTCGTCACCAGCTGATTGCTGCTCGAGCTCGGCTGATAGAGCGCGCCCGCGATCGTCTCCGGCAGCTGAAATGGGCATACCCCACTGGGAGACCCCGCTGATGTGCACCCCGGCCGCAGGTCGAGATTGGGTGATCCGTCCGTAAGGATAATGATGAATTCGTTTCGGCACTTGCCTTGGACGTATCCGTCCGACTGCTGGGGTCCGAGAGGGTCAGTCTGGAAGTAGTACTGCGCCCCCGTGAGCATCCCCGCGAGCGGCGTGGCTCCGTAGGGTCTCGTCGCCAGAATGACCTGCTGAACGTTGTTATTGTTCTGTTCCTGCGTCGTGATGTCGTTGGTCGAGGGGAACATCATCATTCGCCCCTCCCACGGAGGTGCCGCAGGATTGCGCGCTCCGACGGCGAGAAGCTCCTGCGTGATGCAGTTTGCAGGATTGCCCAAATACGTGCATGCCGTTCCGTGATTCCAGCCAGGGAAATAGGACCACATTCCCGTGAACGGTGCGCCTAGAACCTGCGGCGTAGTAGCGGTCGAGACGCCTATTGCGGAGCTTGGGTCCTGGTCGAAAGTCATGAGGCCGAAGCGCATCAAATCGATCGACGAATCGATCGCGCCACTCAAGTCCTGCGCTGCTGTGCACGACGACGTGCCTGCAATCCCGTAGGTGTGCTGGACGATGGAACCGCTCGGAAATGCTGAGGCACTGCCGGACGTATACGCATTGGTCGGGCCCACGCCGAGCCCCGAGGCACCTCCAGGCAGCGAACCGGGCGCGTTGACGCACGGAACCGGATTGGATGAATTCGTCGTATCCTTGGCAATAGGAACGTGAAATTTTAGATAGTAGTTGAGGTCATAGGGTGCGACCCCTCCTATTTCATATTGCTGGGCGAAAATGCTGCCGGGCGTCCGCGGCATGGCAGCGCAGTGGTAGCCATTGAGGAAGTTCCCCGTCATCGCCTGTGTCACCATGCCCCAACGATTTGGGCTGATCGTGGAGCTCCAAGTGCACGCGCCGGTCGTGGCGTTGCAATCGCACGTGTTCGCGGGTGTGTCTTCCGGAAGCGTGCCGTCGATCATTCGCTCCATCGAACCGGAGTTGTCGAGGAGTAGAAGTACGTTCGGCAGGGGCGGATTGGTGTCGGTCTGTTGAGCGAGTGCCAGCGGAGATCTCGCGCACCATCCAGCCGCGACCAAAAAGCCGACCCACGCGAGACATGACCTGTTCGAATTTCTCATGGTCTCACCTCGGACACTGAACCGGGCCGGCGACAATGCGCGCACGCTGCGTTTCGGCTCCTATACCCACGGCCATGGGCGCACCAGTGACGCTTGGCTCCGTCGACCCGTACGAAGTGGCCGTCATGACGATGAAGCAGAAGCCCAAGTCTTTGGCGTACCGCGCGGCAGTTCCGTATTCGGTAGGTTCGGATAGCTCCACGGTGAAGTTTCCGATGATCGGCATCGGTCCGAAACTGCCGGGGGTCGTCACCGAAGACGAATAGGGAGTCGTCCCCGCGTAAGGGATCGTGATCTGATTGCCAGCGGCGGTCCATGCCTGGCCGATCTCCGTGGACGCGAGCTGGCGGCACGCCTGGGTCTGCCCCGTCAGGTATGATGTCGGAATATCGGCCGTGGGGACCGAAGTGCAGGGCATGGGATAGCTGCGCATCAGTCCGTAGTAAAACTGAGCCATCGTCGCAGTGATCTCGTGGGCCACTCCGACGACGCCATAATTGGCCATGTAGTGTGTCTGCGTCGATTGACGTTCGTTCCCGCTCGTCCGCACTTCCGCGGCCGCCGCAGCCAAAGCGTAGATCCCTACCGAGCCGAGCACCGCGAGAATCATGGTCACGACGAATATGACGGCGCCGTCTTGCCGGCGTCGGGCCCGAATTCGCAAATGTCGATTCTTCATTAGAAGAAGTCCGTCGCCAGGTTTGGCAAAGACACCTCCGTAGTGATCGTTCGCGCTCGAGCCCAAAGAGGTAGATTCGGATCGCCGACGGCTGCGCATGCCGTCGCGCTGACGCAGTAGCGATAGATATAGGGCGCCGCGGCTGCGAGGGAGACCGAGCGCGAGCGGTCGGGTTGCGCGACGCGTGCTGCCAGCCGGACGCGCACCGCTCGAAGGCGCTCCGGCACAGCCCCCGGTTGAGGGTAGGGGTAGGTCGCGCCAGCCGCGACCGCGTTGTTCGCGTCTCCGAATGCGTACGTGAGAATGGACGGAAGCGCCACCGTTCCGGTCTCCACCGAAAATGCGAAGTCCAGATCCACAGCGTACTCGGCTACGACATCGACAGTCGCGGAAATTCGATTGTTGTCCATCCCCACGAACGAACGAATGAGATCATATTTGTACGGGTCGATTCCGGCGTCGTTTCCACCGAACGATTCGCCTGCCATCGCGCTGAACCCAGCTGGCTCGATACCGGAGCTCGCCGCGACAAGTTCCCAGCGCACGACTTGGACTGGATTGACCCATGCCCGCCCTGAACCGAATCCGGATACGCCCCCAACGTTTCCGGTATTCGCCGCGGTCAGAACCGGTGTGCGAGCATCCACGGACACGTACGCCTGGTTGCCATTCATCCCCACGGGATTGGTCGGACACGTCGCGAGGTATTGGGCGTGCCCCGTGTCGTCCATGAGACGCACGATGAACTGCGAGGCGCTATCGGGTTGGAACATGCTCGTAAGCACTGCCTGCGTGCCCGCCGCCGACGGCCCGGTCGAGCTCGCGCCCGCTGCGACCACTCGGGCGTACGCTGCGGAGCTCTGCGAGAGCTGAATGGTCTGACAGCTCGCTCCGCCGACGGGAAGCACGGCTTGCACTTCGAACTGCTCGACCGACGTCATGTTGCCGCCGATGTCGATCATGTCCGGAGCGAGCGCCGGCGATTGAATCGCAGACAGAGGTGTCTGGGTCGACGAACCCCCGTTCGTGAGGCGAACGGAAGCGAGGTAGCAGAGCGTCTTGAACGTCGTGCAACTGAGGCCCGCGGGAAGGCTGGCCGCCGTCGTGGTCTTTCCAGCGATGATCGGGTCGAGAGTGAGGTTGCCCGTACTCATGAACCCCGCTCGTTGCAGGTCGGCGCGCAATCGATCGACTGCGGTTCGTAGAGTCGCCTCGGCGGCGGAAGCCCTGACCTCCTCGTGAAAAGTGCGCGTCGCCTCGCGCGAGAGTGCGACGATGCCGAGAGTGACGATGAGTCCCGCCGTGAGCGCGACGGAGAGCTCGATGATCGAAAATCCGGAAAGGCGCTTTCGGTTCATGGCTATTGAGCCGGGCTCTCTTTGACGGCCGTCGTCGCGTAGATCGTGCGATACGTTGCAGGATTAAGATTGGCAGACGCGGCGAGTCCAGTGTCCGTGATGGCCGTGGGCGCACCGGTCTGGCTGAGCGAAAAGATGCCTCTCAACCAGATGACGCGGACATCGATCCGCAGAAGGTCATTGAGCGGAGACAGGTATGTCGCGCGGGCGTGCACGCAAAACTGCACCGGGGAGGGATTGAGGGAGATGGTCGGTTGATCGAGTTCACGACCGAGAATGTCGTAACAAGGACTGAGGGCGGTCGTCGTAATCGACGTCGGAATCGGGGTAGCGAGTCCCCAAGCACCGCCGTTGTTTACGAGAGTGCTTAGCATCGTGGCTCGCGCAAGACTGGTTGTGGGCGTCGTGCTGTTGCCGACCGTCCATGCCATTCCGTCCCGTTGAAACCGGTCGATCCAAGTCCGAGCGATCGAGTTCGCGATATCGGCCTTGCGAGCGTCGAGGTTGCCTTGAACGCTCGCCTTCTGCATGGTCATGACCGCACCGGCGCCGATCGATAGGAGCACGATCGCCATGAGTACCTCGACGGCTGTGTAGCCGAACGCGCTATCCCTTGGACGCCGTCGGGTTCGCCGGCCGTTGTGGCAGCAGGCGTTGGAATGGGTCGAAGCACTCATGGGGGACTTCTATTGGACCTTGGAGATGAGGCGAGCCATTCCGGTCGGCGGGACAAAAACGCTTCGTTTGCCGAGGATTCCTGTGCGTGTTACGTCGATCTCGATCGGTGCCGATGCGTACGTTGCGCCGGCGAACATCCCGTATTGAAGGGAAGCAGAACACGCGAATACGTAGGACCTTCCCACGGGCGTGAAACAGACGCAGAGCTCGCCGGTGGCGACCGAGGTGCCCGGCGGAAACGTGAGCGTCGTCTGCAACGCTGCATCCGATTCGGCCGTTCCGTTGAGGTTGACTCCGTCGATCAGCGCGACCGTTTGAGTGGAAGTCAGCCCAGACCAGTCTGTCGGCGGACCGCAAGTCGTTGAAGGGATTCCCCCGACCTTGCTCGTATTCTCGTAAAGCAAGAACGTTCCTCGGTCGACCGTGCCGCTGCTGGTCATCGTAATCAGCAAGGCCCCACCGCGTGCGATAGCGCGTGTTCGAGCCGATCGAACCAGCTGCATGATCGCCCCGGCGTCCTTGTACGCGGTCTGATCCATCCGCGCGGAACTCATGGACGGGACGGCCAAAATCGTCAGAATGGCCACGATGATGACGACCATCATGAGCTCGACGAGCGTAAACCCACGGCCTGCCGCCTGACAGACACGACGCCTACTCGCGCGCACTGCGCTCCGCGGACGGACCTCCATGGGGTACGAATACAGCAAGCGTTGTGCCCCGCGTCGACAAGTGACGGGACCGGCTGTTTTCTGCGGAAGGGCCCACCGACGGTACCGGGCAAGACGTACGAGCCACGAACATGATTTCAACGCCTCGCAAAAGCTGCATGGCGCTGGTCAGTCAAAGGGCTCCATGGATCACAGTGTGTGCGTCATCCTGCGGTCATGCATGCAGCGAGCTCCGACAGAGCCTGGTCGACGTTGGAGAGCGCATCGCCGGCGCCATCGCCGAAACGACGTGACAGGCGCATATCGGGCGTAAGCTTCCACGCGCCCTTCGACTTGCGGACGAGCTCAGCGACTCGATCCGAATCGAGTGGTGTGCGCTCTCCGACATATATCGTGACGAGATGTGCGCCTGCCTCGCATCCGAGTACGCGAAGCTTCCGCAACTCCGTCTTGAGTGCCATCAATCGGATCAAGCGAGTCGCTTCCTCGGGTGGTGCGCCGAAACGATCTTCCATCTCGGCTGCTATGTCCATCACGTGCGCTTCGTCGACTGCACTTGCGAGCCTCTTATATAGAGACAACCTCACGCCGACATCGTTGACGTACTCCTCGGGAAGCAGTGCCTCGACATCGAAGGACAGCTCAGGATCGATATCGTGAGAGACTTCCTCGCCGCGCATCTCCTGAACCGCCTCATCCAGCATGCGGCAAAACATGTCGAATCCGACGCTCGCCACAGTTCCGGACTGCTCCGCACCCAGCAAATCCCCGGCTCCTCGAAGCTCGAGGTCCAGCGCCGCGATCTGAAACCCGCTTCCGAGATCGGTATGGCGTTCGAGCGCTTCGATGCGCGAACGCGATTCGTCTGTCATCGCATTTTGAGGCGGCACGACAAGATAGCAGTATGCGCGCTCCTTGCTTCGCCCGACGCGTCCGCGGAGCTGGTAGAGCTGCCCGAGGCCGAAGAGGTCGGCCCGGTCGATGATCATCGTATTGACCCGAGGGATGTCGAGGCCGCTCTCGATGATCGCCGTCGATGCAAGCACGTCATAACGCCCGTCGACGAAATCGAGCATGGTCTCCTCGAGAGCCGACTCCGCCATTTGACCGTGAGCCACTGCGACCCGCGCTGACGGAACGAGAGCGAGCAGGCGCTCCGCCTTCTCGTAGAGTTTGTCGATGCGGTTATAGACGTAATAACACTGCCCTCCCCGGGACAGTTCCCGCTCCACGGCCTCTCGCAAGATCTGGTCATCCCATCGCGTGACGATCGTGCGCACGGCCCGCCGGTCGAGGGGAGGAGTCGTCATCAGCGACAGATCTCGAAGTCCGGTCACGGCCATTTGCAGCGTTCGAGGAATCGGTGTCGCTGTGAGCGTGAGAACGTCGACTTTGGCTCGGATCTGTTTGATGCGTTCCTTGTGAACGACCCCAAAACGCTGCTCTTCGTCGACTACGAGGAGTCCTAATGATTTGTAGTGGATGTCCTTCGACAGCAGACGGTGGGTTCCGACCACAATGTCGACCGATCCGTCACGCAAACCTCGACTGACCTCGTCCTGCTCCTTCTTCGTCTCAAAGCGTGACATCGCTTTGACCACGATCGGGTATCCCGACATTCGAGCTTCTAGGGTGCGAAAGTGCTGTTGAGTCAGGACCGTAGTCGGGCAGAGTATCACCACCTGTTTGCCGCTCATCGCCACGCGAAATGCAGCGCGCAGCGCTACCTCTGTTTTCCCAAAACCGACGTCGCCACACACGAGTCGATCCATTGGGCGGGGCAATTCCAAGTCCCGATTGACCTCGTCGATCGCGCGTGCCTGATCCTCCGTTTCGTCGAACGGGAACGTCGCTTCGAAGGCTCGGTAGTCGTCGGTGATGGGCGGCAGCGCATCGCCTGGAGCCGCCTTCCGTTCGGCATACAGGCGGAGCAGCTCGTCGGCCATCTTTCGAACTTCGCGTGCCACTCGGGATTTCGCGCGCGCGAACGTGCTTCCGCCGAGCCGGTCGATCTTTGCATCTCCCTTGTCTCCGCCGACATACTTCTCGAGCTGATTCAGGCGCCAGACGGGCAGATAGAGCTTGTCTCCGCCCGCGTACTCGACGGCGATGAGATCCACGGCGAGTCCGGCCACCGTGCGCCCAGTCGCGTCGCGCTGGGCACCCGGAAGCTGCTTGTGAACCAGCCCGACATAGCGCCCAATCCCGTGCTCGACGTGAACGACCAGATCTCCAGGGGCGAGATTGCGCAAGTCCTCGAGGAAGGGACGAGAGGCATCCCGTCGCCTCGAGCGCTGGCGACTTCGGTGGGTGCGGGCGCCGAAGATCTCCTCCTCCGTCACCAGGACGAGACCATCGGCGGGGAGCACGACGCCTCGCCCCAGAGCACCGACCACGACTTGAACGTCTTCGTGAGATTCTTCGAGCCAAGCAGGGTCGAACGGTGCCAGGCGAGCGCGACACGCAACACCCTGATGCCCGAGAAGCGCCACGAGGCGTTCGGCTTGCGTGTGAGCCCGAGCGGTGACGAACACTCGAAGGCCATTGGCGCGCCAGTGGGCGATTCGGCGGACGAGCGGAGACAGAGTCGCGCCCTTTCCTCGGGTCGTACGCGAGGTCTTCACCGCCCTCGTGAGGTCGTCGTGGTCGTGTGATGCGAGATCCATCGCGGCGACGGCGCTCTCGTAGACCGCCAGGCCGGTCTCTCCGCGGTCGCCGATGACTGGTGTGCGCGCAAGCGTGACCACGCGCCGCGCCGCGAGCCCCTGCGCGATTTCGGTTTCGTCGCAATAGAGCTCCGACGGGGGAAAGTGCGGTCCCGTCGCTGCGCGATTTGCTGCGTCCTGGTCGGCCCTCGTTCGGTCGTCTCGAAACGCACGGGTGATCGAAGGCGGGTCGTCGAGCGCGACCACGGCATCGCTCGGGACGTACGCGAGCAGAGAGGAAAGTCCCCCGTAGTAAGCGGGAAGGAACGCATCGGCTCCGAAAAATGCGCGTCCACTGACCACGTCATCGACGAGCGCGCGGGTCTTTGTCGTCGGCCAATCCATGGCCTCGGCGAGCGCCGTAATGCGCTCCCTCGCATGCGCTGCCGTCTGGTGATCGACGACGGCCTCGCGCGCCGGGGGAAGCATGAGTTCGCCGAGCTCCGCAGCGCCCTTGAGAGTCGTCTGATCCGTCGCATCAAAGGGCTTGATCGAAAGGACCAGATCTCCATAGAGCTCGATCCGGTAAGGAACGTCGGTCGACGGTGCCCACACGTCGAGCAAGGCTCCGCGAAGGGCGAAACTCCCTGGATCTTCGACTACAGGAACACGAAGGTAGCCAGCTTCGGTCAGCGAGGACACGAGCCCGTCCCGATCTAGCTGCTCCTCGGCTACGACGCGTGTCAGTCGGCGCGAACCATGGGTCATCGGTGCGACTCGGCGCCCGAGTCCAGCCGCGGAAACTACGAGCACCCTCCAATCGGGACCGTGCTCGAGGCGAAACAGGGTGGCCGCACGGCTCATCGCCGCTCGGCGGTCTGGATTGACGTGCGCGTACGGGGACAGTTCGCTGGCTGCGAATACGATCACGTCCGTGCGGGACTCCACGTCGTCGCCTCGCGAGCCATGCGAGAGAAACGTGACATCAGCGGCGAATCTCCACGCCTGCTCCTGATCGCTCGTGACGACGAGGACGCGCCGACCCGCTCGCGCGATGCCAGCAACGACGGCTGCCCCCGCCACGCCGCGGACGCCCACGACATCGAGGCACCCGGGGCCCTCGACGAGAGAGCGCGCCACCACGTCGCCGATTCGCGACGCCACGATGCCCTCGGGAGGAAGGGCGGAAACGAGAGGCTCGAGCGCGTCGTCACGCTCGAGGGCCGCGGCAAGTTCTTCCGCGCTCATGCCGGTTCGCTCTTCCAGGGTGGAAGTGAGAGGGGGAGCATTCGGCATGTCAGCCCTCGGACGGGTAATTTCGCCCGCCCACTTCGTCAATGGCGGCTGCAGCCAAACGGAAATTTGCTACACAGCGCGCCAGAGCTTCGTTCCATGATAGCCGGGCAGCCGAGCGCAACAGCCGAACGTGCAGCCATCCGCAGGGCCAGTCATCAGCTGCTCGACGATCCCGTCGTGTTTAGCGACCCACTAGCCCTCACGATCCTCGGGCCGGATCTCGAGGCCGCGCTCCGTCGTGACCCCCGCAGTTTCGAAACTCCGTGGTCGCGCCCCTTGCGAGCATTTCTCGCGGCACGAAGCCGCTACGCTGAGGACGCTCTCTCCCACGCCGTCGAACGCGGGGTGCGCCAATACGTAGTCCTCGGCGCTGGACTCGACACGTTCGCCTATCGGGGCGCTTCCCGCTCGATCGGTCTCCATGTTTTTGAGGTGGACTGCCCCGCCACGCAAGAGTGGAAGCTTGCGCGTCTCCTAGCCCTGGGGATCCCGATTGCGAGCTCCGTGAGTTTCGTGAGTCATGACTTCGAGACCGGCGACATCGCCGCGAGTCTCGCAGGATCCGGGTTTGACGCCGCGCGGCCGGCTGTCTTCGCGTGGCTTGGAGTCACTCCGTATCTGACTGCGAATGCCATCCACGCGACCCTCCGATCAGTCGCCCGAGCGGGGGCGGAGGGCAGTGAACTGGTCTTCGATTTCTGTAACCCGCCTTCCTCTCTGAGCAGAGTGGGTCAGCGGGCCTTCGAGGGGCTCGCAAGACGCTTGCGTGAGCGCGGAGAACCGTGGCTTACATTTTTTGAGCCTTCGGACCTAGAACGCGATGTGCGACAGAGTGGATTTTCTCGGCTCGAGATCCTCGATCCAAAGGAAATCCACTCGCGCTACTTCGGGGCAAGACCGGACAGATTGACGGTCGGCCTTCTCGGTCACTTGGCGCACGCCCATATCTAGACAAGAGAGTCTCGGCGGTGTCGCCATAGGGGGCGCCATCGCAGTGTGTAGGCTTGTTTGACGGGGCGGAACGGGCGGGGAGCTGACTCCACGATTCGGTGACATCATGAACTTCGATGGCGCCCTTTCGCGATCATGTCAGGTTGACCGCGTAGCGGCAGGAGGACTTCATGCAGCGAGTTCGATTGCTTCGTGGTACGGGATTTTCCATATCTCTCGTACTCGCGCTGGGGTGTGGCGGCGGGAGTTCGCCAGGTGTGCCGGCGAGCGAATCGGCAAGCTCGGGTGGAGCAGGTAGCTCGAGTGGAGCAGGTAGCTCGAGTGGAGCAGGTAGCTCGGGTGGAGCAGGTAGCTCGGGTGGAGCAGGTAGCTCGAGTGGAGCGGGTAGCTTCAGCGCAGATGCGGGGAATCCCGACGGTTCGTGCAGCACTGGCGTTCCCGCGCAAGGCCAGCCCGCCGACACGTCGAAGCCCACGACCGTCGTGGGAACCGGAAGCGCCTCGAGTTGCACATTCGCCGAGCTCAGTGCTGCTGCGCAGAATGGCGGTGTCATCACGTTCAACTGTGGCCCTTCACCTGTGACCATCGCTGTCACTGCAACGATCCACCTTCCCACGGACCGAAACACCGTTATCGATGGCGCCAACAGGATCACGCTCGACGGAGGCAACGCGGTCCAGATATTGAGATTTGACCATCAGGATTTCATGGTCAACGATAACGGACTGACGCTTCAGCATATTTCACTTAACAACGGGAAGACAACTCCGACCGCGGCGATCCCAGCTGCACCCGCACCGTGTTCCCAGGGTTTCGATGACGGCGAGGGTGGCGCGCTCTACGTGCGAGACGGAATTCTCCGAATTATCGATGTCGTCTTTGACCACAATCAAGCGGCGCTTCTCGGTCCCGACACCGGGGGAGGGGGTCTTTATGTCACCGGAAGCAAGCCCGCATTCATCGTCGACAGCACGTTCAGGAACAACAGCGCAGCGAACGGAGGAGGGCTGGGAAGCCTTTTTGCGGAGCTCAACATTTATAACTGCTTCTTCGAAGGCAACACCGCTACCGGCAACGGGGCCAATAACGACGACCAGAGCAAGTGCTCAGTCCAAAACAACGGTCAATATGAGATCGGGTCTGGCGGCAATGGCGGCGCTATATACAACGACGGGGCTTCGGGGACGAACGTCACGGTGTGCGGTACCCAAATCGTCGATAACGCGGCGGGAACCGGGGGATTCGGTGGAGCGATTTTCTACACGAGCAACGATTTCAGTGGGACGCTCACCATCACGGACTCGACGATCACAGGAAATACTGGGGGTTCCTGGGGCGGCGCGGGAACGGGGGTTGGCGTCAACGCCAAGAGTATCGTTATCGGGGCAAGTTCCACGGTCCAGGGTTATCCCTAGAAGCTGAGGATGAGTACATCCCTCGTGGGAGCCGTCACGATGGCGCCCATTCCGTTTCAAGCCTATTTCGGTGTATTCAAGGACTGATGGAACCAACCTGCCCGCGTTGCGGAGCTCTCATTCCTCTGCCGCCACCTGGAGAGCTGCGACGCCACTGCCGTTTCTGCGGCTTCGAGGACCAAGTTGCACCGCCTCAGGTCGCGATGTTGCCAGGAACACCGCTGCCGATTCAACCGGAGCTACAGCCGGCGTTCGAGTTCCAGAAGCGCGCGACATCGCGAGCGCTTTGGCTCACGCTGGGACTCGGCGGGTTTTCGATGCTTGCCGCTGCGATACCCTCTATCATTGCGTCATCGCACGCGACAAGGCGGGCTGAGAGGGCGCTGACGGCTTTGGCCGACGCGCACAGCATGTCATTTGTGCGTCTCGCATCCGTGAGCGTACGCGCGAGCCCCGAACAGCTGGCGGCCGTCACGGGTGTAGCCGCCGACTCGTCCCATCGGATGCGCGTTCCGCTAACCGAATCGAAGTTCACCGCCGTCACGTTCTCGTGGGATGTCGACCACCTCGCCCACGTGGATCGGTTCTATTTTGAGTCCAACCAAGGGCATCGCGACGATGAATCCGTGCGAATGCGGCTGCTAGGCGTGCTCGGGCGGCGATTGGATAAGGACTCGAGTTTCAATTGGGAGGGTGCGAGCCTCTCGATGGGCTCCAAGGATGGCTCTATCAACGCCGGCGCTCAAGTTCCTGACTCCCACGACCCGCACGCGAGCTGGGACAGGCAGGTCGATGCTCTCTGGGACGTCGCTCGTGCTGCGATCGGGCTTCCCGTGCGCGTCGATGACGCAGCGGTGCGCGATTGGTTGGGTCGCGGATACCCGATGGCGCAGCTTGCCGCATTCGATTCTCAAACCGACATCGAGCACAGCGGGCCGGCCATGATCCATTCCTTTCCTGGGTCGACGTCGACCCGTTCCAGCGGACTCACGTACACGGTCGCGATCGACCACCCGTGGTTTGGAGAAGCCAGACTCGAGTGGCCGGACGCCAAAGGGGCGCGCCTCCAAAGGGGTTATCTTGAACACGCGCCGGGACAAACAAAGTTCTCGAGTCAAGGGGACGTCGAATCGTGTGTTGGCCATGTGTTCGGAAAGCCCGAACGAAGGGACACCCCTGACTACCTTACCGGTCGATACTCGACGAGATGGAAGCCAAAGGAGGGGGGCTCGTTTACGGTCAGCGATAGCTCAGTGATGATTAGCTTCGAGCCGGACCCGTGGACGAAGGCCATGCCGGACAGCGTGTGGAAGAAGCTGGTCAACGCGTTCGAAGCGTGCGGCCCGAAACGTTAGTCACGCCTTCGCGGCTTGCCTGCCCCTGGGCCCAAACCGGTAGGGCGAGCCCTGGACTCCCCAATGCGCTCAGCTCCGCGAAAACAGTAA
>Ga0182030_10012458_pt1 | contig 17020 bp, 13 predicted proteins | sample 812S3MmetaG_FD_121299 | JGI IMG/M metagenome (GOLD analysis project Ga0182030, IMG submission 121299) | Permafrost microbial communities from Stordalen Mire, Sweden - 812S3M metaG (Illumina Assembly) | ecosystem: Environmental > Terrestrial > Soil > Wetlands > Permafrost | place: Sweden...
GGCTCGAAAACATGCGCGGCGGCGACGCGCATGGGCCGGAGCGGCTGTTCGATGTGGAAGTTGCCTATAACGATGCCGGCATCGTGCGCTCGATGAAAATGCGCGCGCTGGAGAATGTCGGCGCCTATGCCGGGCGCTCCCCGTTCCAGCTCGGCAAACCGATCGGCGCCATTGTCGGCCCCTACAAGATCAACAGCGTACAATACCGCGCCATGGCCGTGGTCACCAACAAGACCACGCAAGAAGCCGTGCGCGGTTTTGGCCAAGCGCCGACCAATCTCGCGCTCGAGCGAGTCATGGACGAAGTCGGCAATGTGCTGGGTCTCGATCCAATCGAGATCCGCCGGCGCAATATGATCAAGCACGACGAATTCCCCTATTTAATTCCGAGCGGCACGACTTACGACAGCGGGAATTACGAAACCGTCATTGAAAAAGTGCTGGCGGCCGGCAGCTATGCCGAACTCAAGGCCGAGCGCGACGCCTTACGCAATGCCGGCAAGCTCGCCGGCATCGGCGTGTCGGCCTGCCTGGAGCCGTCCGGCGGCAACGCCACGTTCGAAGCGCTGCTCAATCCGGCAATCACCACTTCGACCTTCATGGATTCGTGTCGCATCAGCGTCGATGGCATGGGTTCGATCACCGCCGCCATGCACACGACATCATCCGGCCAAGGCCACGAGACGCTGGTCGGCACCGTGATCGGCGAACAGTTGCAGCTCGATCCGGAAGCCATCCGCGTCACGCGCGCCGATTCGCTCAATTCATTGCCGAGCGGCACGCCGGTCGGCAGCCGCATGGCGATCATGCTCGGCGGCGCCGCGTTTCACGCCGCCAACAAGCTCAAGGCAAAGCTCATCGCCATCGCCGCGCATGATCTCGGCATTCCGCCGGAACGCGCGGTCTATGAGCAAGGCAATGTGCATGACCGCGACGCGCCTACGTTCAAGCGCACATGGGCCGAACTGGTGCAGATCGCGTTCCGCAATTATCACCGCATGCCGGAAGGCATGGAGCCTGGCCTGAGCGTCGCGCATGTCTATCAAGTGCCGACCGGCGGCACGCTGCCGACCGCGGACGGCCGCGTGCAGATGTATCCCTGCTTCTCGTTCGAGTTTCATCTCATTTTGATGTCGATCGATCCCGTGCTCGGTCGCCCGGAAATCGTGCGCTATCGCCTGGGTCACGATTGCGGCACGCAGATCAACCCCAAGATCGTGCGCGGCATGACCATGGGCGGCATCGCGCATGGCATCGGCGCGGCGCTCTATGAGGAGTTCGCCTATAACGACGAAGGCCAGCTGATCGCGCAGACTTTCATGGACTATCTGCTGCCGTCCTCGCACGAAGTGCCGGCGGTGGATATTTTCGATCACGAAACGCCCTCGCCGCACACCGTGCTCGGCCAGAAAGGCTCGGGCGAAAGCGGTTATCTTGGCGCGCCGGCGGCGATCGCCAATGCGATCAACGACGCGCTGCGACCGCTCGGCATTTCGGTCAACACGCTGCCGATCAAGGTTTCGAAACTGGGCGACATGATCGCCGCCGCCAAGGAGAAGAAATGATCGTCGACGCGCACGCGCATCTGGTGCCGCCAGAGCTTTTGATCGCGATCCGCAAGGACGGCGCGAAATTTCCCAATGTGCGCCAGATCGAGGACAGTCACGGGCTGGCGCTGGCTTTTGCCGGCGGCAAACCGACGCGGCCGGTGTCAAAGCCATTGTCGGATATTCCGGCGCGGCTCGCGTGGCTCGCCAAAAACAACATCGACAAGCAGGTGGTCGGCGGCTGGGTCGATATGTTCGGCTATGAACTGCCGGGCGCCGAAGGCGAGGCCTGGGCGCGGCTGACCAATGACGCGTTGCTCGCCGCCGCCAAGGCCGAGCCGCATTTTATTCCATTGGCAACCGTGCCGCTGGGCGACGGCGCGCGCGCCGCTGCCGTGCTCAAGGATGCGGTGAAAGCGGGCTTTGCCGGCGCCATGATCGGCACGCTGCCGCGCGGCGCCGGCAGCGGCCTCGATGCCGCCGACCTCGACCCGTTCTGGCGGGCGGCGAACGATACTGGCGCCTTCATTCATATTCATCCGAGCTTCGATGCCGGCGACAAGCGCGTCAATGATTTCGGCCTGGCCAATGGGCTTGGCCGCATCACGGATGCCGCGATCGCCATGGCGCGGCTGATTTCGGCCGCCCATGTCGCGAAATACAAGAATGCGAAGATCTTTGCGCCGATGGGCGCGGCGGCTTTGCCTTTCGTGCTGGGCCGGTTAAAGCGCAATTTTACCATCACGCCCGGCATCGGCGATCCGGTCGCGGGGCTGGCCGGCATCTATACCGACACTATCCTGCACGATGTGCGCGTGCTCAAATTCGTCATCGAGATGATCGGCACCGAGCGCCTGATGATGGGCTCGGACATGCCATTCCCGATCGGCGATACCGAACCGGCCAAGATCGTTACCGACGCCGGACTGACCGCGGCGCAAACCACTTCGATCAATGGCGGGCTGGCTGCAAAGCTGTTCAATATTCAATGACAACAACAAGGACCAAAGGTCCGGCGAACTTAAACTGAAACTCTAGGAGGATTTGCCCGTGAAACTTTCCACCCTATTCCGCGCAAGCTTGGGCGCCGCCGCGGCGCTTGCTTTCGCCACGCTGACGGCGCCTTCGCCCGCGCAGGCGCAAACGCCGGCAAAAATCACCATCGTGGTGTTCGGCTTCCCCTCGCTCGGCGCTTTCATGCCGCCGGTGATCAAGGCGGAAAAGCTCGATGCCGCCAACGGTCTCGATATTAATTTCGTCGAACGAACGCCGGACGCCTATACGACGGAATTCAATTCCGGCGAGTTCAAGGTCGGCGGCAGCGCCGCGGTGCTCACCGTCGGCCTCGCCGATGCGCGCGGCGTCAAGGTGAAGTACCTGTTCAACCTGTTCGACTTCTGGGGCACCATCGTGACCTCGCGGCCCGCGATCACGTCGGTCAAGGACCTGGAAGGTAAGGAACTCGCCGCCGCCGCCTCGACCACCAACTTCATCATGTCGAGTTTCTTCGCCAAGCAACAGGGCGTCGACATGTCGAAGGTCAAGGTCGTCAACACAGCCCCGCCCGGCCTTGTCGGTTACGCGCTGGCCGACCGCGCCGATGCCGTGCAGCTTTGGGAGCCGGCCTACACGCTGCTCAAGGCGAAAAAGCCCGACATCCACATTCTCGACACCAATATGGCCGCGACCTGGAAGAAGTTCGCCGGCGGCGAACGCATTCCCTATCTCGGCGTGGCCGCGCATGACGACTGGATTGAGGCCAATCAGGCTTTGATCCCCAAGCTTTATGCGACCTACAAGGCGGCCGGCGAATATATCACCAAGCATCCGGAAGAAGCGGCCGCGCTGATCGCGCCGAAATCGACGCCGGACGACCGCGCCGCTTTGGTGTCGCTGATCAAATCGAACGACCGGCTCGGCATGAATGTGGTGGGCGCCAATGACGTGCGCAAGCAGATCGAGGCCGTCTATAAAGCCGGCATCGACGTCGGCTATCTCAAGGCGGAGCCGTCAAGCTCCACTATCTATGCCAAGCCGCTGAAATGATGAACACGCGCGCCATGCGCGTTCTGCAAGCCATCGCCGGCATCGCTTTGCTGGCGGTGGGCTGGCAGATTCTGTCGATGTTTTTTCCACATTATCTTTTTCCGCCGGTGCGCGACATCGTGGTCCGCACCGTCGATATCCTGATCACCGGCTCGCTCCTGGCCGACGTGCTGCTCACCGCCGCGCGCATTTTCGGCGGGCTGTTGGGTGCTTTCATTCTCGGCGGCATATTGGCGATGGTGATCGGGCAATCGAAGACCGCCGAGAATTTCGTCGCGCCGGTATTGACGTTTTTCCAGGGCATCCCGGCGCTGTCCTGGGTGGTATTCGCCATCATCTGGTTCCACGGCACGGAATTCCGCATTCTGTTCATCATGGTGATGACCACGCTGCCGGCGTTTACGTTCCAGATTCTCGACGCCTTCCGCTCGATGTCGAAGGACCTCTATGAGATGACCATGGCGTTTCGGCCATCGCGCTGGACACTGTTTCGTTTCCTGATCGTGCCGACCATCGTACCGGGCATTCTCACCGCCTGGAAAGTAAACCTCGGCAATGCCGCGCGCGTGGTGGTGGTGGCGGAACTGGTCGGCGCCACCGGCGGTGTCGGCTATGAATTGCTGCGCCAGCAGCAATTGTTCGACATGGCGGGTGCAATGGCCTGGACGCTGCAACTGGTGCTGTTCGTACTGGTCGTGCAGCAGACCATCAACGTGATCGAGGCGTGGGCGCTGCGTTATCGCCCGGTGTCGGAACGGGCGATGTAGATTTATGCCGTCCGAACCTGTCATCAGCTTCAAGGACGTGAGCAAATCGTTCCGCCGCCCGGACGGGCGCGGCGATTTCGTCGCCGTCGACAAGCTGTCATTTGAGATCGCGAAGGGCGAGATCGTCGCCGTGCTGGGCAAGACCGGCTGCGGCAAATCGACCATGTTCAACATCGTCGCGGGGCTGATCGAGCCGAGCGCCGGCACCGCGCGCGTCGCCGGCCACGACCCGTTCCGAGAATTCGATTTTTTCCGCGGTAAAATAGGCATCGTATTCCAGAACGACCGGCTGATGCCGTGGCGCACCGCGCTCGACAATGTGCTGCTGGGCTTGCAGGTGCTCGACGCCGATCCCAAGCAGGCGCAAGAGGCCGCGCGCGCGTGGCTGACGCGCCTGGGCCTCTCCGGCCATGAAAACGACTATCCGCATGCGCTATCGGGCGGCATGCGCCAACGCGTATCGATTGCGCGCGCCTTCGCGGTAAACCCGGAAATCCTGCTGTGCGACGAGCCGTTTTCCGCGCTCGACGAAATGACCGCGCGCGACCTGCGCGCCGAATTCGTCCGCCTGGTGCGCCAGAGCAACAAGACCGCCGTGTTCATCACCCACCAGATCGGCGAGGCGATGGAAATCGGTGACCGCGTCCTGGTGTTCCAGCGCCCGGCCCGCATCGCCTATGAAGCGCGGCTCAGTGCAGCCACGTCTGAGGCCGAACGGCTCAAGGTGCACGAAGACATTATGCGGGTTCTGTCGGAGGAACAGGCGGCCTGAAGCACGAAAGGTTTCCGGCCGTTGCCGCAATGTGCCAAGGCGATCAAGGACGCCGGGATAAAGCTTAGCAATTGCGCGTAACTCAGCCGTTGAGCCCCAGCTCTTTGGCAAGTTCGTCGATGCGGCGGATCTTGTCGGGCTCGGCGGCAAGCGCCCGGCGGGCGTCGGTAGCGGCGGCTTGCGCCTTGTCGCGCTCGCCCAGCACCTTGTAGGCGCGCACCAGCCGCAGCCAGCCTTCGACATCGGAGCCGTCTTGCTTGAGGCGGTCGGCCAGGCGCGCCACCATGCCCACGATCATCTGATTTTGTTCGTCCGGTTTCATCTGGGACGCGGCGGCGACATCCGCGGCGCTCGGTCCCGGCGCGGCTGGCGAGGCGCCAGGTGTGGCGTTCGCGGCCGCACTCGGTGCGCCGCGATCGAGCGCATGGCGCACGATTTCCACCCATGGCGCGCCCGGCGGCGCGCCGGCCAACAGATCGCGCCAGATCGCGTCGGCTTGCGCGCGATTGCCGTCCTGATCGGCCGCCATGCCGAGATAGAAGCGTGTTTTCACGTCGGTCTTGTCGAGCGCAGACGCGCGCTCGAAAGCGGCCTTGGCCTCGGCCGTGACCACGCCGTTGGCGGCAGCGACCATTGCTTCGCCCAGACTCGATTCACGATCCGCATTGGCGCCGTTGAGGCGAATGACATTGCGCCAGGCGCGGATCGAATCGTCGAAACGGCCGAGCCGCATATAGACGGGCGCCAGAACCTCCCAGCCACGGCCATCGTCGGGATTTGCCGCGATATGGTCTTCGACCTTCGCGATTAAGGCTTCGATCGGCGGGTTGTTTTGCTCGGCCTTCATGCGCGCGGCCAAGGGCTCTCCCGGCAATTGCGGCGAACCGATCGTGAGATAGAGTGCGAGCGCGCCGGCCGGCAGCAGCACCAGACCCGCAATCGCCGTGGCGCGGCGGCGCCAGAGCGGGGAATCTTCGCGCACGGTTTTTTCGGCTTCCGCCGAGTCGGCCGCCGCCAAGAGCCTGCGCGAGACCTCGACCTTGGCCGCTTCCGCCTCGGCTTGCCCGATCAGCCCGGATGCGCGGTCACGCGTGATTTCGTCCAACTGGTCGCGATAGACTGCAATATCGCTGCCGCCGCCCTCGCCGCGGCCGCGCGCCAACGGCCACAGCACGGCGAAAACCGCCGCCGCCGTCATCAAGGCAAAGACTAACCAGAGGATCATGGAGCCATTCTACCGCACGGGCGCATTAGGCGACGCCGTATTTCTCAAACAAATCGGGGGCGAATTTAAGTCCGAGACCGGGGCCCGATGGCACCGTCATCTCGCCGTTCACAGGCATAGGCGGATCGTCGAACAGGCGCCAGGTCCATGGCATGTATTCGACCACCAGCCCGTTCGGGATGGCGGCGATGAGATGCACATGAATTTCGGGCAGCAAATGGCTCGCCACCGGCTTGTTGAAGGCTTCCGCCATGCCGGCGATTTTCATCCATGGCGTGATACCGCCCGCGCGCAGCAGATCGATCATGACGATGTCCACCGAATGGTGAGTCATGGACTGGCGCTGTGGCTCGATGCCCCAGAGGTATTCCCCGGCGCAGACCGGCGTGGCCAAGGCGTCGGCGATCTTGGCGAGGCCCTGATAGTCGTCGCAGCGCGTGGGATCCTCTAGCCAGCCGAGACCCAGTTCTTCGACGCGATGGCCGATGGAAATCGCCTCCGCCACGCTCCAGCGCTGATTGATGTCCACCATCAAATTGACGTCTAGACCCACCGCATTACGCACGAGGCGAATGCGTTCAATTTCCTGCGCGGGATTGAGCCCTTCCACCGCCATTTGGGTCTTGATCTGGCGGTAACCCTTCTCGACCAGCGCCGCGGCGGCGCGCTCGAGTTTATCTGTCGGCGTCGTACGCGTGAGTGCGCCGCTGGCATAGGCCGGGACCTTGTCGCGCAGGCCACCCAGCATACGCACAAGCGGAATGCCGAAGGCTTTGCCGCGAATATCCCACAACGCGATATCGATCGCCGACAGCGCCAGGCCCGCCACGCCGCCAGGCCCGCAGGACGCGTAGGCCGCGCGCAGCTTGCCGATTACGTGTTCGCTGCGTAGCGGGTCTTCGCCCTTGATCAACTCGCCGAACTCGTCGATCGCGGCTTTCAATACCCGCACGATTTTTCCGCCGAAAGCCGTGACGCCGATACCTTCGATGCCGTCGTCGGTACGAATCTGCACGGTGACGAATTCGCGCATCATGCCGGTCATGGGCGGCGCGCCGACCAGTGGCTCTTCGAGCGGAAGCCGGACGAGGTTAGTTTTAACCTGCTGTATTTTCATTTTTGCCCTCGGTTGTCAGTCGACGCGCAGTTTTTCCAATAGCTTCAAGTCCGGCTCGACGCCAAGGCCTGGGCCTTGCGGCAGCGTGAGATAACCGTCGACGGGTTCATACCAATCGCCGAACGGGCTTTCGGTGAGATCGCAATAGAGCCGCTCGATCATGGGTGCGGTTGAGAGCGCGGCGCTGACATGGGCGGTCGCGATCAGGCCGGGACCGAAATAAGCCGAATGCGGCGCTACCGCGACGTTCGCTTTGTTGGCGGCGACGAAAATATCGCGCACGACCGAAATGCCGCCGATCTTGGCGACGCTCGGCTGCACATAATCGACAGCGCGGCTCTCGATCAAGCGCACGAAGTCCGAAGGCGTCAAAACATTTTCGCCGATGGCGACCGGCACGCCGGCGGCGCTGACCGCGCGCGCCGATTCGAAATCCTCCGGCGGCCAGACCGGCTCCTCGATCCATTTGAGACCGAGCTCGCGCAACGGCGCCGTCGCAGCGAGCGCTTCGGGCAGCGTCCAGGGCGCATTGACATCCACCATCAGCGCGCCGCCATTATGCCGGTGCAGCAAATTCGCGGCGGCGGTGATCTCATCGCGGCCAGTCTCGTGAATTTTGAGATCGCGATAACCGCGCGCGAGCGCCTGTTCGCAGGTGCTAACGACAATATCGGTGTCGTTATATTTCAAGAGGCTGGCATAGGCCGGAATCTTGTCGCGGTTCTCGCCGCCGAGCAGTTTGTAGATCGGCAGGCCGCGCGTTTTGCCAAGAATGTCCCACAGCGCGGTGTCGAGGCCGGACAGCGCATACATCGTCGGGCCCGCGCGCCCGACGCCGTGCACGTGGTAGATCAATTTTTTCATGAGGGCGGGAATGTCGCAGGGGTCGGCGCCGATACAGGCCGGCGCGATCAGCGTCTCGATGAGCGATTTGACTGCCGGCCAGATGCGGTGCGGGAAGGCCTCGCCCCAGCCCACCGGGCCGCTATCGGTCTCGACCCTGACCAGCACGGTCTCGAATGCATTGCGCCCCTCGCCGGCGAATTTCGGCTTGGGGTCGCCCGCTTTGAGTTGTTGGCGATAAACAATGCCCGATACGCGCGTGATTTTCATTGCAGATTGAACCCGGCCTCAAATCCCGTGACAAAGCGCCGCGCAGAAATCCCCCCGCCCGAATTGTTTGTTGAAGCGCCCGATTGAGCCTATCATGGCTGCAAGCACCCGCCATAGCCGGCGGTCAGATCAAAAAAAACGCGGCCCATCGGGAGGACGAGCAATGTCAGGCAAAAAGATAACGCGGCTCATGAGCCGGCGCAGCGCCATCGTAACCATGGCAGGCGGCGTGGGATTAATGGCGGCGCCCGCAATCGTGCGCGCGCAAACCCCGCTTAAAGTGAGTTTTGTGCAGCAGCGCGGCTTGCTCTATCTGCCGGTCGACGAGATGGTCAGTGGCGGCATTTTGCAGCAAGAAGCCACCAAGCTCGGACTCGGCAAGGTCGAAGCGACCGCCAAGACCTTGAGCGGCCCCGGACCGATCATCGACGCGTTGCTGTCAGGCTCGGCCGATTACGGCACCGCGGCGCTGCCGTCGCTACTCACGCTGTGGGACAAGACACATGGCACGCCGAACGAGGTCAAAGCCGTCGGCACCGTGTCGAATGGCGCCATGGTGCTCTACACCATCAATCCTAACGTCAAGACCATCGCCGATTTCACCGAGAAGGACCGCATCGCGGTGCCGACGGTGGGCATATCGTTCAACGCCATGATGCTGGAGATGGCGTCGGAGAAATTGTGGAACGATCCGCACCGGCTCGACCATCTCACTGTCGGACTCGGCCATCCGGATGCGGTGGCGGCGATGTCGGCCGGCTACGGCCACGCAACGGTTACCGCGCATATCGCCGTGCAGCCTTTCACCGAGCGCGGGCTGAAATTGCCGGGCGCGCATATCATCGCCGATAGCCGCGAGGTTTTCGGCGGCCCGCTTACGCAAATCACCTTGCTGGCGACCAAGCAAACCAAAGAGAAGAATCCGATTCTGTTCAAGGCGGTCGCCAACGCGCTTGAGGAATCGATCAAGGTGGCGAACAAGAACAAGCGCGCCGCCGCCATTCTTTGGAAAAACGCGCAGTCGGCGCCCGAAAGCGTCGATGAACTGGTCCACCTGCTCAGCGACCCGGGCTTCGAGTTCACCTCGACGCCGCACCGTATCGCCTATTTCGCGGCCTTCCTCAACCGTATCGGCACCTTGAAGTCGAAGGTCGGCGACTGGAAGGACCTGTTCTGGGAGACGGCCTATAATCAGAAGGGCGATTGAACCGGCCTGGATCACGCCGCCGGATATAATGTAAGAAGGCGGCCCGCCCGCAAAGAGAACCGCCGATGCTCGATACGCCCGACAAAGCTTCTAAAGCAACCGAGCTTGCATCGGCGGGTCCGCCGCTCGATTTTCAGGAACACCTGCGCGCGCTGGAAGCGCGCGGCCTGGTGCGCAGGATCGATCGCGCCATCGACAAGGATAGCGAGCTACATCCGCTGGTGCGCTGGCAGTTCCAGGGCGGGCTCGATGAGGCGCAACGCCGGGCGTTTCTGTTTACGAATGTCGTCGACGGTTCGGGCAAGCGCTACGATATTCCGGTCGCGGTCGGGGCGCTGGCCGCCTCGCCGGAAATCTACGCCGTTGGCATGGGCGTGCCGGTCGCCGAAATCGGCATGGCCTGGGACCGCGCGGTTGCCCATCCGATAGCGCCGGTTACCGTAAAAACGGCGGCCTGCCAGGAAGTCGTGGTCACGGGCGACGATCTGCTGGTTCCAGGCGGCGGACTGGCGCGGCTGCCGGTGCCGATCTCGACGCCGGGCTTCGATTCCGCGCCTTATCTGACGGCGACTTTGTGCATCACCCGCGATCCGGAAACCGGTGTGCAGAACATGGGCACCTATCGCGGCGCGCTCAAGGCGCAGGACAGGCTGGGCGTGCGCATGTCGTCGCGGCCGGGCGGCGCCGGCGGCTATCAGCACTGGCGCAAATATCAAAAGCGCCGCGAGCCGATGCCCTGCGCCATCGTGATCGGCTGCGCGCCGGTGGTATTGTTTACCGGCCCGCAAAAACTTCCCATCGACCAGGATGAAATGGCGGTGGCCGGCGGCCTCGCCGGTTCCGCCATTCGCATCGTCAAGGCGGTGAGCGTCGATCTGCACGTGCCAGCCGACGCCGAAATTGTGATCGAGGGCCTGATCGACAGCGAATTGCTCGAACCGGAAGGTCCTTTCGGCGAGAGCCACGGCCATGTCGCGCTCGAGGACTTCAATATGTCGATGCGGGTAACCGCGATCACGCATAAGCGCGCCCCGGTTTTTGTCTCGATCATCAGCCAGGTGACGCCGAGCGAATCGAGCGTGATGAAGAAGGTGGCGTTCGAGCCGATGTTCCTGGCGCATCTGCGCGATCAGCTCGGCATTCGCGGCATCAAAAAAGTGGTGATGCACGAGGCCTTCACGAATTTGCGCAAGGTCATTTTCCTGCAATTTGCGCGCGGCACGTCGCGCACCGAAGTCTGGCGCGGCTTGCAGGGCGCTTCGTCGCTGCGCGCCGATTGCGGCAAAATATGCATCGCGGTGAGCGAGGACATCAATCCGGGTAATGCCGACGCGATTTTCTGGTCGCTCGCCTATCGCTCCGACCCGGGCGTCGACCTGCAGGTCGTACCCTACCGCTCCGCCGGCCACGGACCGAAATCGGGCGCGCGCGAAGATTCGACCGTCCTGATCGATGCCACGCTCAAACACGACATGCCGCCGCTGGCGCTGCCCAAGCGCGAATTCATGGAACGCGCGCTGGCGATTTGGCAGGAACTCGACCTGCCGCCGATCACGCCGCAGCCACCATGGCACGGCTATTCGCTCGGCGACTGGGACGCGCAATACGATATCTACGCCGCCCGCGCGGTGGCCGGCGAATGGGAAGAGAGCGGGCTGGAGACGATCGAGCGCCGCCGCGCCGGCCTGATACCGGAAACGCCGGTACGCGATGCCGAAAAGTCCAACAAGAAATCCTAAAAGGCCGCGCATGACACGTTTATTTGCACTCTTCGCCGCTGCTTTCGCCATGCTCGCGCAACCCGCTTGCGCCGACGATTATCCGACGCATCCGGTGCGGCTCATTGTCGGCTTCGCCGCCGGATCGAGCGGCGACGTGATCGCCCGCACTGTCGCGCACAAGCTCGGCGAAATCCTCAAGCAAAACGTCGTGGTCGAGGACAAGCCTGGTGCCAGCAGCATGGTGGCGACCGATTACGTCGCGCGCAGCGGCAAAGACGGCTACACGCTGATGTTTGCGACCATTGCGACCGCCATCAACATGACGCTGATGGCTGGCAATGCGCCCAATGTCGAAATGGACATGACGCCGATCGCGCTTGTCGGCTCGATTCCCAATATCGTGGTGGTCAATCCGCAACTCGGCGTCAGCGACATCAAGGGCCTGATCGCGCTCGCCAAGGCAAAGCCGGGCGAATTGAACTACGGCGCTTCGGGGCTCGGCAGCGGCCCGCATTTGGCGACCGAATTGTTCAAGCAGATGGCCGGCGTCAAAATGACCGGCGTACTCTATCCCGGCAGCGGGCAGACCGCGGTCGATCTGATCGCCGGCCGCATTCAGGTGATGTTCGCGCCGGCGCCGACCGTGCTTGGCCTCATCAAGGATGGCCGCGTCAAGGCACTGGCGACTACTGGGGCTAAGCGCTCGAGCGCCGCGCCGGATCTGCCGACGGTGGCCGAAGCGGGCCTGCCCGGTTATTCCGCCGGCCTCTGGTTCGGCATCCTGGGACCCGGCGGTCTGTCGCAGGCCGTGACCGACACGTTATCGAAGGCGGTCAATGCGGCGCTGAAGGATCCGCTGGTTGTCCAAGAGCTGCAGCGCCAGGGCCTCAATGGCGGCGGCGGCAGCCCGGCCGACTTTGCCCAATTCATCGCCACTGAGACCGAGCGCTGGGCCCACGTCATCAAGTCCATGGACACGGCGAAAACGGCCGAGGGCGTTGCAAAACCCAATGAATAAACCGGAATCCGGTTTCCGTTTCATTGGCCAGCCGATGGTGCGCCATGAAGACGCGCGGCTGATCACCGGACAGGGCCAGTTCAGCGACGATTTCACATTCCCCGGGCAGACTTATGCGGCCATGGTGCGCTCGCCGCATCCGCATGCGCGCATCGTGAGCATCGACAAAGCGCGCGCCCTAGCTATGCCCGGCGTGCTCGGCGTGTTCACCGGCGCCGATTGCGTGGCCGATAGACTCGGTTCGATCCCGCATGATCCGCTGCCCAAAACGCGCGACGACATGAAGCTAACGGGGCCCGGCGGTAGCGAAGTGTTCATCGGCCCTCACTTTCTATTGCCGGCCGATAAAGTGCGCCATGTCGGCGAAGCGCTCGCCATGGTGGTCGCCGAGACCCGCGCGCAAGCACTCGACGCGGCCGAAGCGGTCGCGGTGGTCTATGACGAATTGCCCTTCGTCATTCATTCCGAAGACGGCATGCGGCCCGGCGCGCCCGCGGTCTGGGACGAAGTGCCCAATAATATTCTGGTCGATACACGTTTTGGCGATGCGGCCGCGACCGAGCGCGCCTTTGCCCAGGCCGCTCATGTCGTGGCGATGGACTTCAACATCGGCCGGGTCACCGGCGTTCCGATGGAGCCGCGGGCCGCCGTTGCCAATTTCGACAAAGCAACCTCGCGCTACACGCTTTACGCCGGCAGCGGCGGCGCCGTGCGCCAGAAGCGCGAAATCGCCAGCGTGCTCGGGATCGATGCCGAGCGGCTGCGCGTTTTGTCCTACGATGTCGGCGGCAATTTCGGCACGCGCAACCGCGTCTATGTCGAAGCCGTATTGATCCTGTGGGTGTCGCAAAAGCTCGGCCGCCCGGTGAAATATCTCTCGACCCGTTCGGAATGCTTCATCAGCGACTACCAGGGCCGCGACCTGATCGCGAAATACGAACTGGCGCTCGATGACGCCGGAAAGTTTCTGGCCTTGCGCGCGACCAATATCAGCAATGCCGGCGCGCGCTGCGTTTCGTTGTCGCCGCTAAGCAAAGGCTCCGGGCTGATCACCGGCAGTTATGCCATTCCGGTGGCGTCGCTGCGGGCGATGTCGGTGTTCACCAACACAATCCCGACGCAGGCCTATCGCAGTTCCGGACGTCCGGAAGTGACCTTCGCCATCGAGCGCCTGATCGATATCGCCGCCGCCAAACTCGATATCGACCGCATCAAACTGCGGCGGCGCAATCTGGTGCGGCCGAAAGCGATGCCCTACCTCAACGCCGTCGGCATGCGCTACGACAGTGGCCATTACGAGGACAACATGGACCTCGCCATGCGCATCGCCAACTGGGACGGCTTCAAGGCGCGCCGGCGCGAGGCGAAAAAGCGCGGCAGACTGCTGGGGCTTGGCGTTGCCAATTATGTCGAGTCCTCGATTGGCGCCCCCAAAGAACAGGCCCGCATTACCATCAAGCCCGAAGGCGCGATCGACGTCATCATCGGCACGCAACCGGCCGGGCAAGGCCATCAGACAAGTTTTGCGCAAGTCGTGTCGGACCTGCTGTTTGTGCCGGTCGAATGTGTGCGTATTATCCTCGGCGACACCGACATCGTGCGCGCCGGCGGCGGCACCCATTCGGGCCGCTCCATGCGCCATGCCGCCACCGTTTTCTCGCTCGCGGCCACCCAGCTCATCGCCAAGGGCAAGCGCATCGCCGCCCATATACTCGGCATTGCGTCCGACAATGTCGATTTCGACGATGGGCGATTTATCGGCCGCGGCACCAACCGCAGTTTTGATTTTCTCGAACTGGCGCAGGAAGCCGCCAAACACACGCTGCCCGGCGACCTGGCGAACGGGCTTGCGGTCGTCACCGACAATGAAATGCACGATCCGGTATTTCCCAATGGCTGCGCGGTCTGCGAGGTCGAGATCGATCCCGATACGGGGCGACTTGATCTCACCCGCTATGCCTCGGTCGATGATGTCGGCCGCTGCATCAACCCGCTCATTGTCGACGGCCAGACCCATGGCGCCATCGCGCAAGGCGTCGGCCAGGCGCTGTGGGAACAATGCGTGGTCGATGATTCCGGCCAGCCGCTGTGCGGTTCGTTCATGGATTACGGCATGCCGCGCGCGCATTTGCTGCCTTCATTCGTCACGCAAATTGTCGAGGTGCTGTCGCCGACCAATCCGCTCGGCATCAAGGCCGGTGGCGAAGGCGGCACGACATCGGCTTTGGCGGTGATCGTGAGCGCGATTGTCGATGCACTTAGCCCCTATGGCGTCATGCATGTCGATATGCCGGCAACGCCGGTCCGCATCTGGCAGGCGATCCAGGCCGCACTTTGCGAAACGCCCGCGCAACGATAGTCTTGTTAAGTTAGGTCTTGCCAAGTTAAGTCATAACGGCGCGCAAGCCGCGAACGAGGTACGGGCCATGTCACTTCCTCTCATTGTCGGAATCAGTGGCGCTTCCGGCGCTATTCACGGCGTGCGGCTGTTGCAGGCGCTCAAGAAAATTGACGTGCCTACGCATCTGGTGATCTCCAAATCGGCCGCGATTACGCTCAAGGAGGAGATGGACCTCACCCTCGACGACGTGCGCGCCATGGCGGAAACGACCTATTCGAACAGCGATATTGGCGCCGCGATTTCCAGCGGCTCGTTCAAGACGCGCGGCATGGTGATCATCCCCTGCTCGATCCGCACGCTCTCCGACATCGCCTATGGCACGACCGACAGTCTATTGAGCCGCGCCGCCGACGTGGTGCTCAAGGAACGGCGGCGGCTGGTTCTGGTGGTGCGCGAGACGCCGCTGCATGCCGGCCATCTGCGCAGCATGCTGGCGGCGACCGAAAATGGCGCCATCATCCTGCCGCCGGTGGCGGCCTTTTATCACCGGCCCAAGACCATCGACGACATTGTCAACCAGACGGTCGGCCGCTGTCTCGATCTGTTCGACATCGATGCCGGTCTGGTGAAACGCTGGCCGTCGGGCCAGGCGTAATTTGCCGCCGCCATCATGAGCACGACATTCTGGAATTTCTCGCTCGCGGTCTATGGCGATGCCAAGGTGCGCGACGAATGCGTTGCCTTGCAGGACCGCTTCGGGCTCGACGTGAACCTCGTTTTGTTATGCGCGTTTATCGGCGCGACGCATGGCGCCAGTCTGACGCGCAACGATATCGTTTCGGCACGGGAGCGCGTACGGGAGTGGCAGGAAGACGTTGTCGGCACGTTGCGCGGCGCGCGGCGCAGGCTCAAGACATTTGAAGCGGATCAAGACGTTGGCCTCGCCAAGGCCGCCAGGGATTTGCGAGCGCAAATTTTGGCGGCGGAACTGGAGTCGGAACGCATCGAGCAACAGATTTTGGAGCAATGGGCCACGCTGCAAATCGCGGGACGAGCCGCCGGTAATGCGCGGGACGCGGTGGCGGCGAATCTGGCGGCGCTTTTTGGCGCCTATGAGCTCGGCCCGGAACGCCTGACGGCTGCAAGCGCCACGCCGCATCTGGTCGCGGCGGCGCTTCGCCAGATTTAGCCGCCATTGGCTGGCGACGCAGTGTATATCGCCCCCTGCTCCGCCCCCATTTCCCTGCCAACAGGGAATTTTACAGGGAATATTGCAAATTCACAGCTTCTGCCACCCCAGAGACTCCATATAAGCAACAATTACAAAGCATTAGACGCAAATTCCTATCTAAAGAAACAGGGATTTATTTTGGCAGAACAGGGAATTTTGACGAATAAACTGGGAATTCGATCGGCAAGATTCCGACCATCACCGTTCGAGGTTTTCGTTGCGGCGCCTTTTTCGAATGTCTGCTGTTACTCCAGTAGACAACGCACCGGAGCAAATTATAGCGCGGGCTGCTTACGGCCAAATCTTGTGCAGACCATAGCAGATGGTGCAGATTGAATCGGACGAATCACAATAACGTGCGAGGCACTATGCCAACTGGGTTGAAGTTTTTGGTCGTTTTCGGGGCGCTGAGCGCCTCCATGGCTGCAGTGTCCGCCGTCCAAGCGGCTCCTCCTGACTTCTGCCGCAACTATGCCGCCGCAGCGGTCCGACAGGTCGAGGTGGCGAGATCGACCCCAGCTTGCAACCGCGGAATCGGCGAGCGCTGGACAACGGATTATCGCGTGCATTTTGATTGGTGTTTGGGCGCAGCTCCGGGCGCTGTTGAAGGTGAACGCAACGCCCGCACGAATTGGATTCGAAGCTGTCGCGGGAGATGAGGTCGGTGCTGATGGTCGTCTGCTATTGGTCGCTGGCGGATAAACCGTAGTGGACCAAAATTTGTCCGCTTCTCTAATCGGCCGGTTTGGGTCAAGCGTTTTCAAGCCATCAACCACTACCTTTCAGACTATGCACCACTGCAGTGTCGATATCGCTCGCGGGCTCGTGCTTCTCTTCGGAATCGGCGCTAGGGCCCTTCCACTATGGGATTCGAGAACGAGGCGGAACAATCTTTTGGGCGGCCTTACCGTCAGA
>Ga0182030_10012460_pt1 | contig 17019 bp, 16 predicted proteins | sample 812S3MmetaG_FD_121299 | JGI IMG/M metagenome (GOLD analysis project Ga0182030, IMG submission 121299) | Permafrost microbial communities from Stordalen Mire, Sweden - 812S3M metaG (Illumina Assembly) | ecosystem: Environmental > Terrestrial > Soil > Wetlands > Permafrost | place: Sweden...
ATGGTCCGGTTCTGTCAGTCGGAAAGCCGGTCGGACACGTGCAGATCGATATCGTCAATGAACGAGACGAACTTCTACCTGAGGGAGAATCGGGCGAAGTGCGAATAGCTGCTTCCACCATGATGAACGGCTATTTGAACAACGAAGAGGAAAACCGAAAGGTCTTGCGCAGCGGTCACTACTACACAGGCGACTTTGGTCGAATCGAGAATGGTTATTTGTTTGTTGCCGGACGCAAAAACGACATCGTCATAGTCGGCGGAGCAGTCGTTCAAGCCGGCGAAATCGAAGAAGCACTTCGTCAAAATTCAGAAGTTAAGGAAGTCGCGGTAATAGCTGTTTCGAACAAGCGATTAGGACAGATTGTGAAAGCGTTTGTCGTGCTGACGGAGAGCGAGTTTGCAAGCAAGCTAAAATCCACCAACCCAGACGAGAGACTGGACGCAAAGCGGGAATTGCAACATCGCTTCAAAGCATACTGCAAAGAACATCTATCACGGTATAAGCGACCGATGGCGTGGGAGTTTTTTGGGCCCCACTACGATTTGCCGAAAACACTCGCTGGAAAGGTGGATAAGAAAGCGATGGGCAGCTGAACATTTAAAGAGTTCATGAGGCAGAGAAGCGAAGCACGAACTTCGACACGATGTGCCATTAAATATGGTGGCATATGCAAGTGCACAAACAGTCGATGCTATAAGAAATAAATGGCTGACTGGTGGCACATGTGTGACAGATCTGTGGCTATGTTGCTAGCATTGCTATCTATCGGATTAATCCGTTTTTGTTCATAACACTGCTGCACTTGCTCATATATGCTCCTTGATAGAACTTTGATGCTTCCCGCCTGCACCAACCGGAGTACCATAAGGTGTCGCTGGCAACGAGTGACAATTGAGTCGTTGACCGGCAATAACTATTGTCGCTCATCAGTTATTACTGGCACATTCAGAAAATAGATCGCTTGAGATGCTGATTTCGACTCAATCTGCTCTTGATCTGCTGTGAGTATGAATAATTTGGGCATAACGGCGTAAGAAAGCTTTCGCAAAGACGCTTTGCCTGAGTCGATTTGAGCTTGTCCCAGAGATTCGTCTACTGTTTGAATGCTTGTCAACAAACGCAAACTAGCATTTGATGTAATCCGGGTATAAAAGTGGCCGGAGGAAAATTGCAGGAAAAGACTACAGATTCGAATTTCAAATTGTGGCCTTCATTGCAAGACTACAACGAGGCGATACAGAATCCTCACGCAAACCTGCATGACGAAGTCCTCAAGAAAGGGCTTCCCTACACGGATGCTATCGGGTTGCCTCGCGCTGTGAATGGTGCATTCGCTTCAGTCTACCGAATGCATTGTGTGGAAAAAGATTTTGCGCTCAAACTGTTCCTGCGAAATATTGAAGATCAGGCGGAACGCTATGGGTTGATTTCTAATTTTGTTCAGAATGATGCACTGCCATGCGCCGTCACCTTTGACTTTTTAAAACAGGGCATAAAAACCTTAGGGGACTGGCAACCGGCTCTCAAAATGGAGTGGGTCGAGGGTAAAGCCTTCGACAGCTATGTAATTGAGATTAAGAGCGAATCAGAAAAACTCGGTGAACTATCAGAAAGCTTTGTCAAAATGATGAGCGACCTGCGATTTGCTGGTATCGCTCATGGTGACCTGCAGCATGGCAATATAATCATCTGCGATAAGGAGTTGCGACTTGTCGACTATGATGGCATCTTTGTTCCAGGGATGGAAAAATTGCAGTCTCAAGAATTAGGACACCCCAACTACCAGCATCCCAGCCGAACAGAGCAACACTTTGGAGCTTACCTCGATAACTTTTCAGCATGGGTCATTTATGCGTCTTTAAAAGGTTTGCAGCTAGATCCTCGTCTTTTAAATCAGCTTGGTGGTGGTGATGACTGCTTGTTATTTCGTCGAGCAGATTTTGTAAACCCACTACAATCCGCTGCGTTCGCGGCGTTTGAATCACATGAAAGTGAAGAGTTACAGAGACTGGGGCGCTTCCTTCGCGCTCAACTGGCACAGGAGATTAAACAGATTCCGCACCTTGAGCTGCCTGTTCCAGAGATCGATGACTCCCGGTTGGCGGCGATACCGGCAACTATATCAACGGTCAAGATTGGTCCACGATTGGTGCGGTTCGCGCCAGACGACTGGCTAGACAAAGATTACGTCGGCGCAGTGTTGGAGCCGAAATTCGAAACTGTCGCTCAGCCTGGCAGCGGAGAAAACGAAAAAATTTCCTGGGCAATTATCGATACGCCATCAGAGCAATCTATATGGGTTAAGCCAACAATCAGTGGTTATCCCTTGCAACTAATGAACTGTCTTCATGTAAACCAGAAAGCTCAACATTTTCCGCCAGAACTGGCTGTATCAAATCTTCCAGGAAAAATTGTTTTCAATAAAGCAAGCGGAAACAACTCGCCAATCGTCAATCAGTACTGGATAATAATCGCCCCACTCATGTGGCTTATGGTCAGTTGTTTTTACACCTCGCAGACTCTTGATGAAGACTTACGCCTGCATGGCGTCTCTTATCCCGCGACGCTGACAAACGTTGAACGACACACATCATCATACAAAACAGGGTCTTACCAGGACGAGGTGTTACATTTCACATTCGATGTTGGTGGTAAAACATTTACCGCCTCGAAAAGAGGTGAAAACGACTGGGGAACATACAGAAGAGATGATGTTTATCAAATTCGAGCTTTGCCTTCCAATCCATCCGTTCAAGAACCTTTTAACGAAGCCCCAGGCACGAAGCAGTCAGCCGACCGTTATATAAGCTGGCTATGCCTTCTGGGAATAGGCATTGTCGAACTCATGATCTGGTTTAAACCTCTCTGGCACAGACGGCTTGCAAGAAAAGGTATCCCGGTACTGGCTACAATCGAACAACTCACTGATAGACCAAGTGGATTTTTACTGTTGAATCGTCCGGTAGTAACCGTCTCATACAAAGTTGGTACCAGGCTTTACAAAAAGACTTTTGAGATCAATGAAACTGAGCGTAGCAAATTGGTGCAGGGGTCTCAGGAAGTGGTGCTTTACGACCCGGCATTTCCCGAGCATCTGGTAATTCATAAGTTCTGCATGTACAAGCCAGTTTTGACAACTGTGCCACCATGGACCGGTCCTACGACATTGGCACCTTAGCCCCACATCGCCTGGCAGTCCTATCTTTTCTATCGATTGGTTGAATTTTCTGGTATCACCGGCGGCATTATGATCCCTGACTGTGTGGCGTCAAGACTATTGCCGGTCGTATTGCGCGATGTTTGAATGCTTGACCGGCTCCGTGCCTTACGTCGGCGAGTCTGCCGTCGCTGGCCCAGTTAAGGTATTGCGAATTGATTAAGAAAGTTGACTAGTTGTCAGATGGTTGATAGGGTGGGACTATTACTAACGAACGACGGGGTTACCCAATGGTCGACTTTGATATTTTTCAAACCATGAAGCGCTTGTCCTATCGATATGGCACCAGGGTAAACCTGACTGATCTGGATAATGGTTCGCTGGGGTTGGAAGAGCCAACTGCTGAGAGTGCAAGCAGAGATTATTTTCGGGAGAATAGTCCGTCGGCTGCCCGCCGCCCTGCGCGATTCGACGACAACTATTCTCAGCAACCCTTCCTCGCAGGTGAGGAAGCAGTTGCGGGGGACGGCATCACCATCTTCGCAGTGTTGCTGGTAATTGCAGGCGTCGCTTTATTCGCCGCCTATTTTTTCGTTCCATCTGTACACTTGCAGATCGATGCGCTTCTGCATCATTAAATGGAATTCGCCAAGAATCAGGAGACTGATTCGCCAACTTACAGTCGCATAATAGATATTATGGTGAGCCGTTAGCCATTGGTTTATTTTTTCAACACGGCTGTATTGCCGCCTGCTCCATGAGCAAGTTCCGGTTGCTGACTGAGCAGCGGACTCAACTTACTCTTGATCAACTTTTCTGCCTGAATTAAATCCACTTGATCAGCAGCTTTGATGTCTTTGCACAAAGTTTTCAGGATATCGTCACAGATTTCGCCTGCTTGACGGGCAAATGCATAAGGAACATTAGTAAATGTGACCAGCCTGTAGCGAGACATATACAATTCTGGGAATTTTGTCTGGATGATCTTTTCGACAGCCTTTTCGAGCTGAAAATGTGGATTTCCCACTTTGTCGCGCATCTCTACAAAATTTTCGACCGCTAAATCTGCGATGGCGTCGGTGTTTATCTTCCGTCTTTGAACGAAGTCTTCAAATACCATCTCCCACCCAGATGAGCCTTCTTTCTGTCGTTTGTGGATGGAGTTTCCGGAGTGCGTGCGTCTGTCTACGTAGAGGGCGCCACCACGATTGGTGTGGTCGGTCATGCAGTGTTCCAGCACTGTCACATCTTCAAATCCGCAGTTCATTCCCTGTCCGAAAAAGGGAACTATGGCGTGGGCGGCATCCCCTAGCAACAAGACTCGTCCCTCGACATTCCATGGGTCGCATTTGATGGTCGACATGTGACCAGTAGGATTATCAAAGAATGCCCGCGCAAGGTCTGGTATCAAATCCAATGCATCTGCAAAATGTGCTTTAAAGAAGTTCAGTACCGCTTCTTTTGTGGTTAGAGAGTCTAAGCCGTTTTGCCCCTTGAATGGCAAGAAGAGGGTGCAAGTGAAGCTGCCATCAAGGTTTGGCAGTGCGATTAGCATAAACGTGCCGCGTGGCCAGATATGAAGGGCATTCTTTTCTATTTGATACGCACCATTGGCACCTGCTGGAAGTGTGAGTTCCTTGTATCCATAATCAAGAGCAGCTTCCGTAGAAGTAATGTAGTTGTCTTTACCGAGACGCGTCCTGACGGCAGACGCTGCGCCATCGCAACCGATCACGATATCCGCGAGTATTTCGCTCTCTGTCTTTTTCGCTTCGTCGAGAATTCTTAGCGAGTTTCGTTTTGCATCTAAGTCCGTCACTTTGCTCTTGAAATGAAAATGAACTTTGCCGGTTTCTTCGGCTTTGTTTAGCAAGAGTTGATTGAGTGTTCCACGAGAAATCGAATTTATATATTCCGAATCATCCTTTCCGTATTGTTGAAAAACCAGCTGTCCATCTGGTGAGTGGATCATTCGACCGCGCATGGGAATCGATATTTTCAAAACTTCCTCTTCCAACCCTGCGAGCTTCAGGGCTGTTAATCCGCGAATTGAAAGTGCTAAATTTATAGAGCGTCCGCCGCCACCATCAGTAGTGCGCAAGTCGGTTCTTCGTTCGTAAACGTCAATCTCGAAATTACGACGAGCAAGAACATAAGCAAGCAGCGCACCCACCGGACCACCGCCAATAAGAGCTATGTCGACTTCGCTTTCGCCACGAGTGGGTTCGGCCATTATTATCTCGACCTGTAATTCGATCTGTATTTCGACCTGCGCTGTAAACTTTAACTGTTCGCGAACTTATTCATTACAAGACCAAATTTATACACGTCGTAGAACGAGCAATAGAGCGGAGCAGGAGCGACTCTTACGATATCTGGTTCGCGGAAGTCGCAAATCACACCATTATCGCGAAACTGCCTTACCAATTGCGGCGCTTGTTTGCCTACTTTTAAAGAGAGCTGGGCTCCGCGCTGGTCTGGATCGCTCGGCGTCACAATGGTGCAAAAATCCTTCGGAATTGAATTCAGCAAAAACTCGAGATAACCGGTTAAAAGAACACTCTTTTTGCGCACTGCCGTCATGCTTGCTTTATCGAATACTTCAAGCGACGCGCGCAAAGCAGCCAATTGAAAGATTGGAGGATTGCTCAGCTGCCACCCTTCCGCTCCCGGTGACGGGTCGAACTCTTTGCCCATCTCGAAACGTGTTTCTTTATTGTGTCCCCACCAGCCAGCCAGTCTCGGCAGATCGAACGCATCGGCGTATTTCTCGTGTACGAAGCATCCGGCTATCCCACCTGGTCCAGCATTGAGATACTTGTAACTGCACCATACTCCAAAGTCGACTTCATCACCATGCAGATTTAGCCGCAAATTTCCGGCACCATGGGCGAGATTGACGCCGAAGACACAGCCTTTTTCATGTGCTGCAAAAGCAATGCGTCCCAGGTCGAATGCTTGACCTGTGAGGTAATTGACGTCGCCGAGCAAAACGAGGGCAATTTCGTCTCCATGTTTTTCAATGAATTGTTCGATGTCATCGTAATTGAGACAAGTTTCGCCTTCTCTAGGTTTGAGCTCCAGGACCGCATCCTGGGGATCGTAACCGTGCAGTTTCACTTGCGAATTTACGGCATATCGATCAGAGGGAAACGCGTCTGATTCGATCAAAATTTTGTAGCGCTCTTTTGTTGGCTTGTAAAAGGAAACCAACATCAAGTGTAAGTTGACGGTCAGCGAGTTCATCGCAACAACTTCTAGCGGCGTTGCGCCTACCAGGCGAGCCATCATGTCGGTAACAAATTCATGGTAGAGCAGCCATGGATGACGCGCCTGGAAGTGTCCTTCGACTCCAAGCTTGGCCCATTCTCCTAGCTCTTCCAACAGGTAGCCACCCACGGTTCGCGGTTGCAGCCCTAGAGAGTTACCCGCGAAGTAAATTGCATCGCTGCCTCCGCGCGTCGGGAAGAGAAACTCATCACGATAGACACGCAACGGATCCTTTTCATCCATGAGTCGTGCAAACTCAATGTCATTTGCAAATGTCACCGTAGGCGTGCTCATTCAGTTCACCGTTTGTGATTGGAATGCTTTCATAATTTTGCTATCGGAATTCATACCAAGCCAGTTCATGGCATTATCCACGAGAAGCTTACGCTTTGTCGTGGTAGAAAACTCATCGATTGATTCGATAAGGCTGCCCGGCTCTAACTCGCCCAGCGGAAAGGGATAGTCTGTGCCGAGGGCCACCTTGTCTTCTCCAAAACGGTCGATGATGAACTTCAGAGTCAGTTTGTCGTGAACCAACGAGTCCACATAGAATTTACCCAGATAATGCTCCGGGTCCACGCTATTGTCTACTGCGCAAAGATCCGGACGGGCTTCAAAGCCATGCTGTAACCTGGCCAGATTAGCACTGAATGAGCCACCACCATGGGCAAAACAGATGCGTAATTTGGGAAATTTCTCGAAAACGCCTCCGAAAATCATCGAGGCAATAGCCAGGCTGGTCTCGGCTGGCATGCCCACCAACCAGGGTAGCCAGTATTTGGACATCCGGGACTCACCCAGCATGTCCCACGGGTGCACAAAAATTACTGCCCCGAGGTCAGACGCCGCCTGATAAATCTGGAAAAGCTCAGGTGCGTCCAGGTTTTTTCCATCAACGTTCGATCCGATCTGTACGCCTGCCAGACCCAGCTCTTTCACGCATCGCACTAATTCCTTGGCTGCCAGATCCGGCGCTTGCAAGGGGATAGTTCCGAGTCCGATAAATCTATTGGGGTGCTCTCGAACCACTCCCGCTATGTGGTCATTAAGAAACTCGGAGATGTAAAGTCCATCTTTGGGCTTGGTCCAATAGCTGAACATGACCGGCACTGTCGATATCACTTGAAGCCCAACCCCATGCCTGTCTGCGTCAGCTATTCGTGCTGCGGGGTTCCAGCAATTGTGCTCGATTTCGCGGAAAAATTTGCCATCGTCTCGAACCATTTTTGCTCTGCAATTATCAAGCGGCTCGAGTTGGATAAATCCACCATATCCAAACTGGTCTTTGAACCTGGGAATTTCAGGCGGCAGTATGTGGGTGTGGATGTCGATTTTTTTCATCTGACTATGGCCGGTCGCCCTGGCTTTTCCAGCACAGTGCCACATTTTTTGCATTTCGTGTGGTCGGGATCGCTATAGAATCGCTCAAAGATAGGGGGGAATTGGGTGGCGATGTCTTTTAACTCAAACGTCTCTTCGTACAGTTTTTCGCCGCAGCTATCGCAATGCCATACAAAGCCGTCGAGTTCACCTTGGGCACGCTTGCGTTCGATGACCAGCCCAATTGACCCTGCCGGCCTTTGCGGGGAGTGAGGAACGCCTGATGGCAGTAGGAAGATATCTCCCTGCCTGATTTCGACCGCGGAGGGCTTGCCGTTCTCAATAATCTTGAGAACGATGTCACCTTCGACCTGATAGAAAAACTCTTCGCCCTGATTGACGTGATAGTCGGTGCGGGCGTTTGGACCCCCGATGACCATTACGATCAGGTCCCCGTCAAAAATGCATTTATTGCCCACGGGTGGCTTCAAAAGGTGCTTATTTTCCTGAATCCAGCGGGTGAAGTTTATGGTTGTCAGTTTTTGCATGGCCCATTCCGTTCGAATAATCGAATATTATAGTTGCCAGGGCACCCGTAGCTATTAAGCATTTAGAGGTCGGCCAGCATTCTATGGCGAAAATCCTGGTAGTAGAGGACGATCCGCATTTGTCTTCTCTCATTCGAAACCTGCTCGTGGCCGAAAGGCACGTGGCAGAGACGGCTGTAGATGGCAATGATGCTCTGGCTATGCTGAAAATGTTCAAATACGATCTAGTCGTGCTCGACTGGATGCTTCCTGGTATGACGGGCAATACGATTTGCCGAGAATATCGAGATCGCGGGGGCGCCGCTCCCATTTTGATGCTTACTTCCAAATCTTCAATAGAGGAGAAGGAAGCTGGGCTTGACTCGGGCGCTGATGATTATTTGACCAAGCCTTTTGACCCACGTGAACTGCTTGCTCGAATCAGGGCACTTCTGCGGCGTCCACAGGCTGTTAACTCTTCCAAGGATCTGTCGATTGGTGAGCTAGCCCTCGACACCAAGGCTTGTAAGGTTTTCAAAAGTGGCGTGGAGCTCAAATTATTGCCAAAGGAATTCAATCTGCTTGAATTGTTTCTGCGTTATCCCAATCAGGTTTTTAGCCCTGAAGCATTACTCGAAAGAGTGTGGACAGCCGATTCAGCTGCATCGTTTGACACTGTGCGCACCTATATTAAGACTCTACGTAAGAAGATAGATAGCCCTGAAACGGGGTCGCCAATCCGCACTGTTCATGGCGTCGGTTATTGTCTCGACCATAATGAGGGAACAGTCAAACCCGAAGCGGTGAGTGAGTCAGTCTCGGAGCCGGCGAACTAATGAAGTTACCTTCCGAGCCAGCGAACTAATGAAGTTACCTGAGATATAACCTTTGTTGCACCGTCTGTGGTGCTGATAGTTCGACCCTCCTTGTTAAATTGATGCGAGGGTTGCGCGCCGCCGTAACAGGGAGATTGGTCTTAACTCGTGGAACTATAAGCGTATTTTTTTGCACCTCCTTTTCGTCCCTTCTAACCTTTTTGCGGTCTGTATTTCTATTTATTTCCGCTGCGGTGCAGCGCGCCCAATTGGGCAAGGCACCAGTGCGGGCTCCAGTTCCAGCTAATTGTTTGAGATACCTATCTGTTTTGACTTATCAAAGCTTGTGATAGCCATGTGTGCCCTGGCGTATTCGTTCACACCGACTCGATCAACGGCTGTGTCGGCAGCTTTGTCAACGTGGGATGTTCGATATTGCCCGTACGTTCTTGCAAGCATCATTGCGGCTTGTTTTTGCATTGTTATGGCTTCGGTTTTGTTTTGTGCAAGATGCACTTCACTAAGTTGGTGCATTGCCATCGCAGTGGCAGGATGTTCTTCTCCGAAAACTTCGATGAATACTTCGAGTGCCGATTTCGCAAAAGCTTCAGCAGCTATCAGTTCTGAGCGATCGAGATAAAGCATGGAAAGATGAAATTTGGCAAGCGCTATTTCCGGAATGACTTTGTCAAACTCTCTTGCTGCAACTTTGATCGTTTCATGATAAAAACGTTCAGCCTTGACCAGGTCTTGAGCTGCTCGTGCCTCGTCTCCGGCGGTGAGGAAGGTCTGCAAGATGTACTGTAATTCTTCGTCGCGTTCCGAGCTGGATAATTCAGTTCTAACGCTGCTTCCTCTCAAGTACGCCTGGACAATTGGTCCATATTCCTGGTTATCCATTACATTATTCCTCTGTTTTGAAACCTTTAAGTTGGCTTTCGGACTGGCTTTTGTCGGTTCGCTTTGGTCAACCTCAACGTTCCTATACTAGAATTGGCTTATGAAAATACTGTGAGAGATGGGGGTAGAGGCTGTTTCCCTCTGGCATACCGAGATCGAGGGATGTCGAACTGCGAAAGCCCCGCCACAAGCTGCCACTTAGATCCGGTACCGCAGATAAAATAAACTGTGAACAAACCATTAAAGCTTTTCGGTTGAATGATACTGACAGCCTTATTCTCAATAGAATGTTCTGGAATAGCCCTAACGAGAGGTCTTATAAATGGAACTTGCAGGCAAAAAGGCTTTGATAATCGCCGGACCGGACTTCGAGGATAGAGAGCTTATTTATCCGCTATATCGTTTTATAGAAGCCGGCGCTGATGTGAAAATCGCCGGTATTGGCGAAAAAACCTACAAAGGCAAATATGGCATTCCGATCGAAGTGCATGGACAGTGCGAAGAATATTTGAATCACAAGTGGGATATTGTGGTAATTCCGGGCGGATGGGCGCCGGACAAAATCCGCGCTAATGAAGCGGCTCTGGAGATTGTGCGCAAGACTTTGAAAGCTGATGGTGTCGTTGCATCAATCTGCCATGGTGGATGGGTCCTGGCATCTGCAGACGTTGTTAAAGGTCGTACTGTGACAAGCTTCAAGAATATCAAAGACGATTTGATTCATGCAGGTGCAACGTGGGTCGATAAGGAAGTTGTTGTTGATGGAACTCTTGTCACATCGAGAATGCCCTCGGATCTTCCAGCATTCTGCCGCGAAACTATTAAGCTAGCGTCGCGCACGAAAGTGCAGGCTTAGCAAACCACTGTTTGATGGTGGCATCCTGAGAAAGTGAATTAGCGGGGACTTGCTCTGATCTAGCATAGCTACTGACACGGTGGGGTCAAATAGGCGTCCAGGCTATGGTCAACACAATCCTCCGCTGGTGTCTGCACGATAATTCGGGAGGGAATGAATTCCATGAGATTTGGATACATTTTTGGTAGTGTTGGGGTAGCCTTATCGAGGTGCCAATAAGGAACAGTGTATGGTTCAGCTGCAGAGCGCTCATAATAATCGTCTGTGGCGTTATATATATAACAAATCGCTGCGACTTTCGAGGCATCCCATATCAAAATTATCGACACAGAATAAAATACAAGTCTTCTAAAAGTCAGAAAGCTTTGAAGTCTTTCAATTGGGGATGCGGCGGGCACACTGTTCATGAACAAATAATGACACGTTGTTCTCGGAACGCAATGGGAAAAATCCCAATGGCGGATTATGGTTCGGCTGCTCTCAAAAGGCGATCTTCTAACGAATCCTTAGTGTCGGCGCATAATCCATCACCGTACGCCAAGTTCTTGTGAACAGCAGTTCGCTCGGCATATTTGAGAATTTCTCCGCACCGCGTCACACTGGCAGCTGCTTCTTTTATCCCGCGTGTCACCGGCTCTGGGGCTCCCAGAAAACTGACTTCAAATACTTTGATCTCATTTTTGATCAGCGTTAGGCTCGTCCTCAGGAAATAATGGAGATAAATGACCGACATCCCGGTTGGAATTTCGATGATCGAATCTTTATAGCTTTCAATTGCGCTCACAGATTCTGCTTCTTCGGTGTGATTCGAGTCTAAACTATTCTGAGTGCGCTCTTCCAGATTTCTACCGGTGCTGTCGATGTAAGTTGAAGCACCGGCTGACCGGATATCGCTTGTATTCTTCCGTGCTTTTGGCGTGTCATAACGTGTGATTCCATCGATTAAAGTATTGGAACTATGCGGTAAGTTGAATTTGTCCATCTGATTTAGACCCGATTTAGACCGAAGCCAAAAACTGAATCGTCTAATGTTTCCAATCTGCGGGGATGACGGCTTTTAGTCACGTGGAACATTTCTGGATCTATTGTTTCGCTCACGCAGCCTCGTATGGCTCGACGACCATTCCATTTTCAGCGGCACTGCTTAGCAATTCCGTGCGAAGCGCCGCGCTCCTCAACTTACAAATTCCTACACATTCAATCGCGTCCTCCGCTCTTTCATATAGGGCATATGCAATTTCCTCGTTGTGCGCATTGCTGTATACCAATCCATCGACCAATTTATACAAAAACGACTGTTCATAAAAATACCTTGACCAGAGCTGACTCAGGCGACGAGAGCTGTCTTTTGTCACGCTAGCGACAGACCCAGCCCTCATAGCTCCAGAACCTCGCAATTCGAGTAACGTTAGTTCCCGACGTGACTTTAATCGAGCTACTTCCCAATCACCCACGCTTACGACTTTCGTATCGCCAAAAACCTCAACGAGACAGCATGAGAGCGTATTCGCAGCGGCATACATAATTCCTCTGGCAGGATCTATATTGTTTGGAAACTCTCGATGATGATCAAATCGAGATATCGGTCCATAAGTCCTAAAAGACGTTGCCGTCGCACCGAACTTCGTAGGATCGTAGAGACGTAAGAAGTATTCTCCAGACTTGACCACGTGCCAGAGGGGGTCTGGAGAATTATTTGGCGGTGGTGGTGGAATACCTACCACCTTTAAGCAACCCCGACCGATCGGGCTTCGCGAATTACCTCATCGACCTTGCCTGTTTTAAGAACGTCAATAGGTCGCAAATTGCTGAATACAGGATTACATGTACTCAACCAACTTATTTTTGCGAAGGCGCTACATTGCAATGTTGCCAGCACTTCGGGAAGTCCATTAACAACTCCATTTGGACCACTTGGATCGAACTGCCAGTTTGGAAACTTCAAAACGTTATTGTCTAGCATGCCTAACAATTGTCCGCTTTTAAATCGGTCATGAATTGTTTGCCGTGAGACCCCTAACAAATTTGCGAGCGCTGGAGATGAAATCGAGTTGGATAGCAAGCTCCTTCGATAGTCGAACAAGTTCACTAATGAAGCGAACTCCAGTGCCTGTTCCTCAACTGGATCGAGTTGCCTCGCTCCGATTGCATTGGCGAAGTCTAAATCCATTTGCCGTGCTGGCGCTTGAGGTCGATTTATGAGCTTTTGGACAAGATGCTGCCCTTCTGGGCTTAGCTTTGAGAGGAATTCGTGCAAAAAGGCATGCCGATTCTCCACCTTCTCCAGTAGTGCGAGAAGGTGTTCCTCTAACTCATTTGTTTCTTGTTGTAGTGGACTCATAGATGCCTCCTCTGTAACATCCTATTGTAAGCCGTCCGATTTGTCAACCTGACGCGCTTGACCGCATGGTGGGCGGAACGGGAAGCTTGATGAATTCTCAATCGAGCGTGTGACCGACTTTTTGCAAAAGCTTGGGCAAGACATTCATATCAGCACGAGTCCGGCTCCCAAAGAACGCGCTGATACTGTGGTTATGGACAAACGCGAACTGGCCGAAGTCTAACTGGAATCCACTTCCAATTTCTTTCCTTCAATCCAGGCAAGCCTGCGAATCTTCGAGCCGTAGAAGAAATCCACCATGTCATTCAGCGCATCATCGTAGTTGCGCCAAAAATGCATGAACTCACCAGGTGCCAGGCTGTCTTCCTCTATAGTTTGTTCGGAACGTGCGTCCACGCAGCATACGCCGCTCTTCCAACCATAGAGCCTTACTGCTGGTTCGCATTCGCTTTCTGGAGCCTTCCGCGAAAAGCTAATTTGAAATTCTTCAGTGTCCACCGGATATCTCGCAATTTCGACGATGCCGCTTTGTTGCAGCCGATCGATCACGGCTGCAGGTAAGAGAGGATTGGAGGGACCTGTATGCGAGCGTGGCGTGTGTCTCTCTTTCGCTTTGAGTCTGAACGAGTTCGGATGGTAAAAGTCCAGCAGGTCTTCGAGTGCAGCATCCATGCAAGACCAGCGATTGAAAAAATCACCGGGAAGAAAGCCACCGCAGCCATCTATACTATCGGTGTACCAATGTTCTGCATCGCGGCCATAGAATATTACTGAAGGCCCCGTGCCAGTATCAATGGTCTCGCCTGGCTCAAGTTCGACTGCCTCTAACTGGGTAAAAACGCGAACACCATCTGGAAATACGTGTTCAGGTGGGAAGCGGAAAAAGTGCAAGCCGTGAGCCCGTATTTGATCGAGTGCGCGGATTGGTATTTCAGCCATGTGATACTCCCTCACTCTCCGTGTAACATGCCCACTCAGACCGTAACCACTACAATCTCATCGAGGGTTGCAGTGCGGTTTTTCGGAATCTCAACGAAAGCCACTAAATGTAATGGCATCGATTAGTACTCAGACATCAAATTTCGTGCCGACCAATCGCTCAGTTTCACTCCACAGCCGTTTCGAAAATTCTACGTCATTAGCCACAGGATTGACTCTTGCTGATGCCGGATAACCTTTCAATTCACCCGGACCATCGGGACCGTAATAGCCGCCGGCCACAGCTTGAGGAGAAACAGCGGCGAATAACGTAGGTAACGAACCATGAGCGGCGTCTTGCGAAGCAATGGGTTTCAGGATCATCTCTATTAATCGGAAACTCAAAGGAACAACGCCTGCTGGTCCGCTTGTCTGGAGATTTGTTATGGCGTGATGCGCACCCGTACTTATGATCGATGAGCAGATCTGGTTAACCTCCGATGCAATTCCATTTGAAAAACCAAATTCGACTCACAACATGCGTGGGTCTATTACTCAAACTTGAACTTGTAGTCATAGCCTTCAAGCGCTTTCGGTGGTTTTGTGAAAGTTAGAGACTTGACTGTGTTGATCGCCTCTTCATCTAATTCCGATTGTCCTGAAGAATGACAGAGTTCAATCGAGAACGCTCGTCCTTCTTCATCCACCTTAAAGCGAACTTCCGGCGCCTCTTCCATGATCTCGGGTTTGTGCCAGACTTTCTTGATTTTATTTTGCAGGTCTGAGTTGTAAGAGTTATAAGTTTGCACTTCGGGTCTCGCTATTTTTCCCATTGTGTGATGCGGGCGAGAAGGGAATCTTTGAGCGTGCGAGGTTATACTTCGCCACGAATTTTCTATTTGATCCGCATTTTGATGAGATGCTGGTGAAGTATTGGGAACTATTCCATTTGAATCAATCGCTTGACCGTTGCCCTGCGAAGTACCCGAATTTTCGTTTTGTGCATTGGTAGGCGGGATCAGCCATGCGAAGAAAATCGCCACAGTGCTGACAATGCGAATCTGAAGTTTCAGTCCCAAATCCCTGGCTTTTCGCAGACTGCGTGGGCACTCATCGGTAATGATGGTGCCATCTTCTCGCTTGCTTAGCCTCACGCATACGTCCCGGCAGACGCGCTCGCGAAGAAATATCTCTGCTTCATCGCGGTTCATTTTGGAAATGTTGTAAACGTTCAGGTGGCACAGTTGGCATACCCTCTCTCGCTCGTCGCCCGTCATACCTTCCCAGCTGACTGTGCAAGGCGATGAGATAACTATTCGTGCCAAAATCGAATCGTCTTTCTTCAACTTGTGACCTCGTCCAGATTGGGTTGTTATTAAGTAGCGCTGAAACGCGAGCCACACCTAATATATGCCCGCCTTATCTGGCTGCGGTGCGTATCATGCGAACATGTTCTGGAAGAACCAGGGTCACGCTCAGGATTGTTGCTTGGCATTCCAAGATATAGTGTAAAATACTGCATATAAACGCTTTAAATCGGTGTTAAAAGGCAATATCTTGCACTTTGGTTTAGCCAGTACTGATGAGATCGCCCGCGAGTTTGGTAACAGACTTCGGGCTCATAGGCTGGCCCAAAATCTACAACAGACTGAGCTAGCCGCTCGTGCAGGCATATCTCGGAGGACACTAATCGATTTCGAGCATCATGGCCGAGGCTCCTTCGAGGTGTTCTTGCGTGTAGCAACGGCGCTCGGTGTTATCGAATCAATGTCGAGCTTGTTTGAGTTAAAGCCAAAATCAATAAGAGACATGGAAAAGACCAGTGAAAAGCGGCAGCGAGCTTCGCGGAAGCAATTCAAATGAAGAAGTTGAACGTGATCTACCTTGGCTGGGGAGAGCGATTTCCATTAGGGGTGCTTGCTGACGACGGCAGAGAGCTTCTCTTTGAATATTCACCTCAAGCAATAAAACGCGGACTCGAACTTTCTCCTCACAAACTTCCCTTGAGTCCGAATGCTTATGGAGAATTTCCAGAACATCAGCTTCGATTGCCCGGATTGATCAATGATGCTTTGCCGGACGGCTGGGGCATGCTTTTGATGGACAGGCTTTTTCGCAAGGAAGGAAGAGACCTGGTTTATATCTCGCCACTAGATCGGCTGGCCTTTATAGGCGATAGAGCAATGGGCGCTTTGGCTTTCGAGCCCGCGGATAAAGAAATTTTGAAAAAAAAAGACGTTCACTTATTGGATCTTGCACGGGACGTTCGGCAGGTGATGGAAGATGAAAGCGAAGAGTTATTGCGCGAATTAGCCCTGATGGGTGGTTCACCGCACGGTGCGCGCCCTAAGGTTTTAGTGAATTTTGATCGGAAGAAAAATCGGATGTCCACCGCAGAAAGCGGGGTCGGAACTCCTATGATAGTGAAATTTCCGGCGGAGTATGAAGACAAGGAAGTCTGTGCTATTGAGTCCATGTATGGTCGGATTGCCAGTGCCAGTGGGATTCGGATTCCTGGCACGGAATATTTTGATCTGAACTCGAAGCTTTCAGCATTTGGTATTGAACGTTTCGACCGTTCGAATGGACTGCGAATACCGACGCACACTGCGGCAGGGGCGGCGCATGTGGATTTCCGAATTCCACAGATCGACTATGTAACTCTTTTGCGGCTCACTAAGCTTATGACTCGCGATGTGCGCGAGGTGCTGCAAGCATTTGAGCGTTGTGTATTCAATGTAGTTTTTAACAACCGGGATGATCACTCTAAGAATTTTTCTTTCCGCATGGAAAAAGATGGTCAATGGAAGTTTTCACCAGGGTACGATTTGACATACAGCGAAGGACCGCGCGGTGAACATCAAATGGATATTTGCGGCGAAGCACGGTTTCCGGCGCGCGAACATTTACTG